>Ga0114979_10000904_pt1 | contig 19726 bp, 19 predicted proteins | sample S_140625_EF_Meta_FD_87315 | JGI IMG/M metagenome (GOLD analysis project Ga0114979, IMG submission 87315) | Freshwater microbial communities from Lake Simoncouche, Canada to study carbon cycling - S_140625_EF_MetaG | ecosystem: Environmental > Aquatic > Freshwater > Lake | place: Lake...
AAATATTACAAAAACATAAAAAATATCAAGTTAACTTCAGCATCGACGGACTCGAAGACACCAATCACATTTATAGACAAAACAGCAATTGGTCTAAGATCATGGAAAATGCTCAAGCATTTATCAGCGCCGGCGGATATGCAGTATGGCAACATCTTATATTCCCGTGGAATAGTCATCAAACTGAACAGATCAGAAATTTAAGTGTTGAAATGGGCTTTAAAGAATTTCACCAAAGAATAGATAGAAGTATAGCTACACAACTGGGTCTTGAAAAAATTATACAAAGACAACAGTTTAAAAAAGAAGATATAATTAATTCAGAATCTACATTAGATGATGTTAATAAAGCGTTGACAGAAAAGAACAATGACGGCATAGTTTGTAACACACAAGAACAGGGCATGTTGTTTATAAGCTATGAAGGTAAAATTTGGCCTTGTTGTTTTATACAAAATGGTTTTTTAAGCAGTGATGCCGGTCGACGTAGAATATTAGCATCTAGATTATATGGTGCATATCATGATGATTTATGGAATGATGCAAATGTAAAAACTATAAATAGCATCATGAATCATAGATTTTTTAAAGAAGATCTAGTCGATAGCTGGAGTTCTCCTAAATGTGGAACTGGTGTAAAAGATAAAATACATCGTTGCAGTGAAGTATGCGCTAAAAAACAGATAAAAGAATTACCAATCGGTAAACATAAAGTAAGTTATAATTGATCATGGAAAAGAAACAGATACATTTTTTCGGTTGCAGTCATACCGCAGGACATGAACTACCCGATTCTTATACGTTTTCGTGGTTAAATGAATGTAAATCTGCTGAAGATTATTATAAAAGATTCACTGAATTATATTCTACTGACTTTGACATAGATAGATACAAAATAGAATGTAAAAAACTTGCATATCCTGCGATATTGTCTAACTTGGATAATAGATACGAATGTATTAATCATGCAGATTTCGGATCTAGTGTTAAAGGCGAAATATACAAAGCAATTAATCTCATTGAAAAAAATAATACTAACATAAATTTATTGGTTTTTCAAATTCCATATTTTACGAGAGAATTAATATTAACCAATGACGACAAACTTGAAAATTATTTACTTGGAGAACTAACAGAAAATAGGCATGGCTACTCTTTAACTCGTTATGCAGAAAGTAAATTAGTCACACATTCTCTACGGCATTGGGGATTTCATAGTCAGCTTGAATTGTTACTGTTTGATGGATATTTGAAATCTAAAAATATACCCAGCATTTTTTTAAATATGGACTATTTTAATGAGGAGTATGAAAGTACTTTACTCGAAGTCAGCGTTGAAGCTCTTAGATTATTGGATCACATAGAAGCTCAGAGGACTATTGGTTTTCATTTTAATTATGATACCCATGTAAATATTGCCAATTACATTAAAAATTTAGTAGATGCTAAATTATTCCCTTAATATATAATATCAGATTGTTAAATACTACTATGACAAAAGAAATAAGCAAAACATTTTGTATTCTACCATGGGTACATTTATCGACAAGACCCAACGGCCACATGCGTGTATGCTGTACTGCCAATGCCAGTAGTGTTGGTCCAACCAATGATAAAATTCATGGAGGCGAAGTCGGTATTCTTAAAAACGCTGACGGTAAACCTGCCAACTTAAATCACACAGACTTTTTAAGTAGTTGGAATAATGACTACATGAAGAACACTAGACTTAAAATGTTAGCAGGGGAAGAGCCTGCCAGCTGTACAAAATGTTATAAAGAAGAACGTGAAGGACATAAATCTAAACGCGAATGGGAAACCAAATATTGGAGCGAGCGTGTTGATCTTGACAAACTATTGGCTGACACACAAGAAGATGGTAGTGTTCCTCCACATATTGCTTATATTGACATGCGCTTTGGTACTAAATGTAATCTAGCCTGTGTGATGTGTAGCCCGCATGATAGTAGTCTATGGGTTCCAGAATGGCAAGAAATGTATCCTAAAGTTCAAAATGCCACTCTTAAAGATACAATGCAATGGGGCAACAAGGGCAAAGAAAACGGCGCTAGTTACAACTGGCATAAAAGCAATCCTCAATTTTGGGAACAGTTATGGGAACAGATCCCTAACATGAAGCAGCTTTACTTTGCGGGCGGTGAGCCTTTGATCATTGAAGAGCATTATGCTATTTTAGAAGAATGTATTAAACGTGGCTATGCCAAGGACATGGAAATTCGTTATAACAGTAACGGAGTTGAATGGCGTGAAGATTTGTTTGAACTATGGAGTCATTTTAAACTAGTTCGTTATCACTATAGTGTTGATGCCATTGAGGAACGTAACGACTATATTCGTTATCCCAGCAAGTGGGAAAGAAACTTAGAAGCATTTAAACAGTTGGACAACGAAACTGGGAATAATGTAGAGATTTCAATTGCCTGTGCTGTACAAGCATTGAACATTTATTATATTCCAGAGTTTCTAAAATGGAAATTAGAGCATGGTTTTAAGAAGATTAACATGTGGCCGTTTGGTGCTGGTGGCATTAACTATCACTTTGTTTATCATCCACCGCACTTGAATGTTAAGATATTGCCAGCATGGTTCAAGGATGAAATCGAAGCCAAGTATGAAGAGTTCATACCATGGTGGCAGGCCAACTGGCGAAAAGGTGTACCGGCATGGCACGAGGGTAATGTCACAGAAGAACAATGGCTTAATGCTGATTATGGTATTAGTAGATTGCGTGGCATGGTCAAGTTTGCTAAAAGCGAAGACTGGAGCAATCGTTTGCCAGAAATGAAGGAATACTTAGAGTTGTTGGACAAGCAACGTGGTACAGACTTTTATACTACATTTCCTGAGATGAAAGATATCTTTAAGGATATATGAAAGATATACTAAGTTCTAAAAACTTTTGTATTCTTCCTTTTGTTCATGCACATATTTCGACTACAGGACAAAGTCAAGTATGTTGCATGAGCGAGGAAAGTTTTGGCAACGTTAAAGAACTTGGCATATCGCAGGTATACTCAAAGAATAATCAAAAACTAACATCTTTTAGAAAAAACATGTTAGATCATGGACTACCCGATAGTTGTATCAATTGTAGCCGTCCGGAGTCTTTTGGTAATACCAGTCACAGGATTACCAGCAATAAGATGTTTGGTCATTTGCTAAATGACATAGATGATTTGGTCAACAACGAAAAAATATTTCTCTGGGATGTTAGATTCAGTAACCTATGCAATTTGAAGTGCCGTATGTGTGGCCCGCATGCCAGCACAAGGATAGCAGAAGAACAAAAAATAGACACAGTATTAATTAAACCATTCTACGAATACAATGAATTTTTTGAATTCTTTATTAAGAACATAGACCATGTCACAGAGTTTTACTTCTGTGGCGGCGAACCATTAATGATGGATGAACACTATAGGGTTTTGGATCTATTAATAGAACATAAAAAATTTGATGTTGCGATAAGATACAATTCAAATTTAACTACATTGAAATTAAAAGATAAGAATGTCATTGATTATTGGCAGCAATTTAAAAACGTCAAAGTGTCCGCAAGCATAGATGCTGGTTGGGAACAATTGAGTTATATACGACATGGCGCCGATTGGGATACTATACTTGACAATCTATCAACTATACGTTATAATACTAGTCACGTGGAGCTCATACTTGGTGTAGCGGTAAATATACTAAATGCTTTTCATATTTTTAGAATGTACAAGTATTTGGTTAATAGGCATTTAATACAGCCCAGCGAGATATACTTTATTCCAGTGAGTGGAAATATGGGCTTATCTTGTTTACCAAAACTTATAAAAGAACAAGTTAATGTTCATTGGCAGGAAGAATTAACAGAGATCAAAGAACAAAATGTCATTGATTCTGCTACAGCATTATTGCAAGCAATGAATTCCGCAGATAACTATTATATGTTACCGAATTTTATTGCAGAAGTAAAAAATTTAGATAAGAAACGTAATGAAAACTTTGTAGAAGTTTTCCCTGAATTAAAGGAATTATTAAATGGCTAAAGATTTAGAATGGGTTCCAGGAGATCCACTTAAAAAAGAATTTATTCCTGTTGACGACAACGAACATGCACGTTGGACATCAACGTGGAGCGATAGTTATGCAATTGATAATTTATTCGACGATGAAGAGTTGGACTGGTTAGAAGATCTAATGCACAGACAGCATCGCAGTCGTAGAGTTAAACGCAACGGAACATTGCACTTTAATGTAGACAATCAACTGATTCAAGATAAATTTTATACAAAACTTCAAAGCGTTATTCCTGAACTAACCAATGAAACCTTGTGGGAAGGTAATTTTCTAATTACAGCCACACCATATAATCTGCACATTGACACTGGTAATCCCGCTACACTCAAAGACACTGACAGTGTACCAGGCAAACAATTTATTATCCCACTGTGGGTCTGTGACAAGCACAAAGAAGAAGGACTTGAACTGGACTGTGGTACAGCTATCTTTAAAAATCGTTTCTTAATGTATGGAACAAACTTTGCCAAAGGCGATCCTAAATATGATACAAACGTATTCTTTACAGTACGTAACTATGATAATTTAATTTGCTATCACAAAGACGGATCAGTATGGGATGTAGACTGGAATAAACAAACAGTCAGTGATGAAGATTACAACAGATATTTCCGTCATTACAATAAACAATGGCTACAGGGATTTGAATTAGAAGGTGTTTATAATTGGAAGCGTGGCGGCATTATTGTATTTGATAGATGTCAAGCGCACAGCGGAGTTAATTTCCCGCAAAACGATGTAACTATGAAATGTGGATTATCAATGATGTCTACTATTAAAAAATGATAGAAAAAGAAAATATTCGTATAGTGCATGTCGAAGCAAGCAGTCGTTGCAACAGTCAATGTCCCATGTGTAGCAGATATACTGGTGAGGGATTTGTACAACCGGACTTGGAAGAAGGCGATCTGTCTGCTGAAATCTTTTATAAATTGTTTACTAAAGAATTCGCCAGTCAATTAGAGCATGTATATTTCAGCGGAGTATATGGTGATCCCTGTCTTAATAAATTACTACCTGAGTTTGTCAATTACTTAATGGACAATGGCTGTAAAAGTATTAGCATAGATACCAATGGTGGCTATAGAGGAGAAGACTGGTGGGCTAGTCTTGCTCGTCAAAATGTTCTTATTAATTTTGCCTTAGATGGCACAGACAATGAAGCATTGGAAAAATACAGAATTGGTGTCAAGTATGACAAAGCATATGCCAACTTAAAAGCATTTGTGGCCGCAGGCGGTAATGCACAATGGAATTTTATTGTATTCAAACACAATGAGCATCAAGTTGAAACTGCTAAAAAATTAGCAGAAGAGTTGGGTGCTAAGTTTAGACTTAAAGTTACTCAAAAGTTTAGGGGCAAACGCGATTTTAAAGTCATGGTGGAAGGTGCTCATGTATTTACATTAGAGCCACCAGTACAAGAGCAGTATAGACATTCCAATGTTGGTAAAGAAGAACATGTACCACTTACAATGTTTAAGTTTGAAATCAATAATTTCTTAAATTTAAACAATAACAAAATACTTTGCAAGAGCCTCGAGCGCAAAGAAGTATACCTTGCAGCCGATGGCTTTTTAATGCCCTGTTGTTACCTAGGTACTCATACACACGACAGTCCTGGTTCGTGGAATCTAAAAGAAAATTACAATCTCAAAGACTTTGATTTGAACATACATTCAGTGGATGATATACTTAAAAAGCAATATGACATAAGTTCCAAGTGGAACAGTAAGATAGAAGATGGTAACTTAATTACGTGTTTGCATACCTGCGGTAATCAAGAAAACACAACCTTGTACATCGATGATAAGTTGAAAAAAGAAAACATATTAAAGTATTAAATGAACAGACATTTTATATTAGGGCAACAAGGTACAAGTCTTCATTTTATTGGTTGTTTGATTAAATTATTGTATAATAAAAATTATTATGATAATGAAATTTCAACCAATGAAGTTGGAGTTTATGATACTATATTTGGTGCTCACGTATTTTTCGAGTCTTTGCGTCATTCGCATTATCGGTTTCGACAGTATCCAGAAGAAGAAAATTCTATTCATGCTTTAAATTGTTTAAATGAAATATTTACAAGTGGATATATTGTAGATAGACCCTATCCTGTTGAGTATGGTATAATTCCCGCACATTACGGCAATCAACAAACAATCGATCATATATTAAAAACTTTTGAAAAACCTAAAATTGTTTTTATTAAATTTGACAACAATGACTTGAATCAAATTGCACTCAACCTTTTTAATAAAGTATATATGTCGGGTTTGTTAAAATACCACAGTGACAACATTAATGGAATTAGACGCATATATGATTTATGTAATAAATTTCCCGAATGCATCATAGTTGATAGGCAACGTTTTTTGAACATAAATCAATACGAGTTAACTGATCTCTTAAATAAGATTGCAGAAGTGGAAGTACTGGATAAAAAATTCATGTCCAGTCCTGAGAAAAATGACAATGTATTGGTAATTAACTTTGGAGAAATGAAAAACATAGATAAATTATTAAACAGTTTATCTGAGTTTACAAAACAACCAGTTACAGAAGAATTGTATAAATTTGCCAATAACTTTTTGCATAATCAACCAACAATAGAATTGTCCTTGGATCTTATTAAGCGAATAAATGACAATAAGTACACTGATTATTTTTATAAAGAAATAGTGCCATTATTTAATGGCAGCGTATCAGAATTATATTTAAAATTAAAAAATGACTATCAACAGTAAAACATTTTGTATAATGCCATTTATACATCAAAATATCAAACATGAGGGCAAGGTCGGTGCTTGCTGGCGTTACCCTGACCGCATTGGCGATTACCGCAGCCAAACATTAACTGAAATTTGGAACAGTAATGAAACCAGAGAACTACGTCGCGCAGTATTAAACGACGAACGTCCAACAGGATGTCGTAGTTGCTGGGATTTCGAAGACAGCGGAGTAGCAAGTACACGTCAAACCTGCAACGAAACATATAAAGATAGTTACAACATAGACTTTGATGAAGTTGTAGCAAAAGTCAACGCTGAAGACTATTCCATGCCCTACGAACCGCAGAGCATTGAAATTCGCTTTGACAATACATGTAATCTACGTTGTAGACATTGCAGTCCTACTTACAGCAGTCAGTGGGAAGTATTGGCATTTAAAGACGATGAAGTTAAAAAATTCTTTACCAAGTACGGAGCAGGTCGTTTAGAAAAGAAACATATTAGTTTACCCGAACGAAGTTTCGAAGAGTTTAAAAATGCTATTCCTTTCTTACGTGAAGTATTGATTGCCGGCGGCGAGCCTTTGCAACAAAAACGTCATTGGGAAATGATTGATGCCATGGCTGATCATGCACATAATATAACATTAAGTTATAACAGCAATTTAGTTGCACTGGGTTTGGGATATTATAATGTATTGGATCATTGGCCCAAGTTTAAGAAGATTATTCTGCGTGTCAGCATTGACGGAGATGATACTACATTTAGTTACTTTAGAACCCATGGAGATATTAACAAGATTGTGGACAATGTGCAAAAATTGCACGAACTTAAAAATATTGAAATGAGTTTGACTACAACTGTCAGCATCTATAATATTACTAGATTAGTTGACATTGTTAAGTTTGTTAATGCCGCCGGTGGTTTATTTCATACTAGTCTTGTGCAGTATCCAAAGCCTATCAATCCCAAAGTATTGCCCAAAGACATCAAAGCAAAGATTACACAGGATTGGAATGACTTCAAACTAACATTGGATGATCCAGCACTATGGACTCACAGTCAATGGACTAAAGAAAAGTTAATGGCTCAACAAAAGCGTAGAATAGTTCGTTATGGTGATTATGTAGTTAATTACATGAACGCAGAAGACTACTCCGCAGACCTTGCGGAAACTGCGGAGTATATCAATTTTATGGACAAACACAATGCTACTAGCTTTGTTGAAGTCTATCCTGAATTAGCCAGCATTCTTAGCTAAAAACTCTTTTACTTTACCTACTACATGAGGAATACTCTCTTCTGCAGAGTTTCCTCTTATGTTATCCATCTTTTCTAAATAATTTAAAAACAGTTTGGCATTGGCTGTATTGCCTTTACTTCGCTCCACTGCATTTTTTAGTTTATTCAATGTTGCATTGATAGACTGCGGGATAAAACCAAGATCGGGATAGTTGTTAATAAAGTCTGCTTCGTAGTCTACTACCCATTGTTCTATTTCAGCATAATATTCTCTAGGCAATATATCAATGCTGATGTAACTTGGTTCAAATGCTAATTGTAACTTATAAAATCCTTCTACTTCTGACGGCAAGCTAGATGTTCTGGGAGCAATTTTGTTACCAGAATCTTTGTATTTGTCCATCCACCATGATACTAATTTTGGAACATCAAAGATATTCAATACACTCATTGTTGTTGCCATAATAACATAAATGTTTTGATTTTCTAAACCCTGTTCCAGCCAAAATTCCAATGCATTGCTAACAGTTTGTTTACCTTCACCAAACCATTTGCTGCCATAACGAATATAATCGTTTGTAGGTCCATGTGCATCTATGCTCAAATTTAACTGTATGCTTTTAAATTTCTTTAAGTTTTCCAACAGCTTTGGACTGGGAATATAACTACAGTTGGTATAGATTTCTAAACTGATGTTTCCTGGAAATCCTTTTTCGCAGATCAAGTCAATGAACTTGATAAATTCAGGATTAATCATAGGTTCGCCGCCAGTGAATTTAATTAAGCGTAGAGTTTTAAGTGTTTGTTCGTTGGGTTCGAATTTTAAGTTATCTAACTTAGGGAATATCATTCTTTGCAAGGGCTTGTCTGCTATTTCATTAAGTTTAACTTCATCGTCGTGCCAAGTAGTGCTTAGTGTACTGTTGCAGGTCAAGCAGGCAAGATTACAATAGTTTCCAAAGCCAACTTCTAAAAATTCTATAATAGGCTGTTCGAACTTGGGTTTTTTGTGTAAGTATCCTTCGTTATACAATACACTGGAACCCAATCTCATAGAAGTAGCTACTTCACCGGACACCTGTTCTTCTTTGTAACATTTATGACATCCTGAAATAGGTTTATTTTCTACAGTTAGATTTCTTGCGGTATTCCAATAGTTACTATAAAATGCATCTTCCATGGAAGCATTTTGAATAACTAATTCTTTTGCACGTTCTTGAAATAATTCTGACAGGTTAACAACATGGTTGGGATTTTCTAGAGATGCATCGTAGTCTTTGTTTTCTTTGATATTATCATATCGGCAGCAGGGTTTTGCTTGCCCAGTGGGCTTATATTGAATATGCATCCAAGGTAGTACGCAGAATGTAGGATTGAGTTTTGCATATAACTTACCTGCAAAATCTTCATAGGGTACATTATTATCATCGATTAATTCTACAACACTTTGATATTCTTTAAAACTTTTCATCCATAGTACGTGAAGAATGTTATTAATGGCTTCTGTATATACAACAGGGTCGTATTCGGTTTTATTAAAATCTAATTTAACGAACTGTCTAGTGTTTATATCAACTGCTTCTAAATGGTAAAGGTATTCGCAGAATCTTTGGTTATCGTGGATGGCATCAATTTCTATAAAAGTAAATTTACTTTTTCTGAATGTATTCCATGCTTCTTTAAAATCTATAAAGCCATGCCTTTGAACTTTACCTAGTGTACTGTTACGCGGAAAGGAAGTACCTTTTAACTTTAATTTTTCTTTACCTTTAGTGATGTGATCGTCAAAACTTTGAAAACGATCAAACTCTCCAGAATTGCCATCCCATTCTAGCATGTGTTTGAACATTTCTATGTGTAATGGATTTTTATCATAGACAGTGAATTGATATCTATCATAAAATATCATGTTAGTGTCTGTTCTTTGTCTGTATCCCAAACTTCTAATAAACAAGGGAAATAAACTGTCGGCTGGTCCAATAAAACTGGCAAAAGAATTATTAAGTATACCTTTTTCTGTATCGACTATTTGGGAATTTAAAATTTTGTATGGTTTCATAAATGTATTTAACGTCTGTAAATTAAATTTCTGTTCGCTAAATATGTAAGAATGATGATAATTCATTCGTAAAAGGAATAATTTTATGAGCAGAGTACATGAATTAATTAAAAACAGACATACCACTCGTTTAATGAAAGATGACATTAAGCAGGAAGATATGCAGACTATTATAGAATCAGCACGACGTGCTCCGAGTAAAAACAAAATTTACGGATATAAAGTAATAGCATTAACAAACAGTGAGCAGGGTAAACAGCTCAAAAAAGTATTGTGTGATGATATCACTTTGTATGAAGAAGATGACAATCGTGTCATTTATTTAAAGCAAACACTTGCACCATTGGTTTTAGTTTATATTGCCAATCCAGCACCAGAACATCAAATGATCAATGTCAAAGAAGAACACGGCGAAGAAGTCTTTGATAGTTGCTATAGTGATGTCAAAGGCGAGGCAGATCGCTATGCTATGATTAAAAGCAGTGTTCGTGATGCAATGATCAGTGCCACTTATGCACAACTTACAGCAGAAGATTTGGGCTATGGCACAGCATTTGTTGCCTGTGGCATAGAAAGCATTATGAGTAATAAACAGTTCCATGAGTTATGGGTTAAAGAATTCGGCTCAGATTACAAACAGAATCCTGTTGAATCTGTTGTTCTAATGTGTATTGGTCCCAAGCACGAAAAAATTATAAACCTATACAACGGTACAGACACTGAGAGAAAAGAATCTTACTTGGATGGTGAAACTCATTATCGTCGTGCCGGCCGTGAAGAAAGTTTCTTTGTAAATAAAAAACAAGAAACAATGTTTACCACTATATGAAACCTCACTGGAGATTGTTTGACAGCGATGTAAAGCATCGTATAGAAAGTTTACTTTCTACAACTTATTGTTCTAAATCATGGACTGATATTAATATCGATTTTGAAAATAGAACAATAAATCATTGTTGCAAAGCTGATAAACATAGTTTTCCAGATGTGTTAACTGAAAAGTTTATCAGCCTAAACGATGCTATAGTAGAAAGACGCAATCAGAGTATGCAAAATCAAGCGCACTCTGATTGCATTGGCTGTTGGAATAATACTTTAACTGGATCTAGTTCATATCGAGACTGGGCCAATGTTTGGACTGACACCGAGTTTGCAGAAAGAAAAGATGTCTTAACTGGTCCAACCAGTGATGTTTACACGCATTATATAGAAATAAGAACTGATAGAATCTGTGACATGGCCTGCATATATTGCAATGCTTATAGTAGTAGTAAAATTGCACAAGAAGAAGGCGTGCCATACAAAGACAGCACCAATGAAAATGATTATAAAGTATTCAAACAGTGGATCAAAAGTTTCATGCATAGAACAGACATCGTGGAACAGAATGCAAAAATTACATTTATTTTCTTAGGCGGAGAACCAACTGCCAGCGAACGTTTTTATGAACTCATTGATTTCATCGAAGAACAAGCAGCCTTTACTGATAAAATAATTAGACTAGAAATATGCACCAACGCCAATAGTAAAAGATTCTTAATGGACAAGCTAGTGGATAGAATGAATACCAGCAAATTAGTTTGGGCTATTGGCATTAGTAACGAAGCATTTGGTGAATCTGCTGAACTTGTTAGAGATGGTTTGGTCTGGGATAGATTCACTGATAACTTTGTAAAATATGTTAAACACGAAAACGTTGAAACTATTGTGCTTAATCCAACACTGTGTGTGTTTAGTTTAAAGACATTTCATGAATACATATCATGGGCATATGAACAAATAAGAACTTATGCACCAACTAAAGAATTTTTATGGTATGGAAATTTTGTAAGTCTTCCCTATGAACTAGATATTGCCTATTTGCCAGAATCGTATAAAAAATATATTGATTTGGCCATAGATGTTGCTACATCTGAAACCGATTTAAATCAAATCAATAAACAAGTATTCATTGATTACTTACATACAATCAAAAATAGAATAGGAACTTCTTATAGCTCAGAATACAAAAAGTCTGCAGAAGAATTTTTATTGAAAAAACAAATTGTAAAGAAGACAGATAAATTAATTAAACTAATGGATAATTTAGACCTATGATAGACCTTGACACAATGCCCCTGAGAATGTTACAATTAGAAGCTGCCAGAATTATCAGCAGTATGGAAGCAACCAACGATAACATATACAAGTTTAACAAAGAAAGCAGACACGATAGCACCGGTTGGTACAAGGCTGCTATTAAATGGTATATCAATGAATATGGCGGCTTACCCAGCGAAGCTGGCCCTGGAAAAGAAGTAAAATTTATCTACGAACAAAATGAGTGATTTAAAAACAAGCGAATATGACTTTACTAAGATTCCGTTTAGTGACTTAGTTAGAGTTGGACAAAGAACAATGCTGTACCGTGACTTGTTCACAGTGAGCTGGCTACTGGGCCGTTACTGCAACTATCGTTGTAGTTATTGCTGGCCTTATGCTCGAAGTGATACAAAAGATCATCGTCCCACACCTTTGATGTTGCATACAGTAGATGAGATTAAACGTCAAGCTAGAGAAAATGGATTTAATAGTTTCCATTTTAGTCTAAGTGGAGGAGAGCCAACATTCCATCCTGCTTACATTGACATATTGGATCATCTAAATAAAGATGCACATAATACTAATTATACCAGCGTACACATGACCAGTAACATGAGTCGTCCTCTTAAATGGTTTGAAGAAAAATATGTGCCGGCAGTTAAGAACTTTCATCGTGCTAGTATTACAGCAAGTTGTCATCGTGAACATGTGGACACTGATAAGAAGGTCGAAGAGTTTGCTGACAAATTAGTCTTATGCCAAGAATATGATACACAAATAACTATTAACATGGTCATGGTTCCAGAACAGTTCGATGAGATTTATGATTTAAGTTTGTACTTCCATAACAGAGGTATCAACGTCACACTCAAGCCACAAAGTGACCCTACAGCAAGCCGTGTAGTAGATGGATATACTCCTGAGATGCTGGCTAAGTTACACAATGGTATGCCACAACGTGCTTACACTGAAGAAAAAGCATTGGCAGCAGGACTTGTACAACGTCCAAAACCTACGTATGTGATTGATCGAGCAGATCCAAGTCGTAAAAAACAAGTCGATATTGATCCTCATTATCAAATTGAGTTTATTGACAAAGACGGAAATCCTTGGTTCATGGATCAAGCAGAACGTTTTAACGCATTTAACTTTAATAACTTTAACAAGTGGGAATGTAGCAGTGGCTATCGCAGTATTATTATCCGCGAGCCAGATGGCACAGTAAAGCGTAGTTATAGTTGCAGTGAAGTACCATTGGGACATATTGAAACAGGCTTTAAGTTATATGACAAGCCCATGCCCTGTGGCGGAACAAGTTGTGTAAGTAGTGCAGACAGTAAGATTCCTAAACGTGCTCCGGGTACTAAGTTACCACTATTCCCTGGAGATAAAAGTTATGAGTAATACGTTTTGCCCCATCCCATGGAACTTTCAAGCTGTTCGCAATAACGGTGACATTCGTGTTTGCTGTCAAGCAAATGTAACTGAGAATCAAGGTGTAGTTAGACACGAAGATGGTACTCCATTCAATGCTGGCAGAGACAATATGGAACAAGCTCGCAATGCTACACTAATGAAAGAAGTTCGTAAGAACATGCTGGTAGGTGAGTGGAGCAACGAATGTGGTCGTTGCCAGCAAGAAGAAGCCTCTGGCCTAAACAGTCGTAGACAATACGAAATAGATAATTGGAAATTTAGCATTGATGATGCTCGTTATATAACAGAAGAAGACGGTAGTATCAAAGATAGAAAACTTGAATACTATGATCTACGTTTTGGTAACTTATGCAACCTGGCTTGTCGTATGTGTGGACCCACTGACAGTCATACTTGGTATGAACAATGGACAGAATATCATGGCAGCGATGAGTACAAAGACACACATGGTACAGTTAAACTTGAACGTAATGAGAATGGACGTTTGTCCACAACAGACTATGATTGGCATAACAGCGAAAGTTTCTGGACACAGATAGAAGCAAACATTCCAAATATCAAGCATGTTTATATGGCCGGTGGCGAGCCTATGATGATTGAACGTCACTATGAATTCTTACAGAAATGTATCGACGCTGGTCAAAGTAAAAAGATGATCATAGAATACAATACTAACATGAGCAACTTGCCCAAGCGTGTATTAGATATGTGGACACAATTCAAGCAGGTTCGTGTTGGTGCCAGTATGGATGGCATGGGAGAAACTGTTGAATATCAGCGTTGGCCTTTAAAGTGGAGTCAAGCATATAAGAACTTGCAGAAGTTAGATGAATATGCAGAAAAGAATCCAAATATTCTTGCCTGGTTAGCTTGTACAGTAACAGCATATAACATTTGGCACGTGCCTCGTTTTATGAAATGGAAGTTACAAGACAGTGGCTTTACTAAGATTAACAGTACAAAGAAGCGTCCTATTATAACGCATCACGTAGCACATGGACCAAAGCGTGTTAATGTGCGTGTACTGCCCAAGGACATGAAGCAAGAGATCGTTGAATACTATGATAAATGTATCTCAGAGTTTAAATCTGAGTATCCAGAAGACATTGCCAAGAATGCAGAAAACATATTAAACAGTATTACAAAATATATGTTAGGTGCAGACTACAGTGACAAACTTCCTGAATTTGTCAAGTTCACTAATTATTTAGATCAAGCTCGAGGACATAGTATACTGGACATTGCTCCTGAATACGAAAGATTGTTCAAATGAAAATATTGGTATCAGGTAACCCTACATTTGGTCTAGCACAGGCATTGAATACAGTATTAGAAGATCATGATTTGACATTTGTCAGTAGAACAACACATAAACTAGATTTAACTAAGGCAGAAAATCAACAAGTATTTGCTGATATGAGTGTGGACTATGATGTGGTTATTCTAAATAGCGCATTATGGAAATTCAATCAAACCCTGCTACTTGAATCAGTGTATAAGAAACTCAAGGCAGAAGGTCGACAAACATTGATTATCTGCATCGGTAGTACTACTGATAGAGTTATGAAAGCCACAGATTGGTTATACAATGCCGAAAAGAAAGCATTACGTGATTATTGTAATAGCTTGGGCATGACAGGAGTATGGGCTAAAAATCCCAGAGTTACTTTGATTAGTTTCGGTAGTCTAAGTAATGTACAAGAAAAACATCCAGATAGAAAAACAATGCCAATAAAAAAGGCTGCCGAATACGTCAAATGGATCTTAGAACAGCCCATAGAATTTCATATCAATGAAATAAGTATTGACCCATTACAAGCCGGTTTGTAAACAACTAAATACAATATTAGAGGAATTTAACAAATGGCATATGATGTTACCAAATCAAACGGAGAAAGACTAGCACTAGTACCTGATAAAGAGGTAGAAAGGCGTTCTAGCTCGATTGGTTTAGTTGGCAAAAACTTTACTAATCACGGCGAAGTAATAGCCGAAAATTTAGTACATATGTTGGAAAATTTTAACAACTTTAACCGAAATCAACCTAAACCTAAAGAAGAACCAACACCACCAAAAAATCCCATTATTGGACAACTATGGTATGAAGAATATCTTCCAGACTACCCCAACACAAATGACACTGAAGATAAACAAAATTTAAATGTTTATACCGGATCTGCTAATAAATGGCAGCGTTTAAATCCTACGATAATTGACGTTGAACATTCTTTATTTAAAGATAATAACAACTATACAATATCAGAATTGGATCATGGGAGTTATATACGAGTTGATAGTCCTAGCAGAAAAACAATTACATTACCTAATACCAGTTCAATTCCAGTTGGCACTAGTGTTACTATAGGCAAAGCAGGAACCGGCGAAGTTGAAATTCTTGCAGGCTTAGATGCAGTATTAGAACCTAAAAATTTATCTAAAATTATTATCGGAAGTCAATTTAGTAGAATTACAGTTATTAAAGTAATGCAATCAAACGGTATTGCAACATGGGAAATTGATTCTTCTAACAAATTATTATCAGAATCTTGGAGCATAGTTGCAAATCCGCCAATAATTAACGAAACTACTAATGCTACAATAACATGGACAATTACAAGTAACGCTTTCCCGGGAATATATTATTGGAGAATCGAACAGGCAAATGGTATAAGCGGAGCCGACTTTACGAATACTGCAATGTCAGGTACATTTACGTTATTAGCTAATGGTACTGCTACTGTTAGTAAGATACTAAGAAGTGATAATGAACTCGAAGAATCAGAGTCGATTGTTTTTAATGTTTTGAAAACTCAAGATGGTTCTATTGTAGCGACATCAACTACAAGTATCGATGATACTTCTCGTCCTGCACCAACACCTGCACCAACACCTGCGCCTGAGCCAACACCTGCACCTGATCCGACTACTGAGCCGACACCAGCGCCAACTCCAAGTCCGACACCAGCACCAAATGATGGCAGTGTCAATGATTCCACTAGTGCAATTGTCTTAGCTAATTATTTCTGGAATAATCGTTCCAGTCTAGTTAGATATGGTAGATATGGTGATTCTCCTGACAATAATAATTATCCAGGCGACAATTATGCTGAAGCCACTCCTAATTTTAGATTTGTTAGTTCTTTTAGAAATACGTGGACATATTCAAATAACGTATTACCTCCTAGTACATATTTTACTATTATTTCTTTAGCAACTGGTGCTATTGGCGATAATGGCGGTATTACTTCGACTTCAGTGGAAAATGCTGTATTGGTATCAGATTTTGGTATAACCACGTTAGTTGGAGACGGACTATATCCAAATGAGTTTGGAAGCCCATTTGGCATTTCTTATAATGTAAAGATTTATCAAGGATCTATTAATGAAATAATATCCAATTCTATAGCATCGAAACATGCTGTTGGTAAAAATGAGTCAAATCGAGGTGCGTGGACATATTCATATATACTTCCACAAAAATGGAATTTTGTTTCATCGGCGGTGAATTTTGATGAAAATTATACCGCAACTTTAAAGTCAGGAGATATTCACTTTACTTTAATTGAACGTGGTGGCAACGGTACTAGTCCGATAGTACAACCAACTGGCATATCAACTAATATGACAGTTGATAACTGGTGGTATAATGCCGGTGGTGCACAATGTTCTGTCAATATTAGTCCATCAACAGTTACACTTTCATATCCATTAAGGCAGGAATCTTCTACAGATGGAGATGGAAATACAACTGTACAAGATACTGATCCATTTCTTAATTGGACTCCTAGAATTGCTGGTATATTGAGAAAGCTAGATTAATTGTATTGTGAGATAAATTATCTCACAGACCTAGCTTTTCTTTGAATTCTCGTAGTTCTCGAACACCAAGCCCTGCGTCTGCGCCCAAGGCTTTTTCATCGTTGCCGTATTTCTCTGCCAATTGTTTCCATTTGTCGGCACTAATTAAACTCTTGACTAGTTCGTATTCTCCGGCACTTAGCTTAACTGAGTTAACAGCATAATCTTCAAATGCACTACATGCTTCTGGGAATAATGGCTTGACTAAGTTATACATAGCGGCAGCAAATTCTCGAATCTCCCATTGTGCATGTGGATCCATACGCAAGCGAGCCATGTGTAGAAAGTTCTTCAAGTTGGCTTTCCAATACAATTCTGTGTATCCGCCTACCGGAAGCACAATTCTAGCCAACTCACGTGCCAGTCCAGAATCTTCTTTGCCCAGCAGACTTGCATATTCTTTGTATGCATTATGAAAGCTACGTTGAAAAGCATGTTGCACTCCACGCTTTTCTTCAAAGCCCCATTCACTATCTTCACGACCCTGCTTGTTACTTGTGCTTTGCTTTTGGATTTGTTCTAGTTCGGGAATGTAAAACTCATCTGTAAGCACACTATAACGAGCACTGTATTCGTTCATGCTGGCTGTACGATGCCGCACAAGTTGTCGCATAACAAAGATAGGAAGTTTGATATGGAACTTTACTTCACACATTTCAAATGGTGTAGTATGTTCGTGACGCATTAAGTACCGAATCAAATTACGATCATCTTGAACTTGTTTTGTGCCAGCACCATAACTAACACGAGCGGCCTGTACAATAGCACTATCACTGCCCATATGGTCTACAAGACCTACAAAACCATGATCTAATACTGGAACATAGTTTTTATCTTTTTCGAAATCAATTTCTGTTTTTAATGTCATCTTCTTCGCCAAATTGGCTGGTCAATATGCCTCGTACATATCTAATCACACGAGATTTAATTTTACTGCTGTCAATAAAGACTTCAATATCGAGTATATTATCTCGTAGATGTTCCAAGCCCTGGGCTTTGAGCACTTCGCTGGCATCATTCATGCCGCTGAGTTCTTCGCCCGAAAACTCTATGATATCACCGTCTACTAATTTTATTTGAATATGTGTTATATATTCTATAGGAACTTCTTCCATGACAACATCTTTAAGGATTTCTTCAAAACTTCTATCCTTTTTCCTAATAGCCATGATTCGGGTTCCTTAATTACTTTTTTTTGGTGTATGCTCGCTTAGGCTTAGAAGCCTCGGCAACTGGTGAGGCTGTTACTGCTTGTGGATCTAGAGCACTTGCTTCTTTAAGCAAACGTTCTGCTTCACTTCTAAAAAATGCCGCTTGACTACGCATTTGATTGGCAATATCTTTATCATCCAATACGCCTGCTGGCTTACTTTCTGATTGGCTGATATCACTGCTAGTAGTACGTCCTGGATCGTTTTGATTTAATTGAGCATTGAGTTCGCTTAAACCAATTTTAATATCAGGTGTGGGCATCATGATAATTTCACTGGTTGAAAACTTTTTTAACCAACCACTGACATGCATTGCTTCTAACATATTTCTACCATCGAAGAATGTATTTCTTTGAGCATATTTATAGAAGTCGATGTCTTCTTGCCCGCCTAGGCTTTCGATAGCTTCTAGCAAGTTATCATGATAGTTTGTACCAAGGACCTCAGTTTCAACTACTAGGCAAGAAGTTTCTTCGCCGGGTATTGTTCTGAATACCACAACACACTTCTTGCCTGTACTTGCAACCTGCCCTACGTGTTTTAAAAATGTAGGCATGATTAATTCCTAAATTAAGCCTGCTCTACTGGTGCTTCTGGTGTCTCAGTTACTTCTGCACCTTCTGCTGTAGCTTCTGCAGTACCTTCGGCGGCTTTGGCAGCTTCATCGGCTGCTTGAGCGGCAGCAGTAGCGTCAGTTAAGAAAGCGTTCAATTTTTCTGCAACTTCTCCAACTTGGCGGATTTCCAAAATACTGTAAGTGCCACGCTTGACTGCAAGATCCACAGCGGCTAGCAAAGTCATTAGATCATTGATGTTAACGTTGTTCATGTAAAACTCCTTATGTTATGTTATATACACAGATTATTTATAGAGTGTATTCTTATATTATACACAAAATAATAAGGAAGAGCAAGTGTCTTCCTTATTATTTTTAAGTTATTTAAAACTTATGCAGTTTCTTTATTAAAAGTATAATGTGCAGTTACACCGAATGGTGCTTCAATTTGATCATT
>Ga0114979_10000905_pt1 | contig 19725 bp, 15 predicted proteins | sample S_140625_EF_Meta_FD_87315 | JGI IMG/M metagenome (GOLD analysis project Ga0114979, IMG submission 87315) | Freshwater microbial communities from Lake Simoncouche, Canada to study carbon cycling - S_140625_EF_MetaG | ecosystem: Environmental > Aquatic > Freshwater > Lake | place: Lake...
AATAAGTGGTGCGCGGGGCGGGACTCGAACCCGCACAGTATTGCTACCGTCAGGACCTAAACCTGGTGCGTCTACCAATTTCGCCACCCGCGCGGGTCCCATCTAAATGGGTTGAATCGGTCAACCTTCTATTTTAACCATGGAACGGGTGACTTCTGAGTTGAAGTCACCCTATAGATACTCGGGTTTAGACCGATTTGGAGGGCGGTGCCACCTTGAACCAGGCGGCATACATGGCCGGCAAGGCTAACAAAGTGAGTGCCGTTGCGACGATCAAACCGCCCATGATGGCCACGGCCATGGGACCCCAAAACACACTTCGCGAAAGGGGAATCATGGCCAGAACAGCGGCGGCGGCTGTCAGAACAATAGGGCGCAGGCGCCTGACGGCAGACTCCACAATGGCCTCCCAAGCTGGAACACCGGCTGCACGATCTTGCTCGATCTGGTCAATCAGAATGACCGAGTTACGCTGAATCATGCCCATCAGCGCAATGACACCCAACAAAGCCACAAATCCAAATGGTCGATCTAGGATCAGCAAGGCACCAGCAACTCCGGCAATGCCCAGAGGTCCTGTGATGAACACCAACAGAGCACGGCTAAAGCTTTGGAGCTGCAGCATCAAGAGGGTAAAAGTGACAAACAGCATGAGCGGCATGCCCGCTGCGATCGAGGCAGACCCTTTGGAACTTTCCTCCACGGCGCCTGCAACTTCGATGCGGTAATCGCCAGCCTCTTTTTCTTGCCATTTGGCTTCGAGTTTTTTCAACTCGGGCAACAACTGCTGAGTGACTGTGGCACCTTGAATGCCTTCAATCACATCGGCATTGACGGTGATGGCGTAGCTTCGCCCTTCACGCCACATCACGCCCGGTTCCCAATTGAACACCGGCTTGGCAATTTGCAACAAGGGAATGGACTTGCCTGAAGCGGTTGGCACGTAGGCGCCAGCCAAATCAGTGATGGCGTCGCGCTCCGACTGGGGTTGCCTGAACACGATGTCAATCAGCTTGTCGCCATCGCGGTATTGACCAATGGTTGAGCCAGATGAAATGGTTCTAGAGGCCTGCGCAATGGATTGGCTGGTGACCCCCAAAGCGCGGGCTTTGGCTTGATCAACTTCCAGGCGAATCACTTTGACCGATTCATTCCAGTTGTCGTTGACACCCCTTGTATTGGGGTTGGTGCGCATGACAGCTTTGACTTCATCTGCTTTCAAGCGAAGCGACAAAGGATCGGCGCCAACCACCCGAAATTGCACGGGGTAAGGCACCGGTGGGCCATTGGGCAACAATTTGACGCGCCCTCGAACTTCCGGAAATTCTGAGGCCAACAAGGCTGGCAATTTGACTCGCAGTGATTCTCTGACCTTCAAGTCTTTGGCCACCACAATCAGCTGAGAAACATTGGACTGCGGAAAAACTTGGTCGAGTGGCAAGTAAAAACGGGGCACGCCCGAGCCAACCCAAGTGCTGACCGAACTCACGCCCTGCTCTGCCATCATGCGCTTTTCAATCCGCTTGGCCACTTCTTCGCTGGCCATGAAACTCGAGCCTTCAGGCAACCACACATCCACCATGATTTCAGGTCGACTGGAGTCGGGGAAAAATTGCTGCTGAACTTTGCCCATGCCCACAATGCCCAACACAAACAAGGCCACAGTGATGGCGATGGTTTTCCATTTGTTGATCACACACCAAGTGACCGCCCTTCTAAATGTTTGATAGAAAGGTGTGTCAAACATTTCATGAACATGCGCTCCTTCAGAGCCTTCAACATGCGGCGGTACTTTCAAAAGCAATGTCCCCAAATAAGGCACGAAATAAACAGAGGCCACACAACTGATTAAAAGTGCAATGACTGTGACTGCAAAAATGGCGAAGGTGTATTCACCCGTTAAAGATTTGGCCAAGCCAATGGGCAAAAAGCCTGCTGCCGTAATCAGGGTGCCCGTCAGCATGGGCATGGCTGTGAGTTCATAGGCGAAGGTGGCTGCTCGAACTTTGTCGTAGCCCTCCTCCATTTTTCGCACCATCATTTCGACGGCAATGATGGCATCGTCAACCAACAAGCCCAAGGCAATGATGAGCGAGCCCAATGAGATTTTGTGCAAGCCTATTTGAAAATAGTCCATGGCCAAAAATGTGACCGCCAACACCAAAGGGATGGTGATGCCCACTACCAAGCCAGGTCGAATATCCAAGGTCCATCGACGCCACAAAGGATGGATGCCAGGTCGCTTGTGCAAACCCAAAGCCAAGAAACTGACGGCCAACACAATGCCAACCGCTTCCACCAATGTTTTTAAAAACTCATTGACGGATGTTGAGACCGCTTGAGGTTGGTCCTGAACTTGAACCAATTTAACGCCCACTGGCAGTGACTTTTCAATGTTCGCGATGTTGAGCTTCAGCGCTTTACCCAGTTCAATGATGTCACCCCCCTTGCCCATGGAAACACCCAGGCCAATGACTTGCTCACCGTTGTGCCGCACTTTGACCAGCGGCGGGTCGATGTAGTCGCGCTTGATGGCGCCTAAATCACCCAGCTTGATTTGCTGTCCCGAGATGCCTCGAATGGGCATTTGCCGAAGTGACTCTAAGTCATTGAATTGCCCGTTGACGCGCAGTTGAATGGCATCTTTCGGGAGGTTCAAAGTTCCTGCCGATTCAACCGCATTTTGCTGGGCCAATTGAGAAATAACAGCGCCCATGTCAATGCCCATTGCCGCCAATTTCTTTTGAGAAATTTCAACAAATACTTTTTCATCTTGAACACCAAAAAGCTCAACCTTGGCAACATCTTTCACGCGCAAGATTTTTTGCCTGACATCGTCGGCAAATTTTTTCACCTCTGCGGGTGTGAAACCGTCGGCTTGTAAGGCATAAATAACGCCATACACATCACCAAAATCATCGACAAAAAACGGCCCTACGACACCTGGAGGTAAAGTGCCTCGCATGTCGCCAATTTTCTTGCGCACCGTGTACCAAACGTTGGCCACCTCGGCAGGCTTGGAGTAATCTTTGACCTGAAAAATGATTTGCGCTTCACCCGGTTTAGAGTAACTGCGAATCTTGTCTGCATAGGGCACTTCCTGAAGTGTTCGCTCCAGTTTGTCAGTCACTTGCTCTGCCACTTGTTGGGCGGTAGCGCCTGGCCAATAAGCTCTGACCACCATCACTCGGAATGTGAAAGGTGGATCTTCATCTTGACCTAAGTTGAAAAAAGCAAAGACGCCCAACAGCATCAATACCAGCATCAAATAACGCGTGAGCGCGGGATGGTCAAGCGCCCACTTGGACAGGTTGAAACCTGATTTTGGTTCTGCACGCATGATTTACTTTGCCACAGGTGTTGCAAGAGGGGCGGCGTTGTAGACCGTCACTTTTTGACCTGGCGACAAGACGTGTACCCCTGCACTCACAATTTGCTGGCCTGGCTTGAGACCCGCTGAAACGACCACGTCATTGCCATCAGCCGTTGCGACTTGAACCGCTTGGGAAAGCACCGTGCCAGTTTGAGGATCGTAGACCCATACGGTGGTTTGATTGGCCTCTTGGCGCAATGCGCTGGTCGGCACTTTGATCACATCCGTTTGACTTCCTGCCAATTGAGGCGCCGACACATTCAGGGTCATGCCCAAGGGCAATGACTCGGCTTTGTCTAAACCCAACTTGACCGTGAAGGTTCGGGTGGCGGGGTCGGCACTGGCACCAATTTCTCGAACGTGGCCTTGAAAGCTTTGGCTTGTATTTCCCACCGTCACCGTCATTTTTTGCCCCATTTTGAGGTAACTCACCACATGCTCAGGTACCGCAAAAACAGCATCACGGGGTCCGTCGTGGGCAAAACGAATCACGGGTTGACCTGCCGAAACCACCTGTCCTGGTTCGGCTTCGACCCCTGTGACAACACCTGAAGTGGTGGCAAGCAATTTGGCATAGCCCACTTGGTTGGTTTGCGATTGGGCTTGCGCCAATGCTTGGTCTAAAGTTGCCTGAGCGGCCTTCAGGGTGGCAGAACGTCTTTCCAATTCGGCTGCACTGATGAAGTTTTGAGCCAACAGCGCTTCGTAGCGCTTGAAGTCGGCTGCCGCTAAATCGCGCTGAGAGCGTGCGCCAATCACTTGGGCTTGAGCAGCTTGGGCCGCCAGCGCATAGTCCTGCACATCGACTTCTGCCAACACCTGCCCATTTTGAAACCGCAGACCCGCTTCAGCTTGACGCGCCAAAATCTTGCCACCTACTCGAAAACTCAATCGGCTTTCCACGCGAGCACGAACCTCGGCAGCGTACTCACCCTGCACGTTCAAATTGGATGAGCCTACTGTCAATAATTTCACAGACCGAACGGGTTCTGAGGTTTCTTGCTTTGGAGAGCAAGCTTGCAAGCAGCAGCTCAAAACTAACAGCAACAGAGTGGAATGAATCAAAAAGGAAGGGCGCTGGGCGAGCTGGGGCATTGGAAAATCCAAATTAATGACTGACTGGTTAGTAATCTAGGGTAATCCATGATGCTTGTCAAGCGAAAATACAAGCATCCATGCTGACCCACCAAGCAAGCCCCAAGGAAGTTCAAGCACTTCCCATGACCCACCCTGAAAATTTTCCGGTGGCTTCCATTTTGTGCCCGCCACACCTTCGGCCCGCCATTGCTGCCATCTATGCTTTCGCCCGCGCGGCCGATGACATTGCAGACGAGGGAGATCTCAGCAGCGAAGAACGCTTGCGCTTGTTGAAGGCGTTTCGAGAAGACCTCTTGGCGCCCACTCTGGTATCCAGTGATCGAGCCAATATCTTTTTGCCCTTGCATCAAGTGATCGCCCAGTACGGCTTGCCCGTTGGCTTGTTAGATAATCTTTTGAAAGCTTTTGAACAGGATGTCCAAGCCTCGGCGCAAGGTACTCAATACCCCAACATGGAAGCCTTGCTAGGCTACTGCCAACTTTCTGCCAACCCAGTGGGGCGCTTGATGTTGCACCTCTACGGTATCAACGATGCACAAGCATTGCTAAGAAGTGATGCCATTTGCAGTGCCCTGCAACTGATCAATTTTTGGCAGGACTTGAGTGAAGACATTCCTCGGGGCAGATTTTATTTGCCGATAGACAAAGGTCACAAAGAGGTTGCTGTGTTGGTTGAAGAGCTTTGTGAACATGCCTACCAGCTCATGATGCAGGGCGCACCCTTGGTCCATCAGGTGCCAGGTCGTGCCGGCTGGGAATTAAGGTTGGTGGTTCAGGGTGGCTTGCGCATTTTGGAAAAGGTGAGGTCTCTGGGTCCTGAAGTTTTGAACAAGCGACCTCGCCTGCGAGCTTGGGACTTTCCCATGATGTTGTGGCGCGCCCTCTGCATGAGGCCAAGACAGTGGGAGAATCAGCAACCATGACACCCCAAGAATACGTCCAACAAAAAGCGGCCAGTTCTGGCAGTAGCTTTTATTACGCTTTTCTTTTTCTCCCTGCCAACAGACGCGCCGCGATTACCTCTTTTTATGCCTTTTGCAGAGAGGTTGACGATGTGGTCGATGAAATATCAGATCCCAGTGTGGCCCAAAGCACATTGGCATGGTGGCAAAAAGAAGTGATTCAATCCTTTGATGGCAATGCCACGCACCCAGTCATGAAAGCCCTGATGCCGCATGTGAATGATTACGGCATTGAATCCCACCACCTGCTGTCGGTGATTGAAGGTTGTCAAATGGACCTCACTCAAACCCGTTACTTGGACTACGCTGGTTTGCGAAGGTATTGCCATTTGGTGGCAGGCGTGGTGGGCGAAGTGGCAGCCAAAATTTTTGGCCAAACTGACGCAGCAACAACACGCTATGCGCATACCTTGGGACTGGCATTTCAGCTGACCAACATCCTGCGCGATGTGGGCGAAGATGCGCTACGCGGGCGCATCTATTTGCCGATCGATGAGTTGAAACAATTTGATGTCAAAGCACAAGATTTGATGCAGCGACAGTACTCGGATCGTTTCACGGCTTTGATGAAATTTCAGGCTGCTCGTGCGCACCTCTTGTACGAAGAAGCTTTTTCAATGCTCCCGTCTGCAGACAGGCAAGCCCAAAAGCCTGGTCTCATGATGGCCAGCATTTACAGAACTTTGTTGCGTGAAATTGAAGCAGACAATTTTCAGGTCTTGCACCAACGCATTGCACTCACCCCCCTGCGTAAGTTGTGGCTTGCTTGGAAAGTGCAAGCCTTGGGAAGGCTTTGAATCAGGCTTTGAAAATTGCTGTTGTGGGCGGCGGCTGGGCCGGTTTGGCTGCAGCCATGATGGCCACGCAAAAGGGACACAAAGTGTGCTTGCTAGAAGCCAGTCGAACTTGGGGTGGCCGTGCTCGCACCATCAAAGCGAATCTTGATGACTCGCCTGCTCTGGACAACGGCCAACACATATTGATAGGTGCCTATCAACAGACATTGTCATTGATGCAGGCTGTGGGGATCGATTTAGAAAAAGCCTTGTGGCGTCGCCCACTCAGTTTAAAGTACGCCGATGGCTCTGGTCTGTCGCTGCCCGACAAACTGTTTCCCTTGAATCTTGTGCAAGGCATTGCCTTGAATGCTTGTTGGCGCTCGATCGATAAATGGCGACTGTTCAAAACTGCATGGCAATGGCAGCGCATGAACTTTGAATGTGCAGATCACCTCACGGTGGCCGATTTGTGCCAGAACATGACGCCAACTGTTTGGCACGATTTGATTGAGCCTTTGTGCGTCTCTGCGCTCAATACGCCCGCAAATGAGGCCAGTGGCAAGGTATTTTTGCGCATCATGAAGGATGCCCTCTTTGGACCGAAGGGAAGCTCTGATCTGTTGCTTCCTAGGCTCGACTTAGGACAACTTTTTCCAAATGCAGCCATCAAGTGGCTCGAAAAAAATGGCGCATCCTGCGAGCTTGGAGCGCGAGTTGAAGGCATTGTCGATTTAAGAAAGAGTCCGGTTGAGGCTCCTCGGTGGCAACTGAGCGGTGATACGTTTGACCACCTTGTGATTGCGACCCCAGCATGGGATGCCGCGAATTTGCTTGGGCCATTCAATTCAGCGTGGGCCCTCACAGCCCATCAGCTGCGTCATGAGGCCATAGCCACGGTGTATGTCCAAGGACCTGTAGGGTTTCAGCTCCCCCTGCCTATGATGGCCCTTAGAACAACAAAAGCTTCGCCTGCGCAATTCGCTTTTGACCGAGGCCAAATTTATTTGGAAGCCAACACCCCAGGTCTACTGGCTTTTGTTATCAGTGCCAACAAAGAAAGCAAGGATGTGGTGGCCTCGCAAGTCATGGGGCAATTGAGCGCATTCTTGGACCAGCTGGGTTATGACAAACTGACCCTTGAGGACTTTAAAGTGGTTCAGACGGTTGTCGAAAAAAGAGCTACTTTTGCCTGCACGCCCAATTTAGAAAGACCCAGTGCAATGCCTTGTCAAGGCATCACTGTGTGTGGCGACTATGTTCAAGGGCCCTACCCTGCAACCCTAGAAGGCGCCATCATTTCGGCCATTCAAGCTGTGCCTTGATGTGGGTCGGCAAGGGCACCAGATGCCCGGCGCATTTCATCGCGGCCAAGCGTCACACAGTCGCTTGAGACTGCTGATGGTGTAAGGGGTTGGATGAACCTCATGGCTCCAAAGTTTTTCTTCGCGGTTCAACCAAACGGCTTGCAAGCCAGCATTTTGTGCAGCCACCACATCCAGATGAGGATCATCGCCAATGTGCAAAATATGTTCAGGCTTGACACCCAATGCATTGGCACCCGCATGGAACATTTTGGGGTCGGGCTTTCCAACACCAAGGTTGATGGGATTGAAGGCTGCCACAAAGTAGTCTTTTAAGCCCACTTTCTCAATGTCAGCGTTGCCATTGGAAAGCGCCACCATCGGGTATTTGGATTTGAGAAAATTCAATGTTGAGAGCGTATCCTCAAAAAAAATAACCTTTTGTCGAGCCTCAAAAAAGACCTCGAAGGCTGGCTCTGCCAAACTCGGATCTTCTCCGGCTTTTTCCAAAAGAACCCGAATAGCTTCCCGCCTTAAAGCCGACAAATCGTTGCCCAAATCGGGCCTGAGCGCAGGCATCGCCTCTCGGATTTGTCGTTGGTATCCTGGAATGGCGCACAAGGGCACCGTTCCGGGCGCTTTTTGGGCCAACCAAGCGGCCAAAGCCTCCTCTGCACGACCAATCGTGGGCCAAACGGGCCACAAAGTGTCATCTAAATCTAGGGAGATGGCTTTAATTTTAAAAAAATCGATCATGGTGGGAGAGAATAACGCATGGCATTTCAAAAAGAACCCCTTTACCAACATGGACAGGCTGCAAAGACAGCCGTCCTGTATTGCAACCTAGGCACACCCAAAGAACCTACTGCACCCGCTTTGCGCCAATATTTGGCTCAATTTTTGGGTGACTCCCGTGTGGTGGAAATTCCCAAGCCGATATGGTGGCTCATTCTGCATGGCATTATTTTGCGCATCCGCCCTGCCAAGTCTGCTGCCAAATATGCAAGCATTTGGACTTCAGAGGGTTCACCTTTAAGAGTTTGGACTGAAAAACAAGCGCTTGGTTTAGGGGAAAAATTAAGAACCAAAGGTCACGAAGTCTTGGTGAAGTACGCCATGACCTACGGCCAACCCAGCATTGAGTCGCAATTGAATGCGTTCAAAGATGAAGGGGTGACTCGTATTTTGATTTTGACGGCCTACCCACAATACAGCGCCACCACCACGGCACCGGTATTTGATGCTGTCTATCGTTGGAGCTTAAAAACTCGCAACATCCCTGAGTTCCGTTTTGTCAATCATTACCATGACCACGATGGCTATATTCAAGCCTTGGCAGCGGGCATTCAAAAAAATTGGGCAAGCCATGGCCGCGCAGAGCAACTTGTCATGAGCTTTCACGGTGTGCCAGAAAGAACTCTGCATTTGGGAGACCCTTATCACTGCGAATGCTACAAAACGGGACGACTCTTGGCAGAAAAATTAGGCCTGTCGAAAGACCAATACAAAGTAACATTTCAATCTCGGTTCGGCAAGGCCAAATGGCTAGAACCCTACACCGAGCCAACTCTGATTGCGATGGCCCAAGCTGGCACGCAAAGTGTCGATGTGGTCTGTCCTGGATTTACGGGTGACTGCCTAGAAACACTGGAAGAAATTAGCATGGAAGGACGTGAGGCATTCATGCATGCGGGTGGCAAGGCCTTCAACTACATTCCGTGCATGAACGACGAGCCTCTGTGGATGGATGCGTTGGCAGCCATCAGTGCACAACACATGCAAGGCTGGCCAACGACGTCACTGGCCATTCAAGAGAATGCCCCTGCCCTTGAGAACAGTAGAGTTTCAGCGCTGAGCTTGGGTGCGAAAAACTAGATAAGCGGAGCGCAGACGACCGACAATCCCGGTCGGAAAATAATAAACTGACAAGACAAACAAGATTCCAAGCCACATTAACCAACGATCAGGCGACAGCACTGCCGCCAAGAACGGCCATGCAGACGCTGCGTCACTGGCCCATCGCAGCAAATCCTGCAGATAACTTTGCGCCCACAAGAACAGCACCGCGCCCATGGCCGAACCGTAAATGGTGCCCATGCCGCCTATGACCACGATCAACAACACATCCATCATGATTTCAAAACTAAGCGATGTGTCAGGGCCGTTGTAACGCAACCAAAGTGCCAGCATGACGCCCGCCAAGCATGCGAACAAAGCCGACAACACACTTGACAGTGTGCGATAAACCACAACGCGATAGCCGATTGCTTCTGCTCTAAATTCATTTTCACGAATAGCCTGAAGCACTCGACCAAATGGCGAGTTCACAATGCGCAGCAACATCAGAAACTGAATCAAAGCGGCAGCAAATAAAAGGTAGTAACAGAGCAATCGGCCATCCAAATTGACACCCCAGAAAGGGGTATCGCTGAACTCGGTACTGGGCAACAACAAGGCTGGCAACTTGAAGCTCAAGCCATCTTCGCCACCCGTCCACTCAGACAATTGCGAGGCAAGGGTTTGAAATGCGGCAGCCACCGCCAAGGTGATCATGGCAAAAAAGATAGCGCGCACTCGCAAAGAAAATAAGCCAATGAGCAAGGCCAATGCCAAGGTGAGCAAGAGTGCCAAGGCCACCCCCAAGCTCAAGGATGCCCACGTTGCTCCCCAATGGTTGGCCGACATGGCCACGCCATAGGCACCAATGCCAAAAAACATGGTGTGTGCAAAGCTGACAATGCCGGTGTAGCCTAAGAGCAGATCAAAGCTGGCCACCAGCACAATGAACACCAAAATTTTGGCCGCTACCGAAAGCGCTTTGACACCCGGAAATAAAAATGGCGCAAAGGCCAAGCCCAACAAAACGGCGGCCAGCATCCAAGCCAACCAAGTGCTGCGGGGTAAATCATTCGACAACAAGCGTTTAAACATGCAATGTCCTTGGCTGTCAACGGTTGGCCACAGGGTACACCCCTTGTGGCCGCCAAAGCAAAATGGCTGCCATGAGTGCAATGTTGGAAAACAAGGCTAACTTGGGCAACAAGAAACCGGTGTAGTTGGCCATCAGGCCCACCATCAAAGCACCTATGAGGGCACCGCCCGTCGATCCCAAGCCTCCCATGATGATGACGATGAAGATGAGCACATTCACTTGCGCGCCAATTTGAGGCACCACGTTTTGTTGGTACAGCCCCCACATCACACCGCCCAAACCCGCCAAGCCACTGCCCACCACAAACACTCCCACAAACAAGCTGCGAATTCTGTAACCCAGGGCCTCCACCATTTCTCGGTCTTGAACGCCAGCTCGAATGAGCAAGCCCACCTTGGTTCTGCTTAAAGTCCAAGCCTGCAGTGCAAACACAGACAGGCCCACCGCCACGGCCATCAGGCGGTATTTTTCTATTGAAGCATCGCCCCACAATAAAGAACCGCGCATGGCTTCGGGTAAAGGCAGTGCAATTTGCAGAGGCCCCCAAATGACTTTGATGATTTCTTCACCAATGATCATGCCCCCCATGGTGATCAAAATTTGCTTCAAGTGTTGGCCGTAAACGGGGCGAACAATGAAGCGCTCAAAGGCCAAACCAATGACTGCGGCTGCCAGCATGGCCACTGCCATGGCTGAGCCCACCGCGACCACATTGCGCCAGAGCTCTTGCGATTGTGTCCAATCGACCATGCCCGACAGCACACTGGTTGCCACAAAGGCGCCGAGCGCAATGAACACACCATGCCCAAAATTGAGCACGTCCATCAAGCCAAACACCAGCGTCAAGCCAGATGCCATGATGAAAATAATCATGCCCATGGCCAAACCGGCAACACTCAAGGTGAGCCATGTGTCAACAGAGCCAATGAGGGGCAATGCCACCATGGCCAAAACAGGCACCAACAACAAGGGCTTGATGTCCAAGGAGGTTTTTATATTGCCAATCACAAAGCCAAGCCCAATAAAGATTGCTGCAAATCAGGGTCTGCGCTAAGCGCTGCCATGCTGCCCGCATGAATCACGCGGCCATTGTCCATCACTGCAACGCTGTCGCCCAACTGTTGTGCAAAGTGGATGTTTTGCTCGACCATCAAGATGGTGACGCCACTGGCTTTCATTTTCTGAAACGCATCCATCATGTTTTGCACAATGGCAGGCGCCAGGCCTTTGCTAGGCTCGTCCACGATCAGTAAATCTCGGGGCTCCACCATGGCTCGTGCCACGGCCAGCATTTGTTTTTGCCCGCCAGACAATTTGCCAGCAGGGTGATGCCAAAACTTTTCAACAGCGGGAAACATGGCATAAATCCATGCCAATCGGTCTGCGTCCATCTGCGATGCCCGGGTTGCTTTGCGTGCGGCCAACAACATATTTTCTTCTACTGTGAGGTCTGAAAAAATGCCCATGTTTTCGGGCACATAGGCCAAATTGAGCTTGGCAATATCGGGCGTCGCCATGGCGGTGGTGTTGTAGCCCTTGAAATTGATTTCACCTTGGGAGGCTTGCCATAAACCCATGATGGTTCTGAGCGTGGTTGTTTTGCCAGCACCATTGCGACCCAATAAGAGCGTAAGTTCGCCACGGGGTACTTGTAAATTCACGCCATGCAAAATGTGATAGGCCCCAATGTGCGTATGCACGTTTTTAAGTTCTAACAAGACAGAAGACTGCTGCATCACACGACAGACTCTTGTTTGGCTGATGATAGGGCTGCAGGTTTGGCACCCAAATAAGCTTCTTGAACCACCGCAGAGGCCATCACTTCAGAAGGTTCACCCTCGGCCACCAATTGACCGTTGTGCAACACGATGATGCGATCGGCCAACTCGCGCACCACATCCATTTTGTGTTCAACCAACAAAATGGTTTTGGTTTTGTCGCTCTTTAATTGGCGAATCAAATTCAGAATAACAGGCGCTTCGTCTTGGCTCATGCCTGCAGTAGGTTCGTCAAACATGTAGACAGAGGGTTGCAGTGCCATGAGCATCGCAACCTCCAATTTACGCTGATCGCCATGCGGCAAACTGGCCACTGTGGCATTGGCCTGCGGCAACATGGACACTTGATGCAAGATGTCTTGCGCTTGTTGGATGAGCTTGGTGTGGTCTTGCCAAATAGACCACAAATTGAGCCCCCGCAAATGCGCGCCCTCTTCGGTGGCTTGAACTGCCAAGCGCACGTTTTCAAGTACCGTCAAGTTGGGAAACAAATTGGTCAATTGAAACGCACGACCCAGGCCTGAACGCGTTCTGGCAGAGGCGCTCATGCCTGTCAGTTCGTGTCCATCCAAATAAACACTTCCCTCACTGGCTGGCACTTGACCCGAAATGAGATTGAAGTAAGTTGTTTTGCCTGCACCGTTAGGTCCGACGATGGCCGTCAAGGTGCCTGGTTCAAATCGACATGAAACCGCATTGACAGCCACATGTCCGCCGAAGCGGACAGTGAGACCCTTCGTTTGCAACACACCCAAGGTACTGGACCTTAGCGTTTGTTGCGAATTGGCACGTTCATTTCTTCAGGTTTGATTTCACGAATGAGCTCTGGCACACCCCAAGCAAATGCAGGGTCCACTTTGATTTTGAAGTGGTACATGCTTTGCATGGCTTGATGATCTTCTTTGCGGAAAGTCATTTTGCCTTTGGGTGTGTCAAAGCTCATGCCTTCCATGGCATTGATGAGCGTGTTGGCATCGGTGTTGCCATTGGTTTTCTTCAAGGCAGTCACCAAGGCCATGGCCGAAGCAAATCCACCTGCCGTGAAAAAGTCAGGGGGTGATTTGAACTGCGTGTAGTGACGCGCCACCATGGCGTCGTTCACAGTGTTCTTGGGCATGCCAAAGTAGTAATAGGCCGCGCCTTCCATGCCTGGAAACTGCTTGTAGGCCACCATGGCAGGGAGAATGTTGCCGCCGGTGGCAATCTCAATGCCATAGCGCTTCAAGTCCATGTCGGCAATTTTGAAAGGGTTACCACCCGCCCAAATGATGAAAATAATTTTGCGGCCAGGTTGCGATTTGAGTTTGTCGATCAAGTGCTGCGCACCGGCTGTGAAGTCGGTCGTGGCTGGGGGTAAATATTCCTCATGAACCAACTTGGCAGTTTTGATTGACTCGCGAAATGCTTTCACACCATCGCGACCAAAAGCGGAATCTTGTGCCAATGTTGCAATGGTGTAACCGGCTTTGTCCAAAGCCACTGCGTTTGAGATGGCGTCTTGGCTGCTGTTGCGCCCTGTGCGGAAAATGTATTTGTTCCACTTCTCACCCGTAATGGAGTCGGCCACAGCAGGCTCTACCAACAAAATTCTTTTGTATTCCTCTGCCACAGGCAACATGGCCAGGGCCACTGGTGATGCGGTAGGTCCTACAGCAATTTCAACCTTGTCATCGCCATAAGCGGCAGCCAACAAGTTCTTACCCAAATCGGGTTTGCCTTGATCGTCTTTTTCGATGACCACCAATTTGCGCCCCCCCACTTGCATGGTGCCGCCCGTGGCGTAATCCAAACCCATCATCAAGCCAACTTGCGTTTGCTTGCCGTAGGCCTCCAACGGGCCCGTCTTGCTGTAAATGTGCGCAATTTTCAAATCTTTGCTTTGTGCTACAGCAAGCGTTGTAGCGCACAACATAGTCAGTCCAGTCAAAGCGGCGGCGAGCACGGGCAGAACAAATCGGCGTTTCATAAACATCTCCAAAACAGTTGGTTCAGAATCAAAATGGACCCCAAAGGACTCATTTTTAGATTTCAATCATGTCCTGCGCTTTGCAGGTTTTTTTGATCATACCCCTCTGAGGTATCCAGTTTTGAAAATCAGATGTGAACATCCAAATTGGCTTCGAAAGAAGCCATTGAGCTAGAAGTTATTTGATCAAAGTCATGCTAATATTAAATATAACTTTTAATTTTATTGAGCTACTTTTACAAAAACAAAAGAATATATAGGCTCTCAGTACTATGTATTTTTGTGTTGATAAGCGGTTTCCCGCTTTATTCCAACGCAAAAGATCCTGAATTTGGCTTGGTTGAACAACCGCGAGTTTTTTCGCTGCCCTCAGCGCCTCTTCTGCTCCTTCTTCAGAAGGTCGTTCACGAACACCCACAAGTCAAAAACCAATTGCAAGCCATGCAAGTGAGTGGCATGGATGTCTTGATTGCCGAGCAGGCTTATTGGCCCACACCCTCTGTTGCGCTTGAGCGCGTTCAAACCCCCTCGTCCGACCCCTCCTATGCAGGCTCACCCCAGGTCCTAACCCTCCGACTCCAGCAACCTATTTGGACAGGCGGTCGCCTCAGAGCGCAATCCAACAAAGCACTGGCCAATCAGCAAATTGAAACAGCTCGTTTGGCGGAACTCCAACAGTTGATAGCCTTCAAAACACTGCAAGACTGGACTGAGATGGTCGTTGCGCAACGACAACAATTGGTGTTGAGTGAAAGTGAAAAAACGCAAACTTTGTTGATGCAAAAAATGATGCGGCGGGTAGAACAAGGTCTGTCCTCACAAAGTGAAGCCAATCATTCCAAGTTGCGTTTGATGCAAGTCGAACAAGACATTGTGAATGCCAAACAACGTGAAACCGTGGCTTGGATCAAAGTCAAACAATGGGTACCAGAGGCGCAAAGGAACGAGCAGCATGTGATCGCGCTAGATCACTACACAACCATCGCAACTAGAAAGCTGATCGGTACGGAAACTGCCAACCCATCACCCACACATTTGGAATTACTGAGCAAAGAAAGATCACCAGCCTTAAAGCGCTTAGACCAAGTGATGGCTTTGCAGACGGCCGAACTTGAAGAAAAACGTGCGGCACTACAACCCGAAGTCTACCTAAGAGCAGAACATCAACGTGGCCATTACGCCTACGGCAACTTACCCGCCTCGAATCGGATCTTTGTTGGCTTGACTGCCAGCACAGGTGCGGGTTTTAGCTTGGCGCATCAGCTAACCGCTTTGCAACTTAAACGCAACAGCACCTTAGAAGAAATTGATGCAGCGCAAAGAATCCTTATTGAAACTGTTCATACAGATTTCTTCAACGCCATTGCAAGGCAAAGCAAGGCCGAAGCCCTTCAATTGAATTTAGAGTCGTCACAAGAGCAACAAGCAGCTTGGGAACGTCAATTTACCAATGGCAGAAAAACCTGGATCGATGTCATGACTGCGGCCAAAGAAACCACGCAAGCCGAATTGGCTGTCATTGAAAACGACATGGCTTTACATCAAAGTCTGTGGCGTCTGCACATCCAAGCCTATGGCGTCTTAAGTTGGGTTGCACCATGAACTCATTGCTGCCTGCCATTCAGCGTTTAGCGCAACTGCAACGCCAAAGTCTAGACAAGCATGAATTAGTTGCTTGGTTTGAGCGCGTAGAAGCAGCAAACTCAGCACCCGCCAAGTTGCTGATGCAGCTCAAAAAGCAATTTTCTTGGCAATCACTGCAATGGCTCCATCACGCCAAACTTGATCCATCTCAGCTTCCCTGTTTGGCAGTTGACACACTGGGCGAATGCCGAGTTCTCAAAAGCCTGAACAGCCAAGGGCAATGGGTGTTTGAGGGTGCCGATGGTGAAACGACACTCCACCACATTGACCAACTTGCCTTTGCCAAGATCAACTTTAGGGTGCCATTTGACAGATCCAGTAGCCCAGTGTGGCGTTTGATCAAAGTTGAAATTTTGCAACACCAAAGCACTTTCATCGATGCAAGTTTGAACGGTGTCATGCTGAATTTTCTGGCACTGGGTATTTCTTTTTACAGTATGCAAATCTATGACCGTGTGGTGCCTACAGGAGCAAGCGCAACTCTCTGGGTCTTGAGTTTGGGGGTGTTGGGTGCCATCGCATTTGAATGGGCAGCCAAAAACATGAGGTCGCGCTTGAATGAAACCATCATTGAAGCTGTGGACCAACGTTTGGGGCGCGATGTTTTCAGGCGTTTGCTCCAAGTCCGCATGGACAAATTGCCCACCAGTGTGGGTAGCTTGGCGGGGCAAGTCAAAGCTTATGAAAACGTACGCGCTTTTTTAACTGGCTCGGCAACCCAGATGCTGATTGATGCGCCCTTTGCCTTGGTTTTCTTCCTAGCGTTGCTGGCCATTTCAGGATGGTTGGCTGTCATCCCTTTGATTTTCCTGATCTTGTCTGTTGGGCTCGGACTTAGAGGCCTCAAGGAAATCGAACACCGCAGTCATCAAGTAGCCCTTGCAAACATGCGCAAAACAGGCCTCTTGGTTGAAGCCATTGAAGGCGCCGAAACTTTGAAATCGGGGCAAGGGGGCTGGCGACAGTTAAGCCTGTGGCAAAACGTATCGGAGGCAGCACGCAGCGAAGAGCTGCGTTTGCGTCGAATCAGTGAAACATCACAATACCACCTGCACGCTTTACAACAATTGGCCTACGTTGGGCTTGTAGCGGCAGGCTCACTGATGGTTGCCAAAGGCGAGCTTAGCATGGGCAGTCTCATTGCCTGCTCTATTTTGTCCAATCGCATATTGCAGCCTATAGCCGCTTTGCCATCTCAGCTCATTCAATGGGGGCATTGCAAATCTGCATTGCAGGGCTTGGATCACTTATGGCTTTTGCCTGACGATCACCATGGTCAGACACCTGTGGTTTTGGATGCTGTCAATGGCAACTTTGCACTCAATGACGTGGTGTATGGATATGGCCAACAGCCGGCACTGAAGATTGCAAAAATGCAAATCAACAGTGGCGAAAAAATTGGTATTTTGGGTCCGATTGGCGCTGGCAAAACAAGCTTGTTGCGAATGTTGAGTGGCATGTACAAGCCTCAAGTCGGCCACATCACCTTAGACGGCGTTGACCTCGCCTTTATTGCCAAACCTTTGTTGGCAGAGCAGTTGGGGTACTTGCAACAAGAGGGGCGTTTGTTTGAAGGCACCTTGCGCGACAACTTGCTTGTTGGTATGACTGACCCAGGCGATGAAGTTTTAAAGGGCGTTGCACAACAAACAGGTCTTCAGCACGCAGTATTGGCTCATCACCCGCTGGGTTTTGACTTACCCATTCATGAAGGCGGACAGGGTCTTTCGGGCGGTCAACGTCAATTGGTCAACTTAACGCGCGTCTTTCTACGGCGCCCTCGCATTTGGCTCATGGACGAGCCCACAGCATCGATGGACAGACAACTGGCAGATCACGTCACCCAAGCCATTCAGCAAGCCCTTCGCCCAAATGACACCTTAGTTTTGGTCACTCACAAACCCGAGATGTTGTCCTTGGTCAATCGTTTGGTGGTCATCGCCAAACACGAAATCGTGCTGGATGGTCCCAAAGAACACGTATTGAAGCATCTACAAGCATGAACTCAAATCTGCATCACCACAACAAAGCATCAAGCGATAGTCGCTTGATGCGAATCTTCAAGCACATCACTGGTACGCGCTTGTTGGTCATCGGATTATTGAGTTTGCTCATTTGGGCCAACTTGTCCCAGATGGATCAAACTGTGCGGAGCAACGGCCAGGTTATTTCTGTAGCAAGAAATCAAATCATTCAAGCAGCAGAAGGTGGCGTGCTGACCCATATTTTGGTCACAGAGGGTCAACAGGTGTCTGCGGGCCAGGCTGTTGCCAAACTAGAAGCGACACGGTCCGAAGCAGCCTTTCAAGAGGTTCAATCTAAATTGGGTGCCTTGCAAGCTGCGCTGAGCAGGGCCAAAGCCGAATCATCGGGCAATGCCTTGACTTTTGGCACACAAGCAAAAAGTGCATTCATTTCAGGACAGGAAGAGGTCTACAGACAGAAAAAACAAGGCCTACAAGATGAAACCAATATTTTGAATGCAGCACTTAGCCTATTTGAAGAAGAATTGCGAATGAACCAATCGCTGATTCAAACGGGTGATGTCAGCCAACTTGAATTGATGCGCGCGCAACGCCAGGTTCACGAAACGAAAGGACGAATTGCAGGCATACATCAAAAATATTTGCAAGAGGCCAAACAAGATGTGGTCCGCATTGAGGAAGAGATTTCAGGCCACCAATTCAAACTTCAAGAGCGAAGAAGCTTACTTGATCATGCCATCCTCACGTCACCCGTTGATGGCATCGTCAAAGTGTTGCGAGTCAATACGGTTGGCGGCGTCTTGCGCTCGGGTGATGAATTGATGCACATATCGCCTAGCCAGGGCGGTCATGTCATTGAGGCCAAAATCAATCCAAGTGACATCGGAGAACTTCGCATTGGGTTACCCGTCGCTTTGAAATTTGATGCATTTGATTACACCCTCTACGGCATGCTCAATGGCACGCTAAGCTATATCAGCTCGGACACCTTGACTGAAAACAGTTCAGCTGGCGGTACCCAAGCCTATTACCGCGTTCAAGTTCAGTTGAAACCAATTGCTGAAGCCGATCAACTTCAAGTTAATGCAGGCAGCTCTTTATTTTCTAATCGCCCCATGACTCCCTTAAGTTTGAACGATCTCAAGACAGGGATGACGGCCAGCCTCGACATTCGCACTCGCTCTAGGTCGGTCATGCAATACCTCGCTAAACCTGTTCAAAAAGCGTTCTCTGGCGCACTTCACGAACGGTAATTCGTCATGAGTACTCAAAACGTCCAACTTCATGCTGTCACGCCAGACGGTCGCATTGACGTACTTCAACTTGCAAAATTGGATGAAGCAACGACACCCGTTGTTTCAGCCACCAAGCCCTTGGTGGTGAAGTCACAGCCTGGCTTTGTTTACAAATTGATAGACACAGATGCAGGCGGCCACCTCAAGGGCCAAAAACTGTTGCGCTCACATAAAAATCTCAAAGTATTGTTTGGCGATACCGTAGCGCTTGAGTTGCAAGATTATTTTGTGGCCAGCGTGTCTCCCTTGCCCAATCGAGCCGTCTACAAATTAGAGAATCAATCTTGCGAAGAAGTTCAAGTCACTTCGCACCTGCCAAACGAGGCTTTTTCAGTTCCAGAAAGCTTGGTTTGGACAGATCAAGAGGACGCAACGGATTGCAAAGTGGCTCTACTCAACCCTGGGACCGCCATGGTTTTTGCGCCTATAGCACCAGTAGTTGGGGGTATTGGCGTGCTCGAAGTTTCAGGCGCTGCGCTCGGCCTGATCGCTTTAAATGGTGGCAACAAAGACACCCAAGCACCCACTTTGCTCAGCTTGGCTCTGACCAGCGCCACAGGCTACCTCACCAGCCCAATAGACCCCAGCGTCAAACTCTTGAACGCCTCTGAC
>Ga0114979_10000906_pt1 | contig 19713 bp, 16 predicted proteins | sample S_140625_EF_Meta_FD_87315 | JGI IMG/M metagenome (GOLD analysis project Ga0114979, IMG submission 87315) | Freshwater microbial communities from Lake Simoncouche, Canada to study carbon cycling - S_140625_EF_MetaG | ecosystem: Environmental > Aquatic > Freshwater > Lake | place: Lake...
CCTGTAACATCATTGTAAATCATAATGCTCGATCAAGCCTTGTATTTATTCAAATAAGTATCGCCAAACAACAGGGTGGTTTGTGGACCGCCTTCTATTCCTTCCCACATTTTTTTATACGTTACTCCAATAGATGAAAGATCATTCATTCCAGCTGCAGCAGGATTAAATACATAATTGTGTTGCATGTATTGACTTAACCTAAAAGTCTGTTGTGCTGTAATTGTAGTTGTTGCAAAACACACTAAAGCGAGGATGGTATATTTTAATTTCATTTTTTAAGTTTTTCGATCAATTAATCTTTATCTCATAATGGTCACACTACCTTTCTTCGTGTACTTATTTCCGTTATTGTCCGTTATGTTTAGCACATAATAATACGTTGCATCTGGCAATTGCTTGCCTTTGTATGTTCCATCCCATTGATTTTGATAATTACTTGCATAATAAACCAAACTGCCATATCTGTTGTAAACACTGGCTTCAACTTTTGATATACAACTGCCATTAAACACAATCCATTTGTCATACAACCCATCATTATTGGGCGTAAATATTTTAGACGGATCTAAACATGGAGCGTTCACATAAACAATCATTGTATCACTTGCAACACAACCAAAACCGTTTTCTACTTCCAATGTGTAAGTGGTTGTCTGTTGAGGATTTGCAAACGGCGTTAATGTGTTTGTATTCGATAATCCCAATGCTGGTGTCCATGTTAATGTTGTTCCGGTACCCGTTGCTTGTAAATTTGCGCCGCCGCCCAAAACAATAGCAATGCTTGGTCCAGCTGAAACATTGGATGGCAAAGGATTTACGACAACGGTAGCATTCGCAGAAACAATACATGGGTCAGAGGGGAAATCATAGTTTATGATAAAGCTGCCTGAACCCGAAGATGCAGGGTTAAATACGCCATTGTTTGTAACCACAGATCCTGAAAATACACCGCCTGCAGGTGTTCCACTTAACGTGATTGGATTGTCATTTACACACAATGCACTAATGGCATTTACTTGAGCATTTGATGAAGGATTTACAACAATTGTTTGTGTTGCAGATGCTGTGCAATTGGAAGTTGTGGTAAATGTATAAGTGATGATATGTGTTCCAGGTCCTGCTGCCGATGGATTGAAAACTCCTGTTGTACTATTAACTCCCGGTCCTGAATAAACGCCGTTTCCAACGCCTGCAGCTGATAAGGGCGTTCCACCTGTTAAATTAAATGCAGCTGCATTTTGACAAACCGAATTCAATGCAGAAAAAGAAACATTGGGTAAGGCCGCCACATTCACAACTGCATTCAACGTATCTGATGTACAACCTTGTAATGTACTCACTACGAACTGCACATTCATCGGGCCCGGTGCTGGACAAACCAATGTTGGATTTTGATCTGTTGACGATTGGCCAAATGTTGTGAATGACCAATACCATCCATTAATATTTCCTGGTGTAACAGTTGATGTATCTGTAAATTGAACCGTATTGGTTGCGCAATTGGTTGTGTAACTAAACCCTGCGTTTGGCTTTGCTCCAATATTTACAATTTGGGTAATGGTTTCCTCACATCCATCCAAACCTACAACCCTTAAAATCACATTGTATTGTCCTGGTGTTGTAAATGTATGTACAGGATTTAAACTTACCGAATCAATTGGACTGCCATCACCGAAATTCCAGTATCTTCTTTGTATGGCGCCAAAACTGATGGTTGAATCAAAAAATGTTACCGGCTCACCCACACATTTTCTTTGTGTTGGTGCCAGATAAAACGACGGCGTTAACGGCGTACAAAACTTTTGCAAATTGGATAACCCTCCGGTTGCTCCAGTGAAACCCCAGTAAACCATGCTGTCTCCGGCAAATACGTTGTTAACCAAATCAATCGTAGCTGATACCCTTAACTGTCCATCAAAATATACCGACAAAAGTTTAGTTGTTGCATTCCAAACAATTCTAAGGTTGTGATTGAGGCAATCTTCCACATTGTTGTTTGTTGCTGAAATAGCTGTAGGCGGCGTAATCGTATTTGGTGAATTGTGGTCGGTGTTGCCGTTTAATTGTATGGCAATGTGATCATAACTTGGATCGTTGTCTGGACTGGAATTTTGATAGGTATCTAATGTAACACCTACTGCAGGGTTAATTCCAAAATAACCCATACTTCCGCCACCCGAGCCTGTCGTTCCAATTGTTGTGCTCGTTTTTTGCAACACAAACGCAATCCCATCAGCACCATTGGCATCTGTACATCCTAAAAAAACCTGAAAAGTAAAATCAAAGGAGTTATTTAAATTGATTTTATTGTTATTCCATACTGCTCCAAATTGGGTCGTGATGCTTTGTGTAAGTGTGTAACAACGGCAGTTATCTTGTGTGGCAGAACCATTTACAGAATACTGCGCATTTGCTCCAAATGCAACAACGACAAAGGATAGAATCAGGTAAAATTGCTTCATTTTTTATTTTTTAAAATCTATTGAATTCAAATAATTATTGTTCTGGGGATTTGTATTCTAAGGGGAGGGATGAAACCTAATCAGCCAATGATTGCAGGTTTTCGTGAAGATAACTAAAATATTAAAAAGTACGCAAATAAGATAGCCGTTCTTTTCAGAACGGCTATAATTTTCATAAAAGTGAAATATTACCAGGCTTTTTTTGCAACGCCATTTTTTACCGCTTCAAGAGCAGTAGCTTCTCCTAACATTGTAGTCATTTTATTTCCTTTTCCATCATGACCTTGAGCCATATAACCACCTCTTGCTGTTTTTGTAATTACCGCATCTTGCATAGGAACATTTTTTTCCTTGGTTTTCATGCAGTAAGCTGTTAACATTTTTGACATTTGAATTGAATTTATAGTTAGTAAATAAAGAACAAATTTTTTGCTCGTTTTGATGTAGCATTTAAAAATAATACTTTTTCACAAAACAATAGAAAAATAGCTGTCCACATGATGTTAACTTCTTTTCCTTCTATTTTGAATGAAAACGAATATGTGATTAAACATCTATTTTAGCATACTTAGCATGGCTTTCAATAAATTCTCTTCTGGGTGGCACCTCATCTCCCATCAACATACTAAATACACCATCCGCATTAGACAAGCTATCAATGGTCACTTGTTTCAATGTTCTGGTCATTGGATTCATGGTCGTTTCCCATAATTGTTCTGCATTCATCTCTCCCAAACCCTTATACCTTTGTATGGTTACGCTATCTTCTTTGCCTTGTCCCAATTTAACGGCCCAGCTTTTTCTTTCTTCATCGTTCCAAGCATATTCTTGCTCTTTTCCTTTTTTCACCAAGTACAATGGTGGTTGTGCGATATAAACAAACCCTTGCTCAACCAGCTCTTTCATATATCTAAAGATGAAGGTCAATATCAATGTCGCAATGTGCGAACCATCAACATCGGCATCGGTCATAATAATCAACTTGTGGTAACGCAACTTTGAAATATCTAACGCTTTGGCATCTTCTGCTGTTCCAATTTTTACACCCAATGCGGTGAACATATTTCGGATCTCCTCGTTGTCGTATATTTTGTGCTCCATCGCTTTTTCTACATTCAGAATTTTACCTCTCAATGGAAGTATGGCCTGAAAACTTCTATCCCGACCTTGTTTTGCCGTACCACCCGCCGAGTCTCCTTCGACTAAAAACAACTCACATCTTCCCGGATCTTTTTCTGAGCAATCTGCCAATTTACCTGGCAATCCGCCGCCCACTAAAACGCTTTTTCTTTGCACCATATCTCTCGCACGTTTCGCTGCAGCTCTGGCTTGTGCAGCCAAAATAACTTTTTGTATAATTGTTTTCGCATCTCTTGGATTTTCTTCCAAATATGCTTCCAATACTCTACTCAATGTGGTATCCACAATTCCCATTACCTCACTGTTTCCCAATTTTGTTTTGGTTTGTCCCTCAAATTGTGGCTCTGGCACTTTCACCGAAATGATGGCAGATATTCCTTCTCTGAAATCATCTCCTTCAATACTAACTTTTGCCTTTTCAAACATTCCTTGCTTTTCACCATAGCTTTTAAAAACCCTTGTAATAGATCTTCTAAACCCAGCTACATGCGTTCCGCCTTCTATGGTGTTGATGTTGTTTACATAGCTAAAAATGTGTTCCTGATAACTGGCATTGTATACCATCGCCACTTCTACGGCCACATTGCTCTTTTCATCATGGCCTTCGCAATAAATTGTAGTTGGAATCAATGGCGCACGATTTGCAGTTTTATCTATCGATTCTACAAATTCAACAATTCCACCATCACTGTAAAAAACCCTTGAATACGTCTGACCTTTCTCATCTAATTCTCTCAAATCGCTTAAAGTGATGGTTATCTTTCTATTCAAATACGCCAACTCTTTCAAGCGACCTTCTAGAATCTCCTTGTTGTATTCTGTTGTGGTGAAGATGCTACCGTCGGGCCAGAATTGAACACGCGTACCGGTTTTATCCGACACGCCAATTTCTCTTACAGAATATTGAGGAACACCTTTAGCATATTCTTGCTCGAAAGTTTTTCCTTCTCTATTTACAGTAACATGCAATTTGGTACTTAACGCATTTACACAACTCACACCCACGCCATGCAAACCACCAGAAACTTTGTACGATCCTTTATCAAATTTTCCTCCGGCATGCAACACCGTCATAACAACCTCTAATGCACTTCTGTTTTCTTTGGTATGCAGCCCTGTTGGAATTCCACGGCCATCATCCTGAACCGTAATTGAATTGTCTTCGTTGATGGTGACGCTAATATTTTTACAATGCCCGGCCAATGCTTCATCAATGGAGTTGTCTACCACTTCATATACCAAGTGATGCAAACCTTTTACACTGATATCACCAATGTACATCGCCGGTCGTTTGCGAACGGCTTCTAATCCTTCTAAAACTTGAATGCTGTCTGCACCATATCCACTGTTGGGTGCTGCTGGAATAATTTCTAATTCTGTACTCATAATTAAGGGTGAAAACGCTTTAATTTTTCAAAAACACATTTCGGCAAATATACCGAATTTAAAGGGGGTTTAAGCAATTGTTTTCCCCAATTTTATGTGCAAATGTTGTTTTTAACCATCGATGGCTTTAATCAACTCACATTGTAGAAATTATGGTGCATGCGCGTGTTATTATTTTCTGGTTTTATTGTATTTCTTAGCCAAATGAAGATTTTTAATCAAATCATGTGGATAAAATGAGAAATCAGGTCGCTGAATCCCTTGTCATTCTTTTGTAAGTTTTTCTTGCTTATTGTAATCTCTTGATATGCTTTTGTACTTTTGGGAATTAAATGAACGCGTCCTACAATATATTAAAGCTTTCTAGTCAACAACCGCTGCTTTATGATGATGTGGACTTGTTACAGGATTTAGAAAGAATCATTCCTGGCTCTATAAAATATTCGGTAAAAAGATACCGGAAGTTATCTCAGTGGACAATAGAAGACACCGGAATGTTGACGTATCATTACAATTCAGCACATCCCAAAGAAAATTATTTATCCTTACGGTTCTGTGTTTCAGGCAACTTCTATTGCAAAGAAAAATCATCTGAATGTGATTTTTGCAAATTCAATGCAAGCACCAGCTGTTCAGAAAAAATTGAAAGTGTAGATGTTTTGAGCTTTACTTTCACCCCTGCTTATTTGCAGCAATTTGCCAAAGCACAAAAAAAAGACAACAGCTTTTCTGATCAAGTGATTTCATTTCAATACGATAGCGATTTTGAAAAAATAGTTCCCCTCTGCAATAAAACGGCCAAAGCCATTCAAACGTTTTTGAACCACAACTACACAGATACAAAAGAAAATATTTTCATCAACGCTCAAGCCCAAATCATCCTTTTATACAGCACCGATTGTTTGTTAGATGATAAATTAGATGAAGGCTTTCAATGTAAGTTTCTTGACAATGAAGCGGATCGAAAAAAAATAACAGATGCCAGAGAAATTTTACTTCAACACATTGGCGAACCCATTACCATTAAAGCATTAAGCAGAAAAGTAGCCATCAACGAATGTTATCTGAAAAAAGGATTCAAAGAAATTTTTGGCACAACCATATTTGACTTTTATCAGGTACAGCGCATGGAACATGCCAAATACCTCCTTCATGAAAGAGGACTAAGCGTTACTGAGGTTTCAGCTCAACTCGGCTACTCTTCTATCTCTCACTTTAGCACCGCCTTTAAAAAACAAACCGGATTAAAACCCTGCGAGCTGCTCTCCCATTAAAATATAAACATAAAAAAGCAGTCCCATTTTATTGAAACTGCTTTTTTGATAGAACACTAAGGATTTCTCAGCTGATGCTGATGCTGTTTTTCAAAAGGTTGATTTTAAAAATCTTACATCAGGTTACGTTGGTCTTTGATAGTATGGATAGATTTTCTGGATTTGGATAATTTAAAATCGCTTCTGTACAACAACGAAAACGATGCCAAAACATCGAATGTGGAAAAAGCGTGAAAAACAAGCAGGCCGTTCTATTGCATTGATTTCAAAATCCAATTCGCTACCTTTGCTGCCTAAAAAAATACAAAAAAACCAATTTTATATATCATCTTATGATGTCTTCAAAATACAGAGAATATCAGCAGTTGCAACTTCCTGCAATCAGCAAAGAAATCTTAGAAAAGTGGGAAACAGAAAATGCATTTGAAAACAGCATTCACTTGAGGGAAGGTCAGCCCGCATTTGTATTTTTCGAGGGACCGCCAAGCGCCAATGGGATGCCAGGAATTCACCACGTGATTTCCCGGACATTAAAAGACATGGTTTGCAGATACAAAACCATGCAAGGTTTTCAGGTAAAAAGAAAAGGTGGATGGGATACGCACGGTTTGCCGGTTGAGCTCGGCGTTGAAAAGCAATTGGGTATCACCAAAGAAGACATTGGTAAAAAAATCAGCATCGAAGCATACAACAAAAAGTGCAGAGAAGTGGTGATGCAATACAAAGACAAATGGGACGACATCACCAAAAAAATGGGATATTGGGTTGATTTAAAGCAACCTTATGTCACCTTCGAAAACAACTATATTGAAACCTTGTGGTGGTGTTTGAGCGAATTGCATAAAAAAGGTTACCTCTACGAAAGCGTAAGCATTCAACCCTATTCACCTGCTGCAGGTACCGGACTTTCCTCTCACGAACTCAACCAACCCGGAACCTACAAAGATGTGAAAGATACCAGTGCTGTGGTAATGTTTAAAGCAATTCCAGCATCACTCAACAGCCATTTGCAATCGATCATTCCTGCTGATATTCAATCAGAGTTTTTCTTGATGGCTTGGACAACCACACCTTGGACTTTGCCATCCAACCTCGGACTGACCGTAGGTGCAGACATTGAGTATGTATTGGTTCAAACTTTTAATCCATACACTTACCTTCCAAACAATGTTATTTTGGCGAAAGCTTTGTTGGGGAAATATTTCAAAGCGGAAGGAGAAAATGCAGATGTTGAAGCCTATCAGGCGGGTGATAAAATCATTCCTTGGAAAATAGTTGTTTCTTGCAAAGGAGCTGATTTGGAAGGAATACAATACGAACAATTGTTGCCTTTTAAATCCAATTCAATAGAAAAAATTAGAGAAGAATCGCCCGAAGCAATGCCATTTCGCGTCATTACCGGAGATTTTGTAACCACTGAAGACGGAACCGGAATCGTGCATACTGCGCCCGCATTTGGTGCAGACGATTACAGGGTAGGAAAGAAAAACAACCTCGGCATTTTAACCCTGGTTGACAAACAAGGTAAGTTCATTGATGGTTGTGGTATTTACAGCGGACGCTATGTAAAAAATTATAAAGACGAACAGGATTTTGCAGATGTTAATGTGGACATTTCTGTGCAATTAAAACGAGAAAATCGTGCGTTCAAAGTAGAGAAATATGAACACAGTTATCCGCATTGCTGGCGCACAGACAAGCCGATTATTTATTACCCGCTGGATGCCTGGTTTATCAAAACCACAGCCGTAAAAGACCGCATGATTGAGTTGAATAAAACAATTCAATGGAAACCTGCAAGTACCGGCAGCGGTAGATTTGGCAACTGGTTGGAAAATATGGTGGATTGGAATTTAAGTCGCAGCAGATACTGGGGTACGCCACTTCCCATTTGGAAAACAGAAGATGGAACCGAGCAATTATGCATCGGCTCGGTTGAACAACTAAAATCCGAGTTAAAAAAATCTTTTGAAGCCGGTTGTTTTGAAATCACCAACGGACAAACTCCGGATGATTATATTTCTCATCTAACCTCCGATTTACACAAACCATTTGTTGACGAAATCATACTTTCAAGCAGCACCGGATTGCCGATGAAACGTGTGCCCGATTTGATTGATGTTTGGTTCGACAGTGGCGCAATGCCTTACGCTCAATGGCATTTCCCCTTCGAAAACAAAGCCGAATTTGAAAAAAGTTTCCCTGCCGATTTTATTGCGGAAGGCGTAGATCAAACCCGTGGATGGTTTTATACATTACACGCTTTGGCTGCTTTATTATTTGACAGCGTTGCCTACAAAACGGTGGTCAGCAATGGATTGGTGCTCGATAAAGCAGGCAACAAAATGAGTAAGCGATTGGGAAATGTGGTTGACCCATTTCAAACAATCGATACTTATGGCGCCGATGCCACCCGCTGGTATTTGATTACCAACGCATCTCCCTGGGATAGTTTGAAATTTGATGAAGAAGGCATCAAAGAAGTACAAAGAAAATTCTTCGGAACCGTTTACAATACTTATCAATTCTTTGCCTTGTATGCCAATTTGGATGGATTTTCATTTGAACAAGCATACATACCTCTGGAAAAAAGACCCGAAATTGATCAATGGATTATTTCTTCTTTACACAGCTTAATCAAATCTGTTGAAGAAAATTTCGATAACTACGAACCAACACAATCGGGCAGAGCAATTGAACATTTTGTTGATGCGCAACTGAGCAATTGGTATGTTCGCTTGTGCAGAAGACGTTTCTGGAAAGGAGAATACGAACACGATAAAATATGCGCATATCAAACCTTATACGAATGCCTCGAAACCTTGAGTCAATTGATTGCGCCCATTGCACCGTTCTTTGCCGATTGGTTGTTTGATAATTTAAATGCAGTTACAAAAAGATTTAATGAAGTTTCTGTTCACCATAGTTTATTTCCTAAATGTAACGCTGCTGCCATTAACTTGGATTTGGAAAAAAGAATGCAGTTGGCTCAAGATGCTTCTTCATTAATTTTATCCATCCGTAAAAAAGTAAATATTAAAGTTCGTCAGCCGCTGCAGAAAGTATTTATTCCGGTGATGGATGCGGAAATGTCGAAAAACATTCTTCAAATTGAGGATATTATCAAATCTGAAACAAATATAAAAGAGATTGAATTGTTGGATGCAGGCAACGACTTTATCAGAAAAAAAGCGAAAGCCAATTTCAAAACACTGGGCAAAAAATTAGGTGCCAAAATGAAGTGGGCTGCCGAAGAAATTGAAAAAATGGACAATGCGGCGATAGAAAAAGTATTGGCCGGTGACTATGTCCTCAACAACGGAGGAGTTGAAAATGGGGAGGCCCCAATCATAATTTCGGCAGAAGATTTAGAAGTTACCACCGATGCGATTCCGGGTTATGAGATTGCCAGCAAGGGAAATTTAACGGTTGCATTGGACATTACAATAACGCAAGTGCTTCAAAATGAGGGAAATGCGAGAGAATTAATCAATAGAATACAGAACCTCCGTAAGGAATCTGGCTTCGAATTGACGGATAAAATAATTGTCACAATTGGCGAAAATGCTGAATTGCAGCCGTCGTTGTTGGAATTTAAACATTATATTTGCCGCGAAATTCTGGCTGAGGATCTTTTGTTCTTGCCAGCATTTACTTCAGAAACAACAGTAGAAGTAAATGATGTTTCTCTAAACATAAGCATTCACAAAAAAACAATGTAGTTATGGCAACTAAAAAACCAATCGCAAAATCGCCAGCTAAAAAACCAGCTCCTGCCAAAGCAAAACCTGCAGTAAAAAAGGCAGCTCCTGTTAAAGTTGTAGCCAAAAAAGCGGCTCCAAAAGCCCCAGCAAAAAAAGTAGCTCCTGCAAAGAAAGCAGCTCCTGCTAAAGTAGTAGCCAAGAAAGTAGCGCCGAAAGCCGTAGCAAAGCCCGCTCCTAAAAAAGCAGTGGCGAAAAAACCAGCACCTGCGCCTTCAAAAGCAGTAGCTAAAAAACCAGCACCAACGAAAGTGGCTCCTAAAAAAGTAGAAACAAAAAAAAATATAGTGGCTCCTAAAGCTGCGCCAGCAAAAGTAGCTCCTAAAAAAGCTGCTCCAGCTCCTCAAAAACCTGTCGCTAAAAAGGCAGAAATCAAGAAACCTGTAGCTGCTCCAAAACCAGCTCCCCAAAAAGTGGAGGCCGCTAAACCAGCACCTGTTCCTGCAAAAAAAGCAGAACCAGCAAAGCCTACACCTGCAGCTAAACCTGCCGGTCCCACGATCAAAGCCATGGCAAAAAACCCTAAAGACATCAAAATACCCGCTCCAAAACCTGTAGTAATTCCAAAAATCACTACAAAAACTTCAAGAGCTTATCAACCCGATTTCACCAAATCCGTTTTAGACCAACAAAAAAACGATCCAGGTGCGCCGATGGTTAGATATTCCGACAATGACTTGCAAGAGTTCAAAGATTTGATTCAACGCAAGTTGGAGTCTGCCAAAAAAGAATTGAATTATCTTCAAGGCCTCATCACCCGCAAAGACGATACCGGTGGCGACGAAAGCGAAAACCGCTACATGACAATGGAAGACGGTAGCTTGAGCATGGAGAGAGAACAACTCAGTCAAATGGCTAGTCGCCAAATTACTTTCATCGACCACTTAGAAAAAGCTTTAATGAGAATTGAAAGCAAAACCTATGGTGTTTGTAGAGTAACAGGAAAATTAATCGACAAGGCAAGATTAAGAGCTGTACCTCATGCTACATTGAGCATCGAAGCAAAAATGGGGATTGTAAAGTAAACGAATCTTTTCCAAGTTTTCCAGCGTGTACTAAAGTGTTTATTTCACTTCCTGCATCTCAACCAAATTTTGGTAAATACCTTTTTGGTTGATGAGAAATTCGTGTGTACCCCTTTCGGCAATCTCACCTCTACTCAACACAATGATTTCGTCGGCATGGCGAATTGTGCTCAATCGGTGAGCAATGACAATCGAAGTACGGTTGTGCATCAAATTGTTGATGGCATCCTGCACCAATCTTTCACTTTCCGTGTCTAAGGATGAGGTGGCTTCATCTAAAATCAAAATTGGCGGGTTCTTCAATACAGCACGGGCAATGGTCATTCTTTGACGCTCTCCACCACTCAGCTTCGATCCCCTGTCTCCAATATTTGTATCATAACCCATTTCTTTGTTGCGAATAAAATTATCTGCATTCGCAATTTTTGCAGCAGCCACAATCTCATCCATGTTGGTATTTTCCATTCCCAAAGCAATATTATTGGCAATGGTATCATTAAACAAAATTGGCTCTTGCGTTACGATGCTGATTAAATTTCGCAATGCGTGTAATGAATAGTCTTTGATGTCTGTTCCATCTACCAAAATAGCACCGGATGTGGCGTCATGAAACCTTGGAACCAAATCGGCTAAGGTTGATTTTCCGGCACCACTGCTGCCAACCAAGGCAACCGTTTGACCTTTACGAATCGTGAAGCTGATGTCTTTTAAAATACAAATGTCATCGTAATAAAAACTAACATTTTTAAACTCGATGCTGTGATTAAATTGGGTGATGTTTTTTCCATTGGGATTGTCATCTACACTCACCGGCGCTTTCAACACTTCTTCTATACGACCAATAGCCGCCGCTCCTTTTTGCATATTGCTGAATGCTGTAGATATGGATTTAGCCGGATCGATGATGTTGTAAAATAAACCCATGTACGTAAGAAACATTGCACCATTCATGGCAATTTCATGCGACAAAACCAACCTTCCACCAAACCACAAAATACCTGCAAAAATGGTTACGCCCATCATCTCACTCATGGGTGATGCTAGATCTCGCTTGTAGCCTACCTGATTTCTGGCTGCTAAAAATTCGTCGCTGATTTTAAGAAACTTGTTTTTTAATTTCTGCTCTACATTGAACGCTTTTATCACCCGCAACCCACCCAGAGTTTCATCTATGGTTGAATAAGTTTCTCCACTTTTTTCTGCAACTTTTAAAGATTGTTTTTTAAGCGATCGACTGATTCTTCCAATGATTAAGCCCATCACCGGCAAACTCAATAAAATAAAAATGGTTAGCCTGGGACTGATATAAAACAACACCGTTAGGTTGATAAGAATAGCCAATGGATCTTTCACCCAACCTTCAATCGTTCCTACAACAGAAGCTTCAATTTCATTGATGTCATTGGTCATTCTACTCATGATATCGCCTTTGCGCTGCTCTGTAAAATATCCGATTGGCAGTTGTAAAATCTTGTGGTACATGTCTGCTCGGAGGCGATTGGCAATGGCATTTCGAATGGGACCAATGGTAATTTGAGACAGATACAGAAAAAGATTTTTGAAAAAAATGCTGGTCACAATCAGCACACAAACAATCCCCAATGCAGTGTATGCATCCCCTTGCTGCATTAAATTATCGAGGTGTTGATTAATCCATTTCATCACCACATTTGAACTTGATTTGGTAGTCGTAACGGCATTTACACCAAACAACAATTGCAAAAAAGGAAACAGCATCGCCAACGAAAGCACCGAAAACAATATGGAAAGCAAAATGGTGAATACATAACTGACAATAGACGGCTTGTAATCTTTTAAATAACGGAAAACCCTGGCGTATTTTTTCATTTCTAGAACTAATTAAAATAATAGATGCTCCAAATATTGTTGAATGGGCACCAAACAGCCGCTAATTGTATTAATGTGGCTATAGTAACAGCAAAGTAACTAATTTTACAACGAATAAATGCGAAACTCATGATAGAAGGAAAAAGACAGAAACAAGTTGCTGCCGTTTTAGAAAAAGATATGAATGAAATTTTTCAAAGGCTGGGTCTATCAATGATTGATGGCGGAATGGTTTCCATTTCTAGCATCAAGATTACCCCCGATTTGTTTGATGCCAGAATTTATCTCAGCTTTTTTAAAGTAAATGATCCAATAAAAGCATTGCAAACCATCCAAGATAAAACCTGGGAAATCAAAAAAGAATTGACAGCAAGAGTTAGACACCAACTGCGCTCTATGCCGCAACTTACTTTTTATATTGACGACACGTTGGATTATGTAGATAAAATGGAAACGCTTTTCAAAGAAATCAAATCGCAAGAGGAAAAATTCAAACCCAAACCTTAACCATTACATGTACCTTAATTTTGCATGGAGGTATTTTAAAGCCAAGAAATCGGCAAACGCAATCAATATCATTGCTTGGGTTACCACCGGTGTCATCGCATTTGCCACTTGCTGCCAGGTACTTGTGCTTTCTGTTTTTAATGGATTTGAAGATTTGGTAAAATCCCTTTACTCCTCTTTTTATACCGATATTAAAATCATCCCCGTTTCTGGCAAAACCTTTACGCTTGATGCTGCTGCATTGCAACAAATTAAAAAGAACCAATCCGTTGCTCAGTACGCCATGATTGCAGAAGAAAAAGCTTTGTTGCAAAACGGCGAAATGCAAACCGTGATACAGCTGAAAGGTGTAGACGAACATTACACCGAAGTATGTGGCATATTGCCTACACTCAGAAAAGGCAGTTTTGCTTTGGGTAATGCCGAACAACCGTTTATGGTGGTGGGTTCTGGCGTTCAAAATGCTGCAGGAATTATCTTGAACAATGCTTATGGTCCCGAAAAAATGGCGGTAGTGCTTCCAAAATCAAATGCCACTTCAAACGATCCTTTGGCCACCATTAGCGAGGGCATCATCGAGCCCAGCGGCGTTTTTTCTATTCAACAGGAATTTGACAATACATACGCCATCACCAATATTGATTTTGTTAGAATGCAAACTGGGCTCCGCTCCAATGAATGTACTGCCATCGAAATCAAACTAAAAGCAGATGCAGATGTAAAAGCGGCTCAAACAGCATTACAAGCCATCGTGGGAAAAAATGCAAAAGTTCAAACCCGTTACGAGCAAAATTCCAATTTATATAACACGATGAAAACAGAGAAGTGGGTGATTTATGCAGTGTTGACGCTCATTTTAATCATCGCCGCTTTCAACATGATTGGTGCTTTAACGATGCTGGTGTTGGAGAAAAAACACGACATTGCCATATTACAAAGCATGGGTGCCAGATCAGGGCAAATTAAAAAGATATTTTTGAGTGAGGGGCTGCTGCTCGGCGGTTTGGGAACGGCGCTTGGTGTTTTGCTGGCGCTGATTATTGGATTTCTTCAATTGCAATTCAAATTGCTGAAGCTTTCTGGCGGCTCTTTTTTAATTGACTATTTCCCTTTGAAATTTGTGGCACAAGATTTTTTGTTGGTTGTATCATTTGCCATGGCCATCGTATTGATTGCATCATGGTTACCTGCATACAAGGCATCTAAACAAAACCTCACCCTGAAATAATTAATAATCTCCCAAAGTTTCGGGTAATTGTGACAAAGCATTTTGAAGCTGCTCATCGTTTGGTGCAATGCCATGCCATTCGTGGGTTCCTTCCATGAAATCAATTCCTTTTCCCATCGCTGTGGTCATCAAAATTACCACTGGTTTGCCATTGCCAGTTAACGATTTGGCTGTTTCCAAACCATTTACAACAGCTTGCATATCGTTGCCATCCATTTCTGTAACAATCCAGTCGAATGCTTCGAACTTAGCTTTCAAATTACCCAAACCCATTACATCTTTTGTAGGGCCATCTATTTGTTGACCATTGAAATCTATGGTTGCAATTAAGTTATCCGCTTTTTTATGTGCTGCAAAAAGAATCGCTTCCCAGTTTTGACCTTCATCCAATTCTCCGTCACCCAATAAAGCATATACCAAATGATTGTCGTTGTTCAATTTTTTAGCGATGGCAGCGCCTGCTGCTACGCTGAGGCCTTGCCCCAATGATCCACTTGCCATCCGAATACCAGGCAAATGCTCATGCGTGGTAGGATGTCCCTGCAAACGGCTGCTGATTTTTCTAAAAGTAGACAGTTCGGAAATTGGGAAATATCCGCTTCTTGCCAAACAGCTGTAAAATACCGGAGAGATATGGCCATTGCTTAAAAAGAAAACATCTTCACCGATGCCATCCATTTTAAAATCAGTATTGTGACGCAATGTGTGAAAATATAAAGCAGTCATAAAATCTGCACAACCCAAAGAGCCACCTGGATGTCCACTTTGTACGGCATGAACCATTCTAACAATATCTCTTCTAACCTGAGTAGCAACGTCTTGAAGTGCTTTTATTTCCATGATTTTTATTTTTCGGTGCAAACCTACTTTAATTTATTTCAAGCGCAAAGAAAAAAATGCGCATGAGCTATGTTGATTTTTATAGATGGGTTGCTGTTAATTGACGAATTATTTCCTTATTATTGCAGTGGTATTAATATTGATTTATTGCAACGACATGTAGAGGAATTCATTTTTATATCAAACTTATTAATTATCCGATACCGTTTAGTTGAATAGGGTTAATTTTTTTTCATGGACAAAATACTACTTAGCGGAGGATTGTCTTTTATCATCAGTTTTTTTTCTATTCCTGTAATTATTCAGGTTGCAAAAGACAAAAAATTGTTTGATGAGCCAGATGAACGTAAAGTTCATAAAAATGTAATCCCTACGTTGGGGGGTGTAGGCATTTTCGCTGGATTTATCATTGCAACTTTATTGGGTGTGCCTTTGGGCTCAACAGAAATACAATATTACATCGCAGCCACTGTGGTTGTTTTCTTTTTGGGTTTAAAAGATGATATTCTAATCTTATCTGCTTCTAAAAAATTCGCTGGTCAAGTTATTGCCGCCGGAATTCTCATCCAATTTGGCGGTGTTAATCTCAATGATATGCACGGACTTTTTGGTATTCACCACATTCCTGCCGCAGCAAGTTTTGCGCTCACCATGTTGACCATCATCATGATTACCAATTCATTTAATTTGATTGATGGTGTAGATGGATTAGCGGGTAGTTTGGGCATTCTCACTACAGCTGTTTTTGGAAGTTATTTCGCATATGTGGGGCAATTTACCTACGCTATAATGGCTTTTTCGCTCACTGGAAGTCTCGTTAGCTTTTTGATTTACAATTTTCCTCCCGCAAAAATTTTCATGGGCGACACGGGTTCCCTGTTGGTTGGGTTGGTTAATTCAATTTTGGTTATCAAATTCATCAACATCGCTTCTGCTTCCAATGCCCAATTTCCAGTAACTGCAGCTCCCGCAATTGGATTTGCTGTGCTTATGATTCCATTATTTGATACTTTACGCGTTTTTGGAATGCGCATACTCAGCAGAAGATCGCCTTTTAGTCCGGATAGAAACCACATTCACCATTTTTTACTGGATACCGGACTTTGTCATAGAAATACCACATTCGTTTGCATCGCTGCCAATATCTTTTTCATTGCAATTGCGGTGGTTTGCAGAAATGTAGGAACCAGCTTTTTGCTAATGATTTTGTTTTCGTTAGGAATGGCATCAACAGGAATTGTATATAACATTCGTCAAAGGAAATTAAAAGCATCCAAAAGAAACAATACTTTACCTCAAAAAGCAGAGCTAATCAAGTCACACAAAATACTATCGCTCGCCTCCGATGCAGTAGAAGTGGACTAAGCTGTTTCTTGTTTTTATCACAAATAAAAAACTGTTTCAAATCATAGCAGATTTCAATAAATTTGCATCCTATTTATTATCAATTATGTCAGACATACAACAAATATTAGCAGACACTTCCGCTACCATGCAAAAAGCAATTGGTCATTTGGAATCGGAATTATCAAAAATAAGAGCAGGCAAAGCATCTCCTGCAATGTTAGATGGTATTATGGTTGAGTATTATGGAAACCCAACACCATTGAGCCAGGTAGCCAATGTTACGGTTTTGGATGCAAGAACCATTTCTGTACAACCTTGGGAAAGAACCATGTTGCAACCCATCGAAAGAGGCATCATGGCAGCCAACATCGGCATTACTCCACAGAATGATGGGGTGAACATTCGTTTGTTTCTGCCACCTTTAACAGAAGAAAGAAGAAGAGATTTGGTAAAGAAATGCAACGGCGAAGGTGAAAATGCAAAAGTGTCTGTAAGAAACATCAGAAGAGATGCCATCGAACAAATAAAGAAATTGCAAAAAGATGGCGTAAGTGAAGATGAATGCAAAGATGCCGAAGGCAATGTGCAGGAAGCCACTGATAAGTTCATCGCATTGGTAGAAAAACACCTGGTTGCAAAAGAAAAAGAAATCATGTCGGTATAAGATTTGAATGATTTTAAGCCGTTTCTCTTATCCAATATTTAAATCATGCAATCGACTAGGGAAGCCATTTTTATTTTATTTTCCATTCCATTTTACAGCATACTCATTGGTGCTGAAATTCTGCTGAGCAATTGGCAGCACCGAAAATTTTACAGCATAAAAAGTACTTTAGAAAATGTGCTTTTTACCTTACTCAATGGCAGCATAGACGTTTTGATGCGCGGCCTTTTTTATGTTGCAGTTTTAATGTGGTGTTACAATCACCATTTCATTAAAGTAGAAAATGTTTACTTGTATTGGTTTTTGTTGTTCCTATTAGAAGATCTCGCATTTTATTTCGAACACCGCGTAGATCATTATTGCAGAATATTTTGGGCTGTTCATGTAACACACCATTCATCAGATGAGTACAACCTTACCACCGGATTTCGTTCTTCGGTTTTTCAACCGATTTATCGGTTTATGTATTTTATTCCAATTGCATTAATGGGGTTTCATCCGTTGGATATCATCTTCATGTATTCCCTCACTCAAACCTATGGTATTTTGGTGCATACCCAATATGTGAAAAAAATGCCGCGTTGGTTTGAAGCCGTTTTCGTAAGTCCTTCGCATCACCGCGTTCACCATGCCAGCAATGTTTGTTATTTGGATAAGAATATGGGCATGTGTTTGATTATTTGGGATAAATTATTTGGCACTTTTCAGGAAGAGTTGGAAACAGAGCCCATTCGCTATGGCTTAACAAAGCCGATTGAACCAACCAATAACCCAGTAAAACTCATCATGCACGAATGGTTTGCCATCGGAAAAGACATCAATCGTAAACTGCCATTCCAAACCAAACTTAAATATTTGTTTATGCCACCGGGTTGGAGTCACGACGGCAGCAGCAAAACCAGCGAGGAATTGCGAAAAGAACTGATGTAATTTTTTTTACCTATTGAATATCCATTAAATTTATCGCATGCAAATCATTCCAGTTGAAGATGCTCATGGTAGTCGATTGTTTTTACAAGTACCCTTGGTGCTGTATGCGAATGATAAAAACTTTATTCGCCCGTTAGATAAAGATATACTGGAAGTTTTTGATGAAAAGAAAAACAAAGCGTTTCGTTTTGGTAAATGCATTCGCTGGATTTTAAAAAATGACGAGGGTGAATTGATTGGAAGGATTGCTGCCTTCGTAAATAAAAAATACAAAACCAAAGGAGATGATTTTCCAGTTGGTGGTATGGGATTTTTTGAATGCATCAACAATCAAACAGCTGCAGACTTATTGTTGGACAATGCAAAACACTGGCTGCTAAAAGAAGGCATGGAGGCGATGGATGGGCCCATCAATTTTGGCGAGCGGGATAAATGGTGGGGCGTGGTTACCGAAGGTTTTCATGAACCGCTTTATGGTATGAATTACAATCCACCTTATTATAAAACGCTGTTGGAAAACTACGGATTTCAAGTTTTTTTCAAACAAATTTGTGTGGGGATGAACATCAAAAAACCCCTACAACAAAAAATCTGGGACCGTTACCATCAGATTATAGAAGACAGCGATTTCACCTCCGCTCACATCAAAAAAAATCAACTGGAAAAATTTGCAGGAGATTTTGCGGAAGTTTACAATAAAGCTTGGGCAGGACACGGCGGATTGAAACAAATGCCAAAAGAACAAGTGTTGCTGTTGTTTAAAAAAATGAAACCGGTGATGGATGAAAGATTGGTTTGGTTTGCTTATTACAAAGAAAATCCGATTGCCATTTTTGTAAACTTACCCGATTTGAATCAGTGGTTTAAGCACTTGAACGGGAAATTTGGATTGTTGCAAAAATTGTATTTTCTGTGGTTAAAACAATTCAAGCCCAACCTCAAGTTTACAGGCTTGGTTTTTGGAATAGTACCCGAGTTTCAAGGAAAAGGCATCGATGCATTCATCATCGCCTCATCCGCTAAATTGTTGCAAAAGAACGACATCCCATATAACAATTATGAAATGCAATGGATTGGCGATTTCAATCCCAAAATGTTGAATATTGCACAAAACCTCGGCGATGTTTTTAATACACGCGAATTGGCTACCTATCGTTATCTTTTCGATCGCACAAAACCATTTAAAAGGCATCCCATTTTATAAGAGAGTAACGATAATGGATTACATTTCAGTTCAGTTTTTAAAAAATTACAACAGCCATCGGGTAATCAAGACATGGAGAAATTTATCGTATCAG
>Ga0114979_10000908_pt1 | contig 19668 bp, 20 predicted proteins | sample S_140625_EF_Meta_FD_87315 | JGI IMG/M metagenome (GOLD analysis project Ga0114979, IMG submission 87315) | Freshwater microbial communities from Lake Simoncouche, Canada to study carbon cycling - S_140625_EF_MetaG | ecosystem: Environmental > Aquatic > Freshwater > Lake | place: Lake...
AGTCATGGGTTTTTGAGCATCTTTATCGAGATAGCCATAAGGCTTATAAATACTCAACTTACCATTTTTAGAAACTGCTAATACCGCTCCCGGCATCTGATTGCTGGCAATCTGGTCTGCAAAGAAAGTATCAATACGCTTAAGGCCTTCCTGCGTAAAGCCTTGACCTGATGCTGGCGGTAATGGGGATTTGCCAGTTTGCGCACTAACAAAAGACGGGGTAGCCAGCACTCCAATGACAGCGCTAGCTAATAGTAATTTTTTCATTAGTTTTCCGATATATTTTTTATGACAACTGATATAAATATACCGCTCTTCTGAGATCTACCTCTAGGGTCTTACCCCAAATAAACTAGCAGGCTACAAAACTAGAGCAAGATTATAAAAAGAAAGTGATCGCGTACCCTAAGCTGCCATCCGAAAGACTCGGACTCTTGATTGAATCTGACTTTGAAGATCTCTCTTGGCTATTCTCATATCGTATTCAGATTGCAAATTGAGCCAAAATCGTGGCTCCATGGAAAAAAATAATCCAAGCCGCAATGCAGTATCTGCAGTGATAGGACGATTACCATGAACGATATCACTAATGCGACTCGGCGAAACATCAATATCAGCTGAGAGCTGACGAGCAGTAATTCCCATAGGCTTCATAAAATCCTCTAGAAGGATTTCCCCTGGGTGAATTTCATCAAGTAATTTTGTCATCATCATCTCTTAGTGGTAATCCACAATCTCCACTGCGCAAACACCATCAGCCTTCCAAATAAAACAGACTCGCCACTGGCCATTAATGCGAATGCTGTGTTGCCCATCCCTATCTCCATGCAAGGCCTCAAGAAAATTACCAGGTGGGATACGTAAATCTTGTAAGTTGACTGCCGCATGCAACTGTAGCAACTTGCGCCTTGCAACCCTTTCGATACTCTTAAACTTTCTTGAAATCTTGCAATAAAAGAGTGCCTCGGTTTCTTTGCATGAAAAGGAATGGATCATCTACTCATTATATTCTATCATGTAGAATCTGTTTTATAGAATATTTGTTACTTTTAAACTTTTTAGAAAATCACAAGAAATTAGAGCTCTATATACATATATTCATATATAGATTCAATATTTAAGTATTTGTAGTTATGTTCATAGCCCCAGACAATACAAGGCTATGTATAAATATGATCATATTGACCAAACCCTTGTAGATCAAAGGGTAACCCAATTCCGAGACCAGGTTGAACGCCGCCTGAACGGCACCCTAGCTGAAGAAGAATTCCGCCCTTTACGCCTACAGAATGGCCTCTACCATCAGCGCCATGCTTATATGCTGCGTGTTGCTATTCCTTATGGCCTGTTAAGTGCTAAGCAATTACGCACCCTCGCCTTCATTGCTGATAAATATGACCGCGGTTATGGTCACTTTACGACTCGTCAAAACATTCAGTTCAACTGGGTAGAGTTAGAGCAGACTCCCGACATCTTGGCTGAATTAGCCAAAGTAGAGATGCATGCCATCCAAACATCAGGGAACTGCATTCGCAACATCACCAGTGACGCCTTTGCTGGTGTTGCCGCCGATGAATACATTGATCCTCGCCCAGTTTGCGAACTGCTGCGCCAGTGGTCAACCTTACATCCTGAGTTTGCCCATCTGCCGCGTAAATTTAAGTTTGCAATTAATGGCGCTAAAGAAGATCGCACGGTTTTGCTTTGCCATGATGTCGGCATTGAGCTCAAGAGAAATCCATCTATCAATAATGGAGAACTAACTGCCAATATCTATGTAGGTGGTGGAATGGGTCGCACACCCATACTGGGATCATTAATTAAGCAAAGATTGCCATGGCAAGTATTGCCAAGCTATTTAACCGCTCTCTTGCGTGTATATAACCGCTTTGGCAGAAGAGACAATCTCTACAAAGCCCGCATCAAGATCTTAGTAAAAGCCTTAGGTCCAGAAGAGTTTGCACGCCAAGTTGAATGTGAATGGGCTCATCTTCACAATGAAGCAAAACAGAGTAAAGATAATTTCACACAGGCTGAGTGGGAGCGTGTTGCTCAGCACTTTACTAAGCCCGCATATCAAAAGCTTAATGCAGTAAGTAATGAAGTCATTCTGGCTGCTACACCTGAAACGGAAAGAGCTGCCTTTGCTCGATGGCTAGATCGCAATGTCAAACCCCATCAAGTACCAGGCTATGCCAGCGTAATCCTCTCGCTTAAGCCCCATGGCACTGTCGCTCCTGGCGATGCTACTAGCGCCCAGATGAACGCCATTGCAGGTTTACCCGATCAATATAGCTTTGGTGAATTACGCGTTACGCACGAACAAAACTTGGTGCTAGCTGATGTAGAGCAATCCAAACTATTAGAACTCTGGCAAGCTGCTAAGCAACAACACGTAGCACTTCCCAATATTGGATTACTCACCGACATCATTGCCTGCCCCGGTGGTGACTTCTGCTCACTGGCAAACGCTAAGTCACTACCAATTGCTAAAGCAATTCAAGAACGATTTGATGATCTAGATTACCTATTTGATTTAGGTGATATCAGCCTAAATATTTCAGGATGTATTAATTCTTGCGGTCACCATCACGTTGGCAACATTGGTGTACTAGGTGTCGATAAAGATGGTGAAGAGTGGTACCAAATTACCTTGGGCGGAGAGCAAGGCAACGATGCCTCTATTGGCAAAGTGATTGGGCCTTCTTTCTATGCCAATGAAATTCCTGATGTCATGACTAGCCTGATTAATACCTATGTCGAGCAACGCACAAGTGATGAGGCTTTTATCGAGACTTATCGTCGGTTAGGCGTAGCTCCATTTAAAGAGGTTGCCTATAAGAACGCATTAAATAAAAATGCTGCTAAGCACTCCAAAGGGGCGACAGCCTAATCCTGGAAAACTATGAACAAGCAAATTATTTCCTTTCCAAAAGATGGTAAACCAACCCTCATTGCCAATGAATGGCAGGTGTGGGATGGTGAGCGAGATGAGGGTGGCATCCCGGATTTAGAGCATGGCCTCAACAAAGTATTGGTGCCTTTCCATTGGTGGATCACTCACCGTAAAAATGCCGATGTAATTGAGCGTGCCAATAAGGGTGAGATTGGGATTTGGTTTGCCGCTGATGATGACATCCTTAAACATGCTGACATTATTGAAGAAAGCAAACGCCTCTGGCCAGTAGTAGGATCACACTTTCCTATTTTTAGAGATGGCAGAAGCTTTAGTACTGCAGCTCTCCTCAGAGGTCGCTTTGATTGGCAAGGCGAAGTTCGTGCAATTGGAGATGTCTTAATTGACCAACTCTTGCAAGGCGCACGTGTCGGCTTTGATGCTTTTGAACTACGTCCCGATCAAAATCTAGATGTTGCTCTCAAACAGTTTGATCTCCTTAGTGTCACTACGCAAAATAGCTGGCGTGATACCCGCAGTAGTCAAGCAATCATTTGCACGGATACCAAAATAACATGAGCAATGTAAACAAACTCGGTAAAGTGTATTTGGTGGGCGCTGGCCCTGGTGCAGCTGATCTGATTACCGTTCGTGGCGCCAAGCTACTAGAGCGGGCAGATATTGTGTTTCATGATGCTTTAGTTGATCCAGCTATGCTTGATCTCTGCCCACAAGCAATTCAAGAGCCCGTTGGTAAACGTTGCGGCAAGCTCTCTTCTGCGCAACACTTTATTAACAAGCGATTAATCGATGCAGCCCAAAAATATCAAATCATCGTACGCCTTAAAGGTGGTGATCCCATGATGTTTGGCCGCGCCGATGAAGAAATCCAAGCTCTCAAAAATCACCGTATTGAAGTTGAGGTAGTGCCTGGAATTACCGCTGCTTTAGCAGGCGCTGCAGCTATTCAGAAATCTCTCACGTTAAGAGGCGTTAGTAGAAGTGTTGCTTTCATCACTTTAGCGCAGGGTACTGAAAATATTTGCAGTTCCGCAGCTGAAAATTCGCAGTCCCTAACAAGTCCAAATGCAGACACCCTGGTTTACTACATGGGTCGCAAAGATGCGAAAAAAATTGCTGAGCAACTAATCTCAAAAAACAACTCAAACCATTCAAGAGACACGCCTATTTATATCCTAGAAGCTGTCAGCACCAAGAATGAGCGTCACTGGTCCAGCACCCTAGGGGAGCTTGCTGAGGGTAAAGCAGATGATTGGTTTGATAGAGCCTCACCGGCGCTCATTATGATTGGTAAAGCCTTAAGAGAAAGATTGCAGACTCCAAGTCAAGTGATTAGTCAAGATGGGGAATTAGAGAGCTCTAGAACCAAAATCGATGATAGCCTGCAGGACAGCCTCATCCTCACCAACTGCCGACGTAGCGCTTAAAGTAATGTCGGGAAACTTTTCCTGGCACTCACTTAGAAGGGTTGGGAAGTCGTTACGTAAATGACCACCCTGGCCAAAAAAGACCGGCACAACCACCACCTCAGAAGCACCAGCGGCAAGATGAGATCCAATAGCCTCTTCTAGGTTAGGCTGCATGAGCTCCAAAAAAGCCAATTCCACCAAAACCTGAGGATATTGGGCTATCCAGAGCGATGCCAGACGATCAAAAGGCTCGCGCCAACGAGCATCACGGGCGCCATGGCCAAATAAGACAATTGCTTTCATGTAATCCTTTTAAACTATACGCATTAATTACCAAAGCTTACCTTGAATTTCAGTACCTTACCCATAAACCTATTGACCAATATGCCTCACCTTCTTAACTAAACTTGGTTCATCACCTTAATGGGCATTACCCTCATTGGAGCTGTCTTATCTGCAGTTCATCATGCCGAGGTCATTGCGCATAAAACCGGTGAGCCATATGGAACATTGGTACTATCTATTAGCGTCACCGTTATTGAAGTCTCTCTCATCATCGCTATGATGTTGGCGGGGCATCAAGGTTCTGAATTTATTGCCCGTGATGCCGTCTTTGCAACCGTGATGATTGTTGTTAACGGAGTAATTGGTATATGCATCTTCATAGGCGGCTTTAAGCATCATGAAATGACATTTCGCAATGAAGGTACTAATTCTGCATTGGCAGTCCTCACCGCCTTAGCTACATTTATTCTAGTGATGCCCATGGTGACTGTGAGTACTCCAGGGCCTGACTTCACCAAGAGTCAGCTGGCTTTTGCGGGCATCGCCTCTTTTGCCCTTTATAGCGCGTTCTTATTTTTCCAAACAGTGAGTCATCGTGATTACTACCTCCCTAAGGCAAAAGATCAAGAGACTGATAGTGCTGCACATGCCGACAAGCCTAGCACCCTCAAAACCAGTATTAGCGCAGTCCTTTTGTTAGTCTCGCTTGCAGTAGTGGTTGGATTAGCAGAAGCACTCAATCCAGCCATTGAAGCCGGAGTGAAAGCCGCAGGAGCCCCAAAGACTGTGGTGGGTATTGCCATTGCGATGCTAGTCTTAATGCCGGAAGCTTATGCAGCAGTCAGAGCTGCACGAGCGAATCGCCTCCAAAGCAGTCTTAACTTAGCCCATGGTTCTGCTTTAGCCAGCATTGGATTAACCATTCCCACTGTGGCAGCAATAGCGATTTGCTTCAATCTACCATTGAGTCTTGGCATTAGCAACTTGAATATGACCTTGATGTATCTGTCGCTCTTTGTTGGAGGGCTAACGACATCGCTTGGGAGAGCCACCGTCTTACAGGGCGCCTTACATCTGATCATCTTCTTAGAATATTTATTCCTTAGCCTCGCACCATAGTTTATTAAAGTGACTCATTCTTAGCATGATGATTTAATTTAAGATCCGCAATATTTTGATAATGGTCATTCCAAACACCACGTGCAGGCATTAGCATAATCAATGCCCTAATGAGTCTACGTATTTTAGTAAATAACACAATTTTAGTTAATACAATTTGTATAAGATTTATTTTTTTAAAAAAAATTACATACTCTGATGCAATAATAAAATTAAAACCATACCTATTGGCAATAAATTTCATAGCATCTCTGCTGTAGAAAAATATGTGCTGCCCACTTTCCGGGCTTAAGTACCACCAATCAAAATCTTGACTATCATAAAGAATTGTACTTACGATTACACACTTTTGCTGATTAATAAATAGGTAATTTAAATCTGTGGAAGGATTAGTAAAGTGCTCAATAACCTCAAATGCAGAAACAACATCTGGAGTAGCATCTTTGAGCGTTCGACTTAATCCACCAAAAAAATCATTCTTTTCATACAAATCATAAGAACTAGCATCAAAGCAATAATCGCGCAATAGTCTGGATAAAATTCCGATACCACCGCCAAAATCTAAAAAAGATCGATAGCCATGGATTAAGGCCAAACTGATACATGCGGCTAGATTGCTAATATTTCTCTGCATAATTCCACAGTCCATACTAGCCATTGAATTTTCATAAGCATCCGAAAGCCAATACGGCTCTTCGGTTTGCAAAGATCCGCAATCTTCACATAAGTAGTATTTTGCCCAATACTTACATAAAATTAATTTTGTGAATTGATAACGTGCCGAGCCACAACACAATCTACACTGAATACACAAGAGACAAATCCTCCAATTCAATTAGAATTTTAAGAATATCAGCATCTTGCTTTAAAGAATTAGGGAAGCGTAATTCATTTCTATTGCTGAGGGCCGATATAAAATCTTGCATTTCCTCCTCATACGGCTCTTCAGAGTATATATAGCCGGGCTCCACACTGCTAGATTTAATGCTGTAAACCTTTGGAGAATTATCATCAATAGTTTCGACAGTTAACGTGCCTAAATCGCCACTTAATGTAATTAGACCCCTGGTACCTATTATTTTCATTTCCCTAGTAGCTCTTGGTCTCGATAAGACCTCAATCGTCATATTGAGAATACCTTGAGGAAGCCTGAATATACAGTGATATACGTCATCAATATCAACATCTAAATTCCCTACGGCACCTCTCACACATGCTAAGGGTTTTATATTGCCGAAAATTTTAACCAACCAGGTAAGTTCAAACGGAACAATTTCTCTTGCGCCACCAGTCTCCCTCGTCGAAACATAAAAATCATGAATTGATTCCCATGGATGCCAATCTGGCAAATATTGTCCAACATGATAGTTAATATTTACAACGTCCCCAATGACGTTATCTGACATTAATTGCTTCAGTAATTTAGGCCCAGGAAAGTAGGACATTGTGCACGAAGGAGAGAATATTAGATTATCAGTTTTATTGCTTATCTGGATTAACTCACTTTGATGTACTACAGAAGCCTCTATGAAACAGTCTAGCTTATTTTCAAGCGCAGAATTCATATATCTTAAATGGGCACCAGGAGGGGTGGAAATAATCAAGAAATCCGGCGTAAAATTTTTCAAAGCGTATTCATAATCACTAGAACATGGAATTGCAAAAGTAGTTTGAGCGCTTTCAACTCTATCTAATCGAATATCAAAACCAAATAACTCTATACCAGGAATTTTAGAGAGGTTTCTAATGCGCCGTTTACCCATAGAACCAAGCCCAATAATCAACCCCCTCATAAACATCCTCGATTCATCAAAATTGCTTCAACACATAAAAAATCATACAAATCATCAATTTCATAACATTGCTCCCTTTTAATAAAATACCCAAAAGATCTCTCTGTATAGAAAGTTTCTTGCACTCTAAGAGCTGCAGTTTTAGCAATGTAAGCAACACAAAATGGAAAGAATGCCGGTTGATTATCTTGCCTTCGTGTTGTTTGTGGCAAGCCAGGACAAAATGGAGAAATAAAACCATTTTCTATTTTTTTTATTATTGATGGATGAGCGCTGACCTCGCCTACAGATATTATCGAATCACAATCCTCATATTTTTCATCCAAAATTTCCAGCATGCTATCGATATCACCATCTTCTCGCAATGGAGAGGTTGGCTCAAGGAGAACTACATAGTCATACTCGATTGATAAGGAATTAAACATAAAATCTATGGCGTGAAAAACTACATCAATAGTTTTAGAGTGATCCAGAGCCAAATCTGCAGGCCTTAGAAAGGGGGCTAATGCTCCACAATTAATAGCAAGGTCTCTCATGTCCAAAGAATCTGTTGAAACAATTAGATCGTCAATATATTTTGATTTTCTACCCGACTCAATAGACCATTGCAATAACGGACGCCCCCCAAGGTCTCTCATATTCTTCCCTGGAAGACCTTTTGATCCGGCTCGTGCCGGGATAATACCCAAGACACGCCTATTATTAATCATTATTTAATTTTTCATATTCAGAAAAAAATATATCCGAGATGTAAGAGATGTCATCAGACGTCAGTCCAGGGGAAGATGGCAAGCAGAGGCTTGATTGAGAGATTTTTTTTGAAACTAAATATTCACCCTTCGAATAATTCTTATATGGCGGCATATCGCTAAGGCAATAAAATCCAGGGCGGGCGTCAATTCCCCTTAAGGTTAATCTTCGCAACATTTCATCTCGAAATGATGCGTTTTTATCCAACAAAACTATCGTGAATAGCCAGTTAGAATTTTCAGACCAATTATTTTTAGGCAAAAATTGAATAGCCCGGGAAATATTTTTTCTTAATTCAAAATTTTTATAATATTCAGAGAAAATAAATTTCCTCTGTTGCATAAATGTTGATATTTTTTCTAGCTGAGCCACACCAATTGCAGCTTGCATATTTGTCATTCTGAAGTTGTAACCTACAAGAGTATGCCAATACTTTTTATCGGGACTCATTCCATGGTCTCGTAAAACTTTAGCCTTGAGCGCATCATCCGGGTTAGAGAATAACAACATACCCCCCTCACCAGTGGTAATCATCTTATTTGCAAAAAAACTAAAGCACGCGCAATGTGCTCCATCACCAATCTTGCGCCCCTTGTATAGAGCCCCCAATGCTTCCGCGCAATCCTCAACAACATATAACCCATTAGCACTTGCTATCTCATATATTTCATCTAACTGCGCCGGCTGTCCGTATAAATGAACCGGCATAATCGCCTTGGTCCTCTTATTGATTAGCTTTTTAATCTCTTTAATATTAATAGACCAGCTTTCTGAATCAACATCAACTATTACCGGAGAAGCCCCAGCATGAATGATTGAATTAATACTGGCAGCAAAGGTAAAGTTCGGGACAAGCACCTCATCACCTGGGCCTATCCCGAAAGTAGTTAGTGCAAGCTGCAAAGCTACAGTACCATTTGATACTGCGACAGCATGTCCAGACCCTACATAAGCGCTAAATTCTCGCTCAAATTGCCCGATATATTTACCTTGTGAAGAAATCCATCCCGTAGTTAAACAATCAAGCACATTATTAATTTCCTCCACACCAATTTTTGGCTCCAATACGGGGAATTTTTTAAAATGATTTCTAGTGGCGTAGTCAACAATCACCAGATCTTCCGTTACCAATGGTATGGTATCGAACCCCATCTCAGATAATCTCCAAAACTCCGAGATACCGCAATCAATCATTAAATATTTAGGGCTTTGATTATAAATTTCTGATTCTAGTTCCACTAGATGAGTTAGTTTCACTCCAGAAATTAGGGCACGCCTGATATCTCCATCGCTTAAAGCGCCAATTAACTGTCCAGCCTCATTTGTTAAATAAATAATACCCAAGCCATTTTTATCTATTGCCTTCATAGCCGATTCAATAGATATAGGCAAGGCTAGACAGAGTAAATTTAAGTTAATTTTATCAATGCTCATGAATTTACAATATTGAATTTTTCTTTTGCAAGATCCCTCATCACCTTGAGTTCATCAAATGATGCGCCATAAACCTCAAGGCTTATGTATCGACATTTCAGATTAATAAAATCCCAGAACCAAGAAGCTCCATCAAACATTTCGTTTGAATCTTCAAAACCATTATTATCACTTAGGTGATATCCTCGGATTTTAAGGTCTTCAATCCCAAACATTTCACTGGGATCAAATTTAAGGGAGTTAGCAGATACCTTTAAATGCGCTACATCCAATAGCATTCCAATCCCCCTTGGTAAGGCAGACATAATCTCAAGACATTCCAAAGGATCACACATTAATAAGGGGTTGCCGCTAAAATTTATTAGATTTTTTTCTGAAAGTACATTATTTTCGACCAGTAATCTAACATTTTTATCTTCTGCATACGAATTTAACTCGGAAACTCTTTTAATAAATAAATTTTTTGCCAACGATCTATTAGCAAGAACAGTTTTATCAATAGCTTTACCCAGTTGGCTGACTAATGGATCAATCAAAAATCCAGCATGAAAGCTGTACGTCTCTATCCCTAGAATAGAACACCAATCTATTGCTTTTTTTACATGTTCGGAGCTTTGCTGATATATAGTTAAATTTTGGGAGGCCAAGTTAATTACAAATTTATTATTTGGCGGAGGAAAGTAGTTATGTATTTGAAACAACGCCCCTTCAGATTTCAAATCCAATAATTTTTTTAAAAGGACGGGATCATGAAGTCCGCCAGATAATTCAATGTTATTAATTCCATGATCCATCATCAAACGAGCAATATCAGCTGGGTAGCATTTGGAAAAACCGCCTGTAGAAATATTTATATTATTTTCAATTGGCATTTTTTATTTTTCTTGCAGGGGAGCCACACCATAGAACATTGCGATGATTAATGCTTTCTATTAAAGTTGAGCCAGCGCCCAGCGCAACGTCACTTGAAATGCATAATTTTTCTATGACGGTTGAATTAGCCCCAATAAATACATTACTCCCAAGGCTAACCCTACCGCAGAGTACGGCACCAGGTGAAATGTTGCAACTATCCCCCAAAATACTTTCATGCTCTATTATCGATTTTGTATTAATTAGGTTGTTGTTACCCATCATTACATTTGGACCAAGATACGAGCCACTGGCAATAAAATTAGCAGAACCCAGTCGCGCCGAGCTGCTGACTAGCGCTGTTCTAGCTATTAAATTCGGCATATGAAAATTAAGGTCAGAAAAAAAACTGTACCACTTAGATCGAATTTTCAAATCGCCAATCGCAAGAAAAATATCTATTCTCTTGCTATCGCTTGAATTTATAACATCAGCATTCTCGACTACTGGGTAGCCCAGTATCACTTCATTTTGGGCATGGGTGTCTATTGTATAAATTTCGATACTATCGTACTCGCCACTCATTTCTATCTCTGAAACTATCACCCTAGCATGCCCTCCAGCGCCAATAACAGCAGCCACTCGACACATCATTCAAGGTCACTCCATTGCAAGATTGTTCCGGCTGATATATCGCGTAGGATTTTACGACCTACTATATCATGTATAAAATTAGCCCCAATGCCGGTGCCGGGCCTCTTAACGATTAATAACTCTTCTAACAAAAAATCTCCGGCGCACATATTTTGCGATATACAAATACTTTTTCTTGATACCGCAGCCATTTCACTTTCCTCTGGCTGTCTAGCTTTGATACCACAACCAAGCATTACCTCTGCTGTCCTAATGTTCGACACAAGATCAGCAAACTCATGTGGCTCTGAAGAGGCAGCATGATCTGGCCCTTCATCTCCCCTATTTAACGTGAAATGCTTCTCAATAATTTTTGCACCCAATGCAATTGACAATAAACTAGCTAAATTACCATTACTATGATCGGAAAATCCTATGGGTAAGCCGTAATCTAATTTCATCTTAGAAATTACATTTAAATTTAGAGAATGATCAGAGCATGGATAATTCGAGACGCAATGCAAAAGGCATACGTCAGTATTGTATTTTTTATATATATTTATTACTGCCTCTACCTCCTCAGGAGAAGCCATTCCAGTGGCAATGATTGTCGGCACTCCAGTAGAGGCAATAAAATCGTGCAATAAAATATCTGTAATATCAGCTGAAGCAGTTTTAAAATACTTAACTCCTAGTTCTTGTAATAATCTTGCGCTTTCCACATCATAGGGTGTTGATATAAATTCAATACCTTTTTCTTCGCAGTATTTATACAGCTTAACGTGGGAGTCACGAGATAACTCAAATCTTTTCAGCATCTGAAAGTGAGTTTCATTTATCGAATTTTTAGATTTTTTTTGATATGCTACTTTTGGAGTATTTTCAGATACTAACTTTTCTGTCTGATAGCTTTGAAACTTAACGGCGCTAGCATTCACCTCGACGGCTTTATCAATTAAACATTTTGCTAAATTAATATTACCATTATGATTTACCCCTATTTCAGCGATAATAAAGCACTTGGCAAATTTTTCAAAAACATTCTCAACCATACGGATCCCTCACTATGAACGAGTTTAAAATACCTCCCGTTCTCCTTATTGTATACAATCGACCAGATTTAGCCACTAGAGTTTTTTATTCGATAAGGGATGTTAAGCCCAGCTTTTTGATGATTTCAGCTGACGGTCCAAAGGTTAGTGCCACTATAAATGATTTAGATAAAATAGAACTATGTAGAGGCCTAGCTAAGTTAGTAGATTGGGACTGTACATTGATTCTCGACTACTCAGATATAAATCTAGGGGCAAGAAATAATGTAATTAGAGCAATTAATAATTTCTTTAAGCATGTTGATCATGGAATTATCTTAGAGGATGACGTTCTCCCCAATAAATCATTTTTTAAATTTTGCTCTTATTCTTTAAATAAGTATAAAAATGACACTCTAATTTACCATATCAACGGCTGTAATTTTCAAGATGGAAGGATTATTGGTGACGGAAGCTACTACTTTTCACAACTTTCGCACGGCTGGGGATGGGCTACATGGAAAAGAGCATGGGAAAAATATGATCCTAACCTTACAACTCTGGACAGAATAATCGAGACCAATCAATTAATTGATGTATGCTGGGATAAATATAGCGCTAATTACTTTTCCAAGGCTTTTAAATTAACAAGGAATGGTAAGATCGTTGCTTGGGACTACCAGTGGCTTTATCACATCTGGTCTCATGGTGGCTTATGTCTGACACCTAACTGCAATCTAGTGTCTTTAATTGGTTTTACGAACGAATCGACTAACTGCAAGGATTCAAGCCACCCAAGCGCAAACTTAGCCACAGTTGATTTAGATTCCTTTGTGTCACCAACATTCAGAATATCTTCCAAAACTGCTGATTCTTATGAGTTTTATAAATACACACTTTTATCGATTCCTAGAAGGATAGTTGCAAGGTTTAAATGGGAGTTAATGAAGATTCAAGATAAATTTAGCTAATTTCCCATACACCACCCGTCCATCAAATGATTCGTCATACAATCTTTTAGCATTGCCGCACATTTCTTCATATCTGCTTAAGTTTTGAGCCAAATTCTCTATCTCGTTAAATAGCGAGCCTGTTATTTGATCATCGTAACCAACGCCACAACCACCTTCACTTATGAGGGTGCGTACTTCACCAAACAAGGATGTGAATACTGGCTTACCGCGACTTAAATAATCAGAAATTTTATTCGGGATATTTAATTCGAAATTCAGTATTCTTTTATAAGGTGCAACAAAGGCAAAGCAATTTACTGAAATTTTATCGATTGCAGACTGGTCGACCCAACCCTTAAATTCTACATTGTTTAATCTAGAGCATCTATGCTTTAGCATTTCAGACTCCGGTCCATCACCGCAGATAATAAATCTCCAACTCTTACCCTCCTTAGCTGATAAAGTTGCTGCATTAATTATTGGGTCAAAATTGAAGCTTTCTGTTAGGCTACCAATAAAAATGATATCTCGAGGATTGAATTCTTTTAGTTTTGAAGGGGGTATTTTAGTCAGGTCGCCGTTTGGTAAAGAGTTCAAAACAGAAGTCAATGGAAATATCTCTCTGAGCACTGACGACGGCAGGTTTGAAAACTCTTTAATCCAATTAAGATATCCTGCGCTCATGGATGAAACGGCGGTAGCGCAACGAAATAATTTTCTTCCCATGAAGATATATGGGGAGAAAATTATTTCTCCAAAAATCCTACTATATCCTGGAAATTTATCAATTAATAAATCAGGCCATAAATCTTTACAATCAACAACAAACGGTATCTTATTTTTCTTTAGATACGAGGAAGCAATGTATGCAAAATCAACTGGGGGATAACCTACAAAAGCTTTATCTGGCAACCTTTTCGATTTATTCAACTGCCTCCATAGGTTGAAAGCCATTAATGCGTGATCGAAAAATCTTGCAATACTAATATTTCGCTTATATCCACAGCTATGGATATAGTTAATTGTTAATTTTTCATTCCATTTAATTGACGTATGACTTTTATATCTAAAAATTTTTTTTTGATGATAAAAATTTGAGGTCCAAATAACAACTTCACAACCCTGATCAAGCAAGGCATTAGTAAGGTTTATAGCTCGCATTGCCCTATCATTGTCAGAATCAGCATGGACAGGCTCGCCTGTTTGAAATAGCCAAACTAGCATCTTTTCCCACCGCTATACTCTGGAATTAAACGCTTTAAAACCTCCAAAACCTTACTATTGTTACGATTTAATGCATGAATCTCTAGCTCTTCAACCATGCTCAGAACAGAAATACAATTAGATGATCGCTCTTCTACTTGATATATTTTAGGGTTATCTGTATTTATCAAATTTCCATCGATGATTAATTCTTCATGCAATTTCTCACCATCCCGCAACCCTATTATTCTGATTTCAATTCCAGATGCATCCTCGTTTGACCTCACCTTACTACCACTAAATTGTATGAGTCTTACAGCCAAATCATATATATTTACAGCATCACCCATCTCTAAAATATAAATTTTTCCTAATTCCTTTTGAAAATATGCCATGCCAGCCGCCTCAAGAACAAGGGTTGCAGCCTCTGGAATTGTCATAAAAAAACGGGTTGCATCTCTATGCGTAACAGTTACAGGGCCGCCTGATTCTATTTGCCGTCTAAATATTGGTACAACTGAGCCTGATGAATTTAATACATTACCAAATCTTACAATCGTATAGACTCCGGGGCTGTGGTTATAGACATTATCTCCACACATAGCTTGAATAATTAGCTCGCCAGCCCTTTTGGTAGCTCCCATTGCACTCGTTGGGCGAACCGCCTTGTCTGAGCTGATGAATACAAAATTTTCTATATTTGCATTAATCGCAGACTTAACCAAATGATATGTTCCAATTACGTTGTTTAGAACGGCCTCACATAAATTATCCTCAACTAAAGATACATGCTTATACGCAGCTCCATGATAGATACATGTCACATTATTTTTTTTAATGATTTGACTGATCAATTCTTGGTTTAGGATATTCCCCAATACTGGAATCAACTCTATTTTAATTTTATTCTTTGCTATGTATCCATCTAATTCAGATTTAATTTTATGAAGATTAAATTCTGATAATTCTAATAGAATTACTTTACTTGGCTTGGCTCTGCATAGCTGCCTAACTATTTCAGAGCCTATGGATCCGCCGGCACCCGTAACTAAAATTACTCTTTCTTCGGTAATTTTTTTATAGTATTTTGGTTCTGCAAGGGCCTCCGGCCTGCCAAGCACATCCATAACATCCAATTCTGAAGTTGCCTCCAATCCCCCACCATCTAGTGTTTCTTCGTCAATTGATCTCGCTGTTTTAATGTGGAGGTTGTATGGCCTCAATTTATTAATTATTTGAAGTCTAATAGAACGGGTAGCAGATGGAATCGCTACAACAACCTCCTGCGCATCCAGTTCTTTAATAATCAATGAAATTTCTTGAAATTTAAATATTTTTATTCCATTGATTCTTCTACCCCAAAGCATGGAATCGTCGTCGATGAAGGCAACTATCTTCCCAGTTTTTTTTAATTCCCTTGAGTTAATTAGCCCCCTCCCAGACTGACCAGCGCCATAAATAATAATATTTTTACGATGCTCATACCTTACATTTGCTGTCATTACTCTAGCTGCTACTATAGTAAATCTTACTGCAAGAATTTCCATCATCCATGCAATAGTTAGAAGCAGTACTAATAAATGCCCGTATTTGGTTTGCGTGTAGGGATTTAAACTGATTTGTAGGTAGTACACTATCTCAATAGCTATAAATACAAAAATTAATCCAGCAGTAGCCTTGCCTCCCCACCATCTTGCAATATTATTGTATAGACCAATATAAATTAAACTTGGAATAGCAATTATAAATATTGTGCCCAAGGCTAGTACTAAATATTCATACTCAATTTTTTCTGGGATAAAATACTGAGTAATTAGTAGACAAGACGAAGCCGTAAAGCCAAAACTTAGGGAATCGATAATTATTAATAAGCTTTTTTTTACGCGATTACTAAGTGAAAAAAAATATTCAATTGATCTGTAATTTTCCACAGTCTACCTACTTATTACTATCTCATCAGATCCAGGTGGAGGCATGGGAATAAGTTTTTCTTTTCTTGATGCTATTGAGATTAATTCTTCGCTTGCTCCACTATTTTTTAATAATTTAACAACGCCCTTAAGAGCCGTATTTTTGGAAATTAAAGCCAAGGCGGTTAGAATGCAAATTTGAACATCCATACTTATGCTTCTATGCTCGATATAGAAAATCCCAAGCATACTTTTTCCCGGTCTTATTAACTGGTTATAGGCTATATCAGGATCTGGTTTGTCAGATAGGATATCTCCTTCATCAGAAAAAACAATTGAAGCTAAATCTGTAATTCCGGGCTTAACGGAAAGTAGCTTATCCTCCTCTCGGGTGTAAAGTGCCACTTCTCTATTTACATTTGGACGGGGGCCTACAATACTCATATCGCATATCAATACATTGACTAACTGCATTAATTCATCTATCTTGTATTGTCGAATAACTCTACCCACCCCAGTAATTCTATTATCAGTGTTTGATGTTGAATCCACCCCATTTTTATCAGCATTCGCAATCATTGAGCGTAACTTGATCATATTAAATCTATGATGCCCTTTGCCGACTCTCTCGGCAACATAAAATGGTGATTTAAAATCTTGGAAATAAATTAGCCCAATGAATATAAAAAGCAATGGTGAAAATATCAACAATAAACTTGCGGCAACTACAAGATCAAATATTTTTTTTACTTTATTCATCATAAAATTCATTAATCTTAGAAATGATATAGCCCACATCTTCATTGGAAATAAACATATTCATTGGTAACATCATGCATTTCTTAAAGAATAATTCTGCACGTGGAATGCTGTAACTAAGACCTAATCCCTCCCACTGATGTAATGCTTTCCCCCCCCATTGAATTAATGTACCCACGCCATTCTCAGCCAAAAATTCCCTAAGTAAATCCCTCTTTTCTGCTTGTAGTTCATAATTTTGGAATACATCAAAATGATCGCCGTTGCTTGGGCAAGGCGGAAGAATTAAATTAGAATTATTTCTTAAACCCCCATCATAGAGAGAAGCTATTTCACGCCTTCGTTGAATTACTTTGTCATAATCAGGTAGCTTTTTATTTAGTATCGCAGCTTGAATATTATCAAGCCTGCTATTTCTCCCCCAGGACTTTACAACCCCATTTTTATCTCGGCCATGATCATGAAGCTGGTATATTTTGTCCTCCAAGCTAGCATCGCTAGTTAAAACAATTCCCCCATCCCCCAAGCAACCCAAAAGCTTTGCTGGAAAAAAACTTATAGCTGACGCTACACCAAAAGTTCCGGCAGACTGACCCATATATTTCGACCCAAGTGCTTGCGCCGCATCCTCAATGATAAATAGCCCATGCTTTTTAGCAATCTCATTTATCCTATTCATATCGCAAGTTCTACCATTTAATTGAGTTGGAAGTATCCCGACCGTTCTTGATGTTATAGCATCCTCAATTGAGTCTGGATCAATAAGGTTGTCACTTCCTATATCAACAGGTACCGGCTCAGCTCCTGCAGTCTTGATTGCAGATGCAGTTGCCAACATGGTATGTGTTGAGCAAATTACTTCATCACCCTTGTGAAGACCCAGTGCCATCAATGAAAGCTCTAAGCCATCGGTAGCATTTGCCACCCCTATTGCATACTTTGAACCGGTAAGTGATGCAATATTTGCCTCCAATTCCGCTAAATCAGACTGCATAATGAATGCGCCACGATCTCCGATCTCGGAAAAAACTTGATCCAGCATTTTTTTGTCATCTATATAAAGTCTTGGATAATCAAAAAATGGAATTTTTTTATACATAATCTTTCTATCTAATCATCTCTATTATTTTATTTTTAACAATTTCTTTAGTTGGGTAATATAAACCTTCAAGTATACTAGACGATGGAGCAGGTGATTCCGGAAGGGTTATTCTCTGAGGCTTTGAATTCAACTGACCCCAAGCCTCTGATTCCATTACCGATGCAATGATTTCGCCTGCAAATCCACAGTTCCTCCACCCCCCATCTATTACTAACAATCTATGAGTTTTAAGTACTGAATTTATGATTATTTTAGGATCAAATGGGTTAAGAGCTCTTACGTCAATCAGCTCAACTTGACCTTCAGATTCCGTAAGCTGGCTGATCGCTTCCCTCGCTAAATGCGTACTATATCCTGCTGCTACAACGGTAATCTCACCTCCCCCACAAACTATTTTTGGGCCTAATTCATTTAATTTATAAATCTGTATTGGATTACGCTTTTCGGAGGTTTGATAAAGCCATCTATCATCAATGTATAGCGTCGGTCCAGGAGATAAAACCGAAGATATCAACATATCTCGCGCATCATTTGGTGAGTACGGCATTAATACACGCAAGCCAGGTATGTGTGCAAACCATGCATGAAGTGCTTGAGAATGCTGTGGCCCCTGCTCTCCACCTCTATTGATTATTCCTCGTATTGTCATATTTGGCACTGCTTTTCCACCAAACATGTATGACCATTTTGCGGCTTGATTCACAATTGAATCAATACAGTACATCATAAAATCCATTCTGGGATGCACTACTATGGTCTTCATTCCCCTCAGAGACGCACCTAGAGCAGCGCCTGTTACGGCTGATTCTGATACGGGTGTATCTATTAATCTATCTTTACCATATTTTTTCTCCAAATTTTTCATGGTATCCCCTACGTACCAGGGGCTCCACAATCCTTGCCCCATTACAACAACCTCCGGATAGTTTTCTAATAGATAATCAAATCCTTCCTGGATTGCATCGGAGTAGGTAATATATTCAGGGGTTATCATTGGTAGATTGTTTCGAGCATAGGATTGGAAGTAAAAGAAGGTGCGAGCTCTGCCGCTTTCCATGCTTCAGAAATTTTCTGTTGAATTACCTCTCTCATGGCCAATACTTCATGCTCTGAAATTTTTCGGGAACCTATCATGCTCGTGCTCAATCTTGAAATTGGATCTCTACTCATCCACTCTTTTATATCCTCCTCGGATCTATGTACTCCGACGTCAACATCGGTTCGCCAATCAACATGTCCATAATGCCTAAAGGTAAATGCCTCGATAAATGCAGGTCCTCCGCCATTTCTTGCCGATTCAATTAGTGACTTCGAGGTCTCATAAATTAAAGTAATATTATTACCATCCAATGATGCAAATGGAATATTGTTTGAAATAGCAAATCTTGAAGTAATACTTGAAGACTGTCGCAGATCTATGTGCATATGACTTGCAAAAAAATTATTCTCAACAACAAAAATGACAGGTAAATTAAAAATCTTCGCCAAATTCAATGACTCATGAACAACGCCTTCCTC
>Ga0114979_10000909_pt1 | contig 19666 bp, 18 predicted proteins | sample S_140625_EF_Meta_FD_87315 | JGI IMG/M metagenome (GOLD analysis project Ga0114979, IMG submission 87315) | Freshwater microbial communities from Lake Simoncouche, Canada to study carbon cycling - S_140625_EF_MetaG | ecosystem: Environmental > Aquatic > Freshwater > Lake | place: Lake...
CATCTCGCCCAGTAGCACGTGCAGGATCACCACGATCGTGATCGCGACGATGAACGACACGGTGTGCAGCAGTGCCGGCGACACACCGAACAACGCAAACACCGGTTCGAGCAGGTGCGCCACCGCGGGTTCGCCGACGCGGCCCAGGACGATCGAGCCCACCGTGATGCCCAACTGGGCGCCCGCCAGCATCACCGAGAGGTTCTCGCCCGCGCGGATCACCGTCACGGCACTGCGCTTACCCTGCTCCGCCAGTGCCTCCAGACGGTCTCGGCGCGCAGAGATCAGGGCGAACTCGGCGGCGACGAAGAACGCGTTGGCCGCGATGAGCAACACGGTGAGCAGGATCGCGAAAACGTCAGCCATCAGAGCAGGCCCCCGGTGTGATCGCGGGTGGGGCCGGTTTTGACGAGATCGATCAGATCGATGCGGCGACCGTGCATCCGGGCCACCGTCGCCCGCCACCGCGGCGGGTGGTCGACGTGCGCGTCAGGATCGAAGGCGGTGAGTTCCACCGACTCGCCCTCGGTGGGGATGTGGCCCAGCACCGCCATCACCAGTCCGCCAATGGTCTCGTAATCACCCTCGGGTGCCCGGAAATCGATTGCCTCGGCGACCTCGTCGATCCGAAGAAGCCCGGAAACCCGGTGCCCGCCAGCTATTGTCACCACATCGGGAGTGGACTTGTCGTGCTCGTCGCGAATATCCCCGACGATCTCCTCGATCAGGTCTTCCACGGTCACCATGCCGGCGATACCGCCGTATTCATCGGCCACCAGCGCCGCCTGCACTGCGCTGGCGCGGATCTGCTGCATCAGGGCATCACCGTCGAGTGTCGAGGGTACGACGGGAACCTTCTGGGCCAGCGTGTCGAGTCTGGTGCCGAGTCGTTGCGCGTGCGGTATTTCGAAGACCTGTTTGAGGTGGACCACTCCGAGGGTCTCATCAAGATCGCCCTCGGTGACCGGGAATCGGGAGTGTCCGGTGCGCCGAACCATCTCCAGCAGATCGGCCACCGTGTCGTCGGCCTCCAGCGATTCGATTTTGGATCGCGGTGTCATGAATTCCTCGGCGATGCGTCCGCCGAACTGCAATGAGCGGTCCACCAGGCTGGCGGTGGGTTGATCCAACGACCCCCGCTTAGCCGAGGTGCGCACCAGCGATACGAGTTCCTGCGGTGAGCGTGCCGAACTCAGTTCGTCGGCGGGCTCGATGCCCAGACGCCGGAGCACCCGGTTGGCGGTTCCGTTGGTGAGCCGGATCAGCGGGGTGAACATCGCGGAGAACAGCACCTGCGGGCCGGCAACCAGTCGCGCGGTCCGCAGCGGCACCGCCACCGCCAGATATTGCGCGACGAGTTCGCCGAACACCATCGACACCGACGTCGCGATGAACAGTGAGGCGATCAACGCGATACCGCCGACCCACCGCTCGGGAACCCGCGCCGCGGACAGCGCCGGCGCCAGCAGCCGCGCGATCACCGGCTCGGCCAGGTAGCCGGTGATCAACGTGGTGATCGAGATCCCGATTTGGGCGCCGGACAGCTGAAACGACAGCGTCCGGTGGGCGCGTTGCACCATCTTGTCGCGCCTGCCGCCGGTGCGGGCGTTGGCGTCGACGGTGCTGCGTTCGAGTGCGGTCAGGGAGAACTCCGCGGCGACGAACACCGCGGTGCCCAGGGTCAGGGCGACAATGCCCAGCAGGCTCAGTGCCAGGGCGACCGGACTCATCGCGTCCGCCCCTGTGCCAGGGCGACCGGACTCATTGCGTCCGCCCCTGATGTTCGCCGGGCCCCGAGCCCGGCTGACTAGTACAGGGTTCGGAGTCGGTGTCCGACGAGCGGCCCGGATTGTCGGCAGGAACCGATCTCTCAGACAGCGTCGGACTCTCGCACAGCGCGAGGCAGGAAGCCACGAGTGGAGCCTGCGGCACTGAGATTCCCTTCGGAACGACGGTCAGGCCTCATGTTAGCTGCCCGGCAGTCCAGCGCGGGTTCACCATCCCGACGGGAGGGGGTGTCCTTCGATGAAACCGGCCGCCGACTGCACCCCGAGCACTGCTCGTTCCTGCAGTTCGGCGATAGTGCCGGCGCCCACGTAGGTGCACGTGCTGCGCACCCCTGCGGTGATGTGATCCAGCAGATCCTCCACCCCGGCCAAATCGGGATCCAGCGCCATCCGGGAGGTGGAGATGCCCTCCTCGAATAGTGCCTTGCGGGCTCGGTCGAATGGACTGTCACCGACGGTCCGGGCGGCAACCGCGCGTTTGGACGCCATACCGTAACTCTCCTTGTACGGTCGGCCGTCGCGGTCGAACATGAGATCACCGGGCGATTCGTAGGTGCCGGCGAACCAGGATCCGATCATCACATTGGAGGCGCCGGCCGCCAGCGCCAGAGCCACGTCGCGTGGATGCCGCACGCCGCCGTCTGCCCAGACGTGACAGCCCAGTTGCCCTGCAGCGGTTGCACATTCGAGGACGGCGGTGAACTGCGGACGGCCGACTCCTGTCATCATCCGGGTAGTGCACATGGCTCCGGGGCCCACGCCGACCTTGACGATCGTTGCGCCGGCCTCGATCAGGTCCCGGGTGCCGGCGGCGGAGACGACGTTTCCGGCCACCAGTGGGATGCGCAGGCCCAGGGCGGCGATGGCCTTGATCGCCTCGGTCATCTTCACTTGATGGCCGTGCGCGGTGTCGACGACCAGTACGTCGATCCCGGTCGCGGCCAGCGCGGCGGCTTTGGCCGCCACATCGCCATTGATCCCGACGGCCGCTGCGATTCGCAACCGTCCGGTGGCGTCGACCGCGGGGGTGTAGATCCCCGCCCGAACCGCTCCGGTGCGGGTCAGCACACCCGCCAGTGACCCGTCGGCCGCGGTGAGCACCGCCATCGGGATCGGCGCCTTGTCGAGCAGTTCGAACACCCGCCGCGGGTCGGTGCCCAGTGCTGCGGTCACGAAATCGCTGACCGCGATATCGCGTACCCGGGCAAACTTGTCGACGCCGGTGGTCGCCGACTCGGTCACCAGGCCGATCGGGCGGCCACCGTCGACGACGACCGCAGCGCCGTGCGCTCGTTTGTGGATCAGCGCGATGGCGTCGGACACGGCATCGTCGGGCGCCAGTATCACCGGGGTGTCGGCCACCAGATCGCGGCTCTTCACGAAGTTCACCGTCGCCGTTACTGCCGCGATCGGCAGATCCTGTGGCAGCACGACGATTCCGCCGCGCCGGGCCACCGTTTCGGCCATCCGTCGGCCCGCCACCGCCGTCATGTTGGCCACCACCACCGGGATCGTCGTGCCGGTGCCATCGGAACTGGACAGGTCGACGTCGAACCGCGAGGCCACCGCGGAGCGGTTGGGCACAATGAAGACGTCGTCGTAGGTCAGGTCGTACGGCGGGGCATGACCATCGAGGAAACGCACCCGCTCAGGCCTGTACTTCGGTGCGATCCCCACTCCACAGGGTGTGGAACCGCGCGGCCGGATCGGCATCGGTACGCCCGTAGGTGTGTGCTCCGAAGAAGTCCCGCTGACCCTGGATCAGAGCCGCCGGCAGTCGCTCGGTGCGCAATGCGTCGTAATAGGACAGCGCGGAGGCGAATCCGGGTATCGGGATGCCCAGTGCGGTGGCCGTGACCACGACGCGGCGCCAGCCGTCGATAGCCGCGGAGATCGCGCTGCGGAAATACGGCGCGGCGATCAGCGTCGGCAGATCCGGATCGGCGTCGAAGGCTTCTTTGATGCGGTTGAGGAACTTCGCCCGGATGATGCAACCGCCGCGCCAGATGGTGGCCAGGTCGCCGGGTGTGACGCCCCAGTGATATTCGTCGGAGCCGGCCTGAATCTGATTGAAGCCCTGGGCGTAGGCGATGATCTTCGAGGCGTACAGGGCCTGGCGGACATCGGTGATGAATTGCGCTGCATCGGTGGGCCGTTCGCCGAGTGCGCCAGACGCCATGCCGACGGTGACCCGACGCTGGGGCACCGATCCCGACAGGGCGCGGGCGAACACCGCCTCGGCAATACCGGTGACCGGCACACCCAAATCGAGGGCTGACTTGACCGTCCAGCGGCCGGTGCCCTTCTGCTCGGCCTCGTCGACGATGACGTCGACCAAGGGCTTTCCGGTCTTGGCGTCGACCTGGCGCAGTACCTCGGCGGTGATCTCGACCAGAAAGCTGTCCAGGTCGCCGGAGTTCCACTCGGTGAACACCTCGGCGATCGCGGGCGCAGTCAGGCCCAGACCGTCGCGCAGGAGTTGGTAGGCCTCGCCGATGAGTTGCATATCGGAGTACTCAATGCCGTTGTGCACCATCTTGACGAAGTGTCCGGCGCCGTCGGGCCCGATGTGGGCGCAGCACGGCACGCCGTCGACGTGGGCTGAGATCTCCTCCAGTAACGGACCCAGCGACGCATAGGACTCCCGGGGGCCGCCGGGCATGATCGACGGTCCATTGAGGGCGCCCTCCTCGCCACCGGAGATGCCCGCTCCGACGAAATGCAGTCCGCGATCGGCCATCGCCTTCTCGCGGCGAATCGTGTCGGTGTACAGCGCATTGCCGCCGTCGATGATGATGTCGCCGGGTTCCATCGCGTCGGCGAGTTCGTTGATCACCGCGTCGGTGGCGTCGCCGGCCTTCACCATGATCAGCACCCGGCGCGGTCGCTGCAGTGCGGCGAGGAACTGCTCGATGGTCTCCGATCGCACGAATGAGCCGTCCGAGCCATGCTCGGCCAGCAGTGCGTCGGTCTTGGCGACCGATCGGTTGTGCAACGCGACGGTGTAGCCGTGGCGGGCGAAGTTCCGGGCGATGTTGGATCCCATCACCGCCAGGCCTGTCACGCCGATCTGCGCGGCGGGTTCCTGCGAGGAGCTCATTAAGCGCCTTTCAACGTTGTGCCAGTTGGACTTTGGGGTACAGACTTGGAGTGCGGAAACTTCAGATCTGGAAGAGCCGACGGAGTTCAACCAGCCACGGAACCGCGACGGCGATGGTCGGTACCACCAGCACCGCCGCGGCGGCAAGGTAGGCGGCAAGCGAGAGCGCCAGGCTGTTCGGCGGGCCGGCCAGCCTTCGCACCCGGATCACCGTGGACGGGCCACCGGCGGCCATCGCGCCGGCCGGTGTCCGGGCGGCGGCGCAGGCGACCAGCGCGCGCGCCAGCGGGCCGGGTCCCGCGGCGCGCACCGCGACGTCATCGGCGAGAAGTTCGACCAGAAGTCGCACCGCGTTCAGTGCGCTGCGGCTGCGGACGAACCGCGGGAACGCGGTGTGCACGGCGATGAACGCCTCCAGCACCAGGTCATGACGAGCACGTAGATGCGCACGCTCGTGGCGCAGGATCGCGGCCAACTCGGCGCGCGACATCGCGGCCAGGGTTCCCTCGCTGAGCACCACTCGGCTTCGTATACCGGGCAGGCAGTAGGCCAACGGCTCGGCTACCTGCAGAACTCGCGCGTCGCCGAACTCCCGGTGGCGCGCGCCCAGCAGGTCCACGACCACCCGATGGTGAGCGCGCCGCCGGCGGGTTCCGATCGCCACCTTCAGCACCGCGACGATCAGTCGCACGCCGACGACAACGGTGAGCGCGAAGATCGAGACCGAGCACAGCCACAGTGGCCAGCCCAGCGCTTCGATCTCGCCGGCGATCGTCGAGGTGGGCCGCCCACCTGATTCGGGGATGAACAGTCGGCTGGCCAGCGCCAGCCCAGCACTGAAAGCTGACAGCACTGCGGCCACCGCGACCGCCTGCCACAGCACGATCGCCGCACGAGGTGCGCGCAGCGGCCAGGTCGCCCGTGCCAGCACGACAGGAACGGGACCGACGAGGGCAACCGCAAGTAGTGTGAAGGCAAGCGCGGACACGGGGGACAGTCTTCACTAGCCGCACGGCCGACCGCTAGCGGATCTAGTGACGGATTTCTGCGGAACGGTGTTTGGCCTCCAACTCGACCAGGGCGAGCCGCAGCGCATCGGCCTCGTCGGCCCCGACCCGCTCCACGAAACTCATCAGTGCGGCCCGCCGGTCCCCGAAATCAGCCGCCTGATCGAGGGCGTCGACCATGAGGCCGGCCACCAGGTCGTCGCGGCCGTGGGTGGCGGCGTACCGGTGTGCGCGGTCGTCGCGGATCTGGATCACCAGGTTCTTGCGGGCCAGCCGCTGCAGGACCGTCATGACGGTGGTGTAGGCCAGTTCGCGATGGGCTGCGAGGGTCTCGTGGACCTGGCGGACCGTCTGGGGCTCGTCCGCGGCCCACAGGTGATCCATCACGGCCCGTTCCAGGGCGCCCAACCCGGTCAGTTTGGCCATTTTTCGTTCACCTCCGCGTCAACTTTAAGACAACTGTACCCGCGATTACTACCGAGCGTCGTACCCGCAACACCCCGGCCCGACTGCGGCACGGGCGGGCGTGTAGACACGACTGCGTGGAAACTGCAGACTCCGGAATCCCGGACGAGTTCTCCGCACCGTTCGACGCCACCCTCGGCCTGACCTACACCGACGTGACGCCGGATGGACTCACAGCCCAGTTGGAGGTCAAACCCAGCCTGCTGCAGCCGATGGGCATCGTGCACGGCGGTGTCTGGTGCGCGATGGTCGAGTCGATGGCCAGCGTCTCGGCTTACGTATGGCTTCGGGAAAACGGCGGCGGCAACGTGGTGGGTGTCAACAACAACACCGACTTCCTGCGCGCCATCACCGAGGGCACCGCCTACGGGGTTTCCGAACCGGTGCACCGCGGCCGGCGCCAGCAGTTGTGGCTGGTCACGATTCGCGATGACCGGACACGCCTGATCGCGCGCGGACACGTCCGACTGCAGAACCTGACCGAGTAACCGTCGTCAGGCGTTCGGTCCGGCCAGGCGCAGGACCAACTGCGCACCGCCGAGCGAGCTGGTGGCCAAAGATGCTGTGCCGCCGTGCAATTCGGCCTGTTGCGCGACAAGCGCCAAGCCCAGCCCGGAGCCTGAGCGTGACGCGGTCGATCCGCGGGAGAACCGCTCGAAGACGGCGGAACGTTCCTCTTCGGGCACGCCGGATCCGTCGTCGTCCACGGTGATCTGCACGCCGTCGGCGGAACTAGCGACGGCGAGCCGGACTTCGGTGGCGCCGCCGTGTTTTACGGCATTGGCGATGGCGTTATCGATGACCAATCGCAGCCCGACCGGAAGTCCGACCATCAGCACCGCGGGTGAGGGAACCATGCAGACGCGAAGATCCGGATAGGTGCGCTCCGCGTCATGGGCGGCACGGTCAAGCAATTCGGTGATGTCGAAGGGGACGAAGTCGTCGGCGGTGGTCAGTTCGCCCTGGGCCAGGCGTTCCAGCGCGGTCAGGGTGGCCTCGATCCGGCTCTGAGTGCGAATGACATCCCCGATGACCTCGTTGCGCTGATCGGGTTCGAGGTCGAGGGTCGAGAGCACCTCGAGATTGGTCCGCATCGCTGTCAGCGGAGTCCGTAGCTCGTGGGATGCCACGGCGGCGAAATCGCGGGCCGACTCAAGCGCGGCTTTCGTCCGGTCCTGTTCGTCGCCGATTCGCGCGAGCATGCCCTCGACGGCTTCACCGATCTCCACGGCCTCCGACACCCCGCGCACCTGAACCTCGTCGGGTTTGGACTGCGCATTGATCGCACGGGCCTGCTGGGCCAGCAGTCGGAACGGGTCGATCATGATCAACGAGATCAGCCAGCCCACCACCACGGTGCCTGCGATGACGCCGGCACAGATGATCAGCACCCGCCAGTGCAATTCGCTTATCCTGCGCTGGGTTTCGGCCACCGGCGCCCCCAGCGCGATCGACGCACCGCCTACCGTGAAGGTCCGGACCCGGTACTCCACACCGTCGATGGTGGTGTTGGCGTAACCGTCGGCCAACTCCGGCAGCACCACGCTGGTGGGTACCGACATCGCCATCGAGCCCACCCGCACGGTCCGCACCAGGTTGCCGTCCGGGCTGGCCGCACCGGGTGTCGGGGGTCCGGACAGCAGCGTGCTGAAGTCGCCGAGACTGCTCACCGAGTCCAGCCGCCGGTCCAGTTGGCTGTATTGGTCATTGGTCACCCCAACCCATACCCAGATACCGAGGGTGACTACGAGGACCACCACCGACAGCGCGGCGACGATGACGATGGCGCGCAACGACAGCATCCTGATCGGCAGCCGCTGCAGAATCCGATAGACCAGTTCGTCGGGTTTCACCACGGCAGTCGACCCGAGTTCGGTGCCGCCGCGCACCGAACGGAGCGCCCCACCCGCCGCGCACGTGCCGCGATCAGGAGGCCGCCTTTGTCTCCTCGACGCTTTCGACGATTTCCTCGAGTTGCTCGATCCGGGTGCGGGCATAGGCCTGCTGTTCGGTGATGGTGAGCTGGCCGCGCTGGCTCCCGAGGAACGTGCCGATCCACGACACCGCCGTCGTGAGCCGGGCCCGGAACCCGACCAGATAGATCAGATGCAGAAACAGCCAGGCCAGCCATGCGATGAACCCACCGAATTCCAGCGGTCCCACCTTGGCCACCGCCGAATATCGCGCCACCGTGGCCATCGAGCCCTTGTCGAAGTACTTGAATGGTTCCCGGGCCGTCGGGTCGGCACCCTTGAGTTCGGCGTTGACCAGCCGAGCGGCATACCGCGCACCCTGGATCGCTCCCTGCGCCTGGCCGGGAACTCCGTCGACCAGGGCCATATCGCCCACCGCAAAGACGTTCGGGTGACCGGGAATTGTCAAGTCGGGCAACACTTTTATCCGTCCGGCACGGTCGATTTCGGCTCCGGACTGGTCGGCCAGGATCTTTCCCAGCGGGCTGGCCGCGACACCGGCGGACCACACTTTCGTCGCGCATTCGATGCGGTCGACGGTGCCGTCGTTGCGTTTGACGGTGATTCCGTTGCGGTCGACATCGGTCACCATGGCGCCGAGTTGGATCTCCACGCCGAGCTTTTCCAGCCGGGCGGCCGCTTGGAGTCCGAGTTTCTCGCCCATCGGCGGGAGCACGGCCGGGGCGGCGTCGAGAAGGATCACCCTGGCCCCGGTGGAGTCGATGTGGCGGAACGCGCCCTTGAGGGTGTTATCGGCCAACTCGGCGATCTGGCCGGCCATCTCCACTCCGGTCGGTCCCGCGCCCACGACCACGAAGGTGAGCAGTTTCTCGCGCCGCTCAGGGTCGCTGGAACGCTCGGCCTGCTCGAAGGCGCCCAGGATGCGGCCGCGCAGTTCCAGAGCGTCGTCGATGGTCTTCATGCCCGGTGCCCATTCGGCGAAGTGGTCGTTGCCGAAGTAGGACTGGCCCGCACCCGCCGCGACGATCAACGTGTCATACGGGGTGCGGTAGGTGTGGCCCAGCAGCAGTGAGTCGACGGTCTGTCTGGCCAGGTCGATATGGGTGACCTCACCGAGGAGCACCTGGCAGTTCTTCTGCCTACGCAGGATCACTCGGGTGGGGGGAGCGATCTCGCCCTCGGAGATGATCCCGGTCGCCACCTGATACAGCATCGGCTGGAACAGATGGTGGGTGGTCTTGGCGATCAGCTTGATGTCGACATCGGCCCGTTTGAGTTTCTGCGCGGCATTAAGGCCGCCGAAACCGGAACCAATGATGACGATCCTGTGTTTATCCGACGGAGTGGCGCCGGGATGGCTCATCTTCGCTCCTTGTAATACTGAACCGGCCAGGACTGCGGAGAACACGTCATACGGTAGTCGCTCCGATCTCCGGCGTCTCGCGGGGTCACAATCCGAGCACCGGTCGTAGCGCCTCGCCGACCCTGGTGATCGACCCCGGTACGTAGGCCGGGAGGTTGAGGATCACGCCGTCGACCCCGGCGCCGACCACATTGGTTGCAACCGCCTCGGCGATCCGTTCGGGACTGCCCACCACCATCCGGCCCCGCATCTCCGCGGGAAGCATGTCGTCGGTCATGGTGGCGTCCGGCACTGCGGTCAGCAGCATGCTGGTCTCCAGTGTGGCGGGGTCACGGTCGACCTCGTCGCAACGCCGGGCCAGGGCTTCGATCTTGCCGGGGAGTTCATCGAACGAGGCGATGATGTTCAGGTGGTCGAAGAACCGGGCGGCCAGGCCGAAGGTCTTCTTCTCGCCGCTGCCGCCGATCATCAGCGGAATGTGATCGCGCAGGCGGGGTTCTGCGAATGCCTCGAGGGTGCGGTAGTACCTGCCGTCGAAGCTCACTCGCTCACCTTTGATCATCGGCAGCAGGATCTCGAGCGCCTCATCGAGTTTGGCGAACCGCTCGGTGAAGGTGCCGAACTCGAAGCCCAGGGAGTCGTGTTCAAGTTCAAACCAGCCGGTGCCGATGCCTAGTACGGCACGGCCCGCGCTGACCACGTCGAGGGTGGTGATGATCTTGGCCAGCAGAGTCGGATTCCGGTAGGTGTTGCCGGTCACCAACGTGCCGAGTAACACGTCCTGGGTGACGCTCGCCAGCGCGCCGAGTGCGGTATAGGCCTCCAACATCGGTTGATCGGGCGATCCGAGCATCGGGAGTTGGTAGAAGTGATCCATCACGAAGACCGAATCGAATCCGGCAGCCTGAGCCTCCTGCGCCTGGGCGACGACGGTCGGGAACATCTCCGCGACCGATGTGCCGTAGGAGAAGTTGGGAATCTGGAAACCGAGTCGAATCGTCACCCGTCGACGATAACGCGCCGGCGGCTCCCGGAAAGCCGGAACGTATCAGCCGTATGAGACCGCGGCACCGCGGCCGACGTGCAGGGTCTGCCCGGTGATGTGACGCGCGGCCGGAGTGGCGAGAAACAATGCAAGCCTGGCGATTTCGATCGGCACCGACGACGGTGCGACGGCCAATCCGGCGTAGTTCGCTTGGGCGGTCCGGCCACACGCAACCGAGTTGATCGTGATACCCCGGGTGCCGAGATGATCGGCCTGACCGGCGGTCCAGTTCGATAGTGCCGCCTTGACGGCGGCATTCGGTCCGTCGTCTCCGGAGTCGTCGGCCACAACCGTCACGATCGACCCGCCCGAACGCAGATTGTCGGCGACGGCCGCCACGGTGATTACGGCGGACAGCACGGTGCGGTCGAAGGCCGACCGCCACGCGGCCGCGCTGTCGGCGATCGTGAAAGTCCGTGGGTCACCGACCGATGGGGCCGAGTCGGGCACGGTGACGACGGTGTCGAGATGCGCAGGGAACCGCGGCCGAGCATCAGCCATACTGACCGGGTCGGTCGGATCGCACACGATGGCGTCGACGTCCAATTCCTTGGCCACCACTTCCAACTCGTCACCGCGACGACCTGTCACCACGACCTGGTGGCCGGCGGACCGGAACATTTCCGCGATCGTTCGCCCAAGGTCGCTGTCGGCCCCGGTAACCAGCACGTCCATCGGTTTGACTCCTCGCTTGCAGGCATCGCTGCGCTACCCGCAGCAGGTAGGTTACTCGACGGTAGCGTTCGGGCGTCGGCCTAGGGTGGGACGCCATGAGGCCGATCGGTGCGCCCGGCGTCGGATTGCCACGGTGGGTATACCTGCCGGCGGCGCTGGCAACGGTGTTCGTCGCGCTGCCCCTGGTGGCCATCGCGATCAAGGTCGACTGGTCGCGGTTCGGTTCGCTGATCACCAGCCCGGCGTCCCGGGCCGCGCTGCTTTTGAGTCTGCGGACCGCCACGGCGAGCACGCTGCTGTGCCTGATTCTGGGCGTTCCGCTGGCTTTGGTTTTGGCGCGGCACCGGGGAGCGCTGGCCCGGGTGCTGCGACCCCTGATCCTGCTGCCGCTGGTACTACCGCCGGTGGTCGGCGGCATCGCCCTGCTGTATGTATACGGCCGACTCGGACTGCTGGGTCACTACCTCGACGCGGCCGGGATCCGGATCGCGTTCACCACGACGGCGGTGGTTCTGGCGCAGACCTTCGTATCGCTGCCCTTCCTGGTGATTGCACTCGAGGGCGCGGCCCGTACGGCCGGTTCGGACTATGACATGGTGGCGGCGACCCTGGGCGCGCCACCGGCCACGGTGTGGTGGCGGATCACCCTGCCCCTGCTGGCACCCGGCCTGGTGTCCGGTGCGGTGCTCGCCTTCGCCCGGGCGCTGGGGGAGTTCGGCGCCACGCTGACCTTCGCCGGATCCCGCGAGGGCGTGACCCGCACCCTCCCGCTGGAGATCTACCTGCAGCGTGAAGGCGATCCCGAGGCCGCGGTTGCGCTGTCGGTCCTGCTCATCGCCGTAGCGGCAGTCGTCGTCGTCGGACTGGGCGCTCGCCGCATCGCGGGCTGGAACGCCGGTGGCTGACCTCGAAGTGTCGGCAACAGTCGCCAGCCGCGGATTGGACGTGCAGTTACGTGTCGCCGCCGGTGAGGTGCTGGCGGTCCTCGGGCCTAATGGGGCGGGCAAGTCCACCACCGTCGCGGTGATCGCCGGCCTCCTGCAGGCCGACGCCGCCGTGGTGCGGGTGGGGGAAAGGACCCTGACCGACACCGATCACGGCGTGTGTGTGCCCACACACGACCGCCGGATCGGAGTACTGCTCCAGGATCCGCTGCTGTTTCCGCATCTGAGCGTGATCGGCAACGTCGAGTTCGCGGCGCGCCGCCACGCCGACCGGTCGGCGGCGCGACAGCGCGCGCAGCGCTGGCTTGCCGAGGTCGGTGCGCAGAACCTGGCCGACCGCAAACCCGCCGAACTATCGGGCGGGCAGGCACAGCGGGTCGCGCTGGCCCGAGCCATGGCAGCTGAGCCCGATGTCCTGCTGTGCGATGAACCGCTGGCCGGCCTGGACGTCGCGGCCGCCGCCGCAACCCGGCCGGTGCTGCGTCGGGTGCTCACCGCAGATTCCCGGGCCGCACTGCTGATCACCCACGACCTGATCGACGTTCTCACCCTCGCCGATCGGGTGCTGATCATGGAGGACGGGAAGGTGGCCGAGGTCGGCCCAGTCGCCCAGGTGCTGGCCGCACCCCGCAGCGCCTTCGGGGCGCGCATCGCCGGCGTCAATCTGGTGCGTGGTGTGCTCGTCGAACCGGGTGTTCTGCGTGCTGAGCCGGGACCGGGCCTGCCGGGCGTGCTGTGGCACGGAAATCCGGCCGATCACCTGACGCCCGGCCAGGACGTTTCGGCGGTGTTCTCCCCGGCCGCGGTCGCGGTGTTTCGGGATCAGCCGCACGGCAGCCCGCGGAACAGCGTTCTGATCCGGATCACCGGCCTCGAGGTCAACGGCGCGGTGGTGCGGATACGAGCCGAGGAGCAACCGGACGGGGCACCCGGCCTGGCCGCCGACGTCACCCCCGATGCCGTCGCCGAACTTGGGTTGCGGGCCGGCGAGCAGGTCTGGTTCACCGTCAAGACGCAGGCCGTCGGATTACACGCCGGGTCGGGACACGCCTGAGACCGAACTTGCGTCACGGCGGTAACACGGTAGGTTTTTTGCCATGACGCAGCCGGACCCCACCTCACGACGCCCGGGACTGTGGACGGCGTTCGCCGTGACCGCGGTGGCCGGGGCCAGTGCAATCACCATTGCCCTGCCACCGAATACCGCGGGCGCCGACCCGGTACCGCCGCCCACAACCACCGCCGCCGCACCGGCGGCGCCAACAACTGCCGCCGCACCCGCAGCACCCGCCACGACGGCCGCACCCGCGGAACCGGCGCCCGCCGCGACGCCAGCCCCCGCCTCGACCGCGGCACCGGCATCACCGGCGCCACCTGCGGATGCCGGAGCGCCTGCTGACCCCAACGCACCCGCACCGGTTCCGGCCGACCCCAACGCACCCGCGCCCGTTCCGGCCGACCCCAACGCACCCGCGCCCGTTCCGGCCGACCCCAACGCACCCGCGCCCGCACCCGCACCGGAACTCGAGCCTGGCCGGGTCACCAACTCCGCGGGCGGGTTCAGCTACCTGTTGCCGGCCGGCTGGGAGGTGGCCGACGCATCGCGCCTGAGCTACGGCCAGGCGCTACTGCTCAAGCAGACCGGTCCGGCGCTGAACGGCCAGAGCGCGCCAACCGCCAATGACACCAACATCCTGATCGGTCGGCTGGACCTGAAGCTCTTCGCCGGTGCCGAGGCGGATAACGCCAAGGCTGCCGTCCGGCTGGCCTCGGACATGGGTGAGTTCTTCATGCCGTTCCCCGGCACCCGGATGAACCAGCAGGCCGGAAGCCTGCAGGCGGGGCCGCTGCCGGGCTCCTCGGCGTCCTATGACGTCAAGTTCTCCGACTCCGCCAAACCCAATGGCCAGATCTGGGCCGGCGTGGTCGGTACCGCGGCCGCGAGTGCGTCACGCAGCCAATCCGCTGAGCGTTGGTTCGTGGTGTACCTCGGCACGGCGAAGGATCCGATCGACCCTGCGGTGGCCAAGGCGCTTGCTCAGTCGATCAAGCCGTACACCCCGCCGCCACCGCCGCCGCCGCCACCGGCCGATCCCAACGCACCCGCGGCGCCACCGCCGGCGCCCGGCAACCGGATCGGTATCCCGATTCCGGTGGAAACCCCGGTGCCGGAGATGATGCCCGCAGGCTGAGGCTCCGCCATCTGATCGTGGCGCTTTCGGCAGGACAACCGTTATCGGGGTGAGCTATACCTGAAGGACGCGGATGGCGCCCGTGCCAGCCGCAACCACCGGGTCGGGGCGACGCGGCGGTTGCTCGGATTAGTCAAAGGGAGTGCGAAATGATGAGCCTGATTTGGATGATCATCCTTGGCCTTATCGTGGGCTGGATCGCGAAATCGATTGTTCCCGGCAGCGCGAATCTTGGCTGGATTCAAACAGGCCTGCTGGGAATCGCGGGAGGCTGGGTGGGGGGCACCTTGGGCAGCCTCGTGTTTTCCCCGCACCAGTTCGACATCACGCCGCCGATCAAGCATTCGTTTCTCGGCGCCCTGGTGGGCGCTGTGATTCTGCTGCTGATCTACAGGTCGGTGTCCGGACGCGGCACCAAGGTCTGAAGCCGGGCCGTCAACTCGAGACGTGCCACACCACGGCCGCGGCCAACGCGCCGAGGCCATTGAGTGACCAGTGCAGCGCGATCGGCGCGATCAGGCTGCCACTGCGTCGGCGCAGCCAGGTGAAGACGAATCCTGCTGCGGCAGTGGCGAGTACGGCACCGGTAACGCCGGCCGCCATGCCGAGCACGCCGCCGCCGAGGATCCGGGTGAAGCCGACGTTGCCGGCCGTCAGACCCAGGGAACTGGCGATGTGCCAGAACCCGAAGAGCACCGAACCGGCGGCCGCGACGCCGCGGAATCCCCAGGCCCGATCCAACGCGCCGTGCAGCACGCCGCGAAACGCCAATTCCTCCGGGATGACGGTCTGCAACGGGATGATCACCATGGAGGCCACTAGCGCGCCGGACAGGGTGGCGTAGCGGTCATTGAGGAACATCGGCCGTGTCCAGGGCAGCAGGGCACCCACCGCGATCACGATCCCGACCAGTGCGACGGCGGCCCGCGTAGCGCGTGCCGGATTTCCAGTGCTCTCGGCCCAGGCCCAGTTCCGTCCAACTCAGCCCGCGGGCGCGTACCAGCAGTACCAGGCCGATCGCCACGACGGGAACGGTGGCGATATTCGCCCACGCCGTGGTGAAGTGGGCCATCACGTTGGCGATCGCGAGCACCGCCACCACCACGCCGATATCAACGTACGCCCGCACACGGTGCGGTGCAGGCAGCCGGGTGTGGGCGGGTTGGGCCGGGGCCAGTGTGGCTCGGGGGGGTTGGGCCAAGGCGATCACCGCAAAGTGCTGGGACATGTGTAGGAGATTCTACCCGCGGGCTGCGGTGGCTAAGCTCGGCGCCGGAGGAAGGAAGGCGTGGTCGTGACCGACAATGAGCCGCTGCTGGCTTCCCTGCGGGTGCTTGACCTCTGCGAAGGAACGGCCGACGCGATCGGTCGACTGCTCGCCGACCTCGGTGCCGATGTGCTCAAGATCGAGGCACCGTCGGCTGAGCCGTCCCGGCACGCTCCGCCGACCCTGGACGGGGTGAGCATCCCGTTCGCTCTGCACAACGCCAACAAACGCGCGGCGGTGCTGGACCCCGACGACGACGTCGACCGACATCGGCTGGTCGCTCTCGCCGGAGCCGCAGACATCGTCATCGACAGTGGACTGCCCGGCCGGGCAACCCATTACGGCACATCCTGTGCGCAGCTGGCCGACCGGTTCGAGCACCTGGTCACCATGGCAGTCACCGATTTCGGGTCGGCCGGTCCGTATGCCGACTGGGCCGCCACGGACCCGGTGCTGTACGCCATGGCATGTGCGCTGTCCCGGTCCGGACCGACGGCCGGAACGCCGGTGCTGCCACCGGACGGCATCGCCTCTGCCACCGCGGCGGTGCAGGCGGTGTGGGCGGTGCTGGTCGCATACTTCAACCGGTTGCGTTGTGGCACTGGCGATTTCATCGATTTCGCCCGGTTCGACGCGGTGGTGCTGGCACTTGATCCACCGTTCGGCACCCAGGGGCAGGCCGCGACCGCACGAAACCGGTCCGACCGCTGGCGGGGCAGACCGAAGAACCAGGACTCCTACCCGATCTTCGCGTGCAGCGACGGCTACGTCCGGCTTTGCGTGATGTCGCCCCGGCAGTGGCGCGGACTGCGGGCATGGCTGGGAGAGCCCGAACAGTTCCAGGATCCGCGCTTCGACTCCATCGCGGCCCGGGTGCGGGCCTTCGGTGAACTCGGCGGTCTGATCGCCGCACTGTTCGCCGATCAGACGATGGAGCAACTGGTGGCCGACGGTCAGAACTACGGCGTGCCGATCGCCGCCGTTCTGACCCCGGCGCAGGTACTGGAGTCCGAACATCTCGGCGCGGTGGGTGCATTCACCGACGCTGAACTCGCCCCGGGCGTGCGGGCGCGCGTCCCGGCCGGCTACTGGGTTGTCGACGACACCCGCGCCGGTTATCGCACCCCGGCACCCGCCGCCGGCAGTTCCGAGCCCACCTGGCGGGCACCGCAGTTCATGCCGCCGGCCACCGGCACGGTCGGCGCACGGCCGCTGGACGGGATCCGGGTGATAGATCTGGGCATCATCGTTGCCGGCGGCGAACTCAGCAGGCTGTTTGGCGACCTGGGCGCGCAGATCATCAAAGTCGAGAGTGCGGCCTACCCCGACGGGCTGCGCCAGAAACGCGAGGATCAGGCGATCGGCGACTCATTTGCCCGGGCGCACCGCAACAACCTGGGCCTCGGACTGGATCTGCGCAGCCCCGCCGGCGCGGAACTCTTTGCGAAACTGGCCGCCACCTCCGATGCTGTCTTCGCGAACTTCAAGCCGGGAACACTTGCGGCACTGGGATTTTCGTATGACCGGTTGCGCGCGTTAAACCCGGGGCTGGTACTGGCCGAAAGCAGCGCGTTCGGCGACACCGGCCCGTGGAGCACCCGGATGGGATACGGACCCCTGGTCCGGGCGGCCACCGGGCTCACCCGACTGTGGACCGCCGAGCAACCTGAGACCGCGGACGCCCGGCACCCCTTCTTCGACGCGACGACGATTTTCCCCGATCACGTCGTGGGCCGGATCACCGCGATCGGCGCACTGGCCGCTTTGATCCGACGGCGCCGTTGCGGCGGCGGCGCACATGTTCACGTGTCGCAGGCCGAGGCTGTCCTGAACCAGTTGGACACCAGCTACGTGGTCCTGGGCGCCGACCCGGGCGCGGTGCGTCTGGATCCGTCTCAAGGAAACACCTCTCAAGGAAACATCACGGCCCACCGGGTGTACCCCTGCGCGGGTGATGACGAGTGGTGCGTCATCTCCCTTGGTTCCGAGGCGGACCGCCGGGCGGTGGCCGAGGTCATCGGGCATCCGGAATCCGCGGCCACTGACGCTCTGTCTGCCGATCTGGCGGCCTGGACGCGGACCCACGCACCGCTGCAGGTGGCCGTGATTATGCAGGCGCACGGTATCGCCGCGGGGCCGATGAACCGGCCCGACGACGTCTACGAGGATCCGCAACTGCAGTTGCGGCAGGTGTTCAGCGAGATGACCCACCCACTGCTGGAGTTCGGACTACCCACCGAGTCCGGCCCGGCGCGCTACCGCAATATCCCGCCGGCGGCGCAGCGTCCGGCACCGCTGCCCGGCGCGGATACCCGGGAGATCTGTCGCGACATCCTGGGCATGGACGACGAGGCAATCGATCGGCAGATCGCCGACGGTGTGCTGTTCGAAACCGAGCGAAAGGAAGTACCGCTATGACCGCGAGTCCACAGGTGTTCATCGACGGTGAGTTCCACCTCGCCACCCAGGCCGAACCGGTGCTGGAAGCCGCGACCGGAGAGCCGATCGGCGACGGCGCGAGTGGCACCGGAGCCGAGGTCGATGCGGCGGTCGCCGCCGCCCGCGCTGCGCTGCCGCAGTGGCGATCAGCCTCACCGGACCACCGCGCTGGAGTATTGCTGGCATTCGCCGCCGCATTGCACGCACGTGCCGAGACCACCGACAAACTGGTGACCCGGGAGAACGGCATGCCGATGTCGTTGTCGCGGGGAGCCAACGGACTGTTCCCGGCGGCGCTGCTGGGCTATTACGCCAAGCTCATCACCGAGACTCCGATCGAGCAGATCCGGCCGAGTGCGATCGGCCATACGATCGTCCGTCGCGAGCCCGTCGGGGTGGTCGCCGCGATCGTTCCGTGGAACTATCCGCAAGCCCTCGCCGCGTTTAAACTCGCACCCGCGCTCGCGGCCGGTTGCACCGTGGTGCTCAAGGCGGCACCCGAAACCGCTTTGGATGCCTTGGTTTTCGCGGAAGCGGCCCAGGAGTGCGGGATGCCGCCCGGTGTGCTCAATGTCGTACCCGGCGGGGTCGAGACAGGCAAACACCTGGTATCCCATCCCGGTGTGGACAAGGTCAGCTTCACCGGGTCCACCGCGGCTGGACGCATCATCGGCGAGGTGTGTGGGCGACTGCTGCGGCCGGTCACACTCGAACTCGGTGGCAAGTCTGCGGCGATCATCCTCGATGACGCCGACCTCGACGCCACCATGCGCGGCTTGCGGTCGGTGTCGTTCGTCAACAACGGCCAGACCTGTTACCTGGGCTCGCGGATCCTGGCGCCGCGATCCCGGTACGCCGAAGTCGTCGACGCCCTCGCTGATCTCGTCAACGGCTTCTCCGTGGGCGACCCATTGGACAGGGCGACCGATATCGGCCCGGTGGTCAGCGCGCGGCAGCGCGACCGGGTGCTCGACTACATCGAGGCCGGTAAGAGCAGCGGCGCGAAACTCGTTGTCGGCGGCGGTGTTCCGAAGGATCAGCCGCGGGGTTGGTTCGTCTCGCCGACGGTCTTCGCCAACGTCGACAACTCCGACCGCATCGCCCAGGAGGAGATCTTCGGCCCGGTGCTGGCGGTGATCCCCTACGACAGCGATGAGCACGCGATCGCGCTGGCCAATGACAGCGAGTTCGGGTTGGCCGGCACGGTGTGGTCCACCGACACCGACCGCGCCACCGAGGTGGCCCGCGAGATCCACACCGGCACCGTCGGAATCAACGACTACCAGTTGGATATGGGCGCGCCGTTCGGCGGGGTCAAGGCCAGCGGCATCGGCCGCGAACTCGGCCCCGAGGGACTCGACGAATTCTTCTGTCTCAAGTCCATCTACCGGGTCGGTTTGCCGGACTAGTCGCGGGCAAAAGCCGCTGGGTCCTAGTCGCGGGCAAAA
>Ga0114979_10000910_pt1 | contig 19664 bp, 22 predicted proteins | sample S_140625_EF_Meta_FD_87315 | JGI IMG/M metagenome (GOLD analysis project Ga0114979, IMG submission 87315) | Freshwater microbial communities from Lake Simoncouche, Canada to study carbon cycling - S_140625_EF_MetaG | ecosystem: Environmental > Aquatic > Freshwater > Lake | place: Lake...
GAGCAGGTTCACGGCCACCGGCATCGAGGAGCCGATCACGTTCTCGAACAGCAGCGCCGGGCCGCCCAGGGCCAGGACTCGGTCGGCGATGGCGCTGAGTTCGAGATCGGGGTCCACCGGAGCGGTGATGCGCCGCAGTTGGCCGCGCTGCTCGAGCAACTGGAGGAAGCCGCGCAGGTCGCGGCCCTGCTGGGCCATCACGCCGGACAAGGATTCAGCAAAGCGGCTGTTCACTGTGGCGCATCGGGAAGGTCCAGCGAGGAAGGCGCTCCGATCGGCCTGCGCTGCTGCGGTGGTAGCGAGTTCGAGAGTGCGGCTTCTGCCCTGCGGCGGTTGTCCGCTGACCTGATGGCGGTGGCCAGGCCAGGGATAGGCGCCGTGGCGGTGACACACTGACCGCCTTCGCGCCGGGGCCCATGCAGATCTCCTACTTCCACACCTCCGAATCCGTGCCGGCCGTCCGGGGCCCCGCCGAAGGCGGCCCCGACGCCGCCGTGGTGATCGACGTGCTGCGGGCCACCACCACGATCGCCTGGTCCCTCCAGAACGGAGCCGAAGCGATCGAGGCCTTCGCTGATCTGGCCTCCCTGGAGACCGCCGCCGCCGCTTGGCCGGCCGAACGACGGCTGCGGGCTGGCGAGCGGGGCGGCCAGCGGGTGGACGGCTACGACCTGGGCAACTCACCCCTGGCGGTGACGCCGGAGCTGGTGGGGGGCAAGCGGATCTTCATGAGCACCACCAACGGCACCCGCTCATTGGCCGCCGTGCGCCAGGTGCCCCTGCTGCTCACCGCCTGCCTGCCGAACCGCACCGCCGTGGCTCGCCGCCTGATCGAACGCGATGCCCAGGAGGTGTGGATCGTGGGCAGCGGCTGGGAGGGCGATTACTCCCTGGAGGACAGCCTGGCGGCCGGAGCCGTGGCCGCCGCCGCGATCGAATCGGCGCTGGATCCCCACCCCGGCATCAGCTGCGCCAACGACGAGATGCTGGCGGCCCTGGCCCTCTGGCAGCAGTGGAGCCACGACCCCGAGGCCTGTCTGCGGGCCGCCAGCCACGGCCAGCGTCTCGCCCGCCTCGGCAACCACGACGCCGACTTCGCCTGTTGCGCCGCCGTTGACAGCCTCACCATCGTGCCGATCCAGGCGGAGGCCGGGGTTTTGCGCGCCAGCTGAAGCGGCCCCCTACAGTTCGGCCGTCGATTCGGAGTGCCGGTGGGCAGTTTCCTGGCAGCAGCCCTGCAACTCACCAGCACCTCCGATCCGGATGTCAACCTCGCCGCCGCCGAGGAGCAGATCGAGCTGGCGTCCCGCCGCGGGGCCGAACTGGTGGGGCTTCCTGAGAATTTCGCCTTCATGGGCGACGACCAGCGGCGCCTTGAGCTGGCTCCCGATCTGGCGGAGCGCTGCAGCCGTTTCCTGGTCACGATGGCCCGCCGCTATCAGGTGACCCTGCTCGGCGGAGGTTTCCCAGTGCCGGCCGGTGAAGCCCTCACCTTCAACCGTGCCGAATTGGTGGGAACGGAGGGTCAGCTGCTGGCCCGCTACGACAAGATCCACCTCTTCGATGTGGACATCCCCGATGGCATCACCTATCGGGAATCGGCCACGGTCCAACCGGGCGATGCCATGCCGCCGGTGGTGGAGGTCCCCGGCCTTTGCCGGGTTGGCCTTTCGATCTGCTACGACGTGCGCTTCCCCGAGCTCTATCGCTACCTGGCCAGCGCCGGTGCGGAGCTGCTGATGGTGCCGGCGGCCTTCACCGCCTACACCGGCAAGGACCACTGGCAGGTGCTCCTCCAGGCCCGGGCGATCGAAAACACCGCCTACGTGCTCGCACCCGCCCAAACCGGACTCCATTACGGCCGTCGCCAGACCCATGGCCATGCCCTGGTGATCGATCCCTGGGGAACCGTGTTGGCCGATGCGGGCCAGGCTCCGGGCCTCGCCATGGCACCGGTGGATCGGGGCCATGGCCAGCGGGTGCGAACCCAGATGCCCAGCCTCCAGCACCGACGGCCAGCCCTCTTCTGATCCTTGTCGATGCGGATCCGGCCGGTGCCACCGCCTTCGTCCTCCCCCCGGCGGCGCCCCTGGCGGGGCTGGCTGGTGGGCCTGCTCCTGGCCGTCACGGCCCTGCCGGCTGAGGCCGCAAGCAGCCTCTCCGCCTGGCGGGTCAGCCGGGAGGGGGTGTTGGAGCTCCGCACCGCACCGGGCATCAATGTGCGGGCTTACTACGAGGAGGGTTCCGATGGTCGGGGCCCCAGGGTTTGGTTTGACCTGCCGGGGGCGCCGTTGCGGGCCCGCTCGGTGTGGCTGGGGGGCACCCTGCGGGAGGTGCGCATCGGCAAGCCCGATGGGGCCACCACCCGGGTGGTGCTGGAGTTCCAGAGCGGCACCCGGCTGGATCCCCGCCAACTGCGGCTGGTGGGCACCGCGCGGGACCGGTGGCGCATGGAGTTGCCGCGCAGCGTTCTGCGGGTCCCGGCCTCAGCCGGGGAGGGGGATTTTGAGGCGCCCGTGCCGATCGCGGTGCTGCGGCGGCCCTCGGCGGGTCCCCCGGCCTGGTCGTTGCGGCCCCATTCTCGCCGCCCCCTTTCGGCCGAAGGTCTGCCGGTGGTGCCCCGGGGGCGTTACCGGGTGGTGGTCGATCCGGGCCACGGTGGGCCGGATCCCGGCGCGGTGGGCATCGAGGGGCTGCGTGAAACGGATGTGGTGTTGGATGTGGCCATCCAGGTGGCCCAGCTGCTCCAGGCCCGCGGCGTGCAGGTGCTGCTCACCCGCACCACCGAGGTGGACGTGGACCTGCCTCCCCGGGTCGCCCTGGCCAATTCCAGTGGCGCCGACCTCTTCGTGAGCCTCCATGCCAATGCGCTCACCATGGAGCGGCCGGATGTGAACGGAATCGAAACCTTTTTCTTCCAGGGCGGCCGTTCCACCGAGCTGGCCCGAATCGTGCAGGAGCGTTTGCTGGCTGTTTCCCCGGGAACGCCGGATCGCGGTGCCCGTCCCGGTCGCTTCTTTGTGATCCGCCGCACGGTCATGCCCTCGGTGCTGGCCGAAATGGGATTCGTCACGGGAGAGATCGACGCACCCCGCCTCGCTGATCCAAGCTTCCGGCGGCGGTTGGCCGAAGCAGTGGCCGGCGCCATCCTGTCCTATCTGCAGCAAGCCTCTTGAGTCTTCTCGTTGGTCTGTTCGACAGCGGCCTGGGCGGCCTCACCGTGCTGCGGCAGGTGCGGGCCCTCTATCCCCAGACCAGCTGTCTGTACCTGGGCGACACGGCCCGGGTTCCCTATGGCCAGCGTTCCACCCAGGAGATCCGTGCCATCGCCGCCGAGGTGGTCCATTGGTTGCGTCAGCAAGGGGTGGGGGTGCTGCTGATGGCCTGCAACACCTCCAATGCCCTGGCCCTTGATGTGGCGGAGGCCGAGGCTGGAGTACCGGTGCTCGGCCTGATCGACAGCGTGGCCGCCGAGATCACGGGCGCGAGGGTGGGGATCCTGGCCACACCGGCCACGGCCGCCAGTGGCGCCTACCGCCGTGCCATCCAGGCCTGCCAGCCAGCCACCCAGGTGCTGGAGGTGGGCTGTCCCGCCTTCGTGCCGCTGATCGAGGCGGGGGATCTGGAGGCCCCGGAGTTGCGGCTCGCCGCCCAGGCTTACCTCAGCCCGCTGCTGGAGGCTGGGGTCGACACCATCGTGCTGGGCTGTACCCATTACCCCCTGCTGGCTCCCCTGTTGGGCTCCCTGTTGCCAGCGGGTGTGCGGCTGGTGGATCCGGCCCTGGCCACCGCCCGTCGCCTTGGTCCCCTCCTCGAGCGTCTTGGCGCGGCCGGCGGCGCAGGGGTTGGCGGCACAGGGGCTGGGGCGGCAGGGCCTGGCACCTTGGAGGGCCCCGCCGATGCGGCTGCGGATCCTGTCACCTACTGCGTTACGGGCTCCGCCGAGGCCTTCGAGGCCGCCGCTAACGCCTGGTTGGGTAGCCGTCCCGCGGTCCGCAGCGTCAGCTTGCAGTCGCCGGCCCGCGTCCGCTGAGTCGGGCCGCCTAGGATCACTACAGCCGGGAAGGGTTGTGGCAACCGTTGCAGAGCTGCTTCAGCCCGTCGAAGCCGACCTCGATGCCCTGTTAGCGGATCTGCGCGCCCTGATCGGCGCCGGCCACCCGATCCTGCAGGCGGCGGCCGAACATCTTTTTGCCGCGGGCGGCAAACGGATTCGTCCCGGCATCGTGCTGCTGATCTCCAAGGCTATTGCCCCCGATGGGGGCCTCAGCCCCCGCCATCGCCGGCTGGCAGAGATCACCGAAATGATCCACACCGCCTCCCTCGTCCACGACGACGTGGTGGATGAGGCCGCCACCCGCCGCGGCGTGGCCACGGTGCACAGCCGCTTCAACCACCGGGTGGCCGTGCTGGCCGGCGATTTCCTTTTCGCTCAGGCCAGTTGGCATCTGGCCAACCTCGACGACCTCGAGGTGGTGAAGCTCCTTTCCCGGGTGATCATGGATCTGGCCGATGGGGAGGTGCGTCAGGGCCTCTATCGCTACGACACCGGCCAGAGCTTCGAGACCTACCTCGAAAAGAGCTACTGCAAGACCGCCTCGTTGATCGCCAACAGTGCCCGCGCCGCGGGTGTGCTCTCGGGGCTGCCGCCCGCCCAGCTCGATGGTCTCTATCGCTTCGGTCGCCAACTGGGTCTGGCCTTCCAGGTGGTGGATGACATCCTCGATTTCACCAGCAGCGACCAACAGCTCGGCAAGCCGGCCGCCAGTGATCTCGCCTCGGGTTACCTGACCGCCCCAGCCCTCTATGCCCTGGAGGAGCGGCCGGCCCTTGCTCGCCTGATCGAGCGGGAGTTCAGCCAGGAGGGCGATCTCGACCTGGCCCTGGAGATGGTGAGGGGCTGCGAGGCCATTGCCCGCTCCCGCGCCCTGGCCGAGGGCTTTGCCCGCGAGGCCTATGCCGCCATCGACTGGTTGCCCCCTTCCGATCCCCGCAGTGCCCTGCGCGCCCTGCCGGAATTCGTGCTCAGCCGTCTCTACTGAGGCTTTCCTCCAGGCGGCCGATCCGCACCTCGTGCAGCGAATCGATCCAGAGGGCATCGGCTGGAAATCCCTCGTTACCGGCTTCCTCGCTGCGCAGCACGTGCACCAGGCAGCCTGCTGCTGCAGCGGCCTGGGCCCCCGCCGGCGAATCCTCAAAGGCCCAGCAGTTGCTGGGATCGACCCCCAACCGCTCGGCGGCCACCAGGAAGACATCCGGGGCTGGTTTGCCCGCCCCTAGGGCGGGATCGTCACCGTGCACCCGGGTGCTGATCAGGCCCAACCAGGGGTGGGGTGCCGCCTTGCGCTCAACCGCGGCCTTGGCGCTGCTGGTGGCCAGGGCCATGGGAACCCCCAGGTCGTGGCAACGGCGCACCAGCTGCTCGGCCCCGGGCAGGGGACGGGCCAGGGGCAGCAGTTGCTCGGCGATTGGTTGCCGCACCGCTAGCAGGGCTTCAGCGCTATCGCAGCGCCCGCCGTCGGCGGCGATCCACTGCAACACCTGCTCGGCACAATCCAGCCGCCGCCTTCCCCGCAGCTGGCGCAGCTGGGTTGGCCCCAGGTTGGTGCCGAACCGCGAGGCCGCCTCCTGCCAGGCCCTGGCATGGAGCGGTTCGGTATCGAGCAGCAGACCGTCGAGGTCGAACAGGCAGGCAGCTGGTGTGGGCATGGTCCCAGCCTGCCCGATCGCTTTCCTGCCCTCAGGCCAGATCTCCTTCGGGCTGTTCTGGGTACGCCTCCTCCAGGGTGGTTTCCAGGGTGGTGAGCAGCAGCACCAAGGCTGCTGGGCGATCGATGTCGTCGTTTTGCACCGCCTCGATCCAGCGGTGGCAAAGCTCCTCAATCCGACTGAACAGGTGATTGCCATCCCGCAGGGTGACCATCACCCGTTCGAGGCTGGCCTCATCGCTATCCGGCGATAGGCCCACCACATAGCGACGGCCATCGTCGCCGATGTAGGTGAGCTCACCGTCCCCATTCAGGCTGGGGGCGGCATGGGGGGTGATCGGCAGCTCGTCCGTCATGGGTCCGAATCATCAATCCGGTACCCCAGGCTTAACGCCGCCTGAACCACTTGTCAGCGAAGCAAAAGATCAGCAGCCCTGATCGTTGCGTCGATGCCCTCAGCGGTTGAGCTTCTCCATCCGCCAGGTCACGAAGGTGCCCACCGGGCTCCAGAGCAGATAGGGCAACAGCAGCAGGGCGGCCCGGCCGGAAAGGGGTGCGACCAACGCCGTCAGGGCCATCCCCCAGGCCCAGCCGGCAAATCCCACCGCCGTGCCACTGGACAGGCGCCGGGTGCGGCAGATCAGCAGGGTGTAGCTCTGCACCAGCAGCAGCAGACCCAGGTAGCCCACCATCGGCAGCCAGCGACCACCCGCATGCCAGCTGATCAGGGCCGAGGCGTAAAAGCAGGCGTAGATCGCTGTCCAGATCAGGGGGATCAGGCCCTCGAAGGTGAGCCAGCGGGGGCGTTGCAGGCGCAGGAACCAGGCCCAATCCTCCTTGGAGGGATTGAGCCCAACGGCGACCAGGAGGATCACGGCGGCGATGACCAGCCAGGCGGGCATGGGCGGGGAGCAGGTTTACCCAGCCTGACGCCTCCAGGCCGCTGTGCAGCAGCCCAGGACCGGCGCCCTTCCCGGCTGGCCCCGAGCTAGGGGCATCCCCGGGCCAGGGGTGTTGCGCTGTGGTGGCCCCGGGGCCCTTGCGGGGTTTGAATGCCCCCACCGCAGTGCCGCCACTGCCCTACCGCTTCCGGATCCCCCAGCGACCGCCCCATGTCCCAGGCTCCCGGCTCCTTTCCCGCCACGCCCGATTCCGGTCCCACGATCGAATCGGTGCTGCACGAGGTGCGCTGCTTCGAGCCACCGGCCGAGCTTTCGGCCCGGGCCAGGATCGGCTCAATGGCGGGCTACTGGGAGCTGGTGGCCCGGGCCGAAAGCGATCCCGATGCCTTCTGGGCGGAGCAGGCCCGCAGCCAGTTGCACTGGTTTGAGCCCTTTCACACGGTGCTGGATTGGAGCGATCCGCCCTTTGCCCGCTGGTTCGAGGGCGGCACCACCAACCTCGCCTACAACTGCCTCGACCGGCATCTGGAGGGCCCCCGGGCCGACAAGACGGCCCTGATCTGGGAGGGTGAACCGGGCGACAGCCGCACCTTCACTTACCGCCAACTCCACACCGCGGTGGCCAAGGCCGCCAACGCCCTCAAGGCCCTGGGGGTGGGGAAAGGCGATCTGGTGGCGCTTTACATGCCGATGGTGCCCGAGGCCGCGATCGCGATGCTGGCCTGCGCCCGCATCGGGGCCCCCCACTCGGTGGTGTTCGGCGGCTTTTCGGCCGAGGCCCTGCAGGACCGCCTGATCGATGGCGAGGTGAAGCGGGTGATCACCGCCGATGGCGGTTTCCGCAAAGACAAGGCCGTGGCCCTCAAGCCGGCGGTAGATGCGGCCCTCGCCGATGGCGCCTGCCCCACGGTGGAGCACGTGCTGGTGGTGCGTCGCACCGAGCAGGAGGTGGGCTTCGAGCCGGGCCGCGACGTGTGGTGGCATGAGCTGGTGGAGGCCCAGAGCGCCGATTGCCCGGCCGAGCCGATGGCCAGCGAAGACCGGCTTTTTGTGTTGTACACCTCCGGCTCCACCGGTAAGCCGAAGGGGGTGGTGCACACCACCGCCGGCTACAACCTTTGGGCCCACCTCACCTTCCAATGGATCTTCGACATTCGTGACGACGACATCCATTGGTGCACCGCCGATGTGGGCTGGATCACCGGCCACAGCTACATCGTCTATGGCCCGCTTTCGAATGGCGCCACCACGGTGATGTACGAGGGGGCACCGCGCCCCAGCAAGCCGGGTGCCTTCTGGGAGGTGATCCAGAAACACAAGGTCACGATCTTCTACACGGCTCCCACGGCGATCCGGGCCTTCATGAAGGGCGGTCGCGAGGTGCCCGACCAGTACGACATGAGCTCCCTGCGGATTCTGGGCACCGTCGGTGAGCCGATCAATCCCGAGGCCTGGATGTGGTATCGCGATGTGATCGGCCACAACCGCTGCCCGGTGGTGGACACCTGGTGGCAAACGGAAACCGGCGGCGTGATGATCAGCCCCCTGCCCGGCGCCACCCCCACCAAACCGGGTTCGGCCACCCTGCCCCTGCCCGGCATCAGCGCCGACATCGTCGACCACGACGGACATTCCCAAGGCCCCGACCAAGGCGGCTACCTGGCGATCCGGCGGCCCTGGCCGGGGATGTTTCGCACGGTGCATGGCGATCCCGAGCGCTTCAAAAAGAGCTACTGGGAGGAGATCCGCCCCGCCGATGGCAGCTGGCTCTATTTCGCTGGTGATGGCGCCCGCCGCGACGCCGACGGCTACTTCTGGGTGATGGGCCGGGTCGATGACGTGATCAACGTGAGCGGCCACCGGCTGGGCACCATGGAGATCGAGAGCGCCCTGGTGAGCCATCCGGCCGTGGCGGAGGCCGCCGTGGTGGGGGTGCCCGATGAGCTCAAGGGCGAGGGCATCGTGGCCTTCGTGACCCTCGAGGCCGGCCGCAGTGGCGATGACGGCCTGGTGGCGGAGCTGAAGAAGCACGTGGGCACGGAGATCGGACCGATCGCCCGCCCCGACTTGATCCGCTTCACCGACGCCCTACCCAAGACCCGCAGCGGCAAGATCATGCGGCGCATCCTGAGGGCCCTGGCCGCCGGCCAGGAGGTCAGCGGCGACACCAGCACCCTCGAAGACCGCTCGGTGCTGGATGCCCTGCGGGTCTGAAGGCGGCGCTCAGGGCTGGATCGTTTCGGCCGCCGGCCGCTGCCCATCGAGCAGCGGCGTGCCGGGGCCCAGGGGCTTGATCAGATCGGCTTCGATCGCGGCCATCGGTTTCGGCCGGCCGTAGAGGTATCCCTGGCCATAGGCACAGTGCAGATCGGTGAGCCACTCCTGCTGGGTCGTGGTCTCGACCCCTTCGGCCACCACCTCCACCCCGAGGGCTTTGGCCAGCGAGAGGATCGCTCTGGCGATTGCCTCATCGTCGGGATTGCTGCCCAGGTTGGCCACGAAGGAGCGGTCGATCTTGAGCAGACCAACCGGGAAGCGTTTGAGATACAGCAGGGAGGAATAGCCCGTTCCGAAATCGTCGATCGCCAGCTGCACCCCCAGCTGGCGCATCCGTTCGATCGTGGAGGCGGTCGAGGGGATGTCTTCGACCAGGGAGGTTTCGGTGATTTCCAGAAACACCTGGGCCACCTTGATGCCGCTGGCAGCCAGGATCGGGTCGATATGGGCCACCAGATCGGCCGAGCCGAGGGTTCGGCCCGAGAGGTTGGAGGAGACCCGCAGGTGGCCCAGCCCGGGTAGCCGCTGCCAGCGGCCCACGGCCTGGCAGGCCGCCTCCAGCACGATCAGATCGATCTGCTCAATCAGACCGCTTTCCTCCGCCGCAGCGATGAAGATGGCGGGGCTCAGCAGACCTTGCTCGGGATGGCGCCAGCGGGCGAGGGCCTCAAAACCCATCAGCTTCCCATCACTGAGGCGGACGATGGGTTGCAGATGGGCCTCGATCTGGCCGCTGCCGACGGCATGACGCAGCTCCTCCTCGAGGCTCAGGCGCTCCTGGGCCTTCTGGCGCATGCGCGGTTCGAACAGGGCGAAGCCACCCCGGCCCAGGGCCTTGGCTTCGTACATGGCCATGTCGGCGTTTTCGATCACCGACGAGGCCGTGTCGTGGGGCTCGGCGATGCAGATGCCCACCGAGGCTGAATGGCTGAGCTCGGTGCCGGCCACCTGAATGGGGGTTTGGATCGCGGTGAGGATGCGCAGGGCCAGGTCGGTGCAGGCCTGGGCACTGGGGGTGCGGGTGAGCACGATGAATTCATCGCCGGAGAGCCTTCCCACCAGGTCGTTCGGGCCCACCGACCGCTTCAGGATCACGCTCACATGCACCAGCACCTCATCGCCAGCGGCATGGCCATGGGCATCGTTGACCCACTTGAACCGATCGATATCAATGAACAGCACGGCCGTGTACTGGTCCCCGTCCTGGGGAGGGTTGTCGATCCAGCCGGCGAGCTTTTCGAGAACCAGGGTTCGGTTGGGTAAGTCGGTGAGGGGGTCGTGGCTGGCCTGGTACGAGGCATCGAGCCGGGCCTGGCGCTCGGAGGAGATCGCCGCCAGCAGCCGCAGGCTGAGTTGAATGCTGCGCGCCATGGCCCGCAGCAACGAGCGCTCCTCCAGGTCGTAGGCCAACCCCAGCCGCCCCACCATGAGGCGGTCATTGCTGCCCATGGAGGCCCAGAAGGTGTTGAGGCGGCCGGCCCTGATCGCCAGTTCCGGCGGTTCGTCGGCGGCGGTTTGGACCAGAAGCCCCTGTTCCGCTGCGGAGAGGCCGATGCACCAGTCGATCCGACCATCACAGATGATCGCCGCCACCTCGGCATCCACCGATTCAGCAACCCGGTTGAGCACGTTGCGGAGGTTTTCCGGATCCTCGGTGGAGAAGGCCGAAAGGATCTCAGAGAGCAGAGGCAACGACCAGGAGGGTTCCATCACCCGATCGCCAGCGTGACCAGGGTCTGGTTGTGGAAACCTCCGGCCCCCTTGGTTCGGGCGATCTCGCCGTAGGTGTAGAAGCCACCCATTGGCACCCCACCGGTGCAACTGGTGATCAAATCGGTTTCCTCCTGGACCCGGGCCTCACTGAAGACCGAGCGGCGTGATACACAGTCGAACAGCAGCAGCCCCACGGGCTCGGAACCCCCAAGGGCCTCGATCGCCGCCTGGCAGGAGTCGGCGGCCGCCCCCAGCACCGACTGGAAATCACCCTCAGTGAGAAACGCTAGGGCGCCCTGGGGCACTTCGGCCACCGTGATCAGGCTCCTGCTGGCTGCATCGAAGCCGGTGATATGCCGCATCTCGATCTTGTCGCGGCGGCGGATGCCGATGGGATGGGTGGCGGCGAAATCGGCGAAGGCCTTGGCATCCTGCTGCACCTCCGGCGCTGGCTGAAAGAACTCGAGGTACACATCCAGGGCAGGCCGGTCGTCCAGCGAACTGAGCAAGGTGTCCTTGCTGCCGGTCACCTGCATCGGCTCACTCACGGGGGTCCAGCCGTGGCTCACCCCCACGCCCAGGGGGCGATCCGAGCTGATGGCCGCTGCCACCACCGCCCCAGTCATGACCCGCTCGCCATGGAGCTGTTGGGTCTGTTTCATGGCCAGGTAATCGCCAGCACAACCCCCCACCAGGGGCACCTCGGCATGGGCTACGTCGTAGGCACCGCGCACCACCTCCATCTGATCTCCGCCGAGGCCGTCCGAGAGCAGCATCAGCACGGTGTGGTCGCGGCGCTCCACCTGGTTCAGGCACTGGGCGGCCTGGCTGGCGGCCTGGCGCAACCCCTGGCCGTTGGTTTCACCCAGGCCGGTGCTCACCCGCACGCCGCTGCCCCCCAGGGCCCAGAGCACCAGGGCGTGGGTGAGGGCCCCGGTTGGGCCGATTTCACCGGAGCTCGAACAGCCGATCACGGGGCACCCGGGCAGGCTCTGGGCGAGGCCTTTGGCCACGGCCCCAAGGTCGTAGCGCGGTGCGGCGAGCACCACCAAGAGTTTGGGCAGGCCTGGAAGATCAAGCTGGGCCAGGGCCTCCTGGAAGGCCGTGGCGATATCCCCATCGGTGGAGGTGCCGACCTTGACCCAACTCAGTGCTTCGCTCATCGGTGTTGATCCCCTGGCGATAGGCCTCAAGCAAGGCAAGGCCCGAAGGGTTCATGCTTACAGGCAGCCGGCACTGCCGCTGTTCGGACAGAGAACAGCAACAGACCCGGGGGTTGGACTGTTACCGCTTCAAAGACTCTCAGGCTTATGCCCGCAAGGGTTTTGGCGTCTGGAGTCAGCCCTGGAGGGACGGCGCCAAGCGGTTTTGGAGATCCTGGTGAAGCTGATCAGCCCGCCAGTAGGCCGGCCGATGGGAGGGTGTGCAGGTAAAGCACCCAGAGGGAACCGATTCCGGTGACGCACACGAAGATCCACTGCCAATCCTTGCCGGCGTCCCGCAGGCGACGGATCGCCAGGGGCAGGTGGGGCACGAACTGGGCCACGAGGTAAAGGTTGGCCAGCAGGGCAAAGAAGCCCACGAAGCTGCCCACCAGGTTGAGCAGGAAGAGCACGAGAATATTGGCCAGCACAAACCACCAATAGTCACCCCGGTTGGAGCGCCCGGCGTACTCGAAACTGCGCTCCCAGGCGCTCACGAAGGCCTTGATCAGGGGGCTTTGCATCACGGTTTCCACGCTCGTCAAAAAATGGTAAGAACGGTCACACCTTGCCAACCTTGCTGGCCCTGTCAATCACTGTGTCTTCGAACCTCTACCGCGGCTGCCCCTGGCCGGGTTCGTTCGGGCCAGACGACCAGGCCAGCAGGGTATCCGCCAGTCGCTCGAAGCGGCGTTGACGGGCCGGATCATCGGCCCAGTCGCCCAGCAGGTTGCGGCGCAGGCCTGCGCTGGCGGGGGTGAGGTGATCGCCGGCGAGTTCGATCAGCTCGCTGCTGTCCTCCTGGCGCATCCGTAGGGCGTCCAGCAACCTGGGGCTCTGGTCGAGCTCATCACGGCGGAAGCGCACCAGCAGGTTGCGGCTCTGGCGGTAGCCGCGGCGCACCAGCTCAAGGGTTTGCTCCGGCGAAGGGCTGAACTCGCTGCGGAATCCAAATTGCTGGCCCATTTCCGCCAGGAGGGGAACGGAGCGTTCCGCCGAGAAGTTGTTGAAGCTCAGCGCCACCAGGGCCTCACAGCGGCGTCCCCCATCGGGGGCGAGCAGGTGGAGCTTGCAGCCGAGGCTGTGGCCAAGCCGCAGCACCCGTTCGCCCACCGGCAGCTCAAGGCTACCCATGGCCTTGGCAGCCGCCTCCCTTTCACTGCGGAAAGCCCTCCAGGCTTCATTGGCCTGGCTCTGGTGGTCGAAACCGGGCACGTAGCTCCAGGCCCGCACCGCCCAGCCCCGTTCCGCCAAGGCCTCGAGGAGCCGGCGATAGCTCAGTTGAGGTGTGGCGGCCAGGTAGCTGCCGCCGATGAATTCGATTCGGCCGTTGGCCGCTGCGCCCTGGCCCGGAGCCGCTGGAGCCGGGTCAAGGCACCACAGGGGCCCCTCCTGCCGCCACAGCAGATCAGCCACTGCTTCGTCCGGTGCCGTCCTGGACCTGCAGCCGTTGCAGGGCGGCGATCGCCTCGCGTCGGTGGGCCGGCCCATCCAGCAGGTTGTTGAACACGTGCTGCACGATTCCCTGACCATCGATCACGTAGGTGACCCGACCCGGTAACAGCCCCAGAACGTTGGGCACACCGAAGGCCTGGCGCAGGCTGTTGCCTCGGTCCACCAGTAGTGGAAAGGGCAACTGGTGCCGTGCGACAAAGCGGCGGTGGCTGGCGGCGTCGTCACCGCTCACCCCCCAGACCTCGGCCCCGAGGGCCTGCAGATCGGCGTAGCTGTCGCGGAAGGCGCAGACCTCGGCGGTGCAGCCGGGGGTGTCGTCTTTTGGATAGAAGAAGAGCACCAGGGGGCGTCCGGCCAGCTGATCGGAGCGGCGTTCGACGCCCTCCGCATCCTGCAGGGCAATCGGGGGGATGGGATCACCCGGGGAAAGGGGCTTGGCCAAGACGCCATGACACTGGGAATGGCCACCCTAGGCAGGGTGGCCGCTGGCTCCACCGTCGGAACACCATCCCCCGGTGGCGGATCGCCGCAGCGGCAGACCTTGCGGCATCTGAGACCATGGGGCACAGCGTGGTCGGGCCATGGCCGAACAACCCAGCCTCTGGGATCAGGTGGATCTCCTCGGTCTCGCTGCTTCCGATCGGGAGCCTGCCGCCGAGTTGAAGAGCGCTCAGCATCAGCCCAGCAGGGCCGTTGCCCCGCACGGGCCCGCTGAACAGCCTCCCGCGGCTACCCCAGGGCCAGCCGAGCCTCACCCCGCGGCTTCGCCCGTGGCTTCGGCGCCAACCACCGCCCCGGCGCCGGGGCTTCGATTGCCCGCCCTTGCCCCCTCCGGCCGGCGGCCGTTGCCGGCCGCCCCGGAGCTGATCCTGATCCTCGACACCGAAACCACGGCCCTCTCCCCCGAGCAGGGCGAGTGCATCGAGGTGGGGGCTGTGCTGTTCCACGTGCCCAGCCGCTCGGTGCTGCAACAGATCTCCTTCCTGCTGCCTTGCCAGGCCAATCCGGCTGAATCGATCAATGGCATCCCTGCGGCGGTGACGCGGCTGCCCCAGCCCCGCCAGGGTGCCGAGGCCTGCTTCCTGGCGATGGTCGCCGCCGCCGAAGTGGTGGTGGCTCACAACGTGGCCTTTGATCGCCAGTGGTTTGGCCATGGTCCGCTCCCCAGCCTGGATCGACCCTGGATTTGTTCCATGGAGGACATGCGTTGGCCCGCCGAGCGGCAGCTGCGGCCCAACCCCTCGGTGCGCGACCTGGCCCTGGCCTATGGCGTGCCGGTCTGGGCCGCCCATCGGGCCCTCACCGATTGCCACTATCTGGTGCATGTGTTTGAGCGCTGCCCGGAGCTCGAAGCGCTCCTGGTGGCGGCCCAGGAACCACGCCAGCTCTACCGGGCCCGCCTCTCCTATGCGGAACGCCACCGGGCCCGGGAGGCCGGCTTCCGATGGAATCATCCAGTCGACGGTGCCTGGAGCCGTCGGCTGACGGAGCGCGAGGCTGAGGCCCTGCCGTTTCCCGTGGTGCCGGTGGAATCCGAGCTGCCTGCTTTCCTGGCCCACTCCGCCTGATCACAGCAGAGCCAATCGGATTGCTTCAGCTCGGATTAGAGAGCTTCCACGCTGGTCCGCACCGAGAACGTGGTGTTGGATGTCTGCGTGGTTGAGGGCAGCGATTGGCTGATCGAGATCGTCGCGGCGTGGCAATCGGCATCGATTTGGGCCGTATAGCTGGCCACGGAGTCGAGCACCACTGCCGTTGTCGAGGTCGACCCGGTTGTGGTTTCGAGCTGGCCATTGGCCAGGATGCGTGGCCCCTCGCGCATTAATGTTGTGCCACTCAGGTAGTAACGGATCATCCGTGTTGTGGCCGTGGTTCCGTTCTGCAGCACGGGTATCAACATTCTCAGATCAGTTGTGGTCGCCGTTGAGCAGGTCTGCAAACAACTGGAAGGATCACTTTCCCTCTGCAGCGCACAGGCTTCGTTGACCTCAGTACCAAGCAGGTAGCTGAAGCGAGCCAGCTCACCACGCACCTGAACAACGTTCCCTTGGCGATCTGTGGTGCCAAGATGGGAAACAAGAATGCTGGCCAATGCGGCCAACACCAACACGATCAGGACTGTGGAAATCAATAGCTCAACCAGGCTGAAGCCCCTAGATCTCGATTGCTTTCTCTTCATGTTCGTTGCCAGTTGCTACAGCTTGTTGTGTTGCTGACATCGCCGCTGCTGTCGTTTCGACCAAACCGAATCAGCCCTAATGTTCCAGAAACCTTCAGGCATCGCAGGGGCGATTCGCCGTTCACGCTGACCCGGATGATCAGGTCCGTGTTGGTGCTCATGATATTCGTGCTATCGGTGCTGAGAGCACCGCGACGGGTGTAGGTCCATGATGTTGCTGTTGCACCCAGCTGATAACTGAGCAGACGTTTGTGACCGGGCACCAACAGCGTGCTTACGGCGGCACAGCTTGTTGGTGTGACCGTGGCCATGCTGGCACCAGGATTCAAGCTAGTTGATGGGTACAGAGTAACGGTGCAATTTTGATTCAGTTGTTCCGGCACCATGGCAATTTCACTCAGCCATGCCGCCAGCTCTCGGGTGATCAGATGGGCATCGGCGGCGCGAAGATTGGATTGGTAGACCGAAATTGATTGGCTCGCCAGGATGCCGATGATCGCAATCACAATCATGATCTCGAACAGGCTGAATCCTTGGTTTCTGCGGGGGGCAAGGTGTTTCTTGATCATGGGCAGAAGTAGGCCATGGTCGGAACAATCATCGCCACTCTCGTGGTATTGCCGTTCACGGTATCGACGTAGCTCACTTTGAGGACGTGATTGCTTTGAATGGTGGTTGTTCGGCTGGAGTTTGCTGGTGCAGCAATGGCATCCACAGCGGTTTTCAGGGGTTGCATGAATGCCGTGTTGGAGGTGTCCTGGCAAAGGGTGTCAACAGCGCTAACTTCGTCAACAGTTGTAGTGGTGGCATCATCCAGCTGGGGATAGAAATAGCGATCATCATCCGGTGTATTCACGGCGCAAGGTTTGGTGCTGCCATAGTTGGTGGGTATGGAGACACTGCAGCTTCCCGAGCAACAGGTAAAGCGACGGCTGATCCGCTGAATGGCGGTCAGATCGGACTCGACGGCAATGGCACTGGCATCGATGGAATCAGAACGCGTTGACATCCGATTAGCAGCCATCAGCATCACTGCCGTTCCCGAAGTGATGATCGCCAGCACAACACCGAGGATCAGAGGTTCGACCAAGGAAAATCCTTCGCTTGGCCTGTTTCTCCTATGCTTAATGTGCTTTTTCATGATCTGCTTCGTGCTACTCATCAGTAGTTACCTGCCGTTTTGATGCTTCGGGCAACCCAGTCAGTGCCAGTCCATGGCACCACTTTGAAGCCCGGATTGGTTGTTGAGTTGAGCACAAAGTTTCCGGTTGATGGTGGCACCCGGAATGCCAGGTCGCCGAAGGCCTTGAGGCTCCTTACCCAAATTCTGCCGTTGACATTCCAGCAGTTTGGATTGCTGACCACACAGCTGCCGCCGAGGGCTGCGTTCAGCTCAAGAAATCCTGTGGGCAAGTAGATGAATACGCCAGTGATTTTGCCTGGATCGGTGCTGCCTGAACTGGTGGCATTGAGATAGATGTGCTGAAGGTATGATGGGTAGCTAGCGCTGTAGGGGTTGCCAAAGATATTAAGGCGATCGGGTTGGCCCAGAGCTGAAAAGTTGAGATCGGAAACTGGGGTCTGGCAATTGGTTGAAAGGCTGGCGCATTCCACATGTTGGTAGAGGTCGCCGGTGCCAAGCAGGATCAGTTCTTGGGTGCTATTGGTATAGGCCCAGCCGCTGCTGGTGTTGTAGTAGTAGCTGAGCGGGCCATCGCTCGTGTCCACGTTGATCGTTTGGGCACTGTTGCTGGCGGCAAAATCAATCGATGGTCCCTTGCAATGGAAGCCTGGGGTGCCATTGACCGGCGAAACCAAGGTGTACTCGCAGGATGGAATCTTGCCCCAGTAGTAAGTACCGGTTGTGTAAGTACCAGATGCCACGCAATTTGCGCTGCCGTAGACTGCGTTGCAGGTACTGCTTGATGGAAAGCGCCTTTCCACAGCCATGCGGGTGCGATTCGTGCGCAGGTATTGCGCTGTCGTGTAGCTTTCTCGCGCTTGGGCGCTGACGGCGGCGGACCAAGTGAAGTTGTAGCTTGTGACCGCCGGCAAGTTAATGCTGGCGGGAATAACATTGATTCCTGAGATCGTGGTGCCGGCGATATCGTTTGCCGTGCCGTAGACATCCCCTGGGGCTGCGCTATTCAGCCATCCCCAGTAGGTCCGATCGGTGCCCGTGGAAAGATTGCAGGGAATGACGCGGCAATTGGCGCGGGAGAAACGTGTATCTGACTGTCCGGTCGTATCGCCGATGATGTTGGTGAGCGGGATGATTTGTCCGCTGCTGTTGCGTGTTGTATAGGAGTCATTGGCATAAAGAGTCCAGTGGTTACCCCCATTCAGTCCGGTGATCACGCCAAAATCCACACTGCAATAGCGACTATCGGAGCCGAGGGAATTGGCTGAACTTCCCATGATTGCTCCGCCTGAGCCATTGGATCCGAAGGAGGCGCCGCAGCATTTGGGAATCAGACTGAATTCCCGGGTGATCACCGAGCGGGCGATCGTGCCATCCGGCTGGACCACCATTCCCTCAACGGTGATGCTGATCGTGCCAGTGTTATATCCAGGCGTTAATGATCCGGTTCCATCAGGATCGTCCAGATTGATCAGATCTTTGCTAAATGCGCCAACCGTGTTGAGGGTGTTGTTGCTGGCCGTTGTGGTGACCCTGAGGGCCCGTCGATCACTGGTGCCATTGTTGCCCGTGGCATAGGTGATCGATCGCAGCGAGAACCGCCGTGTTCCAGTGCCAATCGCACCGGTTTCCACGTCGCGGTACTGGCCATCGCCATAGCTTCTGGCGCTGCTGGTGGGGATGCCATCGCCGCTTGCTCCAGGCCGCGCACCACTGGTGTTGACGCAGGGGCTTCTGATCGCAGTGTTGTTGGCGGTGTCGCTCCACTGTCCCATCGCGATTCCGGCCACCAGCAGGCCCCGGTTTTCCGGCCGGTTGAGGGTGGCCAGGATCTGGTTGAGGCCGGCTTCGGCCACACTTTTGGCATCCCGGCTGTCGCTGAGTTGTTTGCTGCCCCGCAACCGGCCCAGATTCAGGTTCACCAAGGCCACGGTGCCAAGCACCATGCCAAGGGCGGCGAGAATACCCGCCATCATCAGAAACCCTTCGCTGCCCCGCTGGAATTTCCTGCGTGCTTGCCCTAGCCGATGGGAGATCAGAGGGGCCATATTGGGGCCGTGGGACAATGTATTAGGCCTGTAATGGACTGGTCCATCATTGGAGTCAACCCGAGGACAACTGAACCTCGAACCCTTCTTTCAATCTTAGCGACTTGGGGCCTTTTTGGGAAACACAAAGGATCTCCATTTGGCTTCATCAAGAGTCTTTCCTGGTCCCCCCTCGCCCTACTGGCTTGCGCCAGTTGAGGATTCATGGGTTCTTGGGTTCTCGGCTGGCCAGAGATCACAGCTCATCTCGGGAACGGCTGCACCTCCTCGAGGGCAGGGGTAAGCGGCGCCGCACCACAAAAAAACCGCTCCGGGGAGAAGCGGCATTAGGTGCTGAATTCAAACCGGTGAATCAATCGGAGCGGCGGGATTCGAACCCACGACCCCCACTACCCCAAAGTGGTGCGCTACCAAGCTGCGCTACGCCCCGGCGCTGTTGAAGCTATCACAGTGGCTTCGCCCTTCCCGTCAGGGCCTTCTGCCGTTTCCGCAGGTGGCGCAGCAAGCGCGCCGTGAGCCGATCGCGGCCCAGGCCGGCATAGCCGCGGATGTTTTCGCTGCGGGCCAGCTGGCGCATCTGGGCCAGGTTGAGGCTCGCTAGCCGAAGCTCTGGCAGCCGGCTCCAGGCCCCGGAGGGAAGGGGGAGGTCGCTGCCCTCGCGCCCATCCCTGAAGCCGAAGAGAGCCCCCCCCGCCATCCATTCAGGCACCAGCACAAACAGCACCGCCAGCAGGCCATAGAGCTCGACCAGCCCCCGGGGCAGGGGGTGCAGCTGGCGCTGGGGGGGGGCGTTGGAATCCTCAGCCATCACATCAGGGGCGGAGCCGGGCGGTTGGTGGGCGACTCCCGCCACAGCATCGGCTGTTGGTTGGGTCCCGGGGTGGCCCTCACGAACCAGAAGACCAGGGCGAAGCAGAGGGCCACGGTGGCCACCAGGCCAAGGATCACCACGCGATCGGGAAGTGGGTTCATACCTCTTCGGTGCGGATGCAGGTGAGTCGCTGCGGTAATTGTTCCAGGGTGAGCTCGTCACCGTTGA
>Ga0114979_10000911_pt1 | contig 19663 bp, 21 predicted proteins | sample S_140625_EF_Meta_FD_87315 | JGI IMG/M metagenome (GOLD analysis project Ga0114979, IMG submission 87315) | Freshwater microbial communities from Lake Simoncouche, Canada to study carbon cycling - S_140625_EF_MetaG | ecosystem: Environmental > Aquatic > Freshwater > Lake | place: Lake...
TCATTATTCATCATGAAATCCATCATCACCGAAGTGGCGACACCCTTTGGATTCTGTGGATGGAAGTCGCAAGCTGCCTATTTGCTTTAAATCCATTTATTTATTTTTGGAAAAAACAGATTACCGAAATTCAAGAATTTGCGTGTGACGAGAAGCTCATCAGCCAGATGAGAGTTTCGATGCGCGATTACGGTCAGTGTTTAGTTCATGTCGCAGAGAGTGCTCGCGGACTTTATTCCACACAGGTCGGTACCACCTGTATGGGAGCGGGTCCAAGGGGACCTCAACAACTCAAATCATTCTTAAGAAGGAGAATAGCAGTGTTTCGAGATCATCAAAAATCCCATAAGAAAAGTCTTATTGGGTACGCATTGGGTATCGTGGCTATATTGATAACGGCAGGAGTTGCTTACGGCGCGCAAAAGTCGCTCCGGAATGAGGTTGTATCAAAACCAAATGATGGAACCGCAAAGTTTGATCCTACAGTTCAGAAGACCACTGAGAATATTCTAAAAAAATATGTCCGTAAGTTTGGTGCAAAGGGCGGTTTTGTCCTCGTCGCCGATCCGCAGACAGGTCGGGTATTGGCAGTTGCAAATCAGATTTCCAATCCCGGCAAACGAGAGAAGTCTTGGGCGCTCTCCTATGAAATGGAACCGGCGTCGGTCATGAAAGGCGTGGTCGCAGCATCTGCAATGGATCAAGGCTTGATTCAGGCTGATGAAAAATTAGATTGTGAAAATGGAAAGTATAGTTATGGAGGCCGTATTTACAGAGATTGGAAATCCTTCGGGCCGTTAACGATAACCGAGGCGATTGCGAACTCAAGTAATATCTGCGGTATTAAAATGGGCGCAAGGTTGGGCGCTAAAGGTCTTGAGGAATCTCTGAAAGCTTTTGGCTTCGGTCCAAAGGGCGTTGCATCTGAATTTCCTGAAGCTATGCCGGGTCGTTATCCAAGTCCGAGCGAAATGTCTGAGACTGACTATGTTCCATTGATTTCTACTGGATATACAGAAATTCCAGGTTTTCATGTAACTCCGCTTGAAGTGCTTCAGGCCTACGGCGCTATCGCGAATGAGGGCAAACTCATGAAGCCAATGGATTTCTCTGAATCTTCTTCTGGCGTCGTGCTGAAGCAGGCCATTTCTGCGGCGACAGCTCAGAAAATGAAGTCTGTCTTGAGTGACGTCGTTAAAAATGGAACAGGCAAGAATGCCCAGAGTAGCCTTTATACGACGGCAGGAAAAACTAGCACGGCATATCGGCCTGACTCTCCCGAGCATAACACTCTCGGCGGTGAAAGAGGAATTGCAGGTTTTGTGGGTTTCGCGCCGGTTCAAAACCCTCGGTTGGTTGTGTATGTGGGAGTTATTGATCCGACAAACTCAGCGGATCGCAATCCCCATGGCAACGAACACGCAGCGCCAATATTTAAAGAGGTAGTTGAAACTGTTCTGCAGCAAATGAAAATCACTCCTGACAATAAGACGTCCCTTTAATTGAGCGAGGACGGTTTGGAGGCCCGTATTTGTGGGCCTCCTTTCAAAAGTAATTTTCCTATGAAAAGTCGATTTGTCTCTTCATATTTTCTAAATACCAAGGTTCGACGCTCTTCCAGTTCTCGATCGTATGCGATGAAAATCGACCCTCGCTGATCATTGCGTTCATCCAGTTAAATACAAGTGCTAGACGATACTGGTAAAAGTATTCGAAGCGATTCCTCCATTGCTGTGAGACCGGGCGCACGCTTTCGTAGCCTTTAAAAAAGGTCGCAATAATTTGTTGGCGGTCGGATTCATTCTTGGCGATCTTTAACACCGTCGAAAGACAGGCGGCGATGTCGTAAAGAAACCAGTGATAACAAGAGTCATCATAGTCGAAGGAAACGATCTGTCCATCGACGACAAAGAAGTTTCCTAGATGAAGATCACCATGTATCAGTCCGTAATTTTCATTCTTTTTATCCAATCGGGAAAGCCAGTCGACGCACTCTTGCAGTCTTGTGCTTGCCATGCTGGATGAAGATTTCGAAAAAGACACGGCCTTTACTTTAACCGCATCGAATTCCCATTCTGGCCTTCGGTGCTGTGAAGCTTCAGTGTTTTCAAACACAATCGAGTGAACGTGGAGTTGCGCGAGATAGGCGCCCCATTTAAAAAGAAAATTAGGTTCTAAGGACTCTTCGTCAGTTGCTCTTGCGCCCTCTATTTTTTTGAACGCCGTCGCGAAAAAAATGTTGTTTCCGAAACTAATCTCTTCGACGAGTAATCCATTTTTTGAGAGCACCGGAATAGCTAAGGGAAAATCTTTTCGAGCCAGATAATCCATAAATGAAATTTCGGCGACAACTTCACTTTTTGTTCGATGATCGGCTGGAGTCAGTCGCAAGACGAGATCTCCCGAAAAGCTTGCAGTAAAATAAATGTGATTCGCAAGGTAGCGATGAAAAATCGGGAACTTTGTTAGTTCCCAATAAGACTGCGCTGCATTGAGATGCTCGGAGCTCGGCTCTTGTTCGGCAAGCTTCAAAATTGAATTCACGAAGTTAGTTTTCGCACTAGTATATGCTTCGCGGTCATTTGAAAACTTATTGGCCAAGTCCTCCTTCAGTTGAGAATAGACCTGCGATGATTCTGGATGCGTTCTCAAGTAATCACGAAAAAGAAGTCGCTTTTTGATTTCCTCATGATCTTTTTGATAAAGATGGATGTGGTGCGTACGGCCGGTCCCGCCAACCAAGGGCAAGCCTTTAACGAAATAAAAATGCTCGGCCTTTGGATTTTCGCGCCAGTAACTGTATCCCATTCTCTCAAGTGGTTCGATGAATTGCTTTGCGGTTCCGAGCGAGTCAACACCAATCAACAAGTCTATGATGGGCTTTGCCGAAAGACCTGGAATTGCGGTGCTTCCAATATGTTCGATTTCAAATTCGACCGTTGGCAGAATCGCACGAATCGCCGCGATTTCTATGGCTGCAACATCGGGCCATTTTTCATTGTAGGACACTAAATGAATGGCATCATCGCTCACAGCGCAAATCCTTCCGAAGAAAGATGAAGCCTCATGAGAGTGATCTCATAGTCGCCATCTTTTTCGCATCCAATTTCCGCAAACCCCATCCTCTCATAGAGACGATAAGTACCTCGAAAAATTCTTGGCTCATGAAAGGGCTTGGTTGGATAAGCCTCAAGGGAAGATGCATTGTGCTTTATGGCTTCAGCAGCAACAGCTTGAACAATTAGACCAGCCAGTCCTTTACCTCTGAACGATTCTTTAACTGCTAGGCAGCCAACGCTCCAAATTTTTTCGGAAAATTCTGATAGCCGACTTCCCAACTTTTCTTTTAAAAATGGAAAGGCGGTCTTCGGGCCAGATCCAGTCCAGCCGACCAGATCGTCACCTTGATAAACTAGGTATCCAGCATGTTTTCCTGCTTCGACGTTCTGTTTCGTGATTAGAAAATTGGGTTGGCTTCTGTCGGCACATCGGGTTTCCCAAGTTTCATCATAGCCGGTCCATACGGCGCAGAAACATCCGCCAAATTCACTTGATCCCAAGAGATCCTTGAAGTCCGCAAGCTTATCTTTGGTAAGTGCCGTAAGACGGATTGCATCTGTCACAATGAAACTCTCGACTTAGAGATTTCACTTATTCGTTGTAAAATAAAATTTGAGCGAGCAGCTGGGGTGCTGTGTGGAACCTGAATTAAATTAAACCCCATGCGCTCATAAGTCGTTAGAAGTAGCTCGTGAAATTCGATTGATTTTTCGTATGTTATTTTTCGTTCAACATCATTCACGAAGATCTCTTTCCATGGAGCACAGACAAAAACTGACGAATTATACAAATATTTCTCCGACGCCTGTTCGAATTGTACCGGATCGACTCCGAATCGTATTGCATAGGCAACAAGATCTGGAATTCCATGATCGAAGAAGACCGGACCACTGTGAGATTGAGAATTTTCAAAATGTTCGACCGAACGCTGCAACATCATTTGGATAAAAAGCGTCGGATTTTTAGATGGCAATCCAGGACCGTCGATAGCCAGCTGATGCGAGAGTATCTCCCGAGTGATTTCATCTATACCATGGAAACCTTGCGACCGAAGGCTCTGAAGCAGAGTCGTTTTTCCGGTTCCAGGACAGCCTGTCAAAATGAAATAATTTGTTCTCCTTATCACTTACGGAACTCCCGCCGAAGACAAATGCTTCTTTAAGAAGTCATCCATATGCGCTTTCACTTTCTCCATCGGAATAATGTGTTCCGATTCGAGCGATAGAAACTCGGCATTCCCGCCTGCGGCATTCACTTTTTGCACGAATGAACTCGCATAATCTATTGATGCGCGGTCATCACTAGATCCATGAATAATGAGTGCAGGCACTTTAAAATGATCGGCATAAGAGAGAAGTGACCGCTCTCGAAGAGCCTCTACCTGGTTCCAACCGATTTCCCAGATCATGCTAAGTTTGATTGCGCTGTACCAAGGATACATTTGATAAGCATCCACGAAGTCATAGAGACCAGACTTCAGTATGACGCCGGCCATATGCGGCTCTTTTGCCGCAACGATTCCAGCAACCGTAGCTCCGCGACTTCCTCCATAGAGAAACACCGCGCTTCTTTTTACGGATGGTTGCTTTTGAAGAAAGCGAATTGATTCTATTACGGCCGCTTGAGACTCGGGACCGCAGAAGTCCGCCGGGCCGTCCGATTTGCCGTAGCCCGGCTGAGAAACTGCGGCGGTCACGAAACCTTTCGAGACCCAATATTCGATTGTTTTGTTTTTCAAGAAAATTTCGGCGCCGATTTTGTTTGGCCACTCCTGATGCGGATGAACGAAGAGAAGTGTTGGCCAGGGGCCGGTGCCGTCGGGCTTTGACCAAACAAGTTCGATTTTTTTACTCGCTCTCGAATCAACGAGAACTTCTCTTTGGACAAGTGGCGCCGCATTGGCAATCGTGCCTTTTAAGAGGAGAAAGACGAAGAGACAGCTCAAATTGCGTCTCGTTGCCGAAGGCTTTTCTGCATCCAAATGGAACTTGGGAAGCGCCGACCTTTTCATGATTCAACTCTTTGAGAAGCTATAATGAGAAAAAGCGGAATTCTTTTTCGCCGCTTTAAAAGTTCGGCATCCGCGAAATTATTTGCCGGTGGCTCGGCTTCCTTAAGTCTTTCAAGTCTGAATCCAGTTTCAGACAAAGTGTTAAGATGATCCTCGATCGTCCGATGATACTTCGTAACTTTGCCGCCCATCCAGTCGACTTCTCGGGCGCCACGTGAAAAATAATTGTCGACGATCCACGCTTCCCTTTGCGCTGTGGATTTCAAGCTGTCATTGCAGGACGTAATCACCGGATGTTCGACAGAAAATATGAAACGTCCACCAGGCTTTAAACAGCGATGCACAGCTTGGAATAGCGTCGTGACATCTTCAAGGTAATGAAATGCCAGTGAAGAAACAGCTAGATCAAACTTTCTCGACCCTTCGTTGAAGTCTTCCAGCCAGCAAAGTTTCGATTCGGAAAATCCAAGTTCCATATTTTGCTGCGCTAAAGAAAACATCTTTTCGGATCCCTCAATACCGAAGTAACTGCTTGCGCCTAAAGTTTTAAATTTTGTTGAGACGCGCGCGTCTCCGCATCCAAGGTCCAAAATGTCGTAGCCAACAGGATTTCCAATCAAATCCCAGAGGTGAGGTTGCTCCATGGTGTCGTTCGGACTGTCATTTCGCTCTCTTCGACTGATGTAGATGTCAAACACGCTTTGATTGTCGTAGAAGTCAGGCCCTTTAGTCATTGTCCACCCATTTCGTTGCGCAGGAAATCGCCTAGATCGAGATAAAATTTCTTGGGATGTTCCATCCAAGGAATATGGCCGCATTTTTTATAAACGGACAATCTGGCGTTTGGCAGCATTTCATTCAGTCTCTCAGCTTGAGTTACCGGGATCGAATCATTTTCTCCGGCGCAAAGCCAGATCGGCATATTTGCCGCCTGCACTCGATCCCAAGAAAACCAATTTCCTAAAGAATCCCAAACCCATTTGTTGACCTCTCGGTCTGGCGGCGGATCCCGAAAGTAGTCATCAAGAAAAGACTCGTGAAGTTTTGGATCAAAGATCCAGGACTTCACTCTCAGTTTCATCATTTGGAGATCACATTCTAACACTTCGTGTAAATCGCCTAGATCTCGCGCCGCATTTCTTTTTTCGCGGAGGCGGGACCAAAGACTACGCTCGTCGCTGGTAAGCGCAGACAGCAGGCTTTCGGAAGTTTTCCTTCCAACTTCGTTATCAAGTGGACCCATGTTGAGAAGAGCGGCCTGCGCGAAATGCTCGGGAGTATCCATGCACGCAAAGAGGCCATACAGAGCGCCCCAAGAATGGCCCACCAAGATCGTTTGCTCGGAAGTGTAAGCATTCTTTACGGCCAGCAGATCTTCGAGCATCAGCTCTAGGCGAAACTGACTTGGCTCTCGCGCCTTAACTTCTGAAAGGCCCGTGCCTCGCTGATCGAAGAAGATGCATTGGAATTTGTCAAATAGCGGAGCGGCCATTCGTTTCATATAGTGATGAGTATCGCCAGGTCCGCCATGCAGAAAAATGATTGAAGGACCTTTGCCCTCAGACCAAGTTGCCAAATTTCCACCGGATACCGAAATGGATTTCACGACTGCACCACACGCTTCATCAAAATGAGGTCTGGACTTTGATAATCTGCTAGTCGTTTGAGAAGAAATTCTGGAGCTGTTTTATGTGGAATCTTTCTAAATCCAATTTGCCCATAAAATTTCTCAAGCCATTTATACGGTAAGCAGAAGCAGTCTTTCGAAGGAATGTCTGCTTCGAGAGCCTTAACAAGTCGAGTGCCAATACCCATAAATTGATAGGCGGCACGAACTTGCATTCCTCGCAAAACCCAGACACCGTTCTCAAAGGCTAAGCGAACAATTCCGATCATCTCATTTTTATGAAAAGCTCCGTAATATAGGTTTTCAGGATCAAGCTTTTGGACGTAATCAACGGATTCATAAAAACTCCGAGCCTCTTCAAAATCAGCGTTTGTTATTTTTCTGATTTCAATACTCGGAAGCTCTGGCTGTGGAGCGATCAGGAATTCGAACAACTCAAGAAATGAATTTACGTTTGGACAGCGTTTGGTGTTGATCGTGCCAAATCCGTAGAGAGCAAAGATAAATTTAACTCCGGCAAAAAACGCCGCATGCTGATCCCATTGTGTGTCGCCAACATAAACTGGTTTTTGAAGTTGGTTTCGCCGAACAAGTTCTTGGATATTTTCGGATTTACTTAAGTTCGTTTGGCCAAAGCAAAGTGCGTCTTCAAAATACGGCTGAAGCTTTGAATGTTCCAAAAATGATTTGAGATACCATTCCTGGCAGTTGCTCACGATAAAGAGTCGATATTTTTCTTTGAGCTTTGGGATCAATGTCGCAACTCCAGGATAGAGTTCGCCTCCGGATTTAAGAACTTCTTCTTTTTCGGCCAAATCTAGGAGTGATTTTAGATCTGCGTGCGTCTTTGACAAACCCGGAAACAAGGATTCGACGCACCCATCAAACGGAAGGCCTGATACGGAGCGAATCGAGTCAGGCGTAACGGAGATCGAAAGATTCAAACTTTTTGCTACGCGACTCCATCCCACCGCCGTCGAACCAGAAGCATTCCAAAGCGTGCCATCCAAATCGAAAATGATAGAATCGCAAGTTGGACGAAAAATCATTGCGGCTCCATTCTTTCGGTATTCCCTGAAGTGTAGAAATGTCCTGCGAATGGTACGCCACCAGGCACATCATGGAAGGAAACAGGAATTGATTCCGTTGCATCGCTATTGAAAACTACGAAATGAACATGTGGCAAAGTCGTTTGCCCAACCATTCCGCTTAAGGCAATCGGCTGTCCGGATCGAACTTCGTCTCCTTCTCTGACAAGACCACTGTTTTGCTGAATATGTCCGTAATTCGAGATCTGACCGTCCTCATGTTGAATCCAAATATAATTTGGTTCCAAGCCGACACCTGAAAAGTTTTGGACAACCTTGATGACCTTTCCATCACGAGCAGCGAGGATCTCGGCCCCTAACGGCATGACGAAATCCCAAGCGTAGAAATGAAGACCCCGGTGGCTGGTAAAACTGCGGTTGCCTTGTGAAACAAATCGACTGACTCCAGCTTTCCACGGAAGTCTATAGGGGGAAGACGCTTGCGAAGGATAAATGCTAAGGTCCTCGGGACCAGTGAAAAAGAAAACGAAAGTGAGATATGGCAAATACCAGGCAATACAGAAAATCTTTATTTTTAGAAAATTTCTGCGCCATATTGGCGGTCTGAATATTACACCGATCAACAATGTGATGAAGATCAGCAAAGTCATTGCGAACAGGATGGCTAAAGTGATGAAGGTTACTGGCACACCGCTCACGAGTCACCAGAGATGTGCGACGTCGAGCGAACAAAGTTAACAACTTTTTGAGCCACGTATTCGAATACGTCGTTTGAACGGTGGTTTGATAACTGCACTGCCAAGATAAAGCGGTATTCGCATCCTTCTACTAAACTGACCTCTGCAAGATGACCGTTGTACGTGCCTGTTTTTCCGTACCAGATTGCTTCTGGGTCACTAGTCAAAAGACCTTTCGCAAATTTACTTGTCGAGATTTGCCTCAAGAAGTCTTTTGCAATGTCGGAATACTTTCGATCAATTAAGCGGCCTTGCACCATCTTCAGCAAAAATGAAGCTCCCGCACGGACAGTCAATGAAAACTCCTGCCCTGATTTTGGACTAAGTCTAGCGGCAAAGTCAGGACGGTACTTTTCAGAATAAGCGGGGTTATCTTCAAACCATTTTTTTGTTGCCGGCGTATTGTAAGCGACCCCACACCACATACCTCCGCGGCCCGTTCCGGTTGTTTCTTCCCATTCGTAAAGTCCATGCTGACTCAGAGCTGAGTGGATGGAATCAAAAGATGCCAAGGCATACAGCTTGCCGGATTCAAGATTGTCGGATTTTTTGATCATTGCCGTGATAGAGGATTCGAAGTCACTTAAAATATTTTTTCGGAAGTCACCGCCGGTTGCGTGATGCTGAAGTATACCAAGTAGAATTCCAAGCTTTGGAACACTGGCACCATAGATCTCAAGGTCTGGATCAAGAGCGGCCCATGTGGGAATCCGACCTTCAGAAATATCGGCAAATAGAATTCCCAATCTGCCGTCAGCTTTTGCAGATGCCAAAACAGGATTTTCCATAACAACTTGGTTTAGGAATTGAGTCAATTCCGGAGATTGTTTGGAATCATCTGAAAAAGAGAAATTTACCAAGTTCATTCCATTTCCTCTAAGAAGTCATTTTGCCAATGCTTCATGTCCGATTTTTGCGATCTTGCTAATCGTCTCGGAGCCTTTTTTAAAATCAACTTTTCCATTGAGGAAGATCGCCATTACCAAGTTTCCCTTGTTGTTTGGAAGCGTAATGAGACCGGTGTCATTCACACAAAGATCCTTATCGCACCAACCAGACTTGTGCGCGATTTTCACATTATTAGGTAGACCGTTTGGAATGTGAGGAGGATTGTTCGATTCAGTCATCAGTTTCAATAGAAAGGCCGCCGAATTGGTGTTCAAAACTTTTCCATCGCGAAGCTTTTCGTAGAGGTGAACCATGGCCAAAGGCGAAGCGGCATCAAGTGCCTTTGGACCGGGCTCATTCGTTGTCGACATGATTTCAGACTCAGTACGAGAGACATTTATATTTTCAATTCGAACTTTTCTAAGCTCCGAGGTGATGGCACCGGGGCCTCCTGCAATTTTGATGAGAAAATCGCATGCAGTATTATCGCTATCCGAAACCATAAACTTCAAAAGTTCATCAGTAGTTAGATCGACATCGCCATTCGGATATTTTTTTGCAATTGGCCCACGTAATCCTGTCAGAATTTCGTCCTTATTCAGATGAAATTTTTGATCATGTTTAAGTTCACCGCTTTCAATCTTCTTTAGAATAGCAACGGCTATAGGAAACTTGTAGACACTTGCCATTGGGAACATCTCGTCGCCGCGAATAACGATTGAATCTCCAGATTCCGAATTTTTGATCGCGATGCCACCTTTATAGTTCGCCTCTTTCAGGATCTTTTCGATTTCTTCTTTGGCTGAATCAGTCTTCGAAGATGCAAAGACTGCTGATGCTGGAAGTAATCCTATGGCTAAAAGAAACGGTAAAATGTGCTTCATTATTTCCTCCACTAGGCACCTGGATAAAGATCATATTGGCGAACATCTTTTTCGATTTCGTAATAGTCACCTTTATTGGCAACGAAAATATGCCGTTCGATTTTGACGGCTGTAGGACCATCGAATGCGCCCAGCGAGAGTCCAATCCAATCTCCCTGAGTCGGTTCAAAAAATAAGGAAGAGCCGCAAGTCCCACAAAACCCACGACGCGCTTTTTCTGAAGATTGATACCAAATCAAATTCTCAGAACCGTGAATCTTCACTGAAGACCGAGAAACATCAACTCCGGCTTCATAGTGTCCCGTACTCTTTCTACATTTCGTACAATGACATGCACTTGCTGGCGGAAGTGGACCCGAAACTTCAAAACTGACAGATCCGCAAAGACAAGATCCGTTATGTGTATGTACAGTCATAAATACTCCTCAATCCTCGCCCTACAATCAGCCCACTGTTTCGATAAGAATGGTGACACAGATCCGATTTCGCTGACTTTGCTCAATAGCGGAAAGAAGCTTGCGGGTTGTCGGCGGATCCATTCGCCATTCTCATTCTGCAAGATCGTTCCTGTGCCCTCGTAAGAGTGGCGTCCAATTCGAACTTCTCCTGTCGGAAATTGTTTTTGAATAGATTCGACAACTTCCTGAAACACGACTTTCGGAAGCGATTGGTCAGTTTTCTCTGACCACAATGCCAGAGCGTTGAGACCTCGAAGAACATCGTAAAGGTAATAACGAGGGAAACAGAGTTTGTTCCAGTTCTTCGCACTTTCTCGTTCACTCGCGTTGTGCTTGGTATCGGATCCTAGCATGAGTTTGCGTTTCATCAGAAATTGAGCGCCACGATCAAGGAAGGTTTTTTCCTCTGTGGTAAAAGGCCTTGAGGTATAAAGAAGAATCGCTTCGAAAGCAGCAATAGTCCCAACCATCGAACTAGGAGTCTCATCTTTCAAAAGATAAGCTTCGTTATCGCAATTAAGACCTCCATCAGCCATTTGATATCGTAAAAACCAAGGTCGAACCCACGGAAGTTCTTGGTCTACGTCGACACCACGTTTAGCGAGAACTTGATAGACATTGCCGACTTGGCAATGACATGGACTTCCTCGGTAGGGATCAACGCCTTCAGGCATTTCGTGAGAATGGATCGGAAAAATCTTAAGCGGAATTCGGTTAAGCGAGGAGATGTAAGCATCAACAATTGTATCAGGAATCTGGTGGGTTTCGCCCATCTCGTGAAGGAGAAGCATGTGCCACCAAGGAGAATTCCACTTCGGCCAGTAAGCATCTATTGTTATAGTTTTGATAGCTTGGTCGGAATTGAGGTACTGGATAGAGTCTTCGATTTCAGTGAGAAAATGGGTGTCTTTCATTTTGATGCCCTTCTCAGACCCTTCAAATGTTGCTTCTGTTTTGGCGGCATCTTCTCCGTCGCTGCTGAAAAAGCATGAGCGCTGATTTTGCTGATGTTCTTTTCAACAAAGACAAAAGTTTTATCCGGATAGACATTGTAGGCTTCCCTCAGAGTCCAGCCGACTCCCTTTTGAACATAGTAATGATTGAATTCAAGCTGTGGATGAACCAGATCTAAGATCTTTTTAAGCGGGAGGATTTTTTCTCTCTGAGAGCTGTAATAGATGAGACTTACAATCGACAGGCGTCGGAGCCACGGATTTTTTGAGGAGTTCCATTTAACCAAGGTTGGATAAATAGCTTGATGATTCTGTTCCAAAATTCTTGCGTAAATTACCGATAGAGTATCCGAGTGAGCCCAGTTGTCGATTCTGGATGACCATTTTTTGAGAACCGGCCAATGTCGACTAAGGATAGCCTTTTGTTTGGGATCGTAGAACCATGCCAAAGCCATCGACATGACTTCGTAGCAATCCGAATTTAACCAGACATGATTCCAAATTTTGACGAGCTCATCTGACTTATTGTGTGAGAAGGAAAAGCCTTTTTGCATCGCTTGTTGAAGATGAGGAACTCGCAATCCGATATAGCGCAAGTTTGACTGTCCACCGCCGATATAAGCTTCAGGGTTTTGAGACGAGGTCCGTTTTGGAAAAGATGATAGCGCTTGCTCTACTTCTAAAACATGCTGATTCATAAAAACTTTCCCATAGCCAGGCAGTCAAAATATTGGCCATCAAGTTTGCGATATTTTTTGATAAGCCCCTCTTGTTCAAAGCCAAACTTCTTATAAAGGCCAACGGCAGATACGTTGGAGCTGTAAACATTGAGCTCAATCTTTTCGAGACCAAAACTTTTTGCGTGCTCAATCACTTTTTGAAGTAGTTGTGAACCAATGCCTTGTCCTCTGAACTCTGGCAAAATTCCCATGCCAAGTCCGCCGCGATGATTTTGTCTTGGATTTTCTTCTGGAAAGACATCACACCAACCGACGACTTTGTCTCCGCTTAGCGCGTAGTAAACAGGTCCATTTTTCGAAATGAGTTCGCGTTGAAAAGAAGCGACTTTTTCCAAAGGCGGGGCTTCGATCATCTCGATATAGATTCGCTCCTTTGCGACAGCGGAAAGAGCTTCGTGAAAGCTGGGGAAATACTTTTCGTTCGCGTAAATGACTTTAATCAAGATGATACCTCGCTTTCAGACCAGCGGGGATGCCCAGTTTCAGACCGTAAAGATAACGAATGAGTTGTCCTTGATGCTGAACCTCATGCTCCAAAAGGTCGAAGGCCAATTTCTCTTGTGCTGTCGTCAGACTTCCAAGCTGGCCAAGGACTTGCTGAGCTATCGCAGCCGATTTTGCCAAAGCTTCCGTCACTTCAGATTTTTTACTGATGTCTTCCTTTGTGAGCGAACAACGAAAACCATCCCATTGGCCTTTTTGAATCCCTCTGATATAGCTTTCACGCGCACCAACCACACACCAAAGCTGCTCTCCAATCGTATTCGAAGGGAGTGTTGCGAGCTTGGATCCGAGCGAGGCTTCACTGAGGTGAACGGCAAGGTCGTTGTAAAGATCAAAGGCTTTATTCAATCGATCAAAGAGAAGTGTCATATCTCCTCCTGGTCATCGATCCATTGAATCCATTCGCCGTGACCATGGCATTGGGCTAGATTTAGAACTGGTCCTTTATTTCCGGAAGTGTAATGCGTGACCGAAAGTTCGGGATTCTGAGTCCCAATCCATTCCAAACTAATTCGCCAAATCTCGCGAGCCTTAGAAACGGCAATTAACAAAACATCAAAAGCCTCACGATCTTCTTTAGAAAATTGATTCAACGTAAAGCTATGCATTACACAGATCGCTTGATCACTCGGCACGTCACGAATTACCTGCGGCAGAACTTGGTTCGCACTGCCTTTCTTGAAAGAGATGTCAGTTGTCTCAAGTAATTGTAGAGCAGATTTAATTCTTTCAGTGCGTTCTGTTTGATCCGGCCAAATCAAAGCTAGATTCCACTGCCGTTCGTCAGGATTTAGAAGATTTACGGGATTAAGATCCACTCCAATGCGCATTGCAATCTGCGCATTTTGAAAACGCGGCATCGGTTCGCCTTTGGATTCGCAAATAATTTGAAGCGGAGATGTCTCTGCTCCTGTTGATGCTCCATCCGAGTACCTAATATAAGCCTGGTCCATTAAAAAATTCAGGCCGCCAGATGCGCCGACATCAATCAATGCTATTTTTTGATGATCTAGCTTCTTCGATACAAAGTTTAATGCCGGAAACAAAAGTGCGCACCGTTGAACTTCGTTGGTTTGAACCAACCTAGATTGTAAAAGACTTTTGATTTCAGGCTCGAATTTTTTTGAAAATCGCTTGAAGCAATCGAACATTTCAGAAGTTGCCTGGAATTGTCCTTCTAAACTTGGATAATATTTTGCCAGTTCTTCTGAGGGATGTTCCATAAGGAGAAAGTGAATAGCAGCCAAAAATAAATTTGGCGCTGGCTGAGTCGGATTTGAATAACTGGCGAGAGCGAGCAATTCTCGATCAGAGCTTATTTGTTGTGAAAGGTACCGATACATTGGCGAACCTTCGGTCTGTTCTGAAAACCGAAGAAACCACTGAGCCATTTTTTGCTCGGCATTTGGTGTCGGAATATCGCTCATACCTAAAGAAGAAATCTTACTTGGTGGAGCTTTGTTCGCATCTTCAATTTCTTTGATTTCAGAATCAGACATCCCGAGTTGTTTCAGAATATTTACGATAAAGGAGGTTTTTCCTTCGACGTAAAGATCAATATTGTCGGCGTGGTCTCGCGCGAGTTTCATTTTCAAATCTGAATACCGTTTTCGAGCGTCAGCATTGTTCAGCAAGTAGTTTTTAAAAAGAAGATGATTTTTTAGAGAGAGGCTATCTTTAAGAACCACGTATAGATTGTGCTTTGGCGAATTGATGGGTCTTTTAAATGCCTCACGCCCTATGATACCCAAATCTCCACGATGTTCATAACCAAGTTCTTTGAGTGCCAGAATTGCCTCACTCGTTTTCTCTTTGGAGTCGACGACAATCGCCATATCAATAATTGGCTTGGCGTGAAGGCCTGGAATTGCGGTACTGCCAACATGTTCAATAGAAATGGCTACCTGTTGTACGTTGGGCCATACTTGACTCTTGATACTGGTGAATAAAGAGATCCATTCCGGACTATGAGGCAAAACTTCGATCATAAATTACCTCCGCAAAGTTTTGAACTCATAACAGTGCTTTCAATTCGGTTGGCGCGAGTGCAGTTGAAACGTAACAGCCACCTTTTAATGTTGGGACGCCGATACTCACATTGAATTCTGTCGCGAACTCGACGTCGGTTTCAAAACCGCGCTCAATTAGTTCTTTGCCCGACGAGCATTGACGTAGTTTTCCAGCGAGCGAATCTTTCGCGGATAGAAAAGACTCTTTTGCTAATTCAGCTTCCGGCGAAAGCGAGCCTTTTAAAAAACTAATGATCGCTCCAGCACCGATCCAATCTTCGAGAGCCGGACGCAAGCTTCCGTCCGACCACTTTTCTCCGGCGGCGATGATTGAAATGCGTTTTCCGAAATTTTGGCAAGCGTCTGCAATGGCCTGAGCGTTGCGAAATGAACCCGCCAAGGTTGGAGTCTTGCCAGTTGCGAGCGATAAAGCTGAACCGTTCGGCGAAGGCAAAACCAATTTTGTGTTTTTTGGGATCGAAATCAGAGACGCCGGAGAAAGAGACCATCGTCCTTTTGTTCGACTTGTGTCAGCCAACTCAGCGCCAAGTGATTTCGCATACTCGTTCGCTGATTCATCTTTCCACCGATAAGGGAAAACCTGAGCACCTCGGCCTGTTGCGACTTCAATAGCCGTAGAAAAAGAGAGAATGTCGACGATCACGACGACGTCAGAAATCGGTGCCAAGACTTCAACAGCCTTCAGACCCCATTCACACCTGACATCAAATTCTGCTTGATCGTAAAACGCCATCTGACCTCAATGGGAGGTCCTTAGACACGGCCTCAGATATGGGTGTTTTGCCGGATCAACGAGGATGCCCTCGGAACTCCTGAATTATTTTATATTATATCCAGGGACTTATAACGCATGGGGCGAAGACGAGCAAGACTCAAACGCGGATGGCAACCTGCGCAGCAACGCTTTATTTCGTTTTCCCTACGAGCTGTTGGTTCACGTGGAGCATATTCACAAGCCCGATACGCTTGCTACTGAAGGCACGGGCCTGAAGGTCAGTCAGCACCGATGCCATCAGTCCGCAGAACAAGAGGATGCCCACGGCTTGAAACAGGACCCCGAACACTCTAACGATATAACTTTCCATAGAACGACCTCCTGATGGCCGTATCTTCGCTCCAAATGCGCCTTCAGTCCAATTTCTATGATGCATCGACGAGTCATGATACCAAACGCGAACTAGGCCAAATCTAGGAGCGTTTTGGTCGACTTCCCCGTGGGCGGCACAAGAAACTGCGACGCCATTTCTGGATCCTTACCGACGATGGCTCGAACTCCTACGAAGTTGTTTTTCTCCAAGTCCTGGTGGGATGTTACCAAGATAATGTTATCAAAGCCCAACCGTCGAAGCTGCGGGATATAGTCCTGGGCCGTTTTGTCGTTGTCTAAGTTGAAGTCCAAAAACAGCGGCACCGATTTTTCGATGTGACGGGCGCGACTCAGAAAATCTTCTGCGGAAGTAAAGGTCTGAATTTGGTAGCTGTGCTTTCGAGCCCACAGCCGCCACGTTATCCGATGCATCTCTTCATTTTCGATCAGAACAAGATCCAATTTTTCAGATGCTTCCATCGAGGTCGTGGGAACTTTCAGTAAGACGGTTGTGCCCAAGCCTGCAAGCGACGAAAACTGAATACTGCCGCCGACTTCTTCAAGTGCTTTTTTCGCGGAGTAAACCCCACGGCCAGTCCCAGCGGGTTGGTCTGACGGCCTTTGAGAAAATCCTTTTTCGCCCATGCGATTTAAAACTTCTTCCGAAATTCCGCGACCGGAATCTTGTATTGCGATTTCGGCGAAGCCTTCAGAGTAGCCGATTTTTATTTTTATTCTTCTATCGTGATCGCAGGCCTGAATCGCGTTGTCGACGATGTTCGACAGAACTCTCGAAATGGAGTCGGATGAAAGCGGGCTCTGCATGTAAAAATATTTTGACGATTGAACGAGAATTTCACCATCAGTAAAGAGAGGGCGTTTCTCAGTCGCGATATCTTGAACAACAGAGGCGAGATCGAAGGCCGCGCTTTCGACGGGCGCCGACTTTCTCTCTGTCTTCAAAAGAAAGTTCGCAACCGAGTTGGCTCGATGAACAGCTTTTTCAAAAGCAGCTTTCAGGTCCCTATCTTTGATTTCGACCATTTTTAAAAGCGCGTTGATCGAGTCGATAGGACTGCGAATATCATGAGCGACTTGTTGATTATTTTCCTGAATCGCCAGCGTCACGGCCTTTTGGGCTTCCAGCACCTTGGCTTCCTGAATTGTTTCTCTCAAGTCCATCAGCTCTTTGATTTCGAGGTGATCATTTCCCAAAAGTTTGTTCAGCAACGGGTCGAACAAATCTTTTTTGATTCGGTTCTGAGCTGTTTGAATGAAATAGAATCCGCAAAAAACTAAGATGAGCGCGAACCCTAGTCCGGAAAGCACAGAATAAAGATCTGAAATGATATTGAATCTGGCGCGTAAGATCAGACTGCCAGAGCCGGGAATTTTCTGTTCGACCAAGTTCTCATAGAACTGCGCGTCCGACCGGCACCCCATAAGATTTTGATTCGCGCTGATTTCTTGTTTGTCTCCGTTGCAAACTTCAGCCGACGTCGCGTCGCCTTGGCTTAAGAGTGTTTCAAGCAGACTTTCAGCTATGACTCGGTTTTGTTGGTGAACGGCAATACTCAGAAGATCGGCAGTTTGTTTCACGTAAGTGTGCTGCTTGGATTCAACTGTCATGTAAGAACGGATTGCAAAGACTGACCACACTGCCAGCAGGAATACTGCGACGATCTTGTGCGGGCCAGTTATACATTTGCTCAGCCATTCTTTTAACGTCATTACTTCGCCTCAAATATGTGAAGGTGTCCTTCATTTCGACGCAAGATTCGCCCGCTGACTTTGACTAAATCATTTCTATAAATGGCGACGGCCTTGTTGAATCCCATATGTACAACGGGGGCCTCGTCTAAAATCGCAAGACTGACTTTTTTATAAAATGGACTGATCTGCTCTTGATCGACAATTTTCCTTCCCTCCTCCAAAATATTCGCGACGACTTCATTCTTCAGCATTGGGGACGTGATAGCGCCATGACGACCCAAGAGATGATACATTCCATCAGGATCGCCACTCGCGACGCCAAAACTTCCCGGAATGAGGTCCGCTTCTTGTCCGCTGTAAATGAGCGAGATCAATTCGCCCTTCGAGACCACTTTTGATTTCGGCGAAGTGGCGATGCCCGATGCGTCCAGCATTGGCCTCAACGAAAACTCTTCGGTCTCTATAAGAATCACGGGATTATTTTTTGAAGCGTCACGCAACGCTTGAACAAACTTTTCTCCCTGGGCGACGGTATGCTGAACGATACTCTCATCCAATCGACCGGCTTGCATTGGCAGGTAGGATTGAGGGTCAACCGAAGTGAAGTTTGGATTTCCAAGAGCCGTCGGGGTTGCTCCGTAGAATTTCGTCGCTAGAAATTGAAGGGCTTGCCTGAACTCTTTCTTTTCAAAGAGACGACCTTTCTGGGCATTGGGATAAATCGCGCGGTGAAGCGCATCCTGACCAACTAACCACGAAAGGTTTTTGTGTTTTTCAAGATCGAGCGAAACCGTTCCACCCATTGCATACGCCATGATATCAATCTTGCCATCTACTAGCGCTTGAACTGAGTCCTTGGAAGTCACCACAGAAAGCTCGATATTGATTTTACTGGGCTCGGGATACTCACTGTTTGGGCGCAATTTGAGGCGATCTTCTCCAGCTTCTTCAATGAGGTAAGCGCCTGTTCCGATAAATTTTCCGTCCACTTCGCGATATGCTGAGAAGCGATTCCCAGAAAGATGTTCGAGGGCCATTCTGAACGGCGTAGCGAATCGCAGTTCAAGAGTTTCGTCGTTGACGGCTTTCACGCCAGAAAGTTTTCCTGTTTTGGCAAAGTCGGAAAAGCCTTCTACTTTATACAGAACATCAAGTGCACTACTGTTTGAAGATTTTGGCTCGAGCTTCAAAGCGGTTTCCCAGGCATCTTTAAAATGTTGGGCGGTCAGATGAACGCCGTCAGAAAAAACTTTCGATGTATCAATTTTAAAACTTAAAACACGATAGTCCGGAGAAATTGTCCATTCTTTCGCAGCAAGAGGAATATACGCACCGTTGTCATTGAAGCCGACGAGAGCTTCAAACTGATTGCTCAGCGTAAGATCGCCGATGAGCGTATGCTGAAGTCCAGGGTGGATATTCTTCCATGGACTTCCAAATGCGACCTTCAAACTTCGATGCTGATAGTTGTTGTTCATATACTTCACCCCTGCAAACGCCAGGGCTGACGCGATGGCCAGCCCCAGTCCTATTTTTAACTTTCTAGAGAGCAAACTGACTTGGCCCAGCTGAAACCATGCCTTTCTCGTCTAGTTGGATCGCACCGCGATCAATCAGAATTTGAAGATCAACCGCCATGCTCTTAGACAGGTCATTGCCTTTGAGTCCGGTAAGATCGATATAACGCTTTTGTGCGTTTTCATAACTGATGGCTGTATGGCCGTCCGGCAAAAGCCGGTAGCGAGCTGCGCGCGCAGCTTTCAGTAAAACTGTATTTTGCTCTTCGCCATCTATCTCGCTCGCTTTCGCTTGCGCTGCTACAGCCACAGTCGCGATGGGCGCGTAGCTGAGAAGCAACATCATAATTTTCGTGAATCGTTTCATATAACGCCCTTATGGTTTTGATTCGTTTCGTGTCTCCA
>Ga0114979_10000915_pt1 | contig 19567 bp, 20 predicted proteins | sample S_140625_EF_Meta_FD_87315 | JGI IMG/M metagenome (GOLD analysis project Ga0114979, IMG submission 87315) | Freshwater microbial communities from Lake Simoncouche, Canada to study carbon cycling - S_140625_EF_MetaG | ecosystem: Environmental > Aquatic > Freshwater > Lake | place: Lake...
AAATAAGGCTTGCGGCCTGCGGCGATGTCGGCCACGAATTGCTGGGGCGTCTTGCCGGCCTTGTCGGCGGCAATCATGATGGGCGCGCCGTGGGTGTCGTCTGCCCCCACAAAGTTGACCTGGTGGCCCTGCATGCGCTGGAACCGCACCCAGATGTCGGCCTGGATGTACTCCATGATGTGGCCGATGTGGAAGTTGCCGTTGGCATAGGGCAAGGCGGTGGTGACGAAGAGCTGGCGCTGTGACATTTAGAACAAGACCTTTGAACAAGGGGGTGGATTTTAGTTCCTGCAAAATTTAGCCATGAACTTACCTAGCTTTGACGAATTTCAACAACAAGCCCTCGCGGCTGGCTTTGATGAGGTGATCGAGCGCGAATGGGCTCCCCACACTGTGCTGGAGACCCACACTCACCCGTTTGGAGTGCATGCCATTCTCACGCGCGGCGAGATGTGGCTCACCATGCATGGCCACACCCAGCACGTGCTGCCCGGCTCGATTTTTGAGCTCGAGCCCAACGTGCCGCATGACGAGCGCTATGGTGCTGAGGGCGCGGCATATTGGGTGGCGCGAAAGAACTGAGTCGCCTGTGTTTTGATCTGGCCCGCGCAGCGGCCAAGCCCGCGCTAGACTTGCGCGCATTCCACCTTATGTAAAAGAATTCTTATGGCCTTGAACGAGCAACTCCTCACCGCTGCCTTGCAAACCGTGATGGACCCCAACACAGGCAAAGACTTTGTCACCACCAAAGCCCTGAAAAACCTGCAAATCAATGGCGGCGATGTGTCGTTTGATGTGGTGCTGGGCTATCCCGCCAAGAGCCAGATTCCTACTTTTCGCAAAGAGCTGATTGCCGCCGCCAAAAGCGTGGCGGGCGTGGCCAACGTGTCGGCCAATATCACCATGAACATCGTGGCGCACGCTGCGCAGCGCGGTGTGGCGTTGTTGCCCCAAGTCAAAAACATCATCGCCGTGGCTTCGGGCAAGGGCGGTGTGGGCAAAAGCACCACGGCTGCCAACTTGGCCTTGGCTTTGGCGGCCGAGGGGGCGAGCGTGGGCTTGCTCGACGCCGATATTTACGGCCCCAGCCAGCCCATGATGATGGGCATCGAAGGCCGCCCCGAGAGCAGCGATGGCCAAACCATGGACCCGATGGAGAACTACGGCGTGCAAGTCATGTCCATTGGTTTCTTGGTCGACCAAGACGAAGCCATGATTTGGCGCGGCCCCATGGCCACCCAAGCGCTGGAGCAGTTGCTGCGCCAAACCAATTGGAAAGCGCTGGACTATTTGATTGTGGACATGCCCCCTGGCACGGGTGATATTCAGTTGACGCTTAGCCAGCGCGTGCCCATGACGGGCGCGGTCATCGTCACCACGCCGCAAGACATTGCGTTGCTCGACGCCAAAAAAGGCATCAAGATGTTTGAAAAGGTGGGCGTGCCTATTTTGGGATTGGTCGAAAACATGGCGGTGCACGTGTGCACCAACTGCGGCCACATTGAGCACATTTTTGGCGCCGATGGCGGCAAAAAATTGGCGGCCAAAGACGGCATGGACTACCTCGGTGCCTTGCCCCTGAATATGCAAATCCGCCTGCAAGCTGACAGCGGCAAGCCCACCGTGGTGGCCGACCCAGACGGCGATGTGGCGGGCATTTACAAGGCGGTGGCCCGTCAAGTGGCGGTGAAGATTGCAGCCAAAGCCAAAGACTTTTCGAGCAAGTTCCCCAGCATCAAGATTTCCAAAGACACGTGAGCCCGCCATGACGCAACGCCCCAGCCAACAAGTTGCCGTGGTCATGCGCCGCGAGCGCGTGCCCGGCGACATGAGCCGATGGCAGCCGTGGCGTTGGGTGTTGCACGATGTCACGGGTCACGACGTGCAATCGCATGCTGAGCACTTTGGCACGCAGCCGCGATGTTTGCGCCAAACCGATGACGAACAAATTTGGCTCCACCCTGGCTTCACGGTCGAGCTGTTCAAAGACGATGCCGAGGGCTATTACCTCAATGCCACCTCTCCCGCGCCGTGTTGGTTTGTGTTGTGGCGCATGGAAGAAGAACCCAGCCTAGGCGAGGAGGTGATGGCCGTACCCACCATGGTGAGCCTGAGCTACCACGACGCAGGCCGTTGGCTAGATGCGCAAGAAAATGTGGACCAAGTGCCCGCCCCCACCGAGGTGGTGGCTTGGATGAGCGCCTTCATTGACGAACACCTGGTGGTGGAGACCAAGCGCCGCAAACGCCCCGACAGCTTCAAAACTTTGCAAGACCGTTTTGGTAACCCCGCGACGGTGAGCACCGAAAAAATTCGCGGCGGTGGTCCCCAGCAAGGAGGCCGTCATGGCCCATGACGACGGCACGCCCGCAGGTTTTTTAAGCCGTTGGTCACGCCGCAAAGTCGACGTGCGCGAGGGGCGTGCCTTGGACGAGCCCCCTGCCGCGGCTCCTCATTCGCCAGCGGCCTTGACCCCTTCGACGCCCGCAGCGGCTTCTTCAGCTGGCGCAGCGACTCCCCCGACTGAGGCTGCAAATGGCACCTCGGCGGTTCCGCCCAAGCCTGGCCCCACCTTGGCAGAGGTCGAGCAGCTGACGCCTGAGTCTGACTTCACGGGATTCATGGCCCGCGGCGTGGCGCCCGAGGTGAAAAACGCCGCCATGAAAAAACTGTTTGCTGATCCGCATTTCAATGTGATGGACCGCTTGGACATCTACATCGATGACTACGGCCTGCCCGACCCGCTGCCCTTGGCCATGCTGCGCCAAATGACCAGTGCCAAAACCTTGAATTTGTTTGACGACGAACCTCAAGAAGCGGCCGATCCCACCCAGGGTGACAAACCCGATCCAGCGCCGCTAAAAGTCGTGGCACAGTCCGACACTGCTGATATTCATTCCAACCCCGAGCTCCACACGCATGACCACGCTGATTTGCGACTGCAACCAGACCCAACCGCTAGATCCGAAGGCCCTGAGCCAAAGCCTGTCTGAGCCGCTCACGCTGCACACCGCGTTGTGCCGCCGTGAAGCAGGCGCCTTCATCCAAGCCGTGCAAGGCACAGACGATGTGGTGGTGGCCTGCACCCAAGAGCAACGTCTGTTTGGTGACTTGGCTGTCGAGGCGCAAGCCAAGACATCCGTCATCAAATTCGTCAACATCCGCGAAACGGGTGGCTGGAGTCGCGACGCCAAAAATGCGTCACCCAAAATAGCGGCGCTTTTGGCTGCCGCCCATTTGCCCGAGCCCGATCCTGTGCCCACCGTCACCTTCAAAAGTGCAGGGCGCTTGCTTATCTTGGGGCAAATTGACGAGGCCGAACAAGCCGCGGCGCTGTTGGCCGACACCCTGAATGTGACGATCTTCACCCAAGGCGCGGGCGAGGCGGGCGGTGGTCAAAGCCGTCGCTACCCTGTGTTGGGCGGCCAAGTGGTGCGCGTGGACGGTTGGTTAGGGGCGTTCAAGCTGACTTGGCAAAACAACAACCCGATTGACCTTGACCTGTGCACCCGTTGCAATGCGTGTGTGGCGGCCTGCCCTGAGCAAGCGATTGGCCTCGACTACCAAATTGACCTGAACAAGTGCAGTTCGCACCGCGACTGTGTCACGGCTTGTGGCGCCATCGGTGCGATCAATTTCCAACGCGAAGCGCAAGAAGAAACCGCTGACTTTGACCTGGTGCTCGACTTGCGCGCGCAAACCGCTTTCAACCGCCACGCCTTGCCGCAAGGCTATTTCCGTGGCGCCTCGGCGGCCAATTTGCTGCGCTTGCGCGAGTTGGTGGGCGAGTTTGAAAAGCCCAAGTTTTTTGACTACAAACAAAAGCTGTGCGCCCACAGCCGCAACGAGCAGGTGGGTTGCAATGCTTGCGTGGATATTTGTTCTGCCCAAGCCGTCAGTTCTGACAAATCACGCCAACAAATCAAGGTCAATCCCAATTTGTGTGTGGGCTGTGGTGCGTGCACCACGGTGTGCCCGACGGGTGCGCTGAGCTATGCCTACCCACGTGCCAGCGAGCAAGGCGTCAAGCTCAAGACCCTGCTCGGCACTTACCAAAAAGCAGGCGGCCGAGACGCCGTCATCTTGCTGCACAGCCAAGATGCTGGCCTGGCCTTGATCAATGACTTGGGTCGTGCGGCCCAACTCAAGGTGGCGCAAGGTTTGCCAGCTCATGTGATGCCTGTGTCGCTGTGGCACACCGCCAGCCTGGGGTTGGAGGTATGGCTCACGGCTTTGGCTTATGGCGCGGCGCAGGTGTTGGTGCTACATACCGCCGAAGAAGCGCCGCAATATGCGGATGGCTTGCAAGCGCAAATGGCCCAAGCCCAAGCCATGCTCGAAGGCTTGGGCTATGCCAAGCCCGGCCAGTTGCCCGTGCAGTGGGTGCACGCCACCCAAGCCCTTGAGCTCGATGCCGAGCTGCAACGCCTCACCACGGGTCAGCAGCGACTGCGCAGCGCCGTGCCCGCTGCCACCTTTGCTGTGATGGCTGACAAGCGCAGCACGCTCAGCATGGTGGTGGACCATTTGCTCGAGCACGCGCCGCTTTTGAAAACCGCGGCTGCCCCGCAAGCTTTGGCGCTGCCCAAAGACGGTTCGCCGTTTGGCACGGTCGAGATCAACAAAGACAGCTGCACCTTGTGCATGAGCTGTGTCAGTGCCTGCCCCGCCAACGCGCTGCAAGACAACCAGCAAGCACCTCAGTTGCGCTTTTTTGAAAAGAATTGTGTCCAGTGCGGCCTGTGCGTCAGCACCTGCCCCGAGAAAGCGGTCAGCTTGGTGCCACGTTTGTCGCTGACGCCTCAACGTAAAGAAGTGCGCGTCCTCAACGAAACCCAGCCTTACGGCTGCGTGCGCTGCCACAAACCCTTTGGCACACTCAAAGGCATCGAGGCCATGATTGGCAAGTTGGCTGGGCATTCGATGTTCCAAGGCGCCGCGTTGGAGCGCCTGAAGATGTGTGGCGACTGCCGCGTGATTGACATTTATTCCGCTGGTGACGAGAACAAAATCGTTTGATGATTGCTATGACAGAACCCCATTTATCCTCCGCCCTTGATGAAGAAACCGCTCGCGCCGAGCTGTATGGTTTGCTTTCCGAGTTGTTCTACGCGCCCGCTCGCCCCGAGTTGCTGGCGCAATTGCGCGTGGCTGCCACCGAGGCGCCTGCGGCGGGCGGTTTTTTGGAAGAGCCTTGGCGGCAACTCGTTGGCGTGGCCCGCGAGATGGACGATCAGAGCATTCAAAACGAGCACCACACCTTGTTTGGCGGCGTTGGTAAGCCCGAGGTGTATGTGTTTGCCTCACACTTTTTGACGGGGTTCTTGAACGAGAAACCCCTCGCCCAATTGCGTACCGATTTGGCTGCGCTCGGCCTGGGCCGTGACGACACCACCATGTCTGAGACCGAGGACCATGTGTCTTATGTGTTTGAAGTCATGCGCTTTTTGGTGGCGGGTGAGGATGTGGCTGTGTCAAACCTCACGCAACAGGCCAAGTTTTTTTCAACCCATGTGCAAACTTGGGTGCCTGCGTTTTGCGACGCGCTCCAAGCCACACCCCGTGCCAGGTTTTACGCCTCGTTGGCAGAGCTGACCCGTGCGTTCGTGAGCGTGGAAGCGCAGGGCTTTGACATGCTGGCTTAAGTACTTTGGGCTTGCTTCATGTTTAGCTTTGAGAAGCGTTGAAGACACCCAAGCGACAAATGACGAGAGCTGTTGAAAAAATTCGAGGCTTTTGGGGGCCAACCTGACGTTTCTACGTAGTGACCCGAGCCACATCATTGATACATTATGCAAAGTCGTGCATACCTGCGACACCACGAGGAGCTCAAAATGCAAAAAGAACACGCCAAAGACCAAGCCAATGCGCCAGCGACATCGTCGCGCCGAGGCTTTTTCATGGGCGCGGCTGCCGCCGGTGCAGCTGCTGCCGCAGTCACCGCGATGCCTGGCCTCAGCACCCCTGCTGCTGAATTGAACAAACTCCCCCCCGCGCCCGAAAACGGTGGCGGCTACAGCTTGAGCGAACACGTCAAGCGTTATTACCAGACCGCCCGCGTCTGAAGGAGCCCGTTATGTTGTTGACCCGTAAAACCGATTCGGCTGCCCCAACCTCAGGCAGCTCTGCATTTGTAGGCCGCTTGCAACGTGGCTTGTCCCAAGCTTTGCCAACCCTGGACCGTCGTGGCTTTTTGCGCCGCTCTGGTTTGGGTATCGGCGTGGGCTTGGCGGCCACTCAACTGAGCTTGGTCAAAAAGGCCAATGCATCTGGCAGCTTTTCAAGTGGCGGCGCCAGCAAGATTGAAGTCAAACGCACCGTGTGTACCCACTGCTCGGTGGGCTGTGCGGTCGATGCTGTGGTTGAAAATGGCGTCTGGGTGCGCCAAGAAGCGGTGTTTGATTCCCCCATCAACCTCGGCGCCCATTGCGCCAAAGGAGCGGCCCTGCGTGAGCACGGTCATGGCGAATTCCGCTTGCGTTACCCCATGAAGCTGGTCAACGGCAAGTACGAGCGCATCAGCTGGGACACAGCGCTGGACGAAATCGGCGCCAAGCTGATGGAGCTGCGCAAGACGTCTGGCCCAGACAGCGTGTACTGGATTGGATCTTCCAAGCACAACAACGAGCAAGCCTATTTGTTGCGTAAGTTTGTCAGCTACTTCGGCAGCAACAACTGTGACCACCAAGCCCGTATTTGCCACTCCACCACCGTGGCGGGTGTGGCCAACACCTGGGGTTATGGTGCGATGACCAACTCGTACAACGACATGCAAAACAGCAAGGTCGCCATGTACATCGGCTCGAACGCCGCTGAAGCGCACCCTGTGTCGATGTTGCACATGTTGCATGCCAAGGAAAACGGCTGCAAGATGATCGTGGTCGACCCACGTTTCACACGCACCGCGGCCAAGGCCGACGAGTACGTGCGCATTCGCTCTGGCTCTGACATTGCTTTCTTGTTTGGTCTGTTGCACGTCATCTTCAAGAACGGTTGGGAAGACAAAAAGTACATCAATGACCGCGTGTTTGGCATGGACAAGGTCAAAGAAGAAGTCATGGCTAAGTGGACCCTCGACAAGGTCGAAGAGGTCTGCGGCGTGTCGCCCGAGCAAGTGACCCTCGTGGCCAAGATGCTGCACGAAAACAACCCCGGTACCGTGGTGTGGTGTATGGGCCAAACCCAGCACACCACTGGCAACGCTATCGTGCGTGCCTCTTGTATCTTGCAGCTGGCCTTGGGCAACATCGGCAAGTCCGGTGGCGGCACCAATATTTTCCGCGGCCACGACAATGTGCAAGGCGCCACCGATGTGGGGCCAAACCCTGACTCCTTGCCCGGTTACTACGGCTTGGTGGAAGGCTCATGGAAGCACTTCGCAAAAGCTTGGGGCGTTGAATTTGATTGGATCAAAGGCCGTTTTGCCAACCCCGGCATGATGAGCAAGCCAGGCATCACCCTGTCGCGTTGGATTGACGGTGTGATGGAAAAGAACGAGCTGATCGACCAAGACAGCAACCTCAAGGCTGTGTTCTATTGGGGTCATGCCCCTAACTCACAAACCCGCGGTTTGGAGATGAAGCGTGCCATGGACAAGCTCGACTTGTTGGTGGTGGTCGACCCCTACCCGTCGGCGACGGCGGCCATGGCTGCGATGCCAGGCAAAGCCGAAGACCTCAACCCCAACCGCGCGGTGTACTTGTTGCCCGCGGCCACGCAGTTTGAGACCAGTGGTTCATGCACGGCATCCAACCGCTCGATTCAGTGGCGCGAAAAGGTCATCGAGCCTCTGTGGGAAAGCCGCTCTGACCACATGATCATGTATCAACTGGCGCAAAAGCTCGGCTTTGGCCCAGAACTGGTCAAAAACTACAAGCTGCAAAAAGTCAAAGGCATGGACGAGCCTGTGATCGAAGACATCTTGCGCGAAATCAACAAGTCGGTGTGGACCATTGGCTACACCGGCCAAAGCCCAGAGCGCTTGAAGGCCCACATGAAGAACATGCATTTGTTCGACGTCAAGACCCTCAAGTCCAAAGGCGGCAAAGACAAAGAAACCGGTTACGACTTTGGTGGTGATTACTTCGGATTACCTTGGCCGTGTTGGGGCACGCCAGAGCTCAAGCACCCAGGCTCTCCCAACCTCTACGACACCTCCAAACACGTCATGGACGGCGGCGGTAACTTCCGTGCCAACTTCGGCGTGGAGAAAGATGGCAAAAACCTGTTGGCTGAAGATGGTTCGCATTCCAAGGGCGCAGACATCACCACGGGCTACCCCGAACTCGACCACGTGTTGCTCAAAAAACTCGGCTGGTGGGGCGAACTCACCGATGCAGAAAAAGCATTGGCCGAGGGCAAGAACTGGAAGACCGATAACTCGGGCGGCATGATCCGTGTGTTCATGCAAAACCATGGCTGTCATCCCTTCGGTAACGCCAAAGCGCGTGCTGTGGTGTGGAACTTCCCCGACCCGATCCCGCAACACCGCGAGCCCCTGTATGGCACGCGTCCGGACTTGATGGAAAAGTACCCCACGCACGCCGACAAAAAAGCGTTCTGGCGTTTGCCCACCTTGTACAAAACGGTGCAAGACAAAAACTTGGCCGACAAGCTGCACGAAAAGTTCCCGCTCATCCTCACCTCAGGCCGTTTGGTCGAGTACGAAGGTGGCGGCGAAGAAACCCGATCCAACCCTTGGTTGGCTGAGTTGCAGCAAGAAGCCTATGTGGAAATTAACCCCAAAACGGCTTCTGATCGTGGCATCCGCAACGGCGCACGCGTGTGGTTGAAGAGCCCCACGGGTGCTCGCTTGAACGTGCAAGCCTTGGTGACCGAACGGGTGGATTCAGGCACGGTTTGGATGCCTTTCCACTTCTCGGGTCGCTGGCAAGGTGAAGACATGCTCAAGTACTACCCCAAAGGCGCTGCGCCTGTGGTACGTGGCGAGGCCGTCAACACCGCCACCACCTATGGTTACGACAGCGTCACCATGATGCAAGAGTCCAAGACCACTATTTGCGACATCGAACGCGCCTAAGGAGAATTAAATGGCACGCATGAAATTTATCTGTGACGCTGAGCGTTGCATCGAGTGCAACGGTTGCGTCACCGCTTGTAAAAATGAACACGAAGTCCCTTGGGGTGTGAACCGCCGCCGTGTGGTGACCTTGAACGACGGTGTCCCTGGCGAGAAATCCATCTCTGTAGCATGTATGCACTGTTCAGATGCGCCTTGCATGGCCGTTTGCCCTGTGAACTGTTTTTACAAGACCGACGAAGGCGTGGTCTTGCACGACAAAGACATTTGTATTGGTTGCGGTTACTGCTCTTACGCCTGTCCGTTTGGAGCGCCTCAGTTCCCCAGCCAAGGCACCTTTGGTGTGCGCGGCAAGATGGACAAGTGCACGTTCTGTGCCGGTGGCCCAGAAGCCAATGGCAGCCAAGCGGAGTTCGAAAAATACGGTCGCAACCGTTTGGCCGAAGGCAAGTTGCCGGCCTGCGCCGAAATGTGCTCGACCAAAGCCTTGCTCGCGGGTGACGGCGACATGGTGGCAGATATCTTCCGTGAGCGCGTGCTCAAGCGCAACAAGGGCGCTGAAGTCTGGGGCTGGGGCACGGCTTATGGCTCCAAACAAGCGGGACAAGCCCCCGCCAAAGTTGAAGGAGCGAAGAAATCATGAAGCGCCTCTCACTCCTCTTAATCACTGCGGCAGCGCTCACAGCTTGTGGCGAAAAAGCCCAAACCTTGGGCACCAAAAACGATGCCACCGCTTACAGCGGTGCCAGCAATAGTTTTGTCGAGGCGGGCTGGAGCGCTGGCGACAAAACCAGCTGGGAGCAGCAGCTGCGCACTCGCGGCCAATACGGCCAAAACGATCACAGTCGCGCACCGTAACCAAGGGGCACATCATGTACCGCTCTTTCCAATCGGTCTTGTGTGCGGCTTTGACGGTGTTCGCACTGTCGGCTGTGGCACAAGACAAAGCGCCTTCGCCAGCCCTGGCTGTCCAAAGCGTCAATATCCAAGACGTCAAACCTGACGCCAGTGATGCCCCTGGCTATGCCGAGCAAACCAACGCCCAACGCAGTCAAGTGCAACCGGGTAACAACGCACCCGTTTGGCGTGCAGTGGGCGCTGGCGCAGAGGGCTACAGCAGCCTGCCTAAATCAGAGGCGCCTGAGGCGGGCGTGCTCATCCAACCCTTTGTGCAGTACCCCGGCTCGCGCTTGACCACGGCGGGCGAGGCGTGGCGTCAAGTGCGCAACAACTGGATCATTCCTTATGGTGGATCCTTGCTATTGATTGCGTTGGGTGCCGTCGGTATTTTTTACTGGCGCAAAGGCATGATCATGCTGCATGGCAAGCCCACTGGGGTCGAGATCGAACGCTTCACTCCGTTTGAGCGCTCGGCCCATTGGTCCAATGCGATTGCGTTTGTGATCTTGGCCCTTTCTGGCGCCACCATGGCGTTTGGCAAATATTTCATGCAACCCATCATTGGCGACACGCTGTTTGGTTGGATCACGTACTTGCTGAAAAATGCGCACAACTTCGCGGGCCCCGTGTTTGCGGTGTCGTTGACCGTGGTGTTTTTCACTTTCTTGAAAGACAACTGGCCAACCAAAGAAGACTGGACTTGGATCATCAAAGCCGGTGGTTTGTTTGGCAACACAGAAGTGCCCTCACACCGCTTTAACGCGGGCGAGAAAGTGGTGTTCTGGGGCGGCGTGTTTGGCCTTGGGTTGGTGGTGGTGGCATCGGGCTTTGTGCTCGACAAAATCATTCCCTTCCTCGTCTATGAGCGCGGCACCATGCAAATCGCACACATGGTCCATGCCGTGGCCACCTTGTTGATGATGGCTATGTTCATCGGTCACATTTATATGGGCACGGTGGGCATGCAAGGCGCTTACAAAGCCATGCGTACAGGCTACGTCGATGAAACTTGGGCCAAAGAGCACCACGAACTTTGGCATGACGACATCAAGGCGGGCAAGATTCCCGCTCATCGCACCGAGAGTTCGGGCAACCCAGCGCGCGCTTGAGCGGGCTGACACAGGAGAATAACGATGAACAAAGCACTCATTGCATTGATGTTGACCGCCGCCAGCGCTGCTGCGTTGGCCAAATTGCCCCCGCTCAACGACGAAGCCAAAGCCAAAGCCGAAGAAGCCAAAGCCAAAACAGCGCATACCGCTAAGGCCGATGCTTATTTGCTCTGCAAGTCGCAAGACAAAGTGGCCGCCCACGTCCAAAAAACCAACAAAGCCAAAGCGGGAAAGCCTGAGGCCACACCGCCTTGTGCTGACCCTGGTAAGTTTGTTTACACACCGCCCGAGGCGGCACCGGCAGCGCCTGTGGCGGCTGCTTCAGCCCCTGCGGTCGCCGCGGCACCCGCGCCAGCTGCGGCGCCTGCTAAGAAGTAACCCATACAGCCACGCTGTTCATTGGGCCGCACCGAAAGGTGGCGGCCCTTTTTGTTGTAGCCTAGTCGGCTTATGTCATTTCCTAGTTCATCTCCAGTGTTGCCCCACCTCACCCAAGCCCAAGCTGACCTCACACGCCACATCGACGTGGTCAATGAGCACGGCGTGCGCGAGCAGGTGTCCATTCCCGCCGAACGTGCGCTGACGGTCTATGTGGACAAGCGCGAAATCGTCACCCTCATGACCTTGGGTGCGCACCCTGAGCTGCTGGTGTTGGGCTATTTACGCAACCAACGGCTGGTGAGCCATGTGGGTGAGGTCGCCTCCATCACCGTGGATTGGGATGCGGGCGAAGACGGGGCGGGGGTGGCCGCTGTCAAAACCCATCACGGTATTGCAGACCTAGGCGCACGCACCGAAAAGCGCGTGGTCACGACAGGTTGTGGGCAGGGCAGTGTGTTTGGTGATTTGATGGGCGAGATCGACACCTTGGTGTTGCCCGAGGCAAGTCTCAGCCAAGCCCGTTTGTACGCCGTGCTCAATGCCATTCGATTGCAAGAAAGCACCTACAAGTCAGCAGGTTCGGTGCATGGATGTGCGCTGTTCAGTGGCGAGCAGATGCAAATTTTTGTGGAAGACGTGGGGCGTCACAACGCCATCGACACCATCGCGGGTTGGATGTGGATGAACGCGGTCGCGGCCAATGCCGATTCGATTTTTTACACAACCGGTCGCTTGACCAGCGAGATGGTGATCAAGTCTGCCCAAATGGGCGTGGCGGTGGTGGTGTCGCGCAGCGGTATCACGCAAATGGGCTACGACGTGGCCGCACGTTTGCACTTGTGCACCATTGGCCGCGCGACCAACAAACATTTTCTTTGCTACACATCGCCTGAGCGGTTGCAACTCGATCCCGCGCTGGCCGTGGGCGGCGTGCACAAGGTGGCAGGCGTATGAAGGCCGGCGTGACGTGGTGGGCTTTGGCATGGCGCACGTTGTGGCGTGACGCCCGTGCAGGCGAGCTGCGCTTGTTGGTGGTCGCCGTGGCCTTGGGGGTCGCAGCCCTTAGCTCCGTGAGTTTTTTAGCGGACCGTTTGAACGGCGGTTTGCAGCGTGATGCCCGCCAACTTTTAGGCGGCGATGTGGTGGTGGTGAGTGATCACCCCACACCGCCAGACTTGGCGCAACGCGCTGCAAAGGCGGGTTTGCAAGGTGTGACCACCTTGACATTTCCCACCATGGCGCGTGGCGTGCCGCGAACCGGTGGCGAAGGCAACAGCAAATTGGTGGCCCTCAAAGCGGTAGAAGCGGGTTATCCGTTGCGCGGTGAATTGCGTGTGGCAGATGACCTCACACAGGCCCAGATGACGCAGACGTCTCGCAAAACCAAACAAGTGCCCGAAAGCGGACAAGCTTGGGTGGATGCGGGGGGCTTAGAGGCTTTGGGCTTGGATGTGGGGGACGCGCTGGTGTTGGGCAACACGCGTGTGCGCATTACCCAGGTGCTGGTGACCGAGCCCGATCGCGGTGCAGGTTTTATGAATTTTGCGCCGCGTGTGATGATCAACTCGGCAGACATCGACGCCACAGGTTTGATTCAACCCGCCAGTCGCGTGAGCTGGCGTTTGGCCTTGGTGGGCCCACCCGCGGCTGTGGCCGATTTTTCAGAATGGGCCGAAACCGAGAGCAAGAGGCCTGAGGTGCGCGGCGTGCGTGTGGAGTCGCTCGACGCGGGTCGCCCCGAGATGCGCCAAACTTTGGACCGCGCCAGTAAATTTTTAAACCTGGTGGCCCTGCTCGCAGCCTTGCTCAGCGCTGTGGCCGTGGCATTGGCTGCACGCGCATTTGCCGCACGCCACTTGGACGATTGCGCCATGTTGCGCGTCTTGGGTCTGAGCCAGCGCCACATCACCTTGGCTTATTGCGCAGAATTTGTGTGGGTGGGCATGTTTGCCAGTGGGCTGGGTTTGGTCATCGGTTATGGCGTGCACTTGGGGTTTGTGGCGTTGCTCGCTGGCTTGGTGGAGACCGCATTGCCTGCCCCCAGCGTGTGGCCCGTGGTGTATGGCTTAGGCACGGGCCTGACTTTGTTGCTGGCCTTTGGTTTGCCACCCGTCTTGCAACTCGCCAGCGTGCCCGCGTTGCGCGTGATGCGCCGCGATGTGGGCGAGCTCAAAGCCACCACACTCAGCGTGTGGGCCCTGGGACTGACTGGGTTTGCTGTCTTGCTGGTGGCGGTGAGCCAAGATTTGAAACTCGGCCTGATGGTGGTGGGCGGCTTTGCGGGCGCGGTGTTGGTGTTTGCTGGCATGGCGTGGTTGGCCGTGCAGGTGTTGCGGCGCAGCGTGGTGGAGGGGGCCGCACCGCCTTGGTTGATGTTGGCGACGCGGCAAATCAGCGCCCGTCCGGTCTACGCCATGGTGCAAGTGAGTGCCTTGGCCGTCGGTTTGTTGGCGTTGGCACTGCTGGTGCTGCTGCGCACCGACCTGATCAGCAGTTGGCGCAATGCCACGCCCGCCGATGCCCCCAACCGATTTATTCTGAACATTCAGCCCTCGCAGTCTGAGCCGTTTTTACACAACCTGCGCCAAGCGGGGGTGAACCAACTCGACTGGTATCCCATGGTGCGAGGGCGCTTGGTGGCGGTCAACGAGGTCAGCGTCACACCCGACAGCTATACCGATGAACGCGCCAAACGCTTGATGGACCGCGAATTCAATGTGTCCTACAGCGCCCAGCAGCCCGCCCACAACACCGTGGTCGGTGGCGCTTGGCAAGCCGAAGACCCGACAGGTTTGAGCATCGAAGACGGGGTGGCTAAAACTTTGAAGCTCAAACTGGGCGATCGCCTGCGCTTTGACATTGCAGGCATGTCACGCGAAGCCCGCATCACCTCGGTGCGCCGCGTGGACTGGACGTCCATGCGCGCCAATTTCTTTGTCATGTACCCCGTGAGCCAATTGACTTCAGATGCCGGCTTTGAGGTGCCCACCACCTATGTGGCCGCTTTTCGTGCGCCGCCGCGTGTGACGGGGCAAAGCTTTGACAACCAGCTCACGCGCCAATTTCCCAACATCACCAGCGTGGACATGGGCGCCACCCTGAACCAAGTGCAAAGCGTGCTCGGTCAGGTGGTGAGCGCGGTGGAATTTTTGTTTTTGTTCACGCTGGCTGCGGGCTTGGTGGTGTTGTTCGCTGCCGTGACCGCCACGCGTGAAGAGCGTGCGCGCGAATACGCCGTGTTGCGTGCCTTGGGCGCATCGAACCAATTGCTGGCGCGGGTGCAACGTGCCGAGCTCGCAGGGGTAGGCGCATTGGCTGGCTTTTTGGCGACCTCGGTGGCCATGGCCATGGGTTGGGGCTTGGCCCGCTTTGCTTTTGAGTTTGAATGGAACGCCAGCCCTTGGGTGCCTTTGTTGGGCGCCGTGGTAGGCGCACTGCTGGCCTTGGCGGCTGGGTGGTGGGGCTTGCGCGATGTGCTGCGACGGCCCGTGGTGCAGACGCTCAGGCAAGCCAGCCTTTGATGGGCATGAACTGATGCACCTCGAAGACAAACCCAGCGCAGAGACCCCGTTTGAATGGCTAGGCGGCGAGGCGCGGGTGCGGGTGTTGGTGGACCGCTTTTACGACTTGATGGACTTAGAGCCTGGCTACGCTGAGCTGCGTTTGGCGCATGGCCCAGAGTTAAGCAACGCGCGTGAGCGCTTATTCATGTTTTTGTGTGGCTGGTTGGGCGGCCCCGACTACTACATCGAAAAGCACGGCCACCCCCGCTTGCGCATGCGCCACATGCCATTTTCAATTGGCATCCAAGAGCGCGACCAATGGGTGGCCTGCATGGACCAAGCCATGGGTGAGACGGGTGTGCCTGAAGCCTTGCGCACGCGGTTGAAAGCCAGTTTTTTCCAAACCGCAGATTGGATGCGCAACAAAAACGCTCTTTAAATTGCGCCCATCGCTGGCGCGGCCCATCTTGTCAATCGATCAGGATTTGCTGGGCCCCAGCAACACCACCAAGGCGCCGCCTCCGCCATCCGAGGGCTTGGCTTGGACAAAGGCCAACACCTCGTTCTTTTGCACCAACCAGCGCTGCACTTTGCTCTTGAGCACGGGTTCTTTGCCGGGCGAGCCCAGGCCTTTGCCATGCACCACGCGCACGCATCGCCAGCCCATGCGTTTGGCGTCGCGAATGAATTGCCCCAAGGCTTCACGGGCTTCATCGCTGCGCAGGCCGTGCAGATCAAGCTGGCCTTGCATGGCCCATTCCCCTTTGCGGAGCTTGCGCGTCACGTCGGTGCCAATGCCAGGGCGTCGAAAGCTCAGTTGATCGTCCACATCAAGCAGGGTGCTCACATCAAACTCGTCACTCATGCTCTCGCTCAGGGCGGCTTGATCGTCGAGGTCTTGTTGCAAGGGGCGCGCCGCTGGCCGGGGTGGCGCGATGAACACACGGTCTTTGGCGGCAATGGGTTTGACGTTGCCAATGGTGCTGGTGAATAAATTGCGTTCCGCGGTGGCGCGTCTTTCGGCTTCTTGGCGGGCCGCCTCAGCGGCTGCGGCGGCTAATGCATCGTCGTTGACTTGCTTGCGAATGGCGCCCAAGTCTTGCAAGGATTTGGCCTTCACAGCAGCCCCTCTTCGGCCATGGACAAATACTTGCCCTGTGCCACGATGATGTGGTCGCGCACGCTCACGTCAATCAAGGCCAGTGTTTCTTGCAGGCTACGGGTGAGTTTCATGTCGGCTTGTGAAGGTTTGATTGACCCGCTCGGGTGGTTGTGTGCCAGCACCACGCCGTCGGCGCCCAAGATCAGGGCCGTCTTGGCCACTTCCCGTGGGTACACCATGGTTTGCGACAGCGAGCCACGAAACATGGGCTGGTAAGACAGCAGTTTGTTGTGCGTATCGAGAAACAAAACGGCAAAGACCTCGTGTTTGAGTTGAGCGAGTTCGAGTTGCAGGTATTGTTTCACTGCATTGGGTGAATTCATCACTGAAGTTTCGGTTAATTCTTGGGTCAATGCCCGACGGGCCATCTCGAGCACAGCCACCAGCTGCGAACGCTTGGCGTCGCCGCCCATGCCCTTGCAGGTTTTGAGCTCGGCGGCGCTGGCGTGGATCAGGCCTGCAAAGCCCTTGAAGCGTGCCAGTAGCTCCTGCGCCATTTCGAACACGCTTTTGCCTTTGATGCCCGTGCGCAAAAACAAGGCCAGCAGCTCGGTGTCGGTCAGGGCAGCAGCCCCGTGTTTGAGGAGTTTTTCGCGCGGACGCATGTCGGCGGGGAGCTGCGCAATCGTCATGGGTTGGGGTAAGGGGTCCATCGCAAGAGCTTTCTACAATAAGGTGTTCTATCCAGAGAATTCCATGACTGCATCCAACGCGCACCCTACCATTGGCCCCGATTCTTTTTTGACGCTGCACTATCGGCTTTCGGGACCGCAGGGTGATGTGATCAACACGTTCAACGACAAACCCGCCACCTTGTCGCTGGGTTCAGGCGAGCTGTCGCCCGCACTTGAGCAGTATTTGTTGGGCCTGGCCGAAGGCACGCACACCACGTTTGAACTGGCGGCGGGCTTGGCCTTTGGCGCGCGCAACCCCGACATGCAGCAATGGGTGAGCAAGAGCTTGCTCAAAGAATTCGGCGACCCCCATGAGCAATACAGCGTGGGCGATGTGGTGCAGTTTCCTGCGCCCACGGGTCAAGGCTCTTTTGCAGGTGCGGTGCAGCAAGTCAGTGATGACCAAGTGCTGTTTGACTTCAACCACCCATTGGCCAACCAACCTGTGACGTTTGAAGTGCGCGTCATTGGCATTTTGTAAACCACTATGAATAACAGCCTGAAAGAAATTGTCCTTGCCGAGCCACGTGGGTTTTGTGCGGGTGTAGATCGCGCCATTGACATCGTCGACCGCGCCTTAGAGAAGTTCGGTTCGCCCGTGTATGTGCGGCATGAAATCGTGCACAACACCTATGTGGTGGAAGATCTCAAAAGCCGAGGCGCCATCTTTATTGAAGACTTGGCCGATGTGCCTGAGGGCGCCACCTTGGTGTTCAGCGCCCATGGCGTGCCCAAGTCGGTGGAGGAAGAAGCGGCACGACGCGGCTTCACCGTGTTTGACGCCACCTGCCCCTTGGTGACCAAGGTGCACGTCGAAGTGGCCAAGCTGCACAAAGAAGGGTTTGAGTTCATCATGATTGGCCACAAAGGCCATCCCGAAGTCGAAGGCACGATGGGCCAGTTGCTCGATGGCATTTATTTGGTTGAAGATGAGTCGGATGTGGCTAAAGTCATGCCTAAGCAAACCGAGCGCTTGGCCGTGGTCACGCAAACCACCCTCAGTGTGGACGACGCTGCGACCATCACCGAAGCGGTAGTGGCCCGTTTCCCTCAAATTCGCAAGCCCAAAATGCAAGACATTTGCTACGCCACCCAAAACCGCCAAGACGCGGTGAAGGTGTTGAGCAACGAGGTCGAGTTGGTCATCGTGGTGGGCAGCCCCACCAGCTCCAACAGCAACCGCTTGCGCGATGTGGCGCAGCGTTCTGGCGCGCAAAGCTATATGGTTGACAGCGCCGACGAGCTCAAAGAAGAATGGTTTGTTGGCGTGACCTGCGTGGGCCTGACCGCGGGTGCTTCCGCGCCCGACATCTTGGTGAAACAAGTCATTGCCCGCATGCGCGCCATGGGCGCTGTTTCGGTGCGCACCCTCGATGGGGTGGAAGAAACTATCAAATTCCCTCTGCCCAAAGGGCTGAAGTAACTGGACCAAAAAGCAAATGATTGACATCAACCAACTGCGCCGTGACCTGCCCAGCGTCATTGCCAAGCTCGAAACCCGCAAGCAACCCCAAACGTTTTTGAATGTGGAGGCTTACCAAGCTTTAGAGGCCGAGCGCAAAACTTTGCAAACCCGCACCGAAGAGTTGCAAGCCAGCCGCAATGCCTTGTCAAAACAAATTGGCATGCTCAAAGCCAAAGGCGAGAGCGCAGACAGTGTGATGGCACAAGTGGCCGACATCAAAACCGAACTCGATGCCTCCGCTGTGCGCTTGGATGCGCTGCAGCCTGAGTTGCAATCGCTGCTGCTGGCTGTTCCTAACTTGCCGCACGACAGCGTGCCCAAGGGCGAAGACGAACACGGCAACGTGGTGTTGCGCCGCTGGAGCCCTACGGGCACCGAGCCGGCCCCTTTGGGTTTCGAGCCCAAAGACCATGTGGACTTGGGCGAGCCCTTGGGCCTCGACTTTGAAATGGGCGTCAAGCTCTCGGGTTCACGCTTCACCGTGATGAAGGGTCAAATTGCCCGCATGCATCGTGCGCTTGCGCAGTTCATGCTCGATGTGCAAACCCAAGAGCACGGCTACACCGAGTGCTACACGCCTTACATCGTGAATGCCGACAGCCTCAAAGGCACGGGGCAGTTGCCTAAGTTTGAAGAAGATTTATTTGCAGCCAACAAAGGGGGCCAAGCGGGCGAAGCGGCCAGCGAGAGCGCCGCGCTCTACCTCATTCCGACCAGCGAAGTGACGTTGACCAATTTTGTGCGCGACGTGGTCGTGGCCGAAACCGAGCTGCCCATCAAGCTGACCGCGCACACCCCGTGCTTTCGTTCCGAGGCAGGCAGCGCAGGACGAGACACGCGCGGCTTAATTCGCCAGCATCAGTTTGACAAAGTCGAAATGGTGCAAATCGTGCACCCCGACAAGAGCTATGAGACCTTGGAAGAAATGACGGGCCATGCCGAAGCTGTGCTGCAAAAACTGGGCTTGCCTTACCGCGTGATGTTGCTGTGTACTGGCGACATGGGTTTTGGCGCCACCCAAACTCACGACCTGGAAGTGTGGCTGCCCGCGCAAAACACCTACCGTGAAATCAGTTCGGTGTCGAACTGCGAAGCCTTCCAAGCCCGTCGTTTGCAAGCGCGCTTCAAAAACGCCCAAGGCAAAAACGAGCTCGTGCACACCTTGAACGGTTCTGGCCTCGCGGTGGGGCGTACCTTGGTGGCGGTACTTGAGAACTACCAACAAGCCGACGGCAGTGTGCGTGTGCCCGAAGCGCTTCGCCCCTATATGGGCGGCTTGGTCGAGTTACGCGGCTGATAGAATTGCGCCTTCGACAAACGACACCGAATC
>Ga0114979_10000916_pt1 | contig 19549 bp, 18 predicted proteins | sample S_140625_EF_Meta_FD_87315 | JGI IMG/M metagenome (GOLD analysis project Ga0114979, IMG submission 87315) | Freshwater microbial communities from Lake Simoncouche, Canada to study carbon cycling - S_140625_EF_MetaG | ecosystem: Environmental > Aquatic > Freshwater > Lake | place: Lake...
AAAATGATTCAATAAACTTTAATAAAAATAATACTAATTTTGAAATATTTAATAAACTAATAGCACTTGAAGAATATTTATTAAAATTATTAAATTCGAATAAAACCAAGGTCTATAAATTTAAAGAAATATATGATAATAAAACATTTAGATTTGTGTATAATGAAACCAATGAAATATTAGACAACAATGTAAATACAATAACTACAAAAAATACTCATGTAGTTTTGAAAATTTCAGGATTATGGGAATCAAAAGAATCAATTGGTCTAACATTTAAATTTATATTTGTTAATAAATATTTACAATTTTACTAGATTTTAGTTATTAGACTGTATTTACTTGGCTTTAGAAGTAGTAGTTTCATCTGTTGAAAAAAATACTAAACTAATATGTATCATTATTATAAATACAATATTTACAACCGATAATATATATGTTAATAATTTAGTTAACTCTATTGTTACTTTGTCTTTTGGGTCTGTACTATTCAATGTTTTTAATAAATAATTACTAATTAAAACTATTTGTAACAATAATAAAATAGATGACATAAATGAATATGTATGATAATCAGGTGTAACTTTATTACTATTTATTCTGGTAAAGAATGTAATATTTAAATAAATAATGTATATAATTACTAACAAAGTCAATATTATAGGTATAACCATTCCTAAACTAGAAAAAACTTTTACACTATTTCCAAATAGTTCATCACTATTATTTTTATTTGTATATGATATTCCCACAAAAATCATAATTGTCAAAGCTAATCCAGTTAACCCATAGCCCCATATTGTTGTGGTTGCGGGTCCAATATTTCCTAATTTAGAATAATTTTCTTTAAAAAAGACTGCAATAACTATTCCTGCACAAGCCAATACAATTAGATTTAATAAATCCAAGTTATTATTACTTGTTATTCCAATACCAAATATGTTTACTTCTTTACCTGGTTTAGGTGTTATACTTTCTCCAGTGTCTTCGTTTGGCATGGAATAGTTTCTATATTAATATACTATTTTTTATATTTATAGTATATAAATTTATTTATAGTATATAAATTTATTTATAGTATATAAATTTATTTATATAAATAGTAATATATATATATAAATTAATAATGACTTCATATTCAGATAATGTTAACTTTAGCTATTCAATAGATAGTAAAATTTTATTTATTGATAGTAATGACCGCGATATAGCAAAATGGCCTAATTCATCTGAATTTGAAATAAACTGTCCTCAAGTGTATAATAACGTTCAATCATTAAATTTATTAAATATTGACTTACCAAATTCTATATATAATATAAGTGATTATTTGCAAAATAATAAATTAGCAATAGACATATCTGGAATAGGAGAATACATAATAACATTAGAAGATGGATATTATGATGTTGAAACTTTAAGAAGCTCTTTAGAAAATAATATAAATAATAAATGTGGGCTAAGCGGAAATATTGTTATGTATATTGGATATAATAAAGTAAGTCATAAATTCTATTTTGGTCGTAAAAATAATAGTATTCCTAATGCTGGTTTTTTTCAACTAAAATTTGATTCACAATTGACTTACTCATCATCATGTGTAACAAATAGTAATGTATATTCACAACATAGCAACTGGGGTTTGGGATATATTTTAGGTTTTGATAAAAAAACATATCCTTCAAGAGTTATTGACAGTTCAAATAATTTAAAGTTTGATTATAGCGATATTTCTTGGATAAACACTAATAATGCAAGTGTTATTAGCTCAGACTATCAACATACATTAGATGCTAATGAAAATATATATATTGAATTAGAAAAATACAATAAATGTGATGAGTTAAAACCTTATTTGTCTTATAATTATAATAATTCTAATAGCGGGATTGTAAATTCCGCATTTGCTAAAATACCACTTCATGCAGCAAATAGTGGTATTAATACTGCTTTATTAGATAATGAGATTTCATCTACTATGAGTTATTTTAAACCACCTATTGAAAAAATAGCAAAATTAAAAATAAAGATTAGATACCATAATAATATGCTTGTAAATTTACAAAACGCTAATATATCATTAAGTTTAAGTATTAATCAATTAAATAAAGAATTTGCTCCATTAGTGCGTTAAAACGTTAAAGCATTATAGCATTCTTCACACAAAGGCACATATTCATGTATTCCAATTAATATTTGTTTATCATTATTAGCAATACGATGACTATAGCGCGATAATCCATTGCATAATCCATTGCATAATCCAGAAAGAGGATAAATTTTAGAAGCATAAGGAAGCAAATTCATCATCGTTCCAAAACTATCTCTCTTATAGTCTAAGTCAAGACCACATAAAATGACAGTTTTCTTTAAATTAACGTTTAAAAACAATACCCATTTATCAATAGACTCAAAAAACTGTGCTTCATTTATAAAAATATATTGCGCGTTTGCAATAATATTATATGTTTCACCAGTAATAAATTCTTCCATACTTTTTATACAATAACATTCAATAGATTGTTTATTATGACTAACTATACTGTTTTCGCCATAACGATTATCAAGCTCATAATTAATTGCAATACATTTGTCTTTTCCGTAACTTTTAACATATAAGTTATAAAGTTCAACTAGTTTAGTAGTTTTTCCAGAAAACATAGGACCGTAAATAATGCTAATAAATGGACTATTAATGTCCTTCATAGTGTGTTACTATTTTATAAATAAATAAATAAATTGTAATTAAGTATTAATAATTACTAATTTCAATTTTAAAAATAAACTATTTTTGAATTTTTAATATATTAACATATTATAATATATTAATAATGAATACTAGTACATGGACAGATGATATTGATGCCGTGCTAAATAATATTAGAATAAATTGCGTTATATTAAACAAACTACACAAACAACGCTATTTTGAATTAAAGTCTACATTAAAATATTACAGGTTACCAGTTATTATATTAAATGGAGCAAATAGCATAATAGCAGTTGGTTTACAGCCTTACGCCGACCAAGGAACAATTAGTTTATCAACTTCTTTAATAGCCTTAACTTGCGGTATAATAGGCTCTATTGAGTTATATTTTGGAATACAAAAGCGACTTGAAAATGATATGATAAGTCAACGTGATTATTATCTTCTCTCAGTTGATATATTTAAAACATTATCTTTAAATAGGGAAAACAGACCTGTACCTGCAAAAGACTTCCTTGAAAAATCTTATAATACATATACAAAATTGATTGAAAGTTCATCTGCTCTTAGTAGAGTTAAAGGTGATAAGTTGATTCCAATAGATTTCAATATTAATGATATTAATGAAAATAATGACAGTAATGAAATAGTTGTATTAACTCCAAGACCAACTGGTCGTGTTGATTTGTCAACCGCTGAATTAGAATAACTATTTTTTATAAATCAAACTTTTTATGAATCAAACTTTTTATAAATCAAACTTATTATAAATCAAAATTATTGTTAATAAATAGCGTGAGCTTTTTATAATCTTCAATAAATATATTTTTATTGCCTTGATACTTATATATAATATTATTTTTTTTATGTTCAAGTTCTGTTGGAGGATATAACTCATTCCATAAAATTAGTACATCATGTTCTATTACATTGGAGAGATTTAATAATGGATAACTATATTTCATATAGGCAAGTGACCTGGCAATTGTTCCACGAGAATAATTACATGGAACATAAAATTTTTGAGCTGCTGATTTATCGGGAGCATGAGAGAATTTCTTATTACTACGTAAATTGTTTGTATAATAATTTGTTAAAACTATATTGTGCATGTCTTTATTTGCCTTGTTATAACGTTTTGTAAATGATTGGGGAAATATGTGTTCCGCTGTTAGATTATTATATTTAGTATATTTTAAATTACTAAATGTAGTTAAGTTATTTAAATTATTTAAATCACATTCTTGCGAACAGTTACAAAAATCATTATATAAGTCATAATATATATTGTTGTTATAGTAATATTGTTTTATAGTTTTAATAGAATAATATTTTGTAGGCAACACACGAGTAACAGAATGATAATTTCTATTTAATAAAAAACTAACAAACAATTTAGTTTTAGAGAGATAGTTAAACAAACGCATATATATTACTTCTTAAAACTAATATATATTTTACTAAATATATAACTAATAAAAAATGATAAAAAAAATTGATAACTATTTTTTTTATGAAAACATTAATATTTATACTAAATCAATGACAGGTCATAGTATTAACGCACAACAAAGTCAAGAATTTTTGTCAACAATGCATACTATGATTGATGATTTAGATACTATTTCTCCCAACATTGATGAGCATACTTATTTAAGGTTGGTAAATGGACTACAACGCTTATATAATATACACAATACAGGAACACAAACATCTAGTCCTAATTATGAAACTATTAATCAAACAACTATTCAAAGTAATAATGAAGTCGAAATTACTAGAATGTTAGCACGTCATTATGGAAGAGTTTATGATAGTAGTGGTGTTCTTATAAGTAACGAACCTTATCCTATAAATACTGATAGTAATGTTATAAATGCTAATGCTCTTAATAATTATGATGTTGACCCCAATGTTATTGCTAATGTTATTACTAATGAAAACAATGTAAACAATGACGCAACTAATCAGCAAGCTATCTATACTAGTTATGTTGCTCTTTATAGTAATGCGTTTGATTATTGGAATCAACCACAACATCGTTTTCGGCGCACTAATTAAGAAATTTTATAATATAGAAACGTGGTTGTGCTAAGTAAAATACCACCCCATAATGTGTCTAATAACACTAATAATGGTGACCATTCATTAAAAAAAGCATAATTAGTTGTTTCATAAACTCCGTTTATTAGTACACCTAATAAAAAGGCATCTTTAACAGGTGCATTTTTTTTTATTATAAAATAATAAAGTCCACCAACTAATATTATATAACATGCAAATGCAGAAGCAAATCTAATTTTGAGGTCTGTTTTTTGTATTTTTTTGAATATAGGCAGCATAAAATCTTTAAACACAAATAAATAGGTTAAGTCTAATATTAGCATTAACGAAGCAATGAGCGCAAGTTTTTTTAACATTTATATTATAATATAATATAAAAAACTATAATATAAAAAACTATAAAATATAGTGTTAGTTTATAGTTAATAAATGAAACCACAGTTTTTATATTATTATAAAAAAAACAAATTACTATTTATACTATTTTTATTTGCTATTATATTACTTTTTTCATTTATAAATCAATCGGGGGGTCTAATGTAATTAAACACCATATTTTTCTTTAATCCATAATTTTAATGCATCAAGACTACAAGTTAAATAATTAGTATCACTATTACTTGTAAAGTCGTTTAATTTTAAAAATTGCGGTTTTTTCATTTTTTCACTTTTATGAAATATGTAGTCACCAAATTTTCCTTTTCTAATTGACATGCTACTTGAAATATGGCGAAGCAAACTATTTGAAACGGGGTCGCATGTTTCCAATATAGTAATAGCATCTTCAAGTGTTAATTCTTTAAAAGGAACATTTATTTTAACACTAGTGAGAGATTTTTTCAAGTCTCCACATTCTAAATAATAACCATAAGAGCCGTATTTTAAATAAACACTATGCTCTTTATAAAGACCCAAGTTTTTAACAGTGTCTTGGGATGACTCCATTACTTCTTCTAAAGTATAATGCCCGGCTTTTAGCAAGTCAATGTCTATAGTTTTTTTTACTCCATAAAATCCCAATGTTCCGTCTTCTTTTGTATATTTAAGCGTTGGCCCATTTTTGCCTATTATATATGTGTGTTTGTCATCTAGCGCTATTTGTAATTTGTTACTACTCTTAGTCAAATCAGTATTATTTGTATTATTTGTATTATTTGTATTAATTGATTCAATTAATGTATTCATCAAACTAGTACATTCATCACATACATCATAATATGCTTTAGTTCCTGATGCAACAACATCTAGGTCATCTTCCATTGTTTTTGTATAGTCATAGTCAAATAGCTTATTAAAATGTGTTATTAAAAATTCAATGGTGATTATTCCAAGCTGTGTAATAACTAATTTATTTTTTTCATTGCCAAATTCTTTTGCGCTTGTTTCTTTAGTAATAGTTTCATCAATCAAAGTATAGTCAGTAGTAGTTATTTTTTTTCCTTGAATGTGTTCTTTTTTTACATAATTACGTTCTATAATTTTATCCAACAACGATGAAAATGTTGATGGGCGACCAATTCCTTTTTGTTCTAATAATTGAACTAAATGTGCTTCACTATAATGTGATTTTAAATCTTTTAATGTTTCTTTACAAATAATTTTTTTATAATCTATTACACCTTCTTTAATGTTTTTTAAATAATTATAATGTTTTTCCTCATTGTTATTGTTAACTATTTTCCAACCTAAAAAAGTATTTTCTAAAGCACAATATTTATAATATGAATCATGGGGAGCACTAATACTAACGTTTAGCTGATTATATTCTGCATTAGACATAACACTTTCCAAACTGTTTGTATATATTAGTTTATATAACTTAATGTGTTTTGCGCTATAGTCTGTGCTATTAAGTGTTTCAAGTGCAATATTTGTAGGGCGAATTGCTTCATGTGCGCTATTTATAACTAGTTCTGTTTGACACATCTTACTTAAGTACTCTGCATTAGCAACATAATATGCGCCATATTTTGCACAAATAAACATTTTACATTGCTCTATAAAATCTTTACAATAATTGTTACTGTCTGTTCTCATATAAGTAATATAGCCATCTTCATATAATTTTTGCGCGTAGTTCATAGTTTCTTTAGGTGACATATGTAAACTATTACTTGCTGCTTGTTGAAGAGTCGAAGTGGTAAATGGAGAAGGCGGGGTTTGTATTAGAGTTTTTTCTTTTGCTTTGCTTAATATATGGAGGTGTGTTATGCTTAATTCTAAAAACTCGTTAATTGCATCATGACTATTATGGTTTTTGTTTAATACAAATTCAATATTTTTACTTGTAAAATAGGCAATACTGTTAAAACATAATGTACCAGGCGAGGCTTTTATTGCTTTGTAATTGTCATATACTAAACGTAGAGCTGGAGTTTGGCAACGCCCGGCACTTAACGAATTTTTACTATTATACACTATGGATTTCCATAATAATGGAGTAATAGTAAAGCCAACAAGTAAATCCAAAATTTGGCGCCCTTGTTGTGCATAAACAAGGTTCATATTTATTGTTCTTGGATTTGCTAATGCACGTTTCAACGCTTGTTCAGTAATTTCATGAAACACTATTCGTTTAGTTTTTGCTATATCTAAATTAAAAACTTGCGCAATATGCCATGCAATAGCTTCTCCTTCGCGGTCATCATCTGTTGCCAAAATAATTTCGCGCGCTCCATTTATTGCTTTTTTAATTTTTGCAATTTGTTGCTGCTTACTTTCAATAATATTAAAACTAGGTTTATAATTAGCACTAATGTTTATTTGTTCTAAACTTGAGAGATGAGTAATATGTCCATATGAACCAATTACTTTATAGCCTTGGCCTAAAAATGTTTCTATTTTTCCACATTTTGCCGGAGACTCAACAATTAATAAAGTATAACTCATATATAATTTAATAATTAAAATTATTATTATATTATATCAATTATATCAATTATTATATTATTTCAATTATTATTTTGATTATTATTTTGATTATTATTTTGATTATTAAGGTTTTGGAGTTATAAGCATTGCACGTACTTTCATTAGTTCATGATCTGGATATGTTCCACCTCCTTTTCCTGGTTTAAAAATATTTATTAATGATTCTCCTGTTAATAATAATATTTTTGCCAAAACATCATTTTGTGTAAATTTAGAATATTGAGCTTTTTCAAGGAGTCCTGATTTTATTTTGGCAAATTCTTCATCATTTATTACCAGCGAGCTAATAGATTTTTTTGAAATATTTGAAGTATAAAGTGCATATGCCTCATCAATGTTTGACCCGACTTGTCCATCCCTAGTAAATTTATTATATAACTCTGGTATGGCTTTAAACTTTGACGCCAACATATAATGTTTTACACTAGACCAATTTTTTCCATCAATTATTAAATTTGGAACCAAATAGTGCGAGTCTAACTTTTTGCGCCAATCTAAATATTCTTTATTGTTATTAAGTTCTAATATATTTTTAGCAGTTTTTAATTCGGGCTTAATACTTTCACCACTTCCAAGCCCGACTTTCACATGTCTAGACTTATTATATATTTGAATAATTATTGAGCTATTATAATATTTAGAATTTACACTGGTTCCAATTAAAGCATCATTTTTGGTGCTGGTTGTTGTTACTCCATTTTTATTTGCAAATGTTATAAAATCAGGTATTAATACGTACAATCCAGCCATTTTTTCCATACACTTTTCTAAAATTAACTCTTTAACTTTATATGGTAACTCGTTAAACGTAAACGCGCCACGCTCAATATTTTTATCATAAGTAATTAGTTGATAATGACTGCTTTGTTTACTGATTAAATAATCTAAAATAATATAATAAGAAGGTTCAAATAGTCCTTGTGCCGCCAATTTTTTATCTGCTTCACTGCATTGCAATACTAATTCTTTTTCACCCTCCAAAAAGTGCGTTTGTGATAATATTACAAATTTTACATTGTATAGTCTTTCCAAAGTTACAACTGCCCAATTATCCGCCCAATATTTACCGCCAACAGTTGCAATTACTTTTTTAAGGTCTTTAATGTCATTAACGTCTTTCATAAAATCAAATTCTTGCACTAAATCTTCATATTCATCACTCTCTTGGTTTACAAGAGTATATTTACTAAAATTAGTCTTAGCATCATCAACTAATTTTTTCTTGGTTTGACCATCAACAGTTCCTCCTATTAGTTTTTTAATTGTATTATGTTTATTTTTAAATTCTTTTAGCATCATTTGCGAATTTTTCATACCTCCATAAAATAATTTGAAAAATTCGGAATAATTATTGTATACTTCTTCATCAACTTCATTTGCTAATTTTTCACGAATAGCTTTTACTGAAGTTTCAATTTTGACACTTCTTAATCCATCTCGTAATGCTGCGAAAAAACAATCACCACCGCCTTCATTTGCTTTAATAGAATATTTTGCACTCTTAAAATATTTATTTACCCAATTATGCGTCGGGTCTTCAACATATTTACTAATTTCATAATCGCTTTCTTCTTTTGTTTGACTTGCTAAAGCCATTATATCAAAAACTGGCTTTTTTGGTAATAGTGCTCCTTTAATACTTTTATTTTTAGCTTCAACATCATCTTCTTCTTCATCATCTTCATCTTCATCTTCATCTTCGTCTTCATCTTCATCGTCGTCATCTTCATCTTCGGACATACTAATAGGAGCTATGTGCAAATTGTTAATTACAGTTTTAGCAAATGAAAAAAGTAGTGGTTCTGACATTTTAGATAAATCAATATCTCCATCATCATCTAATAATGAAGAATATGAGCTATTGTACGTTTCGTAAACACCAATTTTAGATACTACAAATCCATTATTTGCTAAATAAATATTAAAATATACAATGTTTTTGCTTTTGTATTCAAATTGTGGTAATCCTAAAACAAATTGTATAGTTTTATTATATATTTTTGCCGAATAAACACAAGATTCATATTGTATATCATTAGTAGCAATAGCCTTTGTTTCTTCATATTGAATAGTGTTATTAATAATAGATTTTATCATTATATAATATATTATAATAATTTTATAAGGAATATTTAAACTATAATTATAGTTTAAATTAAAAATTAAAAGACAATAATACAACAAAACATTACCTATTTAAATATATAGTAAGAGTTAAAAATTAAGAGTTAGAAAGGACTTCGTATTTGTCACGAATATTCATTAATTTAAATTTTATTTTATTTGTAAAGCTAGGATACTCACTATTGTTTAATAATAATAGTTTTATATCATCTAATAGTTTGCAATCACAATCAACTATTTTAATAAATTTACTGTCTTTAAATAATTCAGTGTAAAATATTATTAAAAATTCTTGTATGGTTTCGCAATAAGTTTTGTTGTTTTCTAATTCCAAATTTTTGATAAAAAACTTATTAAAAAGTATAAATAATGATGTCAATGAGCTAATATTTGAAAATGAGTGTTCGTAAAACTCTATTCTGCGTGTATCATGTGATTTTAATTCTAACGAATTAAAATAAATTTTTTTATAAAAATTTATTATAAAAATAATGAAGCACTTATATTTATCATTATTCTTATTTATAACAAATTCATCATTGTCATCAAGACTACTACATTTAATAATATTATCAAAAATAATGAAGTCATTATAGTGTTTTTGTAATAAATTATATAATAATAGTGTTTCTATTTTATAATTTTTATTACAATACATATTGAATAATGAAAATAGTATATTAACATAAATAGTACTATAAGTTATGTTATTATAACATATGTAATTTATAATATAATTATCTATATAATCAATTGTTTCGTTATTATTACTTTCTATACAATTAGTTAGTAATTCTGAATACATCATTAGAAAATCTTGTTCTAATTTAATATAATTAGATGGTGACAATTTATTTAATATACTTTTAATTGTGCTCTTAATTTCTTCTATTTTTGTTTTTACTTCTTCTTTTCTTTTAAGAGTACTATGATTATTGCTAGTGCTATTGGTATGGCTATTGGTATGGCTATTGCTATTGCTATAGCTATTACTACGATTATTAGATTGATAATAATTATCACCTGATTTAGATTTTAATTTGTTTTTTTTAAATCTCAAATCATTATCATTATCAATAATATTCAATGAAATATCATTATTAATTGTTGTTATTATTACATTTAAACAATCTAATAATTGTGAATTCAAAGTTTTATTTTCTAAACCTTGATAATATTCATTAATAAATGAAGTAGTGTAAACAATCATTGTTATAGTAATAATATAACTATTATATTTATTCTTTTAATTATTTTCGTTTTATTAATATATATAAAGTCTAATACTATTATTAATAAGGCCTATGAATGTACTAACAACTATTTTGAGTTTTTATGATGAGCAACAAAAGAATAACACAAATGATTATAATGATTGCTTTAAGTTACCAATTGAATATTTAGAAGATTCAAAAAAAAAATTGTTAAATGCTAATATTATTAGTGATTTAGAATTGAAAATAACAAAAGACGATACTACCACTAATGATACATTAGTGGATAATATGTCTTGTGTTTACAATCTATATTATCATGTATTTGACCCAACAAATGTATTTGAAAAGAATATTTTGAATAGATGGTCAAATTATTATACAAATAATAAAGAATTTTTATTAGAAAGTCAAGACTTGTTAACAAATTATAAATCAATAAAAAAAGTAAATTTTGCGACTGATGTAATTAATAGTAATAGTGTTGACGCAAATCTTAATACTATAACAAAAGAAGAACAATTATATGCAAATTGTAAAACAATTATTTATGATAATGGCTTTGTGAATAATTATCAATATATTGATATACCATTGTTGGATAAATACAACAATAATAGTGTTTTGCTTCAATGCTTAAGCATATACAATCTCTCTAGTCCAATATTTTCTTTATTAATTCCAATTATATTTTTATTATTGCCATTTTTTATAATCAAACTGCAAGGTTATAATATAACCTTTAAGTTATATTTTCAGCATTTAAAAGAGGTATTTTCGAATCATATTATTGGCCAACTATTTAATTCATTTAGTGATACTTCAATAAGTAACAAACTTTATTTATTATTTAGTTTTGGATTTTATATTTTTCAAATGTATTTGAATGTTACAAGCTGTATAAAATATTTTACAAATATTAAATATATTAATAATACATTATTAGAGTTGAAAGACTATATAAGTAATGCTTTAAATAAATATAATAATTTTTTGAATTATTCACAACATTTAAAATCATATAATTTGTTTAATGAAGAGCTACGAAAAAATAGCGCAATTTTTACTGATTATTACAATGAACTAGTAAAGTTACACCCTTATAAATTAACTCTTCATAAACTTACCGAGCTGGGACAGTTAATGAAATGCTTTTATTATTTAAATAAAAATACTTGTTTTATAAAAAGCTTGTATTTTTCATTTGGTTTTAATAGATATATTAAAAATATTGAAACATTGCAAGAGTTTAAAAATAAAAATATCATAAATTTTTGTTCTTATAATGAGTCTAATAGTATTCCAACATCATTTACAAACGCATATTATGCTAATTTAAATACTATTCAGTATAGTGCAAATAGTGAAAACAGTGCAAATAGTGCAAATAGTACAATAGTTAAAAATTCTTATTGTTTAGATAAAAATTTGATACTTACAGGACCAAATGCTTCTGGTAAAACAACCATATTAAAATCTAGCTTATTTAATATTATATTATGCCAGCAAATTGGTTGTGGTTTTTTTGATAATGCACAAGTTAAATTATACGACCATATACATTGTTATATAAATATTCCTGATACAGGTGGTCGTGATAGTTTATATCAAGCGGAGGCAAGACAATGTAAAAGTATATTAGATAACGTTGAAAACAATAAAGAACAAACACACTTTTGTGTATTTGATGAACTATATAGTGGAACTAATCCAGTGGAAGCTTTAAGTTCATCGTTTAGTTACTTAAGTTATTTAAATAAATTTAGCAATGTTGATTATATTTTAACAACACATTATACAAAATTATGTAAAAAATTAGATAAGCAAAATAACTGTTATTGCATGAATGTTGTAAAAAAGAACAATGATTTTGTATATACATATAAAATGAAAAAAGGAATATCAAAAGTAAAAGGTGCACAAAAAGTACTTAAAGACTTGGCGTTTCCTGAAAATATAGTAAATGCTATGAATTAAATGCTATGAATTAAATACTATGAATTAAATGCTAGAAATTAAATACTAGAAATTAAATAATATTAATTCGTTAAACAATACTTAAAATAATATAATTAAATAATAATATAAATGTTACAATTATTTAAATTTATAGATTCTGGTTTTTTACTAACATTTGGATTACTATTATTAATAGGGGGTTCTATAATGTTATATTGTTATCGTCGTCTTAATTTATTAGAAAGAAGTATAATAGAACACGGTAAAATATTGCAAAATTTTATAGCAAATTATAATGTTCAAATGAGTAGTTTATGCTTACTTAATAAATGTGAAACTAGCTATGGAACTTGTGGCTATGAAACTTGCATAAATAATGAAACGGCAATAAAAAAAATAAATATAGAAAATAAAATACCAGTTTCTGATGACGAAGACGAAGATGAAGATGAAGACGAAGATGATGACGAAGATGAAGACGAAGATGATGACGAAGATGAAGACGAAGATGAAGACGAAGACGAAGATGAAGATGAAGACGAAGATGAAGATGAAGACTCTACAGAAAAATGCAACACATTTGATATTAAAGAAACCATTATACTCAATAACGATTTTTTTGAAACCATTAGCACAGGTCAAACTAAAGAGCCCATAGAACTGGTAGAAAATACTATTAATTCGGATGAAGATATATTTATTAAAAATTTACCAATTATGTTAAATACTTTTAACGAAGATTTAGAAATAAATTCCAGAGTAATTACTTTAGAAAATAATTTAGAGACTACGCAAAAAGTAGAAAAAAAGAATTATAGTAAAATGAGAATAGATGATTTAAGAACACTAGTTGTTACGAAAAACATTTTAGATAATGAGTCAGCACAAAAATTGAAAAAAAATGATTTAGTAAAATTATTGCAAAAATAACTTTTATAAAATTAATATATATACAAATGGAAAGTGGTAGAATGATGTTGTTGCATTCAATAATTATTGGTTTAGTGTTATATGTAATAATGATTTATGGTCTTAACCAGAGGCATGTTGTAGCAGAAAATAGAAGCTTAGTATTAGCAGCGCTAAGTTTAATATATATGATTTTATTTGGTCATAAACTACCAGGAACAATAAATAAAAATTTATTTTAAAGAATGTTTATTTAGAATAGTATTTATTTAGAATAGTATTTATTTAGAATAGTATTTATTTAGAATAGTATTTATTTAGAATAATATATATTTAAAGAATGTTTATTTAGAACAATGTTATAAAAATTAATATTATAATTATATAATATTAATTTTATGAGTTGGGGAACTTGTTATAGTGGTTCTAATAATATTCATTTTAATTATCCACCATTAATGGACGATTCAAGATTGTTTAGCGATTATAATTCATCAGTTTTAAATGACAATGTTTTAAAACATAGAAACAATATAAAGACAAATAGTGATTATAGAAAATATTTACAAATAAATAGTGATGCAATTATTAAAAATAATCAGTTAATTGCATGTAATGAATGCCGTGTATGTCCATATTATAATAGTACAAGTTCAAATAATGCGACTAGTAAAACTCCATATGTTTTTGAATCTACATTGTCACGCGATCAACCGTATGGTTATGAAACTAGTAATTTAAAGAATATATATTTAGCACGCCAACAATTAGATGCGCAAAAACATGTAACAAAATATATTATTGGTGAAAACAAATAAAATTTAATGTTATTTAATGTTATTTAATGTTATTTAATGTTATTTAATAAAAATTTAATGTTATTTAATAAAAATTATAATATTAAATATTTATTATAATTTTATTATAATTTATTATAATTTTATTATAATTTATTATATTTTTATTATATTACTATAATATAAAAATATGAATTTTTTTGATAGTCTGATGTCTCCTTTAAGCCGCGATCATTGTATGTTATTTTATTACCTTGGTTTAATAAGTTTGTTTTTTGCTACTGCTGCTCTTGTTGGTTTTATTATAGGTTTGTTTAAAAAGAATACGCAATATGCAATGGGTGCATATTTTATGTCTTTTTTAAGTAATATGATTTTATACTATATTTCAAGAATACATTATTCCATATGTTTAGGTGCGTTACGTTAAATAGTTAGTAATAACTTTACAAATAACTATATAATACTTATTTAAACAAGTATTATATAATTATGAAACTATTAAGTATTGATATTGGTATAAAGAATTTAGCATTTATAATAATTGAAACAAATAGTAATGATTTTAAAATAGTAAAGTGGGATGTTATAAATTTATGTACTAACACAAACGATTGCTGCCAACATTTATGTAAAAAGAAAGCAGCTTTTTTTAAAAATTCAAATTATTATTGTAAAATTCATGCAAAAAAAACAAACTATAGTATTCCTATGTGTAATATTAAAACTTTACATAAACAATCGCTTAAAAAGCTCATATTATTAGCAGATGAATATAAGTTGGTCTTTGATAAGTCTATAAAAAAACCCACGTTAATTGTGCTATTAGAAGACTATTTAAATAGTCATTGTTTAGAAGCAGTTGAAAACATTAGTGCAAATACTATAAATTTGGTACATATTGGAATTAATATTAAAGATCGGTTAAATGAATTATTTAAAGACTATAATATATTGGAATTGGATAAAATAATATTGGAAAATCAAATAAGTCCTTTAGCAAATAGGATGAAAACTATTCAAGGTATGATAGCACAATATTTTATAAATTATAATAATTATAATATATACTTTATTTCCGCAATTAATAAATTAAAATTATTTATGAAAAATAATACACTTACTAGTAATTGTGTTACTAGTCCTAATACTAGTCCTAATATTAGTCCTAATACTAGTCCTAATACTAGTCCTAATACTAGTCCTATTATTAGCCCTATTAATGGTGTTAATAAAATTAGCTATGCACAGAGAAAAAAATTAAGTATTTTTTATACAAAAGAAGTATTGAAAAAAAATAATATGAATAATGAACTTGCTTTTTTTAGTAGTCATTTAAAAAAAGACGATTTAGCTGACTGCTTTTTACAAGCTTATTATTTTATCAATTGTTAAATCAATTGTTTAATCAATTGTTATATTAATTATTATAACAATATATTAATTATGTTTGCGGAGGATTTAAAAATTAAACTTCTATTTAATTCATAATAGGAGTAATGGAAATTATTGAAATAGAGCCAGAAATTTTAAATATTGATAGCTTTAGTATACCAGATTTTAAATTTAACGACACAATTGATACTAATGATGACATAATCTCAAAAAAACCGACTTCAAATTTTGGTGGAGGCATAGAACTATTAATGAATGTTAAAAATAAAAATGAAAAAAAAGCAAGTTCATCAATTGATATTGAAGACATTACAAATTTAGAAAGTGAATTAAATAATTTAGCAGACACTATAAATGAAACAAAAGCGCCAGAAAAAGTAGAATTTCAAGACAATGATAGTAAAAAGGAAATAAAATATGGACAAAGCAGTTCAACCAAAAAATCAATATTTGGTGACATTTTTGGTTCAAACAAAGTAGATGGTGAAAATATTAAGCCTATTACAAGAAATAATGATTCAAATGATAATGAAACAAATAATTTAGGCAAATCAACTGCAAATATGAATGAAACAAAAACATGGGATGGATTTGGTAAATTTAACAACATACCAATAAATTTAGACAAAGCCCAAGAAAAACCGCAATTAACAAAAGAAGAAGAGTTGCGTGAAAAATTCAAATATATGCGCAAGTTAGATGAGTTAGAGAAAAAAGGAATAAACTTGTCTAAGCGTTATAACATGGATTCTAATTTGGATGAAATGATTGGAGAATATGAAACAATTATTGCCGAAAAAGAGAAATCAAATGCTATTAAGTTTCAAGGTAAAATGATGATGGCTTGTATAACAGGACTAGAATTTTTAAATAACAAATTTGACCCATTTGATATAAAATTAGATGGATGGGGTGAGCAAATAAATGAAAATATAGATGATTATGATGATATTTTTGCCGAATTACATGAAAAATATAAGTCTAAGGCGAAAATGTCTCCTGAATTAAAATTATTGTTCCAATTAGGTGGTTCTGCCATGATGGTTCATATGTCCAATACATTATTTAAATCTTCAATGCCAGGAATGGATGATATTATGAGACAAAATCCAGAACTAATGAAACAGTTTACACAAGCTGCAGTTAATACTATGGGACAAACAAATCCCGGATTTGGTGGTTTTATGAATGGGCTTTTTGCCGGAAATAATGGTTCAATGAATAATAAAAATAATGGCTTTACTCCTGGATTTGGAAGTACTATGCCACCAAATGTAAATTCAGGACCACCACCAATGTCTGTTGAAACCAAATTACCCGACCGTAGCCAACGAATGCCTAATATATTAAATCGTCCCGATATAACTTCCGCACGTGGACTTGAAGTGACAAACAATGAAGCAAGTCCATATGAACAAGAGAGAATAACACGTCCAGAAATGAGAGGTCCTAGTCTAGCCATGCCTCAAAATCAAAACATTTCGTCTTTATTAAGCGGTCTAAAGACCAAATCATTAGATACTAATGCGAACACTGCAAATAATAATGAATTTAATTATAATGAGGCAAGCACAATTAGTATTGATGACCTTAAAGATTTAACTAATGCAAGAATACCGACAAAATCAAAACGGAAACAAAAAAGCGATAGAAATATTGTAAGCTTGGACATATAAACTATGAACTATAAACTATGAACTATAAACTATGAACTATGAACTATGAACTATGAACTATGAACTATAAACTATAAACAATAAACTATTAATTTAATATTCATATAAAAATATTAAATTAATATTATTAACTTATGACTAACTATAATAGTCCACATTATTTAATAAAATATGATTATTCAAATTTAAAATCATTTACCATAAATTTAGATGATTATAAAATTAATTATAATAAACAAGCAATAGAGTTATTAAAGTTGGGAATAGTTAATGAGAGATTTAGTGGAGTAAATGCGTTAAAAGACGAGCATTTCAAAAGCAGTTATAAAAAATATGTATCCAAATTTGCATTAAATTACACACCAAAATCTGTAATTGGATGTGCTTTAAGCCATATAATGTGTTGCAAATATATATATAAAAACTATATAAAGAACCGCAAAACACATAAACAAGAAAACTGTGAAAATTATTTTCTAATAATGGAAGACGATGTTTTTCCTTTATATGAAAAAGTCGAGTTTTATGAACGCCTTAATAAAACACTATATGACATACAAATTTTGGATGCTAATTGGGAAATTATTCAGCTTCATAGCGATGGTATTATGCCAACAATAGATACGTATAGTACACATATATGTTCAATAAGTGCAGCAGCATACTTAATATCGAAAAAAGCAATAAAAAAAACATTGAAGTCTAAAATATATAGTCATATTGATTTAATACATCACAATTTTATGAATTATAATAAATATAGAGCAAAAGAGAATTTATTTTACAGCGATGAAAAAACCAGTTTAAATAGAATTGTATCACATAAGCTTAGCAGCTATAGTTTGTTTTTGAAATCTAAACTATTTGAATTAATAAATTATTATACAAATATTATTCAGTTGCGAGGAGAGAAGAAGTTTTTACATTATTTTGAATATAAAGTATTTAAAGAACCCTTTTTTAATAAAGAGTTTAATACAAATGATATTATTGATTCTTTTATTGGATTAAAAATATTAAGCAAATTATATTATTATAAAAATTAATTATTTGTTGCGTGTTTTATGTTAAAATTATATTACTATTTTAACATAATACTTTATTTATTTGCTAATGACTAACAACGATGTTTCTTATAATATAAATGAAAATGACTTAAAGGCGCAACAAGCTATAAATGAAAATGACTTAAAGGCGCAACAAGCTATAAATGAAAATGACTTAAAGGAACAAACTATAAATGAAAATGACTTAAAGCGCAGTGACTTAAAACCAAAAAGAACATTGCTTCAAAAAATTATAAAACTACATAAATTTTTATGTTTTCAAGCAACTACATTATTAGTAGCAACACTCATACTTTCTTTATTCTGTAAATGTTATGATATATTAATATATGTTTCTTTTGGAACATTTATTTCTATCTTGTTTTTAGGTTCTTATGGGCTATTATTAAAATTTCATGTATTAGCATGTCGCGAGTTTAATGAAAAATACAACAATTCTATTTTTAATTTATGGAAAAACTATGTTCCTTGCGATGAAACAAGTTTTTTTCCATTTATGGCTGTTTTTACTATACTATGGCATATGTTTTTTGGATTTTTAGCATTATATTATGTTAAAAATTTTATCAAAAATTCTATAATTACAAAATATTCATATATAGTAGGATATTTATTAATTTTACTATTTTTTGCTATAAATTACAATAGTGGTTTTAAATTATATAATAATTCTTTAAAAATTACTGTAAATGAATATAATCAC
>Ga0114979_10000918_pt1 | contig 19536 bp, 19 predicted proteins | sample S_140625_EF_Meta_FD_87315 | JGI IMG/M metagenome (GOLD analysis project Ga0114979, IMG submission 87315) | Freshwater microbial communities from Lake Simoncouche, Canada to study carbon cycling - S_140625_EF_MetaG | ecosystem: Environmental > Aquatic > Freshwater > Lake | place: Lake...
ATAGCCGCACCTGGGCCCCTGGAATGTGAGCGCCGATCGCCGCCGCCAGCAGGGGGAGGCGTGTCTCGATGGAGGGGGCAGTCATCGCTTCCATGGAGCCAGTCTGGCAGCAGCAAAAGCTCTGGTGCGGCTCCATAACCAGGGCCACCGTGATTTGGCTCAGCCCTGGCTGGATCAGCGTCACCACGATGCCGAAGCGTGGTGTCCAGGCAGCACTCCAGCCTAAATTTATGGATTCGCCGTGCTGGCCTTGGCCGATCGATCGGCGGACTGGGTGGATCAGGCCCTGCGCGATCTGGAGCAGGCGGAGCAGTCGATGCAGGCCGACCGCCATGAATGGGCCTGTTTCGCCGCCCATCAGGCGGTGGAGAAGGCGCTGAAGGGGCTGAATCTGGCCCTGGGCCAGCAGGCCTGGGGCCCCACCCTCACCCGGCTCTGGGCGGTGCTGCCGCCGCAGGATTGGCAGCCGGCGCCGCCCGAAGGCCTCGAAGACCGGCTGCGGCTGCTGGATGGCTTCTATATCCCCACCCGCTATCCCGTCAGCTATCCGGAGGGCACACCGGGGGAGCATTTCGGCAGACTGCAGAGCGAGCAGGCCCTCCTTCATGCCCGTGCCATCACTGAGTGGATCCGTGCGGCGCTGGCCAGCCGCCGCTGAGGTGCTGGAGCAGGCGGCGGCTTGGGCCGCCCTGCTGCGGAGCGGTCATCCAGAACTACTGGCGGTGGGTGTTTTCGGCTCCTACGGCCGCGGCACAGCCGGCGTGGGCAGCGATCTCGATCTGCTGCTGATCCTGCAGCGCTGCGACGAGCCGATCTGGGAACGGCTGCGCCGTTGGGATACCGGTTCGTTGCCGCTGGCCTGCGATCTGCTGCTGTACAGCCTGGAGGAATGGCGCAGACTGCCTCAGTGGAACTCCAAACTGGCGGAGGCGTTGCTGAACGACACCCGCTGGCTGGGGGAAAGGCCGGACGGAGTTGATGGCGTTGGCTGAGCCGCCCCGATTCAGCCGGCAGCCGCGCCATCGGCTGAAATCACCCAGAGATGGCCCGCCGTGGCGCCGGGCACCTGCTGGGGATCAAGCCGTTGGTCAAAGCTCACCAGCCGGCCGCCATGGGCCACGGCCAGGGCCACCAGATAGGCATCGGTGATCTGGCGAGGACCAAGGATTCGCTCCCAGCGAATCAGACCCTCCTGGAGCAGGCTGATCTGTTGGGGCCAGAAGGCATGGCTGGGATGGCCGCAGGCCTCGGCCAAACGGGCCGCCACCTGCTGGGCCGGTTGCGTATTGGGATAGGCGGGCTGAGCCATGATCCGCACCACACCGGTTTGCGTGAGCGGGCAGGTGGCCCAGCCCTGGTCGAGATTGCGCTCCAGCCAAGTGCAGGCGGAGGCATGCATCACATGCCCACTGTCGAGCAGGGCGATGATCACATTCACATCAAGCAGGGCCCGCATTCAGAGGCCTTCGAGATCGCGCAATTGATCGATCTGTTCATTGCTCACCAGCTGTTGATCGCTGGCCGCAAAGGGACGGAATCCGGCCACAACCGCAGCGCCAGAAGGCTGGGTTGGCGCCTTGCCGATCAGGGCAGAGCGCAAGAGGCTCGAAACCACTTTCCCGGCGGAGACGCCCTGGTGGCGCGCCAACTCTTTGGCGGCAGCCAACACATCATCCTCGATGTCGAGCGTAGTGCGCATGGCCAGCCTGGCTTGGATGGCATCTTAGCATCAGCGCATCAAGTCGCCTCAGGGCCCCGGTCCCCGCGGCTGAGCTGCTGGAGGCAATCGGCATCGGTGGTGCCGGAACGACGGGCGGGGCGGCCCTGCTTGGAGCGGCGCATACGGCTCTGCAGCTCCTGCAGGAGCGAGAGATCGCTGCCAGGACGCCGGGCAGGGCGGCAAAACCAAAGGCGCCCGCCCCGGCTGGCCCCGGCTGGCCCCTGCTGGCGGCGCTGCCAGCCGGCTCCTGCGAGGATGCCGCCATGGCCCCTCTGGGCCCCAACCGTGAGACCCAAACCTGCGGTCATCATCCCTTTTCATGGACGTCACGTCACGGGTTGATACCCTGAAACCCAATACACAGATGGTGCGATCCTGGTTCCTATCCAGTGGCATGCGTCTGAAGTTTGTACTTGCTTTTGAATCGCGCCTATCATTAATTGGCATGATTTCGTTATTCAAGGATCCCAAAAATCTGGTGGGAGCAGTGACCGATGAAGAATCAGCCCTCCACTACGTGAAACTTCGCAGGCCCGGCATGCTGATTTGTGGTGATCAACTGGACGGGGGAGATGGTTTTTCGCTGGTGGCCAAAGCGAAGGATCTGGTGCCAGATCTAAGGGTGACGATGATCCTTAGTGCGGCCAGTCCCGACGTGGAGCGGGCCCTAATTCTAAAACCCGAAGTCATCTGCCTGGACAAAGACCTCCTGCTACCCGAACGAACCGTGGCGTTTGGCTTGCTGGCTGCCTGCCAGGGAAAGCACTTTGTTTCTCCCTTGGCCCAGGAAACCCTGCAACGAGATCTATCCGCTGAAGAGACAGATGCGACCGCCATGTTGAGCCAAAAGGAAAAGAAGATCATGGATCTGATGATCAGCGGATTCAGCGATCGAGAAATCGCCGACTCCCTCAACCTCAGCATTCATACCGTACGCGATTATAATAAGTCTATCCGCAGCAAGTTTGGGGTCAAAAGCAAAGTGCAACTAGCCGCCATGATCCTGAGCCATTCCCTGGGACTCTCCGCCTGAACGCGGTATGCGGCAGAACGCTGCCTGTCAAGCCCGCACCGCCAGCCCCTCAGCCAGATCGCCAGCCACGCGGCTATCGACCGCAGCCTGCCGGGCCTGGGGCGGACCATCAACCTCCCCGAGCCACTGGCCTCACCAAGCGGATGGAGTGGCCAGCTGACCCGAAAATGACTAGACTTAGATGCCATAGTCAAAAAGACTTAATTGGCCTATTGATGCCCTGTACTGTTCATCCTTCGGACCCAAGGCTGCAGTCGACAGCACTTCTTATGGACTTCACCTCACGGGTTGATGACCTGGAACCCAATCAACGGATGGTGCGATCATGGGTTGCAGCCAGTGGCATGCGTCTGAAGTTTGTGCTGGCCTTTGAATCCCGCCTGGCTATCATGGGTGTGGCGTCTACATTCAAGCAGCGCCAACGCTTGGTGGGAGTGGTGAGCGATGAGGAAACGGCCCTCTACTATGTGAATCTTCATAGGCCCGGTATGCTGTTTTGTGGTGATCAACTAGAAGAGGGAAATGGTTTTTCGCTGGTCTCCCGAGCCAAGAAGATGGTTCCAGATTTACGGGTCATGATGATTCTGGGTGCGGCCAATCCCGATGTGGAGCGGGCCCTTGCTCTCAGACCTGAAGTAATCTGCCTAGACCGGGATATCCTTGCGCCCGAACGACCCGTAGCGTTTGGCTTTCTGGCCGCCTGCCAGGGAAAGCACTTCGTCTCTCCCCTGGCCCAGGAGACCCTGAACCGGGTCCTGTCCGCGGAAGAAACGGACGCCACCTCCATGTTGAGTCCCCAGGAAAAGAGGGTGATGGAACTCATGATCAGCGGAATGAGCGATCAAGGCATTGCCGACTCGCTCCGACTCAGTGTCCACACCGTACGCGATTACAACAAGTCCATCCGCAACAAGTTTGGGGTCAAAAGCAGAGTGCAACTGGCAGCCAAGATCCTGCGCAATTCCATGGGACTTTCCGCCTGATCGCGCTAGGCGGGACGCAGCCAGGAGCTCAGATGGGCGTCGAGGGCCGCCAGGGCCGCCTCAGACGCCGGCAGGGCACGGAAACCGATGAATCCATCCGGGCGGATCAGGACCGCACCACCATGGGGCACCCCGGCCCGGCCCGGATCCAGGCCCAGGGCCTGGCCATCGCACCATTCCACCCGGCCCCGCCACCGCCTGACAAACCGCTCGCCCGCCTCCCCCGCCGGTGGGCCGAACCAGAGCAGCTGATGACGCAACGACTTGAGACGACAACGGTCAGGCCAGCGCTCGCCCGGAGCCGGTAAGGACGCCAGTCCATCGACAGCTTCGGGGTCCCGGCCTTCGCCCCGATACTCACCGATCAGGGGGCTGCCGGCGTAGCAGACATCCAGCATGCCGCGACGGGCCTGCAGGGCCCGATCGGTGGCCTCATCGAGGGGCGGCAGGAACGGCACCACCCCACCGGCGCAGCTGGCCACCAGGGCGGCAATGCCCTGGTGCTGCTCGTCCGACACCTCCAGCACATGGCGATCCGCCATTCCCCGCTCGATAGCGTAGGTATCCAGCAGGGCGGGGTCGGCTTCGCCCTTCAGGACCAGCGCCAGCTTCCAGGCCAGGTCGGCCGCGTCCAGCAGGCCCGCATTCAACCCCTCCCCGCCCCAGGGGCTGGAGAGATGGCCCGCATCCCCGACCAGAAAGCAATGGCCCTCCGCCAACTGGGGCACCTGGCGGCGATGCATGCGGAAACAGGAGATCCAGCTGGTCTCCAGCCCCCCCGGGTCCCGCCCCAGCCGCTCGTGCACCAGCTGGCGCAGCACGTCGCCCTGCGGCGGGGGCTCCCCTTCCTGCAGCGGCGGCCATTCCGTCAACAGCAGGCGCCGGCCCTGGGGCAGCACCCCAAGGAACAACGGACCGGCTTCCGTCACCACCAGCACGTGTTGATCCGGCGGCAGCAACGGCTGCGCCAACCCCGCCTCCGCCACGAGGTAGTGGCCCGGATAGGTCTCCCCCTCCAGTTCCTCCCGCAGCGAAGCGCGGGTGAGGCTATGGGCGCCACTGGCATCGATCAACCAGCTGAGCCGATCGAGCACCTCTTCGCGACCGTCATGGTGGCGTAGTTCCACCCGCACTCCCTCCAGCCCCGGTTGCACGGCGGTGACGCTCACCCCGTGCTCCAACTTCCCCCCCAATGACTCCAGCCTGGCCGTCAGCAGGGCTTCGGTCCGCCACTGGGGCAGGCAGCACTGGAACGGCCAGGGAGTGTCGACCTGGTCCATGCGCCCCCGGGAAAGGGGTTGGTGGTCCGGACCCAGCACTAGGGCCTGGCGCACCGCCACCCCCGCCTGCAAGAAAGGCTCCAGGATCCCGGCGCGATCCAGCACCTCGAGGGTGGCGGGCTGCAGGGACGTGCCCCTGGCCTGGCGGTGGGGCACCAGCTCCCGTTCGATCAAGCGGGCGGCGATGCCGTGGCGGGCCAGCTCGCAGGCCGCGAACAACCCCGAGGGACCGCCACCAATGATCAGCACCTGGGGGGCCATGGGAGCGCCGGGAGGCAAGACGAAGTCATTCTGCGCAGGGGGCCCCTCAGGCTTCGCGCCGCTGAGGCAGGACGGCGCCGCCAGAGCCCGGGTTGGCCGCGCGCCAAAGGGCCTCCTGCACGGCATCCGCCAGGGAGGCGCTGGTGCTCACCGGTCCCAGGTCACTGTCGGCACCGCAGAGTCGCATCGCCAGGGAAGGACTGATGCCCGTGAGGATCGGGTGGCACCCCATCAGGGCCACGCTGCCGCAAAGGCTGCGCAGAAACTCCTGCAACCCCTCCTGGCTGTCCACCAGCCCAGCCAGGTCAAAGATGAACACCCGCGCCTTATCACGGACGATGCGCTCCAGGCTTGCCCGTCGGATCGTCTCCCCCCGTTCGCGATCGATGACACCGATCAGGGGGAGGATCAGCACCCGTTCACTCAGCTTGGAGACAGGGGCTGAGAGGGCATGGACGGTCTCGCCGGTGCGAACCAGGTTATCGAGGGTGTCGAACAACGAGGTCTCCAGGGCTTGCAGATCAGCGGCCAGGGCCCCGGCCTCGTTACCGCCGCCGGCCAAGGCCTGAACCTGGGCCAATTCGTGCTGCAGCTGGCCGCGATCCGCCTGCTGCCAGCCCCGCTCCAGCAGGTTGCGGGTGTGGCGTTGCAGTCGCTGGAGGGGCGTCACCACATGGCGACTGATCAGCAGGGACCCAGCTCCTGCCACCGCCAGGGCCAGGAGGGCATTGAGCAGGCTGTCGCGCAGCTGCTGGTTGGCGGGGGCCGAGATCTCGGCGCGGGGAATCTCGGCGATCAGGGCCCAGGGCCGGGTGGCTTGGCGCTGGCCGCCGCTGATGGGCTCAAAAGGGGCATAAACCCCCAACACCGACTGGCCGAAGCGGTTGCGATAAAAGGCCTGGCCGCTGCGGCCGGCCAGGGCGGCCTGGGCGGCGGGAGTCGTTTCCTGCAGGACCCCCTCCACCCCCCGACTCCCCCGGACCATCCGGTCGACCCACTGGGGGTCGACTCCTCCAAGGCGCAGGGCCGCTGCGGCTTCAGCCGGACGCTCCTTCTGGAGACGGGCAATCGACACCCGCACGCCGCTGGGGTCCACGACCACCAGGTCACCACCCTCCCCAAGGCCGAGTTCGCGCCAGTGGTAATCCGAGGTGAGCTGTTTCTGGAATTCCTCAAACTTCACCTGCAGAATCAAATAACCAAGCAACCTGCCATTGCCATAAACCCCGGTGCCGGTGAAGAACGATGGGGCCCCATTGGAATAGAGATAGGGACGCAAGTCGGAAAGCTGGACCTGCTGGATCGCCTGCTCCCAGCGGCCATAGTTATCTAGGCGCTGGCCTCGCTGAGACCGGAGCTTCTCGAACAGCAAACCGAAATTGGTCTGGTGGGATGCATCCCTCAGCAGGTTGCTGCCCATGTCGGCCTCATTGGCCATGCTGAACACGATGTTGCCGGCGACATCCACCAACAGCAGGTCGTGCAGCAGGAAGGCATGGCGCTCGGGATTGAGCGACTCAAATACCTTGCGGTAAAGCTTGTCGTAGGCCGTCCGATTCGGTCCGGGCCATTCGAGCCGGGCCTCCGGATCCCTGGGGGAATCGAGCAAATAGGTCTGCTGCAGGGCCCGGCCCTGGGGTTGGGAGGGCATCATGCTGGTGACATCAAATCCACTCCACTCGGAGGCCCCCTGCTGCTGCAACGGTGCCACGACCTCCCTCTGGTAAAATCCCCTTAATTCCATCACCCGATCCGGATTTTCCTGCAGGGCGGCGAACTGACGCTCGAGCCCGGGCAACTCGGCTACCACGGTGTCATCGTCAGCCAGGACCAACGTTAGGGAGCGCAGTTGATCGAGATAGGCGTGAAAGGCATCCGCTTTGAAAGCGAGGATGCGCTTGAGTTGGGTCTGCTGGCGCTCCACCAATTGGCGCCGCAGCTGCAGCTGGCTAAGCACACCCGATAAAAGCAGCGACAGCGCCACTGTGCTGAGAATCCATGTGGCGAGACTGGAGGCCAGGGAGCGCCGATCCAGGATCGACACGCCCCGCAAGATCTGGCGAAGATTCAACGGCTGCGCCATGCTCCTGGCTTAGAGCTTCTGACTTTAGGGAGGTGCTCTTGATCGCTATGCTTTCAAGGGCTTTTTAAACCTCCTGCCGCTGCCCGCCATGCCAGCTCTCCAACCATGAGCGACATGGGACCTGCCGTTTTGCTGCTCCGCCACGGCCTGGGCGATCAAGATCTGCGCAGGGTGAGGCAATTGGCTCCGTATCTCACCCCCTCCCTGCCATCCATCTGCGCCACCTATGGCCAATGGCTCCAGGGCGACCCCAGTCGCGCCGGTCTGTTGGGACACGATGACCCCCAAGACGACGCCCTGAAGAACTATTGGACATCATTCCTGCAGGCACACGTCGATCAGGGGTACATCCAAACGCGGCGTCAACTGGGCAGCCATTATGCCGAGCTGGACGTCACCCTTCCCGCCTGCATCGAAAGCCACGATCAGATGTTTGCCTTGTTGCTGGATCTTGCCGCTGGCCAGGCCAGCCGGGGCGGTGGCAATGCGGATGTGATCGCCAGCCTGAGTCGACTTCTGCACCTCGACCTGGGCCTCATCACCAGCGGCTATCTGGAAAAACGGGACGAACTGCTCGCCCTTCAGAGCCATGCCGTCATGGAGATGTCGACCCCCGTCACCGAGATTTGGGAAGGCATCCTGCTGCTGCCCCTGGTGGGGCTGGTGGACAGCCGCCGCTCGGAAGACATCATGCATGCCGTGCTCAATGCCATCTCCGCAACCCATGCCCGGGAGTTCATCCTCGACATCAGCGGCGTCGGCGTGGTCGACACCGCCGTCGCCAATTACCTCATCAAAATCACCCGGGCCACGGCCCTAATGGGGTGTGAATCGACCATCTCCGGCATCTCGCCCGCCATTGCGCGCACCATCGTGCAACTCGGCGTGGATGTTGGACAGGTGCGCACCACCGCAACGATGATGGATGCGCTCAGCAACGCCTTTGGGCGCCAGGGCATCACCCTCAACGGCCATACCGGCATCCTGCAACGGGCATGAGGCCAGCTGCCGCCACCGGGGCATCGGCAGCCTTCCTGGGTGGCCCAACAACAGCGCCCAGCAGCGCCGACGACAAACCCTTCCAGATCACCCGCGGCTGCCTCACCCTGCTGTTACCGGAGGACCTGGGCCACCAGCACATCGAGCGCCTGACGGGTTCAATCCTGCCCCATCTCAGTGAACACAGTCGTGTCACCAGTGTCGTATTTGATTGCACCCATCTGCGCCTGATCGACCCCACCGATCTGGCCGAGTTGATGGACCTGGTCCAAACCATCGTCCTGATGGGCAAGGGGGTGGGGTTCTGCAGCATCTCGCCAGGCCTCGCCGCCCTCCTGATTGATCTCGATCTACCCCACAACCATGCCATCTTCGGCCGGGACCTCGATGACGCCATCGCCCGTCTGGCCGGCACCGATCCAGGCCATGGGAGCGCCAAACCCCTGCCTTCAAGATGAAGAACCCAAGTTGGCCCCTGCCCCAGCGGGTCCTTCTGCGCCACCGCAGTGACGCCAACCGAGCTACCGTTCGGGCCCTGCAACTGGCCCGCTCCAGCGGCCTGTCGGAATCCAGGGCCCAACAATTGGCCACCGCCGTGTCCGAGCTGGTCGGCAATGTGGTCAAGTACGCCCAAGCGGAGGGCGAAGTCCGCCTCCAAACCCTCGCCACCGCAGACGGAAGGGGCTGGTTGGAGGTCGTGGTCGCGGACCAGGGCCCCGGGATTGCCAATCCGCCCCAGGCCCTTCAGGAGCATTTCAGCAGCGGCGGCACCCTGGGCCTGGGGCTGCCGGGGGTGATGCGCCTTGTCGATGATTTCGAACTGCACAGCCGAGCTGGCGAGGGGACCTGGATCCGGATTCGCATGTCCCTCTCCCCCCATGGTTGAGATCGTCGCCCGTGGCACCACCCCCGTGCTTCCGGGCGAGGCTTACCGCGGAGCCCGCTCACGCCTGCTGCGACTCCTACGGGAACTCGGGCTGCCGGAGGCTTTAGCTCTCCAGACCACGAGCCGCTTCTCCGCCGTCTATCGCGGCTTACCGCCGGGCAGCAGCCTCGGCATTGAGGTAGGCGAAGCCCCTTTACACCTTGAATTGCGGCTCCGGCTGCGGCCGATCCCCGGCGCCTCCGTCGACCCGAGCCTGCTGGGAGCCTGCTTCACGGTGATGGAGAACTCGGACCCCGCCCCAGGCGAAGTGATGCTTTGCCGTCGGTTACCCGTGACGGGCCGGCTGGCCATCCAACGCTGCCGCGCCATCCTGGAAGAGCGCACAGCTGAGGAACTAGCCCATGACGTGTCCGATGCCAAGGTGCGGTTACGGGACACCCGCAACGTACTGGTAGGGGTTCAGCAGGAGCTGAGCATCGCAGCGGATATCCAGCGCCAGATGCTGGTCAGCGAGCGCGAACTCAACCGACTGACGCCGGGCCTTGATGTAGCCGCCTTGATGATCCCAAGCAAAGGTGTCGGCGGCGACCTCTACGACTGCATTCCCATCGGCGACAGCCGCTATCTGCTCTGCATCGGCGACGTCTCCGGGAAAGGGGTCCCCGCCGCCCTGATGATGAGCACCTGTCTCACCTTGCTGCGGGCCTACGCCGAGATTCTGGATTCACCAGCGGCGATCATGGCCCGCATCAACCAGCGCATGAGCCATGGCAATGAAAACTGTGGTTTTACCACCCTGCTGATTGGCATCCTGGATGCCATCAATGGTCAATTTCGCTATTGCAACGCAGGCCACAATCCGGCCCTGGTCCTGCGCCAGAACGGCGACGTTGAGGCGCTGCGCCAAGTGCATGGTGTGGCCGTTGGTATCCAGGAGGGTGGGCTTTACGCCGAGGACAGCATGACCCTGGAGGCAGGGGAGACGCTACTGGCCTACACCGATGGCGCCAACGAAACCTTCAACCCCCAGCGCGAGCGCTTTGGCCTGGAGCGCATGATCCGCTTTTTCCAGGGAACCTCCGCCGCTTCGACGCCTCGCCTGATGCGCCGTTTCATTCGCCAGCTCCGCGATTTTGGCGGCAATGAACCCCAACACGACGACATCACCCTTCTGGCGGTGCGACGTTTGCCCTGGAAGCACCCCGACCCAGAGGCCGAACTTCACATCAGCGTCAGCAATCAGGTCAGCGAACTCGCCGTCATTCGCGATGCTGTGACCGCATGGTGCCAGCATCGCCATGTACCCCCAACCAGCCGTCGTCGTCTACAGGTGGTTCTTGATGAGCTCATGGGCAATGCCATCCGCCATGGGCTGGTGGGCATGGGGCGTGAAGCGCAGCTGAAACTGGATCTGGGTCGCAAGGGCCACCAACTACGCATCCTGCTGCAGGACAACGGCCCCCCCTTCAATTTGCTGGAGGTGCCTTCCCCTCACTTAGACACCGACCTGGAAGCACGGCCGATCGGCGGACTGGGCCTGCATCTTGTCCGCCAGATGGTGGCCTCCACCCGCTATCGGCGCCAGGACGGCATGAACACCATCGAATTGCTGATGGATCTGACAAGAGCCCCAGGCCCTAGTCCGAGGTTGGCTGGGCCTGATTGAGGGGAAATTGCACCCTGGTTTCATTGAAACCGTTGATGTAGTCGTAGTCCACCGACGAACAAAGACGACGGACTAGGTGGATGCCCAGGCCGCCAATGGCCCGATCTTCAAGGGGCCCCTCCAGGTCCGGGGGATCGGCCTGGAGGGGATTGAAGGGAGGGGTGCCGTTGTCACGCAGCACCAACTCCAAAATGTCCCCCCGTCGCTGCAAGTCAAGACTGATGCGGGCCTGATCGCCGAGGCTGCGGCAACCATGGTGAATGGTGTTATGCAGCAATTCATCGATCACCACCAGAAGCCGCCGTTGCAGGGGCCGCCCTATTGCCTGGGCCAGGCAATAGTCCCCGACCGCTTCCTTAGCCCTAGCCATCGCGGCCACGGCATTGCCAATGGGCAGATGGAGGGACGCTGGCGATTCCATGGTCTCCATGCTAAGTCCGTTTTCCACCTGGGAAGCCTGCCGATCTGGGCTCGCCGACTTGAGCCGCAGGGCCAACAGGGTGATGTCATCCTGCTGGGGCACACCGGCGGCGAACTCCCGCAAACGGCGCATCAGAGCCCGCACCAACCGGGGCGTGGTTGGGGCGGCAACGGAAGCGGCGGAGGCGACCTCCTCCATGAAATCGACAACGCGCGTAATGCCGAAACGGCCACCGGCGCCGCTGGCCATCTCGCTGGCGCCATCGGTGAAGCCCAACACGGTGGAACCAGGCTCCAGTGAGAGCCTTCCCTCTCTATAAGTTGCCCCCTCCACCACCCCCAGGGCGGGACCATGGACGGTGGATAGCAGGGTCACCGAACCATCGGGCCGTTGCAGCAGCAGGGGCACATGGCCGGCATTACACCAACGCAATTCGCCACTATGGGTATCCAGGGAACCGACCACCAAGGTGGTGAAGGCGCAGGCTTCGTTGTTGTGGCATAGGCGCTGGTTCAGCCGACGGGCCATGGCGGCCGGCGAATCCAGAATTTCGGCATAGGAGCGCACCAGGCTCAAGCAGGTGCTCATCAACAACGCCGCCGGCATCCCCTTGCCGGCCACATCGCCGACACAGAAGCAATAGCGCCCGGCTCCCACCGCAATGCAGTCATAGAGATCGCCACCCACCTCCTTGCTGGGAATCATCAACACCCCCACCTCCAACCCCGGCGTGAGGCGATGCAGCTCGCGCTCCCCCACCAACAGATCGCGCTGGATGGCACTCGCCATCAGCACCTCCTGCTTCAGTCGCTCGTGGGCCTGGCTCAGGGCCTGGGTGCGCTGCTGCACCTCCGCTTCGAGGTCGCGGTTACGTGTTTCCAGCAGGGTCTGGCGCTGGTGGCGGTGCTGGGCGTCCCGCAATACCACCGCCAGGGCGGAGCCGGCGAGCACTATCAGGAAAAGGATTTCGGCCATCTGCAGACCGGTGAGCTCTTCCCGCAGGCTGCGGCGAATCCAGGCGCCGGGCACCACATAGAAAGCATGGGAAGCCAGGGTGGGAATCGGGGCCCGGATGATGTAGTTATCGCCTTGGCGCACCACGGCGATCCCTCCGTGGTCGGAATCCTTCCCAGCAGGCAACAGTTGCTTGTAGGGCCTCGGCAATTGGTCTCCCTTCTGGGGGATGGCGCCCTGGCGGGCCAGTAACTGGCCATCGGAGCGGGCCACGAACAACGGCACCGCCGCCATCGTGGACGAACCTTCGGGGGGGAGACCCACCGTCGTGTCGTCCGTATCACTGAGTTTCCTTAGCAACGACGCCACCCCCATGTCATGGCCGACGGAGCCGGCCCAGTGCCCCTGGATCTGGAAAGGAGCCACCACGCTGATCAGCCACTGCCGCGCCGCCGGGTCGTAATCCGGCTCCGTCCAGCGGGGGCGTCCAAGGGGATTGGTGCGGGGATTGGTGAGCTGAACCCAGGGGGTGGCGCGGTAATCGAGGTCGGAAGTGGTGTTGGCGATGAAATCGCCATTGCCAGGCCAAAAGATGACTTCGCCGTTGCTGAGCGGCAGCACCCAGGTGTTCATGAGCAGAGAATCCTGTGCTCCGAGACCGAACTGGCGTGTCACTCTGACGGCGCGGCTGAAAAAGCGGCGATTTTCGGCGGTCAACGGCACCCCGGGAGGGATCCAAATCCCGCCATCCATGGCGGGTCGAAATTCGGCCTGGGGGGTGCGCCAGGAGCCATCGGCGTCACGACGCACCAGGGACTCCAGGGGGACATCGGCCGCGCCCGGGACCGATACCTGCTCGGAGAGCAGGGCGGCGAAACGGCTGATGCTGGCCTCCGCCTGCCGCAACGTGGCATCAAGGCGGCTGACATTCCAGGACGCCCGCTGGCGCTGGCTGGCCACCACCCTGGCGACCAGGTAACTGGAGACCCGCTCCTGCACCAACTGGAACCCCAGCAATGACGCGAGGCAGAGCAGAACGACCGTGGCTACGGTCCTGTTGGCGCCGGGCACCCGGGCCATGGGGCCTGGGAGAATCATGAAATTGCATCCCTCCCCAGAATCCGACCCCGATGTTTCGCCATCTCCTGGTCCCCACCGATGGGTCCGACCTCTCGGACGGCACCATCCGCAAAGCCGTCAACGTCGCCCGTGGTGATGGCGCTCGGATCACCTTCCTGCATGTGCGCCAAAGCCTGCCGATCACATCTCAGGTGACGTTCTACAGCGACACAGCCCTGTTCGATCCCGCCATTGCTCAACAGTTTATAGAAGCCGAAGGCCATTACAGCCAATCGGTGCTGGACAAGGCCCGGGCGATCGCCGTAGCGGAGGGGGTCCCCTGCGCCACCCTCACCAGCGACAATCCCCTGATCTACGCGGCGATCATCGAGACCGCGGAACAAGAGGGCTGCGACCTGATCTTCATGGCCTCCCATGGCCGTCGTGGTCTGGCAGGGCTGCTGCTGGGTAGTGAAACCCAGCGGGTGTTGACCCATGCGAACCTGCCGGTGCTGGTTTATCGCAAGCAAGATCCGCCCCGAGGACTGCATGGGAATTGACCGTTGATCAAGGCTCTCTTGTATTGACAAGAGACGCAACTGATTCGACCCCGGTTGGAGGCCCTGGGGATTGGCAGTCCTGAGGGTTCGTTGCCATGCTCAGCGGGCCGATTGAAGTTCAGCCTGCCATGGCGCCATGGAGCCGCCCAGCCAGCCCTCCCCCCGCCGGTCGCGAATGCAAGGGGAACCATCGTGCGCCAGAGCCATCTGACCTCTCTCCCTTGGCGAGGACGATAGCGATGGGGCTGGCCTGGTTTCTCCTACCTGGGGCTGGCCTGGCCCAGACAGCGGTGGGTGCCAGCCAGGTCCAGCCCGCCTTCAACGACCTGCGCCCCCAGGATTGGACCTACCAGGCCCTGCAACAACTGGACCAGAACCACCCCTGCCTAGGTCCCCACAACAGTCCCCTGTTCGAGGCTGGGCGAACGATCAGCCGGCAGGAGGCGGCGGTGCTGCTGCGGGGCTGCCTGCGGGCCGGCAGTGAAGCCACCGACGCTCTGCTGCGACTGCAGCGCGAACTCGCCCCGGAAATGGCGGGTCTCCAGGGCCAAGCCGACGCCCTGGAAGCCCGCTTGGGGGAACTGGAGGCAGGCCGATTTGCACCGGCTACCCGGCTGAAGGGGCAGGGCACTTTTGTGCTGGGGGCCACGGGCTTTTCAGGGGGGAACCGGCCCCTGGTTCAGACCTACCAAGCCCAGGAAGGTGGCACCACCTTCTCCTACGACCTGCGTCTCAACTTCGACACCAGCTTCAGCGGCAAGGACCTGCTGCGGGCCCAGCTGCGGGCGGGAGACTTCGCCAACTCTAGTTTCGGCAACCTCAATGGCCTCAATGAGCTGGAGGTGGCCTATCAAAGCTCCTGTGGCTTCGGCTCCAACTGCGCCCACGTCCTAGCGATCTACCGCCTTTTTTATCAATTTCCTCTCGGCCCTGAGATCACCCTGACCGTGGGGCCCCGCATCCGCCAGGACGATGGCCTGGCGCTGTGGCCGAGCGTTTATCCAGCGGACACCATCTTGGATGTGTTCAGCTATGCGGGAGCCCCGGGGGCCTACGACACCAATCTGGGGGCTGGCATTGGCCTTTGGTGGAAGCATGGCGGCTGGAGCATCAGCGCTGAATATTTGGCCGCCAATGCCGATCGAGGTTCCCCCCTGACGGGAGGGCTATTCACGGCGGCCTCGGGGGCCACGGCCACCGTGCAAGTGGGCTACGAGGCCGACGCCTGGGCGTTGGCGGCGGTCTACACCTGGGGCAATGCGCTGCCCGGAGCGGTTTACCCCGGCAGCGCTACACCCTTGGCGGCCCTCAATACATCGGACTGGCCAGCCTTGGCCGCCTTCGGAACCACCGGCAACACCCAATCGGTGGGACTCAGTGGTTACTGGCAACCCAACAGTTCCGGTTGGTGGCCCTCCATCAGCAGCGGCTGGGGGCTGAATGGGATTCGGCCCGGCAACACCGGGGCGGGCTTCGGATCGCTGACCAGCCAATCCTGGTTTGTGGGCCTGCAATGGAGCGATGCCCTGGTACCTGGCAACAACTTCGGGCTGGCCGTCGGCCAGCCCACCTTCATCACGGGCTGCGGCGGGGTGTGCTCGCGATTGCTGGGCCAGGGCAACGACACCCCCAGAGATGGCCAATTCGCCTGGGAGGGATGGTACATGTGGCAGATCAGCGATGCCATTTCGGTAACGCCGGCCCTGTTTTACCTCAGCAGCCCCTACGGAGCCATTGACCGCAGCCTGGCCAGGCAGCAATCCAGCGGCAGCGGCTTCCAGAACCTGGGGGCGCTGGTCAAGACCACTTTCCACTTTTGAATTTAACTTCCACTTTTGGACCGAGAAACACTGCTACTGGCCGAATCACTCAAACGACCAAACCCGCCAACAATAAAGACTGGTTGCGTTGGGATTGCTGACGGGCCATCTCCAACAGCACCTCCTTAAGGCGGGGCTCATGGGCACGCAGGTGATCGAAGACGCTGCGGGAAAGAACGAAGGCATCCACGTAGGTCTTGGAACGGACGCCGCAGGTGCGCTCTTCCTTGAGAAAGAATGACAGATCGCCCACATAGTCGCCGGCAGTGATGCACAACACCTCCTTGGGCAAGGCAATCGTGGTGTCAATTTCCAATTCGCCCTTGGTGATGAAGACAATTTCATCCCCCATGGCTTCCGGCGGCAGAACCATGATGTCTGGGGGGAAAGTCACCGGTTGCAACAGCATCAATAAACGGTTGCGCAGACCTGGCGGCGCTTTGCTGAAGAGGGGCACAGTCTCCACTTGATCACGCAGCATCTTGTAGGTGACCTCACTGCGCAATTCCGCCGGCAATTCCTCGAACAACTCCCTCGCCTGAAAGCCCCTAGTACGGGCCCATTGATAATCGTTAAAGCGACGCACCCGGGTAATGGTGTCTTGGTCGACACCGTTATGACCCAGGAAATCAGCAATCGCCGACTGGCGTTTGCGATAGTCTGAACGACCGCCATCCAGCTGGTTGAGGATGCTCACGACATTGCCCACCACAAAGGCGTAGAGCAATGCACCAACGATCATCATGCCGATAGCCAGGATAATCTCTAATTGGGTTTTTGGGGTGATATCTCCATAGCCAACCGTGGCAAGAGTGGTGACCGTCCAATACAAAGAATGCAGGTATAGATCAAAGAAGTTATTGCGAGCAAGTTCAAGACGCTGGATCCAGCCATGGGGACTAAAATCACGCAGGCCCACCCAGAGCCAAAGGCAGGCGATCCAATTGGTAATCAGCATAATACTGGCGCTATAGCGCAGCATGCGTAACACCGCGGTGTTAAGAAGCTGGAGGTCTTCCCAGCGAGCCGTAATCCTCCATAGCTGGGGCAAGCGCAACAGGGGCAACATGGTCACCAGCGGTAGGCGAACATGCATCCCACTAACAACCAAAAAAGGGAGGTTGGCGAGCAAATCGAGCCAGAACCAACCCCTAAAATAACGGCGGGCGATCAGCCTACGGTCCTTGACAATGATCCCATTTCGCTCAAAGCTAGTGTTGAAAGTCAGGGCAATATCCAGCAAGCCGATCATACTAAATAGGAACCAAAGTGGGGTCAGAGCGTGGCCATAACCAAACGACTTGAGCAGCTCCAGCGGCAGGATCAGGCCCGTGATGAGGGCCATGCCACAGACCAAAAGATCCCAACCAATCTTGAAGGGGCTATTCTCACGCAGCAGACGCATATCAGGCCCTAACTGCGCAAGACGGAACGGGCAGCTTCGAGGTCAGGGGTGATTTCAAAAAGGGAGGAAAAGCCCGCCATATCAAAGATTTCTTGGACTTCGTCATTCAGGCCAGCTAACACCATGCGGCCCTGGTCAGACTTGAGCTTCTTGAGGTGGGCCAGAAAAACGCGCAATCCGACGCTACTGACATAGTCCATCTCACTGAGTTCAAGAATAAATCGACGCGAACCTTCGCCCAACAGCTGCTTGAGGGTGTCATCCAGTTCAGCTGAGGTGTTGCTGTCCAGCTCACCCTTGACATGGATAATCATGAAGCTCGCTTCCAACGGCGCTGAGAGACCGCTGGCCTCGATGCCATCAACCAGGGACGCGGGCTGGACGCTGAGTTCCAAGGGGCTACTGGGTTTTGCTCAAGGTAGCAGCCCCATCGCAAGATCAAAGCGGCCCTCCATGGCCTCGCCCAGCCCGATCACCGCCGCCGTTCGCGATGCATCCAGCTGATCCAGTCGGCTGAAATCTGCTTGGGACAGACGGCCTCACATTCCAGCTGGCTGCTGCAACTGCCGAAGCCCTCGGCCGCCATGCGCTCGGTCATCGCCAGGGCACGGCGCTGCCGTTCGGGCTGGCCCTGGGGCAGTTGCCCCAGGTGGGCCAGCTTGGCCGCCACAAACAGGCTGGCCGAAGCATTGCGGCAGCTCGCCACACAGGCACCACAACCGATGCAGGTGGCGGTGTCGAAGGCACTGGCGGCCTGATCACGGCCGACCAACTGGGCGTTGGCCTCGGGGGCCTGACCCGTGTTGACCGAGCAATAGCCGCCCGCCGCCAGGACCCGATCCAGGGCCGAGCGATCGACGCTGAGGTCCTGCAGCAGGGGAAAGGCCCGGGCCCGCCAGGGCTCCAGCACCAGCACCTCGCCATCGCGGAAGCGGCGCAGGTAGAGCTGGCAAACGCTGGTGGCGGCCTGGGGGCCATGGGCCTGGCCGTTGACCAGGAAGCCGCAACTGCCGCAGATGCCTTCACGGCAATCGTGCTCAAAGGTCACCGGCCGCTCACCGGCAGCGATCAGCCGTTCATTGAGCCAATCGAGGGCCTCCAACAGCGACAAATCGGCACTCACCTGCTCCAACTGGTGGGTTTCAAACCGTCCCGGCGCCCCAGGCTGCTCCTGACGCCAGATTCTCAAGGTGAGACTCAGGGTGATGCTCATCGGTAGTCCCGCTGGCTGGGGGTGATTTCGCTGAACGACAGGGGCTCGACATGGCGCTGGGGCGGCCCCCCAGCCCGCCATTGCCAAGCGGCAATATGGCCAAAACGGGCGTCATCGCGCCGCGCCTCCCCGGCGGCAGTCTGGTGCTCCTGCCGGAAATGGGCCCCGCAGGATTCTTCCCGGGCCAGGGCATCGCGCAACATCAGATCGGCCAGGCCGAAATAATCCTGCAGGCGCAAAGCCTTCTCCAACTCGACGTTGATGCCGCGGCCTGCACCTGGGGAGGAGGGATCACCGCAGGCCCCCAGATCAGCCACACCGCCCTCCTCGGCAAAGGCCTGGCGCAGGTCCTCCACCTCAGCGATCGCCTGCTCCAGCCGTGGACCATGGCGACTGATGCCACAGGCCTCAATCATCAGATGGCCCAGTTGCCGGTGCCAGCTATCTACCGGCCGGGGCACCTGAGAGCCGCCCCTGGGCACCAGCAATGCCGCAATGCGGGCGCCGGCATCGGCCCGGGCCTGGCGGCAGGCGGGATGGTCCGGCCCCACCTCGGGCTGGGGCTGCCCCGCCAGCCAGGCGGTGATGGTGGCAGGGGCGATGAAATAACCATCGGCCAAGCCCTGCATCAGGGCGCTGGCCCCCAGGCGGTTGGCGCCATGTTCGGAGAAGTTGGCCTCCCCCAGCACGAACAGTCCCGGCACCGTGCTCATCAGGTGGTAATCGACCCACAGGCCCCCCATCGTGTAATGGGGGGCGGGGTAGATCCTTAATGGCGTGACCAGGGGGTTCTTACCGGTGATGCGCTCGTACATCTCCAATAGGTTGCCGTAGCGCGCCTCGATCGCCGCCTTGCCATCGCGGGCGATGGCGTCCCCCAGGTCGAGATACACCGACCGTCCCCCGGGACCAACACCATGGCCCGCCAGGCACTGTTCGCGAGCCCGCCTTGAAGCCACATCCCTGGGCACCATGTTGCCGTAGGTGGGATATTGGCGCTCAAGGAAATAATCCCGCTCGTCCTCCGGAATCGCCTCCGGCTCCCGGCCATCCGCCGGCCGGGCCGGCAGCCACACCCGCCCGTCATTGCGCAGGCTCTCGCTCATCAGGGTGAGCTTGCTCTGGTAGGCGTCGCCGCTGGGGATGCAGGTGGGATGGATCTGGGTGAAGCAGGGGTTGGCGAAATCAGCCCC
>Ga0114979_10000924_pt1 | contig 19500 bp, 17 predicted proteins | sample S_140625_EF_Meta_FD_87315 | JGI IMG/M metagenome (GOLD analysis project Ga0114979, IMG submission 87315) | Freshwater microbial communities from Lake Simoncouche, Canada to study carbon cycling - S_140625_EF_MetaG | ecosystem: Environmental > Aquatic > Freshwater > Lake | place: Lake...
AAATTCAACATAGCACAGGCAATTAACGCATGCGTTGACTCAAAAACGGATTATTTTAGCCGCCTATTCGATTGAAAATTATGAGAGAAATCCAATTCAGAGAAGCCATCTGCGAAGCCATGTCGGAAGAAATGCGCAGAGATGGTTCTGTTTTTTTGCTGGGAGAAGAAGTAGCTGAGTACAACGGAGCTTACAAAGCATCCAAAGGTATGTTGGACGAGTTCGGTGCAAAGCGTGTCATCGACACGCCAATCGCTGAACTCGGATTTTCAGGAATCGCGGTTGGTGCAGCAATGAACGGTCTGCGCCCTATCGTTGAATTCATGACTTGGAACTTTGCGATTCTTGCCGCCGACCAGATTATCAACTCAGCAGCGAAAATGTTGCAAATGAGCGGTGGTCAATACAGTGTGCCAATCGTTTTTCGCGGTCCCAACGGAACAGCCGGACAATTGGCAGCAACGCACTCACAAAGCTTCGAATCCATGTATGCACACGTGCCTGGCTTGAAGGTTATAACCCCGTCTAACCCCTACGATGCGAAAGGCTTGTTGAAAGCCGCTATCCGCGACAACGACCCCGTTGTTTTCTTTGAAAGCGAGAAGATGTATGGCGACAAAGGACTCGTTCCGGATGGAGAATATATCATTCCAATCGGTGTTGCGGACATCAAGCGCGAAGGAACGGATGTGACCTTGGTTTCCTTCGGGAAAATCATGAAAACAGCACTTGCTGCGGCTCAAGAACTCGAAAAAGAAGGCATCAGCGTTGAGGTGATCGACCTGCGCACGATTCGTCCGCTGGACATCGATACCATTGTGCAGTCGGTTAAGAAAACCAATCGTCTGATTATCCTTGAGGAGTCATGGCCGGTAGCGAGTATCTCAACGGAAATCGCTTATCGCGTACAGCGTCATGCTTTTGATTATCTCGACGCCCCTGTTCGTCGTGTGACACAGAGCGACACACCTTTCGCGTTCGCAACTACACTGATTGAAGCTGCACTGCCTCAGGTAGCCGATGTTGTGCGCACAGCAAAAGAGGTGCTCTACCGATAGTCTACAACTTGAAAATGATATAAGAAAAGGTGATGGCCCATTAGCGGCGCATCACCTTTTCTATTTTACGACCTCTTGAAGTTTGTACATCCACCAGGTAGGTCCCGGTGATGAGGGGAAGACGCACCTGACAGCTGCCCGTTCCCGGACGTAACGTCTCCACCAATTTCCCTTCCATCGTATAGATGTTTACCTGACGAATCACATCGTTACCGGCCTGAATGCGCACCAATCCATTGATAGTTGGGTTTGGTGATACTGTAAACAACGCTTTGCGTTCATCCACGCCAATGATAGTGGACTGCATCGATGCCGAAGCCATTTGAACCGGATCAGGGCCTTCCTCCCAATACATTTCTTCGAAGGAATTAATGAGCGGGTGATCCATCGCAAACATTTCTTCATTCCATTTTGGTGGCAGTGATTGATACCACAGTCGGGCCGTCACCGTAACGTTACCGCTCACTCCTTGCAATGGGACGTGATAATGTATCTCATCGGTGCCTGAGCCTTCAATGCCATTGAGCACGTTGAAATTCGGATCTGTTGCTGCAGCACCAACTACCATGGTTGTGTCGTAAACCGCGTGCGTTGTCGAAAAACCGGTTGGCACCAATCGATTATCCTTGATCATGTGGTGCGCGCGCTCCAGCACGGTGGTAACGTTACCCATGACATCACCCATGACCATTTCATAGATCTGCACCTCATTCACATCGTCTGTGATTAAGTCGTAATGCGGCTCCCATGCTGGATCCTGTCCTTGCACTTCAAAATCAGGATTGATTTTACCGGAATGAAAGACTTCGTTTCCATCTTCATCTGTCAAGATGAATTCTACAAATGCTCTTCGCGCCGGATAACCGCTCGGCAGCTTATGCCCGGCAAGGTTGGCCACCTTCACGGTGTAACGAGCTGTATCTCCATCAATAGCGCCTTCGGAGACCTGCAGGGTTGCTGAATGATTTTGGAGGTTATCGAGTGTCCGATTGATTACGGTTTGGAAATGCTCTTCATTGGCTGTGATGCCCAATTCATCAATGCGATTCTTCATCAATTCAAGCATGAAGCTGTTGCCACCCACTAGCCAGTGCTGCGCGAAAGGTTGGCGGCCGGGCAGCCAATCATAGCCTGACGCAACAATAATCGGCTCCTCTGTTTTCGGCATGTGGCAGGTTTGACATTCCTGCGCCTGCATATCTTGGGAGTTATAAGAGCTATTGAGCCACTCGTGATAGGTAGCCTGCTCAATAAACGTTGTGCCGGTGGCATTTCCTTGCAGATCAGCCGTATTGGTTATCAAGGAGTGACATCCCGCGCATGATTCCGATTTACTGGCCTTGGGGTGAGCCACAGGAGCGACTCCCACAAAATTCGCCATGATGAAATCCTGCAGCGGCAAGCCATTCTTTTCAATGTTGAATACCGGCCCCCAGATGGTGTCAGGATTGTAATGCAGTTCACCGGAGAAGTACAATCCTACCGTTTCAATTTGCTGCGCATGACAAGCCATACAACTCACCCCATCTCGGGCAAGCGAGTCAGCGTCGAGCATTTCGGTGGTGAAAAATTCAACGCCATCGTGCGCTGCCTCAAACCTTCCCATCGGGGCATGACATGAGGTGCATTTGTTGGTGAGTTCACCGGCATGACCGGGATTAACGAGTGTTTCGTGCGTGAGCTTAGCGCGCCACATTGGATCCTTGGCCGAGTTGGCCATCATGGTAGCCCTCCAATTCTCAGCTGGACCAACATTGACTCCGTTACCATCCACCAAGGCAAGTGGCGGGTTAGAAATGTCCTGGTCAACCCCATGGCAGCCCGCACAGCGGCCGGATCCCATGAACATGTCGCTCATGCCCGTTGGTAAATCGCCGATCATGTTGCGGTATTGCCCCAATTCCTCGCCGCTATGGTAACCACTCGGCTTCTTCTTTTGATAAGCAGCCGTAAACAACAAAAAGACAATCGCCGCCAACGACAGCACTTTCATTTTGGAATTCATGCCAAAGCGTTTACCTAGTTTCATAACTCTTCCCCTTGTTTGATATCGAAATTACAAGCAGACTCATTAAACACCCGAAAATTATCACCAAACATCCAGCTTTTCCACGGCTGTCTGTCCAATAAGCTCATTTATGCCATCCATAATTTTCGTGCGTTGATAAGACAACTCTTGTTTGAGCGGGCCACTGTCCATCTTCAGCACGAGTGTTTTGCCGTGGAGGCGGGACTCGCGTGTTTTTTTCCAAATGACCTCTCCAACCACTTCCCTATAACAACGCAAAACCTCCATTTCTTGGTAACGACCTTCTAAGCCATTGCGACGGAGGATTTCCGTGATGACAGTTTTTAAATCGGTATCAGTGTATTTGCGCAGGGACATGGTGGTAAAGATGCGGCAAATCACGCCATGATTGGTGTCAATTTTCCTTGATCCACTTGCCAAGCCTCATAGCCCATTCCGCGCGCCTTCAGCATCTCAGGCACTCTCGTAAGGCCGGTATCCGTGATGAAAATCTGACCAACCCCCTGTTTTTCTAGCCAGGTCAGCATATTGCTCACCCGATGCTCATCCATTTTATCAAAAAAATCATCCAGCATGAGAATCGGATTCAACTGCAAATGCTCGCGCAACAGGAGGTATTGGGCAAATTTCAATGCGAAAAGGAAGGTCTTTTGCTGCCCCTGGCTGGCGAACTTCTTCAACGGATGACCGTCGATCAAGAAGGCGAGGTCATCACGGTGAACACCGGCGCTTGTTCGTTCCAATTGGCGATCTCGCTTGCGGTTATTCTTTAGCAACTCTTCCATCGTTGCATCCTGAAGCTCACTTTCGTAGACGACTGAAGCGTGCTCAACGCCACTGCACAGCTCCTGATAAACGTGATTAAACACAGCCGTGAATTGCGCAAGAAATGCACTGCGCTGCTCGTGAATAAAAGCGCCACGCTGGGTAAGCTGGAGATCCCACAGCTCAATGAACTCATCGGGAAAATGCGCATGCCCCGAATAGGTTTTCAATACGGTATTGCGCTGTAAAAGCGCGTGATTGTAAGCCACTAACTCTTCCAGGTATGGCTTCGAAATTTGCGATATCGTGCTGTCGAGAAATCTTCTCCGCACCTCACTTCCCTCCCAAATCAATTCAATATCGTAGGGCGTAACGATGATGCAGGGCAAGAGACCAATGTGCTCCAGCAAACGCTCGTACTCCTTGTGATTCCGCTTAAACACTTTCCGCTGATTGCGTTTTACGGCACACACTACCTGATCGGCTTGTTCACCTCGGGTGAATTCACCTGTGATTGCAAACTGCTGCTGATTGAATGCGATATTCTGCGAATCAACCGGATTGAAATAACTCTTGCATGTGCACAAGTAAACAACGGCGTCCAGCAAATTCGTTTTCCCCGAGCCATTCGCTCCCAAAAAACAAATAATGCGTTCACCAATTTCAAGGCTCACTTCTTCGTAATTCTTAAACTGATAGAGCATCAATCGATGCAGGCGCAGATCGTCCATGATGCACTAATACTGTTTTAGTGTGAAATCCATGCCTCCATACCCGAAGGATACAAATTCGCGATTGAGTTCCTCAAGATATTGAAATTCACTTTTAAGCTTTTCCGCTTCCTTCTCTCCACCATAAAAAACCGCCAAGTCTGACTCTATAAACATGGGCCACCAATTGTCTTTTTCGGAAGCATTGAATGCGATCACTTTACCAAACCATTGGTTGAACTCTTCATTGTACACTCGGCAGAAATAAACCTCGAGCGGAATGGCCCTGATGGATGAACTAAACAGCGAGTCAATAGCAACACTGTCAGCAACTCCAACGAATTCAAGAGTTTCAATACGACGGAGGTAGGCCGTCAGCAAATCCAATCTGCTTGTGTAACTCGAAGGCATTCTCGCGGTTTGACCATGGTGGTGCAGCACATTATACAGTTCGTGCACGAATTCATCGTTCCGAGCAATTTTCTGAATCAATGAATCAGCAACGGGTTGATCATGCTCCAAATCAAATGCAACCAAGTCAAGAAGAAGTTGCGTCCGCTTGGTTGCCTGAGCCTTCTTGAAGAATGCGTCAACCTCCTTGCGCTTTCTAAAAGGCTGCAGCAGGGAGGCAAAATCCAACAGATTGCTCGTATTGAAAGCATAACCCGTTTCATTATTGGCATTAAGTCGCTTCAATTCATTGCGGGCTTCCAAAAGAATTTGCGGCAAAAGCTGCGCGTAGTCATCTGATCTATACCAGCCACTATCGATTGCCTGAGCCATCAATCGATAAATGGGTTCCCGATATTCATCAATGGCGAGTAATTGCCTCAAGTCGCTCAACAAAGGCACAGCGAGCTTTACAGAGTCCAGCAATATCCAGCAACTCGCGTTCCAGGGGTCGATAGCAATGGTCGGCTCCTCGAGAACGAGCGTTCGGTAGGCTTTCCAAGCCTGTGGCGTCTTCATTCGAAGGAGCGTCGTCAAGAGGGCCTCCTGATATTCCATGCTGTCGCTATGCGCCAAAAACTCGCGTGATACGAACTCGATACTTGCCTTGCTTGTGTCTGCAGCGAGTCCTTCGATGAGTTTACTCACAATCATTTGGCGCTCCTCTTCAGAGAATCCTGAAAGAGCATCAACCACTGAACGAATGCGCTCTGCGGAAGCAGCCGTGAAATCCATTTCAGATGTAATGTCTAATGCCTTCTTGCGTGCAATACTGTCATTACTGAGCAAAGCATCGAAATACGCATTATCTCTGGTTTGAAAATGCGGATAGGGAAACACCGTGTCTGTTGACTTAAATGATTCCACGGCTCGCTGCACCCATGAGGGCAGACCAAACGTTGAATCATAAGTGGCAATTAATGTGTAGCACGACTTATTGTGCAGTACAACGGTATGCGCATAGCGTCGAATGGACCCTTCATCACCGACAATGTAATTGAACACTGCGCCTGAATCTGTCCATGCTTCCTTGGCAGAAATCAACTTCATCTGTTCGCCAACAGCGCGCTTGCGTCGTTCCTGTTCAAACGACTCTCTGCTCTCTCCATCAGAGAATTCGTGATATCGCTGGAAAAGCACCATCAACCCCGCGCTTTCACCGGGCTTACGCAAAAAGAAACTTCCGTTTGTTCCGAAAGGGGAATTCGGGTCACGCTGCACCTCCGGATTAAACATCATCATTTCAGCAGATGACAACGCATCGGCCGGAACAAAAGGTAATTCGGTCGAAAAACAAAGTTCATCATTTCGATACGTGCTGCATTCGCCGAAAACCGCCTGATGAAACGAAATACTGTTAAAGAAGGAATCTATGCGCCCCGGATCTTGCTCATTGGTCGAAAACGCGTAATAGGCCAAAGCCTGTAATACCAATCGCACATGTACATTGGATCGACCATCCTGCAATGTGGCATCTAGCGCGGGCAGTCCTTGAACGGTTGTATAGCTTGTATCGATTATGGCGCAATTTCGGTCTGTGCAATACGCTCGCAGTAAGCGCTTCAACTCATAGTGGTCTTCATCGATGAACTCCGGATCGTCAATGACGTGTCGCTGAACGAGATAATAACTGCCCGTTGTCTGTGTGACCGACATTACTTCGAAGTCAGCTGTCGCCTTATGAAGTTTATCCTGATTATAGCATAGGCGTTGTCCCGGCAATAACGCACCAACGACACCATCGGGCGAAGTCCATAATTCGATCTGATTTTCATCGTTAATGACCTGCAACTTTTCGAAGAAATCAGATCCGTAACCCTCGGCCGCCAATTTCCCTGGAGCAGTCAGTTTCAGAATAAGAATTTCTTCCGGCAGAACCAGTATGCGCTGACGTCTGAAATCTCCCCTGCGTGTGCGACTAACGATATCAAACCCTTCAAACTTTCCACTGCGAATGCGTTCCTTAGCAACTACCTCACCTGCGACGGCTTCGTATATATATTCATCCACAGCTTGCAACAACTCATCATTGCCCAATCCCGTAACTGCTGCATAAGATTTCAAACGTGTAACCGCGAAACTCGCTCCATTGGCGATATCCAATGAAATCCATGACTGCGAACCATTGGTCACATCCAACGGATAGACTTTCGTTGGCGTGTAGAATGTCAATTGACCATCAAGGGTGGAAAAAGGCGCAAACGTTCGGCTGCAGATTTTTGCCTCGTATGTCTTTCGGCGCTTGGCATTGCGCTGTCCCTTGCCGATAGGGTCCACAGTATATCCCATTCTGCGCAGGCGTTCAATGGCTCCGAATTCACCCGGCAGGTGGGCACATCCCATTGCGGCAAATGTTGAAATTCCCGCCTTCATCAGGCTATCGAGCGACTGCACGAAGACACCGCTGCGCTCATTCAGTATATATTTCTGGAATGCCGCACTGGTGGTCAGGCGATTCAGCGAATCAATCAAATCCAAATCCTGATTCCGATATGCCGGCTCCAATTGCTGCTGGAGCTGATTCAACGCCATTACGTCCCGATCGCCCCAAGGCTGATCATTGAATTCCGTGTATTCAGCTATCGTTGCCCTGCGCATAAATTCATCCGACTGAGCATATGTTTCCAATCCAACGGTTGATTTCCCCAACTTTTTGGCCGTTTGGTAAATGTGCATATCCAGCCATGTATCTTCTTCAAATTCCGCCCCGGCATCTTCGTTTCCGAAACGGAATAGGAAATAATTCAACAGCTGCGGATCGTTCGAAAGAGCATCGCGCACGCGTGCCTGCAAATCCATATCTAAGCGATACTTGCCAACCAACGCCGGTAATGGGGAATCATAGCCAAGTTCATCATAGGCAAAATCAAGTGCATAATCCGAGGCTAGCCAATAGGGTGCTGTCGGATCGTTCTGAATAGCCTCCAGCCAAGCCTCCGGCTCTAACTCAAGTGCAACGGCATCAACGGATTCAAGGGCATTGTAAAATGGATCTCCCAATTGAAACGCCAACTTCCCGCTGATGTGCATCGTGCCATAGAGATACGAGACCTGATCGGAACCGGGGGCCGTAACCTTCCATAGAAGGCTCTGATACCGCTGTTGCGACAAGCCGGTCAGTGTCATTAAGACAGCGATTACAACCGATAATAAGCGGCTTGGACCCATAGATTTTGTGTTGCAGATATACTGCGGATAAACGACAGCTAAAGGCCAAAAATAGGGACGGTCTAGAGCTATCTGCATAGAAATGTTCAAGTTGAACCGAATTCGTTTATTTTTGCGGCCGCGTAATATTAACAATATGGCAAAAGAAGAAACTAAAAAAGAGGAAACATTCGTTGACATCCAACAAGTGGCATCTAAAACAGAAATGTTTTTTGAAGAAAACCGCAAGTCGATTACCATTGGTATGAGTGCCATTGTTTTGGTACTTGGAGGCTTCTTCGCTTACCAATTCCTCTACAAAAAACCCAAAGAAGTTGAAGCTTCCAACGCGGCCATTCGTGCCGATTTGTTGGTGGAAATGGATTCTCTGCGCCTTGCGGTGATGGGAGATGCCAACTTCGAAGGATACGAAGCTATTGCGGCCAATTACGGCGGCACCAAAGTTGCAGATCGTGCACACTTCTGGTGTGGTGTTTACTACCGCGACGTAGCAAAAGACTACACAACTGCACTGGATCACTTCAAGCAAGTTGGCTTTAGCGATGAAGCACTAAGCGTTGAGGTTACCGGTTGCATCGGTGATATGTATGTCATGAATAACAACCTCGAAGAGGGAGCTTCATGGTTGGAGAAGGCAGCAAAGCAAGCGAATAACAGCGCTAGCCGCGATTTCACAGGCCCTCTTTACAACCTCAAAGCAGGTAAGGTATATATGGAGCTGGGCAAGGACGACAAAGCCATTGCATTGCTTCAGTATGTGGTTGACAACTACGAAAAGCGCTCAACCGAATACGGTGAGTCTGAGAAACTCCTCTCCTACTTGAAGGCTAAGGAGTAAGGCATGGCCACTACGAATTTATCGGCTTACGAAAAAGAACACCTTCCCGATGCTCGCTCGATGCGCATCGGGATTGTTGTTTCTGAATGGAATGAACACGTCACTTCGAACCTGTTGAAGGGATGTGTTGACGCCCTAACAGACTGCGGGGTATCCGAGCAACGTATCCTGGTGGCGCACGTTCCGGGCAGTTTTGAATTGGCCCTTGGAGCGCAACTTCTGTTGGAAAACCATAGGCTTGATGCTGTTGTTTGTCTAGGCTGTATAATCCGCGGTGAAACCGCACATTTCGACTTTGTCAGTCAAGCATGCGCGCAAGGCATTCAATCCACTTCGTTGAAGCTAGGCAAGCCTGTAATTTTTGGCGTACTTACCGATGACACGCAAGAACAGTCTCTCGCACGCAGTGGTGGATCAAAAGGTAACAAAGGAACCGAAGCCGCGATTACCGCCATTAAGATGGCTGGTTTGCAACGCGAGCTCGAACAAGCGTGGTAATCGGTTGAAGAATCTATACCGTAACTTCTTGGAATGACAATTCCTCTTTACCCTTCTTGGTGAGGCGGTATCCGGAATTGTTCTTATTCATGATATAGCCGTCCAAATACAAATTGGCCACTCGCTCACCCAATTGTGCACTGCGCGTTGAATGCGCATCATCATGCTCGATACGACTCCAGAAAGCCGTTTCAAGCTGACTCAACTTGATGAGTTCATTCTTGTTGTTCTTCTTATACGTTTGAATGATATCGAGAATGACGTAGTCGTACTTGTCCAGAAACATGTGCAGAAATAGGTTGCAGGTTAATTAAGCAGCGTGTTAACGCGGGGCTAAGATAGATTCAACACAGACCCGTTTCTGTGGGCAACTCGAAACCTTTTGCTGACAACTTTTCAACCTTAAAAACACACATGATTTTCTGTAAACACGAGCAAAAGAATGCATCCATGATTTCGAAAATAAGAATTGATTACCTTGCATCACCATTGGCGCGCCACTGCCGAGCCGCAATACTTTCCGACATGAAACACATCTTTTTTCTTTTGACCAGTTTTTCTCTCGCTTCGATGCAAGCGCAAATCACGATCAACAGCAATCACCTGCCTACCGATGGTGACGTGCTCTATGCGAGAGCAGCAACACTGCTGACTGATGTCAACTTAGAGGATTCAGGTCCAAACCATACCTGGAATTTCGGCTTTGACGTGCTTGAAGCGGGTGCCCTCAATGCCGGAACGGAATGCGTTGACCTCGGGTCACTCTCCTTAGTCGATCAGGTTATTTTTAATAACCCTTTCTTCAATCCTGATTATGATTCTGACTTTGGTGTAGGCACTGCACTCATCGACAACCCCGTCATACCCATTGAAGATGCCTATCAAATCTACAAAAACAGTGGTGGTGTATATGCCGTCGCCGGAATAGTGGCTACTGTAAGCGGAGTGCCACTTGCCTCGCAATACAATGACCGCGATGTCATTTATGATTTACCGCTCACCTATCCTGCAAGTGGTAGCTCACATTCCGTTCTAGGTTTGGAAGTTCCAACGCTCGCCTACTATGGGACAGATCAATACCGCGACTATGTGGTGGACGGATGGGGAACCATCAATATTTATGATCAAAGTTTCGATGTGTTGCGTGTAAAATCGCATGTAACCGGATTTGACTCTGTTTTTGTCTCTTTCAATGGCTTCGAATTCGGCCTTCCACTCCCAAAAGACATAACAACCTATCAGTGGATCAGCACAGAATACAAAGTACCCATTCTTGAGATTATTTCCGATGCAGGCGGACTTGGTGGTGGTCAATTGCAAGTACAAACGGCCGACATCTACCAACCCACGGCAATTATGGAGTCGAACTCAACCGGTTTCTCGGTGTTCCCAAATCCAACTGAGCAAACACTGCAAGTTACACAGCCCGGATTCATTGAGATCTTTAACATGCAAGGACAACGGGTTTGGTCAGGAAACATGACCGAAAATCAATCCCTTGATGTGTCAGCATTTAACGCCGGTGTCTACACATTAACCGCTCGCCAAGCGCAAGGCCAATCGACCGTGCGTTTCGTGAAGAAATAATCGTTAATTCCCGCAAGGAAAATCAGACGAACCGTTGGGATCACAGAAGTTTAACCCGGCGGTGTATTCGCTTTGTACAAGTGCACGCAAGTTGCCGGAGTTCGGTTGATTATTGTTGTCGAAAGCGATTAACGGCAAGCCAATCAGATTGCGGGTTCCGCGTGAGGCAAATAAACCAATACCATTGTTGACATTGGTATAAATAGGACGCTCCTGGGCAACGCCTGTTGATGGTGTATTGACTTCGATGTAAGACTTCAGATCGTCGTTACCCATTGTGAGCATAAGGTCGAAACATTCGGTGCGCTGTTGCTGAGAATCATACGTGCCAATCACGCGTCGAATCTTTTGATCGGCAACCAGACTGTTCTGTAAGAAGGAGAAGAAACCACGGCCATCGAACGTGATCTTGAGCATTTCACCCGGATTGATTTCCGTTTCATTGATGCTTCCGAGATAGTAATCCAAAAACTTTGCTTTGACTTCCGGAACGCCCGTCCAATCTTCATTGGGGTAGATCATTTCCGTGTAATGAAAACGCAAGCGCGCATCATAAACGTTGGCGTTGGTGGCCGCATTCCAGCGAACGGCAACCTCTGACGTGTAATTGAAACCGCCATTGGTTGAAACCGATGCCAAGATGAACGTTGCGTTTTGCTGTGGCGTCAGCCAGGAAAAGCTACCATAACTCACCACTTGCGTTGAAGCTGAAACCTCACGTCCATCTGCGAACTCCAAAATAATTCTGTATTCTGAATTTTGATCCAGCCCAGGTGCCGGTGGCACGAAATAGTACATCGTCTGCTCTGGACCGTAGAAGATTCCGTTCATCTGACGATTGCTGATGGTGGTTGAACTGAGCTCATACTCGTCAACGATAGAATTGTCGACCACGCGCTGTACCTTTTTCACAATGAAATCTTCGTCGGTGTATTCCGAGCTATCGCGAATAGCCGCGTAGAGATTGTTATCTCCTTCGCCGAGAAAGGTGCGATTAATCTTAATCCATTGCGTATCCTGAACGGAGATTTGATTATCCCCGTTAAAGTCCGGATCTAGCAATCCGAAAATGACCGTGGTATTCTTGTAAGGGGCATTCAAATCCACCTCCGTTTCGCAACCGGTGAAAAGGCTAACAATCACTGCAAACACAAAAATCCGTTGAATCATAATACTACACATTAATGGAAAATTGGCAAAAGTATTGGAAAGCCGCTAAACACCGCTTCCCTTTTTCATGTAATCCATACAACTAGGCGCAATTTAACCCCAATAAGAACTCAAGCGTATCGATGCGGTCGGCATAATCACCGAGTGTCGGACATTGAGCATTTCCAAAAGCAATATCCTTGCGGCCGACGATGCATTGAATCTCTTCTTCACGTGATGCTAAATCCGATCTCACCGCCGCCTCATCATCATAAAACTCATAATACAAACTACCGGTCGGCGCAGCCAAAGCCTTGTCCTCCTTCAGGAGTACAAACCCATTGTCCAACAATTGCTCACTGTTGAGTAACCACACTGCTTTGTTGTAATCGTAATTATTTGCGTACTTGTTGTGGTTGACGATGTCCCCCCATGGATAAATCGCATTGAAGAAACGATCCAGATTATAACCACGGGGGAAATACATTTTGGAAACGTTACGGCAACCCAATCCGAAGTAACTGAAAATATCAGTACCCAGAAGCTTCAGTTCTTCATCCGACTCATCACCAAGTAGGACAGCCACGCTGGTGCGACTCTTGCGAATGATGTGCGGTAAATGACCGAAATATTGCTCGAAATAACGCGAGGAGTTGTTGCTGCCCGTGGCAATCATAGCGTCCATTCCTTTCATCAAACCATCAGCAAATACAATCTGCGACTGCGCCGATTCATCGAATCGATAAAGAATTTGCGCCAGTGCCGGCAGCAGGCGATTATCATCCGACGCCAGCTTGACAATAGCCTGATGCCCCGAAAGGAGCACGCATAGCACGTCGTGTAACCCCACCAGCGGAATATTACCGGCGCAAATAATTCCAACCTTACACATGGCACCCGGAGGTTTCAAGTCATAGTCCATCAACCAATTTCGCAACGAAGCTTCGGTGAGCAACTCACTCCAAGCGAACAAAGCCTTGCGAATGTTGTTTTCGGTAAACCAACCGTTGTAATGCACGTGGCCTGCGATCAACTGCCTCAGGGAATCGAATTCCTCTTGTGATAGTCCTGACTCGTAGCCCGGCCATGCATCAGCTGTCGATAGAAGTTCCATGACTTTGCCCCATTGAGCCAAGGCGCCAATGCGATATTCGAGAGTTTGATGCATACTGTGGTTGGAGCGATTATTTTTGTGCCCCAAAATTAGAAAGGAACCGCCATGGCTATCATGATTACTGACGAATGCATCAACTGTGGTGCATGTGAACCGGAATGTCCAAACAACGCTATCTACGAAGGTGGTGCCGAGTGGAAGTACTCTGATGGCACAGGGTTGCGCGGTATTTTCACGCCCCTTGGTCAACCAGCTGAAATCGATGCCGACTCCAATCAGTCGCCTGTAAGCATGGATGTTTATTACATCGTTTCAGATAAGTGCACTGAGTGCGTAGGTTTCCATGATGAACCGCAGTGTGCCGCCGTTTGTCCGGTTGACTGCTGTGTAGATGATCCCAACCACCGTGAAACCGAAGATCAGTTGAAGGCCAAGAAAGAATTCATGCACCTCTAATCTTGCGTTCGCACGATTAGCTCATCACAAAACAACCAACTGGGTTCACCGGGGGCGTCATGCCACGAAGGACATGGGCCGTGATTCACAGCAGTCATTTTAACGAAACGCGCTGATTTACCTACCCTTTTCAAGCGAAAGGCTTCATAAAACTCTCCAGGTGCTTGCTCGTCCGTTTTCGTTGAAACAACACCGGCACTTTTCCATTGCACGCCATCGTCACTGATTAAGTATTCTACCTGAGCGGGAAGAAAAATCCAGGCGTTGCCATACATAAACCAATGGGTTTCGAGTTCATCGATACGCTGTATTTCTCCCAAATCCACGACCGCCTCCATGTTCTTGCCCTGAAATGCTTGCCACACACCATCGCGAAAATTGGATGATCCGACTCTTCCATCTGCCAGTGCCATCTTCCCACCACCTGTGTAGTAAGGTGAAGGCTCATATGTCAATTCCAGCGGTTGATTAAATCCTGCGTGTGGCTCGAAACTCCATTGCAATGGATCGGAATAAGGCATATCCATGAAAACGGCCTCCACGGTGAGCGTGGCAGGCTCCTTCAAAAGCAGTGGTTTTTCATAAGCTCGAAAATCATTGGCAGCAGCTTTCGCAGAAGTCTCGCTCAGTTGGTAGCGAATGATGGTATTGGGTAGCAGACTCACCAATTCTACCTGCATGGCACCGAACGGGGCGGGCGTAATACTTGGTTCCACCGGTATTCGTGGAAAACCGAATTGCACATCCTGCGCACGCAAACGCGGGAGATGATCGGTCACACGTGCATAAAAGGTTTCATAATTCCGCTGTTCCGGATAGGTCCAAAGCACCTCAGATAAAGCAAGCAATCGCGGAAATACCTTCGCGTCGACCTTTTCCTGTGGCGCATGTTCTGTCCACATGTTGCATTCTCCGCCCTTTATCCAACCGGCATCCGCAGCGGATAATCCCTCGGGAATGGGATCAAAGAGATAGACCTTTTGCAGATCGGTAGACGCCAGGCCATAATCGAAATAGCAATGACTCGTCGGCGACATAACAACAGCGTGATGCTGCATCGCTGCAGCTTTACCACCTTCCATTCCGCGCCAACTTTGAATAGCAGCATCGGCTGGAATACCTCCTTCCAGAATTTCATCCCAGCCAATGATGCGCTTGCCTTTCGTGGCCAGAAAGGCAGCAATACGCTCAATGAAATAGGTTTGAAGCTCAGCCTCATTCTTTAGCCCCTCTTCCTTCAGTCGCTTCTGGCAACGCTCGCAATGTTCCCAACGAAACTTGGGCGCTTCATCACCGCCGATGTGGATGTATTTACCCGGAAACAATTCGCACACTTCGGACAAGACATTCTCTAAAAACTCGAACGTGTACTCATTTCCTGCGCAATAAATATCCTTGAATACGCCCCATTCATTCTCAACGGCGATGGTTTCCCCCGTGCAACTTAACGCCGGATACGCCGCGATAGCCGCTGTGGAGTGTCCGGGCAACTCAATCTCCGGAATGATGGTCACGTAACGTTTTGACGCATATTCAACTACCTCTCTGATTTGTTCTTTTGAATAAAATCCTCCGTAGCGTGACCCGTCCTTCTCCGTGCGCCAAGCACCAACTTCCGTGAGCAGCGGATACTTATCGATTTGAATGCGCCAGCCTTGATCTTCGGTGAGGTGCCAGTGCAGCACGTTCATTTTATAGTAGGCCAGCAGGTCGATGTAAGACTTAATGAAATCGACACTCATGAAATGCCGACAGCAATCCAGCAGTAAACCGCGATGCTGAAAACGCGCTCTATCGTTGATCAACATGCCTTTCATCACAAGGGGCAATTGCAAACCGCCGCTCTCCGCCGATGATGGGAATAACTGACGCAACGACTGCATGCCATAAAAAATACCCTCGTTGTATTCGGCATTCAGCAGCACGCCTCGCCTGCTGACATTCAACTTGTAGGCACTTTTATCAGATTCCAACACCCGTTTGGCCAGGGAATCAGGCATGACCTTGAGTCGCTCCGGTGTGAGATCCTCCACGCGCTTGGTGCAACTAAACACGATAAAGTTCTCAGCCGGAAGCGCATCCAAATCGACCACCTGAAACTGTGTACCACAGGCCTTTCCGAGCCATAAAGCAAACTGACCGGCTTCTTCCTTGGCAAACCGATTGGCTGCTATGACCGTCCGGTCATTCAACTCGAATGGCGCTGACCCAACGCTGAAATCCCGTGGTTCAGGAATAATCGTATGCGTCTGAGCAATGACTTCGGTTGCCACTCCCATCGAAAAGACTACAAGTGATATCAGGATAAAACGCTTCAAGCCCATCTGTTTTTTTTATTGATTCAATAAGTTGTATGTATGAACTGCAGCCAGCGCAGCCGTCTCCGTGCGCAGGCGGGCCTCTCCCAAACTCACTGCCTGAAAGCCTGCCTCCGCAGCTAAGCGCACTTCTGCGGGTGAAAAATCACCTTCGGGACCAATGGCAATTGCCGCCGACTTCACAGGAAGGATGAAATCGCGAAGCAAAATTTTATCCGCGCCATCGATGCAATGAGCAATTCCCTTTAACTCTGCGGAACATGACTTCACCCACTGCTCCAATGGCTGTAATTCGCTCATCAACGGGAGCCATGTTCTTCCTGATTGTTTCAATGCTGAAATCGCAATGCGCTGCAAACGTTCTGAGTTTATTCGGGGACGTTCGGAATGCTCGCAATGAATGAGTGTAATCCTTCCAACGCCAATCTCGACCGCCTTCTCAATAAACCACTCTAGGCGATCGCTGTTTTTGGTTGGAGCGATTGCCAGTTCAAAACTTACGGGTATGTCTGTGGTGTTCATGCGTTCTTGCGGAAGAGCATGGACGTGGTGCTTGACGACTTCCAGCGTTGCGCGAAAGAGCTGCCCTTTCCCATCGGTCAATGCAATCGCATCTCCGCTGCGCAACCGCAACGCCTTGGTGATATGGGTTCCTTCGGCAGCCTCAAGTAAAACGGGTGTTCCCGCTTGCACGTCTGCGTCATAAAAGAGCGGTAATTTCATAGACTCAATAAATGATAGAAGGCCAGTTGTGCACCGAGATAAGGCTCACGGAAATTCCAATTGCCCATGCCAATCAAGCTCAGCCCACTTTTCTTTCCGAGCAAAACACCGGCTTCAATTTGAACAGGCACTCCGAGTGTTAGCCCCGTGATGTATTCATTTTCATAATCCGCCTTGCGGCAATACATGCGCATGTTAAATCCAAAACCAATGCTCCCTGTGGCATACCAACGCTTACCGGCCCAACCATCTCCCCAGAGGATACCAAGCTCAGTGAGGCGATTGTGGCGATCGGTGCACGAATCATCCGCAGCCATCCATAGTTCTTGTGTAAAAGCCACGCGCGCTTGCACCAGAGAACCCTCTCCGCGTTTGGAATATGTCATGGCGGTTTGCCACGACCAATAATCAGATGAATTGATACCGGCACCGATGGTGTACCAACGCTTGCCTCTGAGCGGATTATCGCTGTACTGGCCGAGCAGCATGACACACGGCAGCATCATGGCCAAAAGACCAACCACCCATTGCTTAACCTGTTGATTTACATATTTATTCACCTCACCCAAATTATGTCCCGATGGGACTGAAACGACCACAAGAAAGCCATAAATGACGCTATATTGCGGCCTAAAGTTATTTTTTTTCAAGAGCGGCATGTTTTCTCGTGAGATGCTGCGTACATTTGCACCCCTTTTAAAAACAACATTGTTAACCGGGTTTCGCACCCAACAAACAAAACAACATGGCAGTAAAACTTCGACTTCAACGTCACGGTAAGAAAGGAAGCCCTTTCTACCACATTGTAGCAGCTGACTCTCGTTCACCACGTGATGGTAAATTCATCGAGCGTATCGGAAGCTACAACCCAAACACTAATCCGGCGACTATCCAATTGGATAACACGAAAGCCATTCAATGGTTGAACAACGGTGCTCAACCCACCGATACTGTTCGCGCCATGCTGAGCTACACGGGCGTAATGTTCCGTCAGCACTTGCAGAAAGGCGTTCTCAAGGGTGCATTTACCCAAGAGGAAGCTGATACGCGTTTCGAAGCCTGGATGACCGACAAGTCGGGCAAAATCCAAGCTAAGAAGGATCGTTTGGCGAAATCGAAGTCGGACAATTTGAGCGCAGCGCTCAAGCATGAGCGTGAAGTGAACGAAGCTCGCTTGAAGGCAATGACTGCAGCAGCAGCAGAAGCCAGCGCAGCAGCAGTTGAAGCTCCAGTAGCAGAAGCTCCGGCGGCTGAAGCACCTGAAGCGCCTGCAGCTGAAGAGTCAGCCGATTCTGCAGAAGCATAATATGATTTGATTCTACCAAGAGGCTGTCTCACCTGAGGCAGCCTCCTTTTTTTATAGCCATTTCTTCTTTCCTAGCCACGGTCAACACTCCCCATACCCATACCCATGCCCATCCTACCTGATAAATCAGAGCTTCATAAAATCGGTTACTTCTCCAAACTCCATGGTTTTAGGGGGGAGCTTACTGCGACATTGGATACCGGCGACATCCATGATTACGAAGGATTGGAAACCATTTACCTGGAAATGAAGGGGCAACTAGTTCCTTATTTCATCGGTTTATTAGAATATAAAACCAACTCAACGGCCAAGGTCAAGCTTGACGGCGTTGACGATGAGGCTGCTGCAAAAGCGCTTGTGAAAAGTTCCATTTACATCCGTAAGACCGATATGAGTTCTTCCGACAGCGATCGGGCGGCCCTGCATGCTATCGAAGGTTATACGGTGCATGATAGCGTTCATGGAAACATTGGAATCATCATCCGCATTGAAGAGCATAGCAACAATCCACTGATGGTCGTGTTGCATGATAAAAAAGAAATCCTGCTTCCGCTCAACAGCGCTTTTTTCAACGAAATCAATGATGAGCAGCGTGAGGTAAACATCACCGCGCCGGAAGGGCTGATTGATTTTTACCTGAACTCATAGAGAGCCGGGTAATCCCTTTTTCCTAATTTTTATCACCATTTCATCCGGGCCGGATTCGGAATTAAACAGCTAAACGCACTATTTTCGCGCACGGAAAAAAACATACGAAAACAATGAGCAACGTATTTGATCTCGACATGATAAAGGCTGTCTACAGCCGCTTCCCTGAACGCATTGAAGCAGCTCGCAAGGCTACCGGCAAACCGCTAACGCTAACAGAGAAAATCCTCTACGCCCACTTGTGGGAAGGTAATGCATCTAGCGCCTGTGAGCGTGGTAAGAGTTATGTTGATTTTGCTCCCGACCGAGTAGCGATGCAAGACGCCACTGCACAAATGGCCCTTTTGCAATTCATGCAGGCAGGTAGAAAAAAAGTGGCTGTACCGAGCACGGTTCACTGCGATCACCTGATTCAAGCGCGTGTTGGTTCATCACAGGATTTGAACGATGCTTTGACGAAGAACAATGAAGTCTTCAATTTCCTTTCATCGATATCGAATAAATACGGCATCGGATTCTGGAAGCCGGGTGCAGGTATCATTCACCAGGTTGTTTTGGAAAATTATGCATTCCCCGGTGGAATGATGATTGGCACCGACTCCCACACGGTAAACGCCGGAGGTTTGGGTATGGTTGCCATCGGTGTTGGTGGTGCTGACGCAATGGATGTAATGGCCGGTATG
>Ga0114979_10000931_pt1 | contig 19458 bp, 10 predicted proteins | sample S_140625_EF_Meta_FD_87315 | JGI IMG/M metagenome (GOLD analysis project Ga0114979, IMG submission 87315) | Freshwater microbial communities from Lake Simoncouche, Canada to study carbon cycling - S_140625_EF_MetaG | ecosystem: Environmental > Aquatic > Freshwater > Lake | place: Lake...
CAGCTGGACAAGTAACACAACCAGCTCCAGTACCGGCACCAATACAAACAACTTCATCCGTACCACCAGCACCAGTACCAGTACCAGCAACTAGATAGTAAACATTTTAAAATTTAGTATATTTATTTTATAATATTGTTAAACACAAATATAATATTTATGTAAAAGATTTAAACATATATAAATATTATAATACACAGTTACAAATAGTATTTACGGAAATGAAAAGTCGCAATAGTACTTACTTATCTCCTCCCACCAACGAACAAATGGATGTTACATTTTTTAACTACTTTAGCACAGTTGCTTTAGGGCTAATGTGTTACTCATTTTTTAACCCAGGATTTGTTTTTGATATGTCGCTGTTTCTAGCATACGGGTTTGCAAAAACCATGATTACAGGTTGTGACGTATATAATCAATATATTTATACGCCATATAGAAAACATATTAAGAAGCCTCTTATGGAAATTTTGAATATAGATAACGGACTTTATGAAGTAGAGATTGTAAAAAATGGACGAATTATTCATAAGTTTAAGACAATGTCAGATTTTATTAAGTACCGTCCTATTAAATTTATTAACGAGGATAACGAAGATAACGAAGATTCGGGTTCGGAATCAGGCTCGGACTCTGAAACAGAAAAAGATGAGTCAGAGCAACAATTGCAACCGCAACCGCAACCGCAACCACTACAAAGGTCAGAGTCACAATCGCAAACACATATAGACTCAGATATCAAAGTTGAAACACATATAGATGCCGACCTTACACATGAAAATGTTGATATTCACAAAGCAGAACATTCGAGCAATGACGGTGACGGTGAAGGTGAAGAGGTCGACACCGAAGACACAAATGATAGTGATACCGATGACTCAGGTGACGATAATCTTATTCTAGACCCTAGTGAATATGATTTCATTCTAAGGAATATTTATTTTGAAGATGACACTGTAAATACACCATTCGGTTACTGTTTGAAATACGAAACATTCCGCAAGTCTGATATTAAACCAGAACAGTACGAATATGAAGAAATCAAAAATATGGTATCGAAACGAAGATTTATAGGAATACATCTTAAGACAGAAGAAAATGACTATGTTATTAATTTGTCAAGTCCTGTAAATTATTATCTTGTAAACAATACAATTTTAGATTATTCGTTTCTTAAAATGTACCTTTTCAATCGTTATAATGTTAGTTTAGGACATACTTACAAATTATCATGCATTGATAATTTTATTGAAATGTATAATATTGAACAGGGTAAGAAGTTTTTTGTTAAGAACAATATGTTTAAGGTAGTAGACGATGAAACATACAAAGTTGATAACGAATCAGTTTCTACCGAAGCCTCTGAACAGGAAGATACAGTACAACCAACACAAGACGCAGGTGATGCTTTAACTGAAGCAGATATCGAAATTGTTGAATCTAATTATAACTATAACACTCAATGAAGAAAACATAAAATAGAAAAGTGAAAGTGAAAGTTACATAAATAAATTTAACAAACAATTAATTAATAAATAAATAAAGTATATTATAAACCTATATAGAAATATATGTTTATAATATATCATAATGGTTGATAGTGATACTCATAATTCTCCTATTGTATTTAAAATGAATAGCGACACGAATACATTAGACGAAAAATCCAGCGAATCCAATAATTTACATAAATTATCTGATACATGGATATTATGGGCACATCTTCCACACGATACCGACTGGAGTATTAAAAGCTACATTAAAATATGTTCTTTTAATACCGTTGAAGAGACCATTTCCATTATAAACGTACTCCCTGCAAAATTAGTTACAAACTGTATGTTATTCATAATGCGCGAAGGTATAACCCCGACATGGGAAGACCAGCGCAATCGCAAAGGTGGCTGTTTTTCGTATAAAATAAGCAACAAAGATGTTTCACAGGCATGGAAAGAACTTACTTATGTTCTGGTGGGCGAATCTATGGCTGATAATAAATCAATACTCCCTCTTATTAACGGTATAACTATTTCTCCGAAAAAGAATTTTTGTATTGTCAAAGTATGGTTGGCGAGTTGTGAATTTAGGGATTCTAGTGTAATTAAAGAGCTACATGGAATCTCATCTCATGGTTGTTTGTTCAAAGAACATATGCCCGAGTATTAAAATAAAATAAAATAAAATAATAATATTATATCAATGCTAATAACATTACGCATTGATATAATAGCAACATAAAACATAAAATATAATACCTAATACCTAATACCTTTGTTTCTTATTTACGAAGAAGGTAAAGGAGAAAGCGCAAGCTTAACCTCACCCAAACTTGCAACATAATATTTAATAACAAGCGGCAAGTCATTTTCCAAATACATTTCGATCTGACTACACAGATTCGTGCATTTGATAAAATAACTCAAGTTTTTAAGCGAGAACTCACCTTGAATAATTTTACTTGTAGACTGTTTCTGAATAAATTTCATGCTTTCATCTGATTCTACTCGCCGCACCTCTGCTGTAGCAAATTGCCCCGAACATTTGAAAATAAGCTCATTGCCTACCGACTTAATCTCCAGTTTCTCCGACAAATACGACAAATCGCGAATAATCTTTTGAAAATCAGCTGAAGGCAAATTGATTACTGACGAAAATACAACATTTGGCTCCTCCAACTCCTCAGAGTCCGGCTCAATTAGTCGCAACTTTTGTGTCTTACATTGCTTAATATCTCCATTTTCAAACTTAAGTCCCAGATGAGATACAATACCATCATTGTAATCTTTCTTCTCAATATATATCGTCAATGTATCATCATTATCAATCGAGTTAATAAGCTTAAACAAATGAAACATGTTAACACCTATGATAATCTTCTCCTTATCACACTCATATAGCTCAAAATTCTCGGCAGCTAGATGCAAATGCGCCAACATAGTATGCGACTTGTCCATATTGATAATACGAATACCATCCTTCTTAAATGTAATATTTGTCTCTAATAAAATATCCTTTAGCGCAGTCATTAGTGTCCTAAATGGCGCAATCTGAACAGTCTTGATTGTAAGAACATTATCTGGATTACTCATCCTTAGTTTATATATATCTTATTTTAACATAAATCTTTAAATAGTTATGACTATTATTAAAAATATACAAATAAAATATTATTTAAACATTATTAATTAAACATTAGTAATTAAGAATAATAATTTATATATATATATACGTCTAATACATATTTTTATGAATACAGCCTCTAGCTTAACAACACCTACACCTACACCTACACCTACACCTACACCTACACCTACATTACCACCACCTAATTTATTATTATCTACATCTCCTGTCGCGAGTCCTCTCCAAACTTCATCACCTGCATCGCCGCTTGAATCGCCAAATGCATCGCCAAAATTTTCGTCACGTTCATCCATTGATATAGAAAATGGAAAAAGAATTGATGGACTCGATGAACATGGTTTCATATATATTACTGTAAAAGGAGACGCAGAAAGTAGAGGATTTGCACAAGGATTTTTACTAGCAGATAGAATTGTAAAATTTATAAGAACATATGCCTTCTTTCTTTGGACTGAATATGGAAGAGATATTACATTTTTTACTAAAATGATAAAAGACTTATTTGGTCCTATCGTTTTAGAACAGTACAATGAATGTTATTTAGAAATGAAAGGTATTGCGCGTGGTGTATTAGATAAAATATCGAAATTAAAGACTAAACAAGGAAAAGACGAATATTTCACAGAAGGAGCTGTTGAAGGAAACAAAATAGTTTTGCCTGCCGACTCACATCTCGACTATAGTAACCTAGCTTATAATAACCCATCACAAGAAGAAAAAGATAAATACACGAAAGAAGGAAAAATATTAATAAATATTGATTTTGATATAATTTTTCTTTTAAATTGTGTTGTATCCGTAGACTATGTATATTATAAATTAACGGATATTTTTAATAGTAATAAATCTCTCAAATCTTCATCTATTTATAAAGAATATTTTAGAAGTTTACAACCCGTAGCCGCATCAACAGAGTCAAGTGGAAAGTCACGTAATTTTTTTAGTTTATTCAGTAGAAAAAAACCAGCTGCGAGTGTAGAAGGAGGAGCTGATAGATGTAGCGCATTTATGGCTGTAGGTGATAAATATGTAGCAGGAGGAGGAATTATATGTGCCCATATTACATTCGATAACTTTGTTATGGGACAATTTGATAATATTATTTTATTCATGGATACATCAGTCGCGGGTACAACTGAAAAACCGTCTTACAATATACTTATGCAAACTTTCCCCGGTTCGATATTCAGTTCAACTGACTTTTTTGTTACATCAGCAAACATGATGGTAACGGAAACTACCATTGGTGGATTTAATGCATTTGAGCTACACGCTCCGTCATGTGTTCGTTGCCGTAAAGCAATGCAATATTCCGGAACACTAGATGAGTATGTTAAAAATCTTAGAGAAAATAATTCCGGTGACTATGCAAACACATGGTATGTTGGTCATACGTTAAGCAAAGATTCTAATGGTAAACAACGGCCTGAAATTATGAGAATTGAATTAGGTCTTAGATATGTTCATGTTGAAAAAAAGACAAATGGATATTTTATCGGGTTTAATGCCTGTTATGACCCACGTATTCGTAATCTTGAATGTAAAAATGATGGTTTTTTTGATATACGCCGACATTCCGGTGCACGACGTGTTACCTTAGATATGAAAATTAAAGAATATACACAGGGTGAAAAACGAATCTCTGCTACTGAAGCACAGTTAATAATTTCTAGTCACTGGGATATATACTTAGAAAAAGACAACAACCCATGTTCACGTACTATATGCTCTCATTATGAACTCGATAAACGCGAATATATTTCTCAAGAAAGTAGACCAAAACCATATCAACCACGAGGTTCAGTTGACGGAAAAATATGTTCTAGTGACCTATGCAATAAAATGCAGTTTTTGGCGCGATGGGGAAATGCATGTGGAACAGATTTCAAAAAGGATGACTTTTGTAACCTTCACGCACAATGGGAATACCAGCGCGCTTATTTGGAAGATAGGTTAAGAAAACCATGGGTGGTTTGCACCGAAGTGAATATAAAAAACCCAAATGCTGTTATGAGCACAGCAATAAAAGTGTATGATTTTTCTACTGGTAGTGCTATAGGTAGCACTAGCGCTAAAGGTAGCGTAAGTACAAATGCAACCATTAGTAAACCACTTTCTCCTGTTACTTCTCCTGCTCTTCCTGCTCATGCTAAATCTTCACCTCTTCCACCACCTTCTATACTTCCCTCTTTATCATCTCCGAAACCTACAACTATGTCTACTCCTACTCCTGTTCCTAGACCTACTCCTAGACCTACTACACTTACGCTAGATAATAAAAATCCACAACCGATAAATAATAATAGTATATCATATGATGATGAATTATTTGCCGAAATCGGAGGCTCACATAAACTGTCACAAGAATTTGATAATAATAAAGAGTTAAAAGAATTTAATAAAATGTTTAAAAAACAAAACAGAAAAAGTTATAAGTCAAAGAATTCCAATACAAGAAAGAATAAAAAGAATGATAAATAAAATAAATTATAAATGAATGGCTAACGATAAATAATATAATATAATATATTAAACATTGCATTATATTATATATACATACACATACACATACACTACCATGCAACCATCTACACTACCAGTAATCATACACGATAAAGATAAAGATAAAGATAAATGTTCCCCTAAACTTGGACCAAAAACCGATCCTATAACAGAGTGCGAAGAACTGGTAACTATTGTAAAAGAATTATACATTAAGTACCTAGAGGATGATTATGCTCGTACCGCATTAGTATCCCATATAAAGAACACACTTCCGTCTTTGTTACAACAAAAATGTGATGCTAGGGTTCAGCGTGAAGAGCGTCGAAAAACCCTCGAAGAAACATCGGAAGAATTTATTCGTGAGTTTATCAATAGTTCTTCTTATTATTATAATCAAAATATCGACCTCTTTTTTGTCTACCATAACAACACGTATAAGATAATAAACGAGGATGAAATCGAACACGAGATTAGAACGACAATTACCGACCAACAAAATGCCGAATTGTCCACCTGGAAGTATAAAATTAAAAACCAGGTTATTAAAAAGATAAAGGAGCGAGACCTTTTAACATCTATTCCGGAATCAGAAACAATTCAGCGCGTATTAAATGCGCTAACTCCTTTCGTATTTAAGAATAAAGACAGTGCAAAATATTTTCTCACCATTATTGGAGATATTCTTCTTAAAAAAAATACACATACGTATTTTATTTCAACCAAGGCGAAACAATTTATTAGCGAACTCGGTGAAGAAAGTTATGCTCTTTTCGGTACATCAAATATGATGAATCATTTCAAGTTTAAATTTTACGAGCATAAATACGAAGATTGTCGTTTGATTGACATTGTTGAGAATGTTATTTCATTTCCTTTTTATACACATAACGAGGGTTTGAAACATGCTGCGGGGCACAATGGACTCGGACACTCGTCATCTTCTTCGTCTCTTTCAAGTCTTGTAGGTGGTATGGGCATGGGTATGGGTATGTCACTATCCATGTCAAATAGTGGAATATCTACTCCGAAAACGCCGACAACACCGGGCCATGGTCATGGTCATTCACACACACACTCTGCAAATATTATTCAAAAACAAAGCATGCTTGATTTGTTTTGTGTAGCAGCACACTATTCGTCACGGTTTAATAGTGCTGACTTATTTATCGAAAAAACATGCAAAGACCGCACTGTAAAAGAACAGGCTTTTTATTTGAAAAATACAACCGACGATGGTATTCTTTCACGCTTTATTTCATCGACAACAGAGCCTTGCAAAGGTGTACATATTACTTGGAAAAATATGCTTTACCTTTGGAAAATCTTTATAGAAGAAGAGAAAATCCCTAATGTTTTTTTCACAAGTGTTCTTAAAAAACATCTTATGAAACGACTTGAGTATTCATGCGAACATATCCACGCAAGTGTCGTTGCGAGTATTGGTGGAGGAGATATGGGAGGGCTGGATATAGGAGGCACAGGAGATTCAGGAGAAATAGTAGAAGTAAATACAGAAGTGAATATAGAAGTGAATACAGAAGTACTGGATAATAGAGAGATGTTTTTAAATATTACGAGCAAACATTTACCGCTTGTTGGAAAATTTATGTCATTTTGGAACGAAAATATTAGATGTAATCATACGGAAATCGAATTAGAAATAGATGAATTGTCGACACTGTTTTTAAATCATGGAAATGTTTATCATGGAAACCAGAAAAATATTCAGACAATTACGGACCAGACAATTTTAGGATTTATTCGCCACTTTTTGCCGGATATTTGTATCGAAGAAGATAAATACTTGATGAATATTGGGTGTAAATTATGGGATAAAAAACAGGAAATAATAACCGGAATCGAGGAATTTAAGAGGGTGAATTTAGCGGGGAATAGTAATAATACGGCAAGCGGGACTTTAGGAAAGGGTAAGAGTAAAAATAAGGATGTAGTCAAGGATGTAAACATGGTTGTTACTAAGAAAGATAATGATATGGTGGAGATGGTTGCATCGTCATCATCTTTTCCTGTTCACACAATATATGACTTTTACTGTAAATGGGGATATAAACATAATAAAATGGTGGTAAGTAAACGGTACTTTGAGAAATTCTTTATTGAAAACTACGGTGACAATTTAACAGAAAAAAATGGAACACTTTGGTGGAGTTATTTGTAGTTTGTAGTTCGAATAGGTATTGTTATGTGTATTTATAATATAATAATAGTATATATTATTGTTCTGTTATTATCATATTATAAATTAATTAAATGAGTCAAAGTGAACCAGATACAACATTCTCACCAGGGCGAGGGCAAGCGGCTATGAGTTTATTTCAATTACATCAAGGTCAACGTGGTCCATTAGAATTTGCTGCAACTCAAGGACTTGTTCAATTTAATGCTGCACTTCACGATTTAGATATAGAGATAGCTGATGCGAAAGCGGATGCTGACGCAAATAATGAACAAGAAGCTTTTCTTGCATTACCGCCATCAAATGATACATTCGATAATGATAATGTATTTAGTGTTGGCGCGGAATCACAATTTTCAGATTCTACTCCTCCTACTCCCCCTAAGAACTTACGAACACAACTGGGAGAACTACGTATTCTTATGGATACATTAAAATCAAGCATACCTGCAAATGGTGAGAGTTTTTTTGAATATCTTAATCATAAATTTACGGGCTATCCGCAAATCCAAATATACGGAAACCATCACATAGTAGCAGGAATTGGGCAAAATATGTTAGTTCCTATGCTTTCATTTTATGGAATCACAACAAAAGATGGAGTTGCTTCTATTAAACCGAATATAGGAGAAATAACTACTGACATAGAAAGTATGGTCGCCCGCATCTTCATACCTCCTCCAAAAGTGGGTTTGGACCCGAGCACCGCACAGCAAGCAGTTGGATTTGAGGAACTAAGCGTAGACTGCCCTATGCCAACTGCTACAAATTTGTGCTGGAATGTAAGACTGACTTTGAATGGAAATATTTTTACACTACTTACCTTTCGTATAGTAGCTATGACAATTGTAAACGTTGAACTACAGCAGTCTCCTTTATCGGCTCAAAATCTTTACATACATTTATTATTTGCTCTTTTATCAAAAGCCTGTGCAAAAGATTTTAATTGTTTATGTAGTATGCCTGAAATTGATGTTGAGTTATTTAAGTCAATAGCAGAACAACCTGGACAACTAGAAGGGTTAATTTTATTTATAAGAAGTTTTTTAGAAAACCTTGCTGAACCACAACTTGACTCAAAACGAAGTTATATGCTTACCGCTTTACATAACTTGGTATCAAGTTTTGATACATCGAAAACTGGTGAAACACTGGCATATAAATACTTATTTGATGGTGAAACTCCCGGGTCAGGTGCTAACACATTTAACCCTATTATGACACAAATTAATAAAGTTATTCGTATGTTACGAGAAGCAAGTGTAGGACGAGAAGAACTTCAAGTTTCGCTATGTGGTGGAAGAATGATATATAAATTGGGTGATGTTATAAGAGGTTATGTTACTCCGGGCGTTGCTGCTGCTCTTGGTCCAAATGCTGAATTTTTATTCGCTGAAATGGTAAAACCATTAAGTTTACCATCAGATTCAGATTATACATATTCTATTGCGGGGATAAGTGGCGAAGACCCCGATTTCGTTCAGACACGCTTAATGTTTTATACATTTTGTTCTCAGCTTGGTATTAAAAAAATAATTGACGACTTTTGCACATCTGAGCCTCAGCATCCAGATGCGGCATTTTTTTTAAAAGAGCGTGTAGTCGTTGGTATGTCACTCGTAGGTGGTGACTTTCAACTTTCTTCGTCGAGAAACTCGTGCGATGCTTTGGCATTTCTTGATATGATAAATATTAGAGGTGATGCTGTTCCTACTTTACTTAATGAATTTCTTAGGCAGTTTCCACGCGACCTTAATCGTGTTCCAAAATCATCCCTTGCTCCGTGTGACCTCGTTCCTAAAATGCCATCAGGTAATTATATAAAAAAAATAGCCGTTGATTATATTTTTGTCAGTGGTTACGTTGACATATCTCCAGTAGGTCTTGTTATGATACGAATAGTCCCAAACATAGATACAATAGCAAACATAATAAGTAGATATTCCATGAGCACTGACCAAGGATTCTCTTCACCAATTAAAGTTTTATTTGATATTTTTTTTACATTATTTAGTATTGAAAATTTTACAAATCGTGCATTTGTTACCCAAAAAATTAATAAAGAACTAAAAAGAATCGCCATATGTGCAAGTATTTTATTTTTCCATTTTAATGAGTTACTGCCTGGATATGCAGTTGGAACAGAACAACACACACAAATAACTACCATGCTTGAAATATTAGGTCGTGTTATAAACTATGGTTATAATCCAACATTTAAGTTGTTAAGCGCCGAAATAGATAATATTATGACTGCTTATGCATCATGTTTTGTTCAGTTGTTGCAGTTGTATAGCCTTGGTGTTGTATTTTATTCACGAGTTCCTGGAGTAACATTGCCACCAATCGGTGGTAGAAGCGTTCTTTACTCATTAGAAACTAGGTGTATGGATATGTTAAGGGTTTACGCTCCTGTTGTTCAAGATCTAGTCCCTAGACAAGCACTCGCCCCTTATCAAAACGGAGGTTTATCTGACGAAGCTTTGCGGTCTATTCTACCAACAGGATTACAATTTTTATATGCTATTCAAGGAAATGGTATTCTACAAAATTTCCTTCAACTAAAACAAAAAGTTAAGACTAAAGATTCAGAATATAAAGCAGAAGGTAAATTTTTAACATCGGTTGAAGCTTTTGAATTTTTTTTACAAGGATTTCCAGAAATTGAACAACCTTTCCCAGAACCAGCTTTACCCGGTTTTGTTACTATTTTAACTCATTCGACTTTATTGAACGATTTACAACCACTACTCAATATTTTTCATAGTGACCCTGGATTTGCAGAACTTATGCACTTTGAACCGATTGTTGTTATTAAAAGTGAAAATCTTACAGATGCGGCCAAAGCAAATCCAGCTAATGCTGAAGGACTAAAAGTTTCGGGACAACATCAGTTTGGTATTTATGCACTATTGTCCATTTTTGGGGTAAAGTTTAAGTCTGAATGGAGCAAAATAGCACTATTTACAAGAATGTTATTTCGTGAATTATTTTCTCGTGGCATGAATGATGCATGCCAGAGTCTTTTAGGGGTGGACTTAGGTGATATTGACCCTGCTAAATATAGAACATCGTATGAGAATTATGAAAAGGATGTTATACTTTTTCGAGTGTTACAACGTCTTGGAATAGCCATTGAAAGTTTACCATCATTATCGACATATTATGGACGGGGTAATGTTCATCATGGTGTTAACGTATATTTTAATCCAGTAACAGCGGCAATAAACTTTCAATTTATATTTCCTGATAACCCACAACCGAACGATGAACTTCTTTCATTTCAATTTCTGAGTCCTGAAATTTTACAACGTTTAGGTGTAGATGCTTTTGGTAAGTTATTAGCACAAGGTGCACTACAACCAAGAGCATATGAATTTTTAGTTGACCGGTTATTACAAAAGTTTAGTAATTTGACGAAAGAATGTGATGAAAGTGTAACAAAAGAACTAATAAAAGCATCTGGTCATAGTGGAAAACCTTCGAAAGACATTAAAGTACAACGTAAACTTGGAGAAGTTGATGCATTTATTCAATCATTGATACCACCTTTATCTCAACAACAACAACCAAATGGTTCTAACGAATTTATTTCTCAATTAATGGCTTCCCCACTTAGTGCATGTTTTGAAGGAAAAAAAGATGCAGATAAATTTGTAATGTTATCCGATGAACAACGCATGCAGTGGCATGAACATTTAACCAGTATGATTAGATTTTTAATAACATTTTTAATAACATATTCCAACACTGACCCAATACACCAACGCTTAGTAAAATATTCTAAATTATTATTATTGTTGAAAAAATATATTTCACCACCACCACAAGCGACTATGCAACAAGCTGCTATGCAACAAGCTGCTATACAAGAAGCTGCTATGCAAGCTTCACAACAAGCTGCTATGCAACAACAAGCTGCTATACAAGAAGCTGCTATGGAAGCTGCACGACAAGCTGCTGCCATAGAAGAAGCTGCACGACAAGCTGCTATACAAGAAGCTGCTATGCAACAACAAGCTGCTATGCAAGCTTCACGACAAGCTGCCCCTGCTTCTAGTGCAAAAGGAAAAAAATCAACAAAATCAGGGGCAGTAAACAGGCAACAATCTTCTCAGGGAGCTGCTGCTGCTGCTGTTGCTGCTGCTTTTTCTTCTTTTTCTGGAAAATCAGTAAAACGCAAAGACAAAGGCCAAGGCGGTGGTTCACCTAAAGCATCCGCATCAAAATCAAAACCAAAAACAAGGAATAATAATAGATACTCCAAAAATACACACACACGTAAAAATAAACATAAGCATAAACAACATCGTAATCGCAAGTATAAGAAAACAACAAATACAAAATCTAATCGTAGAACAAAATCCCAAAGCAAGAAGAACGTAACATTCAAGCGCAGAAGAAGGTGAAGTAAGAGTGTAAGTTTTTACTAATATTTTTATAAATTTATATAAAAATATTAACTCTATTCGAATATCTATTTATGAATTATTTTTACGCATTTCTCTCATAAAGCTACCTCACCCAATCTACTTACGAGCCTTGCGGGACTTTTTAGTGCCGACTTTAACAGCACCAAACTTGCCCTTCTTTGCAGTGTACCCATACTTCAACAAACGCTTCTCACGTTTGGCTGATTTATGTTTTTTCTCTGAAACAATACGACCATTCTTGTTCATGACCAGGTCAAACCGTGTCAATCCACCGCTAGTCTTATAAGCAGTTTCATGCCATACTTGAGCACGAGAACCCACTAGTCTCTCAAATACGCGACCGTTGATTGTATATTTGCCGTCAGGGCGTCTTTTGTAACTGTGATGCATTTTTATACCTTATAGAAAAGAATGAGAAAAAAATATTATTTAATTATATTTTCATAATTATATGTTCATAATTATTATACATAATTCTATAATAATTCTATAATAATTCTATAAATAAATCTCTAAATATATCCATATGATTCCATGATTCAATCACCCATTTCTACTCGTCGTTGCTGGACCTCCCTGAATCGGCCCAACATTTGGACCTAAACCCGATCCATTTTCATTCGGACGATACCTCATCGTCGAAGAGTACCCTGGTCCCGAACCTCCTGGACACCCCGCCCATTTTCCATACGCATTCAGTGTTTGATTTGCGACCGTAAAACATTGATTATGATTATTCGACCCAACGGACGCCACTATTTGCATTGACATCTTTATTCTACATGGAAACTTCGATACCAACAACGGATTATAAATATTCTTCTTCAATGGTTTCTCGGGACAACAAAGATGTTTTAAACGATTCGGTTTTTGTATGAAGTTAAAGTCGGACATATTATCGTACTTATATATTTACACTTTTATTTTTACGATTTATAACATTTATAACATTTATAAAATTGATATAAAATAAACATAATATATTATATAACAAATCCATTCCAACACAACAAACAAACAAACCAACTTGTATAACAAGTTAGAAATCAAATCAAATCAACACAAATGTCCATTCCAAGTTCTGCCTCTATCTCTGTTGTCGAAGCGTCTAAACCAAAAATTGCTAAAGCAAAAAAAAGTATTAACATTCTAAAAATCAATACAACAGCACTAGTTGGCGGAGAGGCGACGCCGACACCAGCACCAACGCCAGCACCCACCCAAGAACTTGCTAAATATCAGAAAATGTCCGACATAGAGCATATCCTCAAAAAACCGGATACATATATCGGCTCCATTGAAATGACAGAAGCCGAAACATTTGTCTACGATTCGGCTACATCTTCCATCGTACAGCGTGCTATTCATTATATTCCAGGTCTCTACAAACTCTTCGATGAAGGTGCAGTAAATAGTCGTGACCATTTTGTTCGCCAAGAGCAAGCAATTCGCGATGCTAAACCCAATGCATTGCCCGTTACATGCATCGAATTCGAAATAAGCGAAGATGGAACTATTTCAATCACAAATGACGGCAACGGTATCGATGTCGCGCAACACCCCGACCATAAGTTATGGATTCCCGAGATGATTTTCGGCCACTTGCGCACATCTACAAACTATGACGAAAATAAGAAAGAAAAAATCGTCGGCGGGAAAAATGGTTTCGGATTCAAGCTCGTTCTCATCTGGTCTTCATGGGGTCGTGTCGAAACCGTTGACCATGTTCGCGGCCTCAAATATATCCAAGAATTCAAAAACAATCTTGACGAGATTTGCCCGCCAAAAATTACGAAATGTACAACAACGAAACCATATACGAAGGTGTCGTTTCGCCCCGATTATGCGCGATTCGGTATTGTGGGATTGACACCAGATATGCGCTCACTTTTCGAGAAACGTATTTACGATATCGCCGCAATTACTGACAAGTCTGTCAAGGTCAAATACAACGGTGCTCTTGTTCCCGTGAAACATTTCCAACAATATATCGACCTCTATATTGGTGCAAAGGGCGAGACGAAACGTATCTATGAGGCACCTGATCCAAGGTGGGAGTATGTTGTATCTCTTGCACCGAATGGCGAGTTTCAACATGTGTCATTTGTGAATGGAATCTATACACAAAAAGGCGGTAAACACGTCGAGTATATTATGAACCAGATTGTTCGCAAGTTGACCGAGTATATCAAAACCAAGAAAAAGGTGGACGTGAAGCCGACGACAATCAAGGAACAGCTCGCGATATTCTTGCGCTGTGATATTGACAATCCGTCTTTCTCGAGCCAGAGCAAGGATGAGATGGGAACAGCGGTTGCGTCGTTTGGGTCGACATGTAAAGTGAGCGACGAGTTTGTCGAAAAGTTGGCCAAGATGGGTGTAATGGATGCAGCGTGTGCTCTGACAGAGGTGAAGGAAAACAAGGCGGCGAAAAAGACGGATGGAACAAAGACTCGAACGATTCGTGGTATTCCGAAACTAATCGATGCAAACTTTGCAGGTACAGAGAAGTCCGCACAGTGCACGATTATATTTTGTGAAGGTGATTCAGCAAAGGCGGGAATTGTTTCGGGTCTTAGTCGTGAAGACCGCAACTTGATTGGCGTGTATCCGATGAAAGGCAAGATGATGAATACACGCGGAGAAGCGGTGAAGAAAGTCGCAGAAAATCACGAAATCACGGAAATCAAGCAAATTCTTGGACTGGAAGTCGGGCGCAAATATACACCCGACGATGTGAAGTATCGCTTGCGTTATGGTAAAGTCTTATTCATGACGGACCAGGATTTGGATGGTTCGCATATTAAAGGACTGGGAATCAACTTGTTTCAGAATGAATGGGCTTCACTTACAGAGATTCCGGGATTTATTGGTTTCATGAATACGCCCATTTTGAAGGCGAAAAAGGGAACACAAGAAAAAGTATTCTATAATGAAGGCGAGTATCGTGCATGGAAAGAGGCGACCGAATCAACGGGAGGAGGTGCAGTGGGTGTATCGACGGCGACACACGCACAACCATCAGGGTGGACTACAAAATATTATAAAGGTTTGGGAACAAGTACGGGCAAGGAATTCAAGGAGTATTTTGAACATAAGAAAATTGTGGATTTTACACATAGTGGTGAAGCGTGTGACAATGCGATTGATATGGTGTTCAATAAGAAACGTGCAGATGATCGCAAAACATGGCTGGCGACATATTCTCGTGACAGATATTTGGATACGCTTCAACCTAGTGTGACATATGAGAAATTCATTAACGACGAGATGATACACTTTTCGAAATATGATTGCGACCGTTCAATCCCGAATTTGATGGATGGTTTGAAAATCTCTTTGCGAAAGATTCTGTTTTCGGCATTCAAGAAAAACCTCAAGACTGAAATCAAAGTCGCGCAATTTAGTGGATATGTTTCTGAGCACTCGGGATATCATCATGGTGAAGCGAGTTTGAATGCGGCAATTGTTGGAATGGCGCAGAACTTTGTAGGCAGCAACAACATCAATCTGTTTGAACCCAATGGTCAGATGGGGAGTCGTTTGAAAGGAGGAAAAGATTCTGCTAGCGAAAGATATATCTTTACGCAACTCAATAAGCTAACACGACTTATTTATCGACCCGAAGATGATAATACACTTACATATTTGGACGATGATGGACAAAGCGTTGAGCCGATTTATTATGTGCCGATTATTCCTATGGTCTTGGTAAATGGAACAAAAGGAATTGGAACAGGTTTCAGTACTGATATTATGTGTTATAATCCGGCGCAAATTATCGCGTATATTAAACATAAACTTGTGGGGGCATCGGCACCTGTACCCACAATCGAACCGTTTTATAAAAACTTCAAGGGAACCATTCGGCGTGTAGGTGATACCAAGTATTTATTGAAGGGATGTTATACGATTCTAGATGATAAGAGAATCCGTATTACGGAACTGCCGATAGGAACATGGACGGATGATTATAAGAATTTCTTGGAGAATCTTATTGAGCCACATGCTGCCGGCGACAAGGGCAAAGATAAAGACAAGGATGGCGCAGCAAACAGTGCACCAATCGTGAAAGAATATAATGATATGAGCACAGATACACACGTTGATATCACAGTTACAATGGCTGCAAATATTATCAAGACGTATAGTGAAAAGGCGACGGAGTTTGAATGTAATATGTTGGAGAAAGTGCTAGGATTATACACAACGCAATCTACGACAAATATGAATCTGTTTGATGCGAAAGAGAAACTTATCAAGTACAGTAGTGCTGAAGAAATCGTCGACTCATATAGCGTAACACGTTTGGAATTTTATGGGAAACGCAAGGATGCTCTTATTGCGGCACTTCGAAAGGTGTTGATGGTCTTGAGTAATCGTGCACGATATATTACCGAATTGTTGGAAGACAAGATTGACCTTCGTCGCAAAACGAATAAACAACTTGTGGAGTTATTGAAAGAGCGTAAATATGATTCGATGGATGCAAAGGATGCAGGCAGCGATGAAAATGGAGGAGATGATACATCGAGTCAAGGACAACAAGGATACAAGTATTTGCTAAAATTGCCGATGGATAGTGTGTCGGAAGAAAATGTCAAGAAACTGCTAAATGAAAAAGAAAAGAAGGAAAAAGAGTTGAGCGAGTTGAGTTCAAAAACGGTGGAACAAATGTGGATAAAAGATTTAGAAGAATTGGAAGTTGAATATAACAAATTTGTTGAAGCGACAACGTACCCGTATTCGGCTACAAGTGAAAGCACAGCGAAGGCTGGTGGTGGTGGAAGTGGTGGAAAGGCTAAAAAAGTTAAATCTAAATGAAACAATGAAAGTAAAAGTTAAGTTAAGTAAAGTTAAGTTAAGGAGTAAAACTTGTTGCTATATAGTAACAAAAAGTTATACGCTGTGGTAGGTCAAGGTAGATTTGATAATATAACATTTTTATTTACGTGAAACTTTGTCTATTTATCTATCTATCTGGTATTTAAAACCAAGGCTTCATTTCTAGAGTCTTACCTTTAACGTTGTCGTATGCTGGCCATGTCATCACAGTGTACATATTACTAGCATCTCGTTTATATTTCAAGTATGCGCTAACCTCGTTCATTAGTTTAGGAACACAGTGATTTACAACATACTGATTTAATGTCGTGACTTGTTCCCTAATATTAGTCGGCAAGTTAACAGCACTTTCAAGATATAAAGCACGCATAATAATTTTTAATTCGTCGTTATCTTGTTGAGAGATGGTATATTCGCCATTGGATAGGCGGTATACTTCAGCACGAAGAGAATTCTGGATAATCTGGATATTATCTTTACTGAAAAAAACGTTACTTACATCATTGTCCATCCAGTTGCCGGTTAAGGCATCTCTAAATGTAGTAATCTGATTTACGGGTATTTTATCCCACATAGCGAATCTTACATCGGGAGGAGGACCTTCAATATCGATACGACCATTAGATACTGTTTTAGTAGATATGTTTTGGATGGTCTGAGAGTCTCGGGGCATACATGTTGAATTTGCGTTTCTATTTCCTGAAAACATTTTAGAAGATTTGATTTGTGTATATTATAATAACTAAATATAAAAATATCTAATATTTAGTATTTAATATTTAGTTACATAAATAAATAATTAATTGCATAAATAATTAATTATATTTACATTATATATATTTACTTAAAACAATAAATTTAAATTATGTCATTTAATAGCGTTACGTTAACTATTGCCGGTATTATATTTGTTGTTTTATTAGCAATGACGGCATATTTTATTTACCAAGACCAGAAAAGTAAATTTACACTGATTCAGGCGACATGTCCTGATTATTGGATGTTAAAAAAATATGAGGATGGAGTCAATAAGGGAAAAAATTATTGTGAACCGAGTAGTAAGAATATGGGAACATGTAGCTCAGTTCCTGGTGCAATAAATCTTGCACCGAAATATAATGTATTAAACGACAGCAATGAATGCAGTAATTATAAAAATAAAATGACGTGGGTTAATAATGTGTGTGGTAAGAAAGTACTATGGGATGGAGTTACAAATAACGCCGAACTTAAAAATAAATGTAAGTAATAAAATAATAAATAGTTTTAGATTTTGTAATAAATATATAATAATAATATAAGTATTGTTACTTTATTATTATTGAGATTTATATAGGATGGCAGCAAATCATGCGGATCCTATTGGAATAACTCCTGATAGATTTTATACAATGTATGGAATTCAGTGTGTAACGCTCGGAACTCTTAATCGTCCAACTGAACAGGGTATTCAAGATATAATCGAAGTACTTTATCGTCGATTTTTTCTTGCTGACACAAGTCACGATATAATTCAAACTCAAAATTCAAGATTTATAGGTATTAATGCAAATTATCGTCGATGTATTAATAAGTTATTTCCAACAGACCTACCTAATGATCCAGAAAATGTTGAAAAAAGCGAGTTTAAAGCATATGTTACTGGCGAATGTGAACGTGTTATTACTGCTGCTTCTACCGGTGGTATATTATCGATGCAACAACAAATGGCCCCAATTAATGTTCCTAGATTTATGGTTACTGGGCAAATGCGAGTATTGTTTCCAGAAGGTGGACAACAAGCATTAGTGAATATACAATCACAACATGTGGATAATTTTCTCTGTACAGAACATCATATTGGTTTCGAATTAAATGTTTTAGTAACACCAGGGAGGTTATTTGATATGGCTTGTAGAAGTCCTGTTAATTCTGTATTAGCAAAATTATTAGAATGGTGGCGTATAGCAGGAGGTATAGGTACTGATGGTAGACCGAAACCATTTGCTATTAATTTAGTAGAGCGTGGTATAACTACAATAGCCAATTCATATGTATTTATTGGTATTGAAACTACCCCAGTTGATGCGGAACGTAATGCCGAAAATACACTATTGGTTTTTGTAATACAGTTAGGCCAAGTAAGAAAAACTATAAAATTTAAATTAACAGATATAGACCAAAATAATCCAGCGGTACCTACTGCCGATGGAACTCACTTATTAGTTAGTTACGGTAAGGGGTTGGCTAGATGTTTTTTTTATGAAATATATGGTTTGGTAGTAAACGAAGGATTATTACGTGAAACTGGTTGTTTACTAAAAAAACCAACAACAACAAAACCAAAAAAAA
>Ga0114979_10000933_pt1 | contig 19439 bp, 17 predicted proteins | sample S_140625_EF_Meta_FD_87315 | JGI IMG/M metagenome (GOLD analysis project Ga0114979, IMG submission 87315) | Freshwater microbial communities from Lake Simoncouche, Canada to study carbon cycling - S_140625_EF_MetaG | ecosystem: Environmental > Aquatic > Freshwater > Lake | place: Lake...
AAAACAAGCATCAGGAAATATTATCGCATTTTTAGATTATGACGATCTTTGGCCAAATAATAAATTAGAATTGCAATTAAAAAAATTATACGAAAATCCCTCAACACAAGTTGTTAGCGGAGGAATAAAGTATTTTTCAACAGATAAAATACCATTACCCAACATTCAGTTTAATGAACAAGGTTCAATTTATCACGTTCATATGGGTGCTCTTATTGTAAAAAAAGAGGTTTTTGTAAAAGACAATATTTATTTTGATGAGTCTTTACGGTTTTCTGAAGATTGGGATTGGTGGCTGAGAATTAAAGAGAAAAGCATTCCGTTCATTATTTTGCCTCAAGACACACTTTTATACAGAATTCATGCTAATAATTCATCTACAAATAAATCGTTGAAAGAACTAGGCGTTTTATCAATTTTAAAAAACTCCATAAAAAGAAGACAAGTCCATGGCAGGGATATTTTAGAAGATCATGTTAAAAGCAATGAAAATTTTAAAATAAGTGTTGTAATACCCCTATACAACGGAGAAGCATTTATTAAATCTACCATAAACTCCGTTCTTGCACAAACATATACGATTGATGAAATAATTGTAGTGGATGATGGTTCAACAGATAATGGACCTGCTATTATCAAAGAATTTTATCCTGAGATACTATTGATTCAGCAAAAAAACAAGGGAGTTGCTAACGCGCGAAATAGTGGCTGGAAAAAAGCTGCTCACAACTGGATAGCATTTTTAGACCAAGATGATATCTGGTATTCTACAAAAATTGAAAAGCAAATGGAAGTAGCAAAAAATAATAATTCGTTAAATTTTATTGCTTGTCTTCAAAAGAATCTAATTACAAATGAAGCAATCATACCAGTAAATTACCGAATTAAAGATGAAATTCAAATTTGTAATATTCCTAGTGGCTGGTTAATCAAAAAAATAGTATTAGAATCTTTGAACGGTTTTAAAGAACACTATATAAACGGAAGTGATATCGATCTAATTACAAGATATAGAGAAAGAAAAATGAGCGAGTTTTGTGTTCAGGAGGTTTTAGTTGATAAAGTTATACATGGTAAGAATGAAAGTATGAACATTCATACATCAGTAAAAGAACTTCTACAAATAATTAAAGAAAAATTACAAAGAAATGGTTGATATAATCACCTGTGTAAGAAATGGCGAAAAATATTTGAATCAGTGTATTGAGTCTATATTGAATCAAACCTACGAAGATTTTACATATTATATCGTTGATAATGCTTCTTCAGATAATTCAAAAAAAATAATCGAAGATTATCAAGAGAAAGATGCAAGAATTATATACTTATATCAACCAATTAAAGGATTATCGAGAAGCCTAAACCTTGCAATTAGTGCTTCTAAAAACGAGTATCTATGTTTTCTGGATGCTGATGATTTATATCATCCCAAAAAAATTAATAAACAAATCGAGTTTCTATACGAAAAGGAAGATTATGAAATCTGTTTTACACATTTACAAGTATTTTCTGATAATGAGGAAGCGTCTTTAATCTTAAAACCAAGGAGGGAAGTTGTTGATGGAATTTCCAAGTGCTCTATCCTGTTTAAAAGGTCCATTATTAACCAAATTGGCTTATTCGACGAAAATGTTGAAATTGATTTTGTAGAGTGGTTCTCAAGAGTTATCAGAAAAAAAATACAATACGCAGTAATTCCTGAAGTATTGTGTTTCAGAAGAGTACACGACATGAATATGACAAAAAATATAGACAAATCTAAATATTTAGAAGTCCTAAAAATGCATTTAAATGCCAGAGCAAACCAAAAATAAAATTCGATTTTGTAATAATACAAAGATAGCGTAAATGGAAGCATTTGAATATTTATTGAAAGCATGTTTAAGTGAAAACAAACAAGAGATCAATCTTTTAAAAGATAAATGGGTCAATTTAGTTAATCCAAATGATATGGATTATAAATCAATGAGGCTTATTCCCTTGTTTTATGACCATATTAAAAAATATGATATTGAGATTCCTTTTAAAAAAAGACTTGATATAGTTTACCAGTATTGGTGGTTAAAGACCGTCGCTAAACAAAAAATAATTACTGACATAGAAAACGTTTTCTCAAATAATAATATAAAATATTGTTTTATCAAAGGCTCTGCCTTATTTAATCTTTATGATAAACCACATCACAGGACCACAGGAGATATTGACATAGTGATTTCAATTAAAGATCTAAAAAAAACAAGTAGTATATTGAAATCATTAGATTTCAATTTTTCGAAAATTCAAAATTTTAGTGTAAATTATTTTTTTGGCATATTCCGTAATATAACCAATCAAATATTTTTTTACAAGGAAAAACCTTATGTTGAAATTGATCTTCATTTTAAGTTTTCCTCTTTTTTCTCAGCCCGTTTTCAAAAAAAGATGTGGAATGAATGCACTAATGAAAGTAACTATCTTAATAATATTGAACTTCAATTTTTCTTGGTTTGTCTGAACGGTTATCACTCTATTCATGAACACCTAAATTGGGTAATCGATGCTTCTAAAATAATTGCTAAGCACTCCGATATCTCATTTAAAAAGATAGAGGAAATTGTTGAAGCCAATAAACTTAACAATGATTGGATTGAAATAACTAAAATACTTTTTGAATACAATCAAAATATACCAATTTCAAAACTAAACACACTTCGCAAGTACCGACCAAAATCTTTTATTTCATATACGCTTTCAACAGAGGATAGAATACAAAAATTGAAGGATCATTTTAATTATTGCTATCTTGTTTATTATTCAAATAACGGGGTTTTTAACAGTTTTAAGTTTTATAAAATTGTTTTTCTGTATACTATTCAGAGGACAATTAACTTACTTTACATGTTATTTTCTGAAAAAGATGAAAATATTGAATCATTAAGAAACTAACTTTTTAAAAGGTCAATAAAAAATACTAAGAATTACATTTAAATAAATTTAATATAAGCAAGTTTAAATCAATTATTATTCAGGAAATAATTAAAACTTTGATTATTTATAATTTTCGAAATTGAAATTATAAACTTTAAAAAACCGGCAGGTTCCGTGCCAGGTTTTTACCAAAAATGGTTTAAAAGAGGGGAAATATGAGAAATATAAATCTATTTCAATCTTGTATCCTATTGATTATCAATAAAAGAAAAGATATGGAATACCACTTTAAACCCTCATAATCAGGGGGTCCCAGGATCATGCCCTGGTGGGCCCACCCTAATTATAAGCCAGTTACAGTTTTACAATTGTAGCTGGCTTTTTTGTTACCCCTGACAGGTAGCTAATCTGTTAACCATAGATGAAAATTCTGTTAACCATAAGAAAGAACTACATCAAATGTAATAAACTTCTAATAATTAGACACTAGAATAGCGTAATTTTAGATGAGAAAGTAACTATAATAAATAAGAATAAACTGTATGATTACTGGTGAGCTTAAAAGTAAGATTGATAGAGTTTGGGATGCATTTGCAGCTGGTGGTATTGCTAACCCACTTCAAGTGGTGGAACAAATGACTTTTCTGCTTTTTATCCGTAGGTTAGATGATATTCACACCCAACGTGAACAAAAAGCAGCCTTTTTAAAAAAGAAGATTGAGAACCCCATATATTCCCAAGAACAGAACGAACTAAGATGGAGCTATTTCAAGAATATAGACCCTGAGATCATGTTTAAACTCTTTACAAAAGAGAATGGAGTGTTTGATTTCCTTAAGAACATGGGATCTACAGATAGTGCATTTAGCACATACATGAAAGGAGCAAATTTCATGATGCCTACTGCACGCTTGCTAGCACAAGTAGTTGATATGCTTACAGAGATAAATATGGATGACCGTGATACAAAAGGTGATGTTTATGAATACCTTCTTAGTAAAATAGCATCTGCTGGACGTAATGGGCAGTTTAGAACACCACGACATATTATTAAAATGATGGTTCAGATGATGAGGCCATCCTTAGAAGATACAGTATGTGATCCAAGTGCTGGAACAGCTGGTTTCCTAGTAGCCACAGGAGAATACTTACGTGAAACCTACGCTAAAGAACTACTTAAGCCTAAAGAACAAGATCATTTTCAGCATAAGCTTTTTATGGGAATGGAATTTGATGCTACAATGATCAGAATTGGAGCCATGAATCTTATGTTACATGGTATAGAACAACCCAACTTGATAGCTGTAGATGCATTAAGTGAAGCTAATAACAGCTTCACTGAAAAAGCTACTATTGTCTTAGCAAATCCACCATTTAAAGGAAGCCTTGATAGAGAGGCTGTTGATCCTAAAATATTAAATATAGTAGACAGTAAGAAAACAGAACTACTCTTTTTAGGACTTATTATAAAAGGATTAAAACTTGGGGGAAGAGCAGCAGTGATTGTACCAGACGGGGTATTATTTGGTAACAGTAATGCACACCAAATAATACGCAAGAAGCTAATTGACGACCAAAAGTTAGAGGCTATTATTTCCATGCCTAGTGGTGTATTCAAACCTTATGCTGGCGTAAGTACAGGGGTATTAATATTTACTAAAACAGATAGTGGTGGTACAGATAATGTATGGTTCTATGACATGACAGCAGATGGTTTTAGTTTAGACGATAAACGTAACCCAGTTAAGGATAATGACATCCCTGATATACTAAATCGTTGGGATAATTTAAAAGCTGAAAGTAAACGTGAACGTACAGATAAGAGTTTCATGGTTCCTGTAAAAAAGATCAGGGATAATAAATATGATCTTAGCATCAACCGTTATAAGGAAGTGGTTTATGAGCAAAAAGAATATGAGCAACCTAGTGTAGTTATTAAACAAATAGAACAATTGGATAATGAACGTAAAGATTTATTACAAGAACTCAAGGGAATGTTATCTAAAGATTTACTCACTGAAAAGAATAGTAAATAATGAAGTGGGATAAAGTAAAGCTTGAGGATGTAAGCATAATTATAGCTGGTCAATCACCAGAATCAAAATATTACAATCAAGATGGTCTAGGATTACCATTCTTTCAAGGCAAAGCTGATTTTGGACTTGAAACTCCTAAAGTACGTTATTGGTGTACTAAACCTACCAAGGTTGCACAAGCTTCAGATATTTTACTTTCAGTAAGAGCCCCAGTTGGTCCAACCAATATATGTAATATAGAAAGCTGTATCGGTAGAGGAATAGCAGCTATTAGAGTTGGTGAAAGGCTGAATTATAGATATCTATATTGGTGGTTTAAAAGTTTTGAGAAACAGCTTTCCGCAATGGGTAATGGTTCTACTTTTTCTGCAATTACTTCTAAAGTAGTTAGAGATTTAGAAATACCTCTACCGCCAATGCATATTCAAGAACAGATAGTTATTACATTGGATAAAGCTGATGCAATTCGTAGGAAAGATCAAGAGCTTCTTACAAAGTATAATGAACTAGCTCAAACTATCTTTTACGATATGTTTGGAGATCCTGTAAGAAATAATAAAGGATGGAATGTAAAAACAGTGATAGAAGTAGCAGATTGTATAGTACCTGGAAGAGATAAGCCAAAATCATTTACTGGAAATATTCCTTGGGTTACTACTGATGATTTGAAACATCTAGGAACTACAAATAATTCAAAGAAAAATATTGGTTTGTCAGATACAGAAATAAAAGAAGTTAGAGCAAAGATCATACCAAAAAACAGTGTAATAATGACTTGTGTTGGAGACCTTGGCATTATTTCAATAGCTGGAACTGATATGGTTATAAATCAGCAATTACATGCATTTCAGACCAAGGATATTAATCCTACCTTTTTAATGTACTTGTTAAGTTTGAGAAAAGATTTCATGATAAAAATGGCTAGTTCAACTACAGTACCTTATATGAATAAAACTGTTTGCAATTCAATCCCAGTTATTTTACCCCCTAAAGAAATGCAAGAAAAGTTCACATCCATCTATACAGGCATTAAAAGTCAAATTGATTTAAGTTTAAAGTCCTTCAAGAATTCAACGAATCTAAATGAAATGTTAACTGTTAAGTATTTCTCATGATCTCCAATTTCCAACATATCATCCCAACTGAATTCAGTAAGCTTGCAGCTACGCTGATAGACGCAGAGAAAAACATCTACATAGCACCGCCATATGCAGCAGTTCTCTGTAGGAAAAGTTTGGAAGAGTGGATACGTTGGATCTATGAGAATGATGCTGATCTTGAACTACCTTATGACACCTCACTTAATGCCCTATTACATAATCAAGATCTACGTGACTTATTAGCTCCTTCTGTATTTCACCAAGTAAACCTTGTTCGTAAACTTGGTAATGATGCTGTTCATGCTACTATAAAAATACAACCTGAGGAAGCTTTGCATGTACTTAAAATCATGCATGGCTTTAGCACATGGGTGATGAGGGTATACAGTGAGGATAAACTAGATATACCAGCTTTTGATGTATACTTAATACCACAAGATCAACCAGTAGTAAAGTATAAAGACCGTATTACAGAGCTTGAAGCTGAATTCCAAAAAGCTCAAGAACTCATACGTGAGAAAGATGCTGAGTTAACACGAATACAGCAGATTAAACAGCAGCATGCTAAAACTCCACCGCCACAAGATCCAAATGAAAAAGTTACACGTGAGATTTATATTAATCTACTTTTAAGAGAAGCTGGTTGGGATCCATCAGCTACTAATGTAGCGGAATATCCAGTAAGTGGTATGCCAACAGGTAATGGTAACAATGACGGTACTGGGTATGTAGATTATGTCCTTTGGGGAGATGATGGTAAACCTCTAGCGGTTGTAGAAGCAAAAAAAACAAGCAGAGATTCAAGAGTTGGATCTAATCAAGCTAAGCTTTATGCAGATTGTCTAGAAATGATGCATGGTCAAAGACCTATCATCTTTTATACAAATGGATTTGAAACATATATCTGGGATGACACCTGGTATGCTGCAAGAGAAATCTACGGCTTCTATAAAAAAGAAGAGTTAGAACTTCTGATACAAAGAAGAACCACACGTACTTCTATTTCACAAGCCGCTATTGACCCAAAGATCGCAGACAGATATTATCAGATAGAAGCAATAAGGTGTGTGGCTAACGTACTAGAAAATAAAGGAAGAGAAGCATTACTGGTAATGGCTACTGGTACTGGTAAAACAAGAACAGCAGCTGCTTTAGTAGATGTGTTCAGTAAATGCAACTGGGCTAAACGTATTTTGTTTTTAGCAGACCGTAACGCATTAATATTTCAAGCTAAAAAGGCTTTTACCAATCATCTACCAAACCTACCAGCAGTTGATCTTACCAAAGAAAAAGACAGCCTACATGCACGTGTGGTTTTCAGTACTTATCAAACTATGATTAATCTCATAGATAAAGAATATGATGGAGCACAACGACATTTTGGAATAGGTCATTTTGATGTAATCATCTTTGATGAGATACACCGTTCTGTTTACAACAAGTATAAAGCCATCTTCCAGTATTTTGATGGCTACCGTATTGGATTAACAGCAACGCCAAAAGCTGAAGGAGATCGTGATACATATCATCTATTTGGTCTAGAACCTAATATGCCTACCTATGCTTATGAATTAGAACAAGGTGTAGAAGATAAGTTTCTTGTACCTCCTATGAGCGTTTCAGTCCCAGTTAAGTTTCATAGAGATGGTATTAAATATCAGGAATTAAATAGACAGGAGCAGATAGCATATGAGGAAATGTTTGCAGATCCAATTACTGGTGAATACCCTGATGAAATAAATAACACAGCATTAAATACTTGGCTTTTTAACTCTGATACAGTAGATCATGTTCTAGCATTCCTTATGGAACATGGCATCAAAGTAGCTGGTGGTGACAGACTCGGCAAGACCATCATCTTTGCAAGAAGCCATAAACATGCTCTGTTTATAAAAGAACGTTTTGATAGGCAGTTTCCTCACCTAGGAGGTCATTTCTGCAAAGTGATAGATAACTATGAAGAATATGCATATACTATACTAAAAGATTTCTCTGAAAAAGATGGAACTCCTCATATAGCTGTATCAGTAGATATGCTAGATACAGGCATAGATGTCCCTGAAATTGTAAACTTGGTATTCTATAAGCCTATAAGATCTAGTTCCAAATTCTGGCAAATGATAGGTCGTGGGACAAGGTTATGTAAAAATCTGTTTGCTCCAGATCAAGATAAAGAGAACTTCATAATATTTGACTTCTGTGAAAACTTTGAGTTCTTTGGTAACAAGCCAAAAGGATTAGATGGTAAACGAGGACGTTCATTAACAGAACGCCTATTCCAACAACGTATAAAGCTTACCTATCATCTACAGAAAAATGGTAGTAAAGAGGCTTTAGAGTATGCTGAAGAGCTTAAAACTTTCATGCTGGAACAAGTAAACAGACTAGAAGAAGATAGCTTTTTAGTGAGGCAGCATTGGAGAATAGTAGAAAAATACAGAGATAAGTATAAATGGAATGCTCTAGATGAACTAGAAGTAAAAGAAGTACTAGACCATATAGCACCTTTGGTTTTTGAAGAAGGAGATGATGAACAAGCAAAAAGGTTTGATCAGCTATGCTACAATATGGAACTAGATCTTTTACAAAAGACCTTAATTTCAGACCAATGGATGAATGAAACTATCTCTATAGTAGCTGCCCTAAGTAAAAAAGGAGCAATCCCAATGGTGGCTAATAAAATGGATTTAATAAAGCAAATTCAAACTGCTCAGTATTGGCAAGACATGAATTTAGTTAAGGTAGAACATACCAGAAAAGAACTAAGAAGTTTAATCCGTTTTATAGACAAGAGTTCAGGTATAATATTCTATTCCAACTTTGAGGATGAAGTACTCAATGCCACATCAGAACCTAAACCGGTTATTGTATCAGGAAACTTGGAAGCATATAGAAAACGTATGGCTGAATTTGTGTTAAAGAATAGAACCCATATTACAATTCATAAACTAAGTACTAATCAGATAATAACTAAGACCGAGCTAAAAGAGCTGGATAGAATGCTATTTGAACAAGGAGAGAATGGGACACATGAACAATTCATAAAAGCCTATGGGGAGATGCCATTAGGTAAGTTTATTAGAACCATAGTTGGCCTAGAACAAGAGGCTGTAAATAAAGCTTTCAGCAGTTTTATTAATAACCCATCTTTAAATGCCGCTCAGATAAGGTTTGTTAACCTAATTATACAATACTTGAGTACAAATGGAATTGTAGAAGTAGAAAAACTATTTGAGCCTCCTTTTACAGAGATATCAAATCAAGGACTGTTAGGTGTTTTTAATCAGGTCCAAGCAGCAGAAGTTGTTGAACTTATAAATAAAGTAAACCATTTAGCTGAAGCAGTTTAAGACTTTATTTATCTTCTGTAACTCAATACTGTAAAGGTTTTCATGTTTTTTACACAGTCTGTTTATATAATTATTTCATACTACTTTTAATGCTGCTTACCTTTGGGCATGCCATTAAATATAACTTAGTATGACTATAGAAGAAGTATATGATATCCCACTATTTAAGAAGAAAATGGGACTTAGTTTAAAGGAACCTAGAATTTATAATATAAACCATAAGCTGACTTTACAGAACCCATACTCTTTAATAATAAGAGGTAAGAAAGTTACTATGTCATTAGAAAAGTGGATACAAGTAGCTCCTGAGCTTATCTGGGCTGTCTTGTACAAGGATAGTAGTGCACCTGTACCAGAGGAGGTTGAAATTATAAATAACCTCAGCCTAGCTCACGATTCATATTTAATACTTAAGGCTACTATACAAGAGATAAACCCAGATTTAATAAAAGAGCTGGAACAAAAGAAAAAGCCTAGAAGGCTGAAGCTGGTATCTACCACTTTGCATTACTAACTTAGAAATATAATACACCTTTTCACTACTTATTAGATACATATATAGCTATAAAGTTAACTTAGTAGGATTTAAACTTTAAAAAGTTAAGATAATAAGCTTTCTCAGTCGTACCTAATCAGAAGTCCCCCACTCCCTTTTGAAGTAGACTTACCCCCTTATCTTTTAAAGAAGCTTTATTTAACCCTTGACTTATTAATAATGGTTATTTGTAATATATTCAATATATTACAGTATAAACTAAAATAACAATCAATGACTACACTAAGCATTATTTTACAAGCTCCTCCTCAAGGTGGTACTTTTCAGTTGATAATATTGGCTTTTATAGTTTTAATCATATTTCTAGGTGTAAAAGCTAGCAAGAATGTAGATGACAATAACAAACCAATAGAGGCAGACCAAACTAACAAAGTAGTAAATGTAGCCTTGACTGGAGGTATAATTGGTCTATTTTCTTCATCTCCTCAAAGAAAATTAAATGAAGCAATTAAAAGGGAAAATGCTAACGGCTGGAGAGTAGTTCAAATTATTCCAGCTGATAGTGGAAACCTTTTTCTTATAATATACAGGCTACTGCTTTTAACTATTACACTTTTCCTTTTTACAACTGCAAACGGTTATTATGTAATTATGGAGAAGAAATTATAACCCTTGACTTATTAAAATTTAGTTTTTAGCTTTTCCATCTCAGAAGCAACTTTTATATCAGATACTTTGGCATACAAGTGTGTTATTTTAGTAGATGCATGACCAAGCATTTTTGCAATAGTCTCAATTGACACACCATTACTTAGTGCAACTGTAGAAGCAAATGTCCTTCTACCAGCATGGCTACTTAGTACTTTAGTAATACCACATAAGTCTGCAATTTCCTTTAAGTATGCATTATACCTCTGTATATTATACAATGGCAGTAGCTGCTTATCAATATCCACTTTGTAATCTGGATTATATTTAACTATTAATTCTAGAGCCTTAGGAAGTAGAGGCACTGCAGCTCGGATATCAGTTTTTAAGCGGTTCTGAATGATCCATTGATTCCCATCTATGCCAGTAGTAACATTACCTCCATTTAACCCGGCTAAGTCAGAAAATCCCAGTCCTGTATAACATTGTATGAGAAATAAATCTTTTACTAACTGTATTCTATAAATATCAAAACTTCGGTTTTCCAGACGGTGTAACTCCTCTAATGATAAGTAAGGTTTTTCTTTTGGTTTATAAGATACTCTATATTCAGTAAAAGGTGACTTAGCTATCCACTCCATAGCTACAGCGTATTTTAGGTATGTTTTAAGGTTCTTTAAATGCTTGCACGTAGTATTTTGATCATTACCATAATGAAGCTTCATAAACGTATTAAACTCGTCTATAAAATTAACACGCAGTTCTTTCAATCTTAAATCCTGCTTTCCCATACTTTGTATAAAAGCTGTAAGCTTAGTTTCTGTTCCATGGTACTTTTTATAAGTAGCAATCATTAAGTCTGTACCTATTCTAGTTTTTAATTTCTGGTTGTATTGGTGTACTAGCTTAAGTAAACTTATAGGTCCATCTGTTTTACCCTTTATCTGCTCCATTATTCCTATTAGGTAGATATCTCCATCTTGAAACATCTTAGAAAAGATATTGTACGACTTTACTTCCAAGTCCTTTAGGTGTTTATTAATTACAGTAGCGTGAGGGTCTGTTTGTTTTACAAGGTTTTTATCCTGTACCCAATTACTTGGTTTAATAAAATACCCAGTAGCTAACTGAACCACCTGTTGCTGGTATCTTAATCTAAACATAATAGGTGCTAAACCTTTAGAGTTTACTTTAGCCTTGTACAAAAAGAAATACGTTTTAAGTGTTGTGGACATAACTTGGTTTTTAGTACCCCTTTTAATAATGGAAGAGGCTGTTCCAAGTTCTTTTTATAGCTAATTTGGTATCCAATACGTTAACTATTGTAGCTAAAGCTGTTAACCATGCCTACTAAAGACATAATTATCAGCTAGTTGACCATATCAGGGGGTCCCAGGATCATGCCCAGGTGGGCCCACAGCCGAAAGGCAACATTATCAAGGGTTTATGAAGTCATTTTCATAGACCCTTTTTATTTGGGGTAAATCCCGGCCAAATTCGGGCCAGGTTTTGATTTTTTGAGGGAAAAAAGGAGTGAATGGAGGTGAAGGGTGGAATTGTTTGTGAAATTAATTATTACTTACAGAGTAATTTAAATTGTAATAATATTTAAAATCTTTTATTCAGGGTTATCAAATTCCACGCCTAAAATTGCAGTAAATGAAAAAAAATATTACTAAGTCGTGATTTACTTTTTTATTGCCTACTATAAAATTTACCGCCAATGATTCTTAAGCCTTCATTTGTAACTTCAGCTCTTCCAATTAATTCATCATTACCAAAAGAGTCTTTATGATTTAAAGATAAATTGTCTGCTGTTCCACTCCAATTACCATAATCGGGAGTTCCATCACCAACAGATGCATGAATAATCAAAGTTCCTCCACTTCGAAGAATAATTGTAGATTCCATACCAACGTTATCAGTTCCTGAATATGTGCCAATGATTTCGACTTTTGGCTTTTCATTGTTTTTTTCTTCAAGACCATTGGATTGAGAATTATTTTTTGTGCCTTGTCCGTCATTTCCACAACTCATTATTACAGCAGAAAAGCTAAAAAAAAGAATTGTGATTATTATTGATTTATTTTTCATTTTTATTTTTATTTAATTAATTGAAATAAATTTATCTTACTCATTCTGTTTTTGAATAGAAAATTCAGGTTCCTTACTGCCATTACAAATTCCTTTTTTATCACTTTTGTTTATAGTCAAAATATAAGTAGGATTTGAATTTTTGCCATCGCTAAGTGAGCATTCAATTTTCATAGCATTACCTTCATCTGAAGAAATTTTAAATGTTCCATCATAATATACACGACTATTATCTTCAAGATTGATTTGTTGTAAACTGACAACATTATTTTCTTTTAACAGAAATTTATAATCAATAGAAGGAACAGGAACTTTATTCCCATTTATTACCATATCATCACCGTATTGATTTTTCATAAAATAACTTGGTTGAATACCATGATAATTTCCTAAAAAATCTGATGGCAATCCTTCAGCATTTTGTTTTGTTGATTCTGCTGCCGATTGCTCTGTTGCTTCAGCTGGTTCAATTGAACTGATTGTCCCACAACTTATTAATACTGTTACTAATAGAATTGTAAATAACTTATTCATATTGTATTTATTTTAGGTCATTTGTAAAATTTCTAAAGTCCATTTTGTGCTTTAGCCATTACTTTACCATTTGAAAAAGTAATTGAAATCACTTTTGTACCAGATTGCCATGTCATCACTTCAGAGCTAATATTTCCTCCATATTCTCCGAGATTAACATTTGAAGATGCTTGCGACTCTCCTTTACCAAGTATTGATTCAACTTGAGATATAGACATGTCATTAGATATCTTGTCATAGTTGTCTTTATTAAGCTTACTAGAACAACTTGTAAGAAATAACGTAAATGTTAAAGCTATTGTGTAGATATATTTTTTCATATTGTTGTTTTATTTAAATAAACATTTCTAGTCCACCACCAAAGAAAAACCAAATAATAATAACAAAGAATATAATATAGAATATTATACTATTAGTTTTTGCTTTCTCCAGTTTTTTAATATCATCCTCTGTAATCTCATAACCTTCTAGGCATTTTGTAAGATACTCCATGAATTCGTCCATGTTTTTCTTTGCTTTTAATATACTGTCATCATTGGTCATACCGCCAGTGGACTTTGAAACTTCTAATTCAAAAACACATGTACTTTCATCTGCATTTTGAAAGCGAAAATCTAAGTGTTGGCTAAGAAAAGCTCCCTTTGATTCAACTCGTATTGAATTTAATGTATGATTTTGGTTTAGAAAATTATATGTAGGTAGTTTTTCACACAAATATTTTATTTTATTTTCCACCTCTTTTTTTGGAAAATTAAGTGTGTATGTTTGCCTCGGTGTAGCTACTGCATTATTACTCATTTCTAGTTTTACAGTTTATTAGTGTGTCTCACTTGATTTTAAGTAAATATTTCATTAAGATAAACATGTCCACTTTTGATGCGATTACCTTCAACTGTAAACACCGAACCATTACTACCTTTGAATTTACCATAACCCAGACTTTGAATTGTAATGGATGAATTGACAGTATTAATACCAAACATTCCTCCTTTGATTTCAACCTTACTAGCATCTTCATTAAAGACCCAAGTAACCTTTGCTCCTACTGAATTTACATTTTCGAATATTCTGTTCGCTGGACTTACAAAATTGTTTTCATCATTAGGTCTTTCAGATTTTAATTTTTTCAAATCGGTAATTTCACTCTGATTTTGTGAATTTCTGATTAAAAACACAATACCGAATATTACGGCTAATGTAATTATTGAAATCATTTATTAAATTTTAAGTTTTATAGTTAAAATAATTATCTCATAATTTCTACGTTTACATTCAAAATCTTGCAATTGCAATCAGTTGAAACCTTAGCATTATAAGTTTCCCCTCTAGAAGCATCTAAAAATGATATTCCAAATTGCCCATCACCCAAGTATTGCTCACCAAGAATATTTTTTCCTGTAAATCTTTCTCTAACCTTGTCAATACAACTTTCATTACCAAAACCAACACATCCTTGATCTTTATTTTTAACTTTAGGTTGACTTTCAATCTCTTCTTTTTTAATTTTTTCTGGTGTTGGAGCATTTGATCCATAAAATAACACATACACCTTCTTATTAAACTCATCTACAATACCATGATTAAAGTCTTGATGATTTTTAAAATTTAATTTTTCAGGTTCTGTTGCTTTTCTTAATGGATAGAATTTCCAAGTCAAGTAATAATTGTAGCAAAAAAATAGAATAACAGCTGAGATAAATACAGCTACTTGTTTCAATGAAAATTTCATGTTTTATATTTTAAATTAAAGTGTATTGAATAAATTATTGTACGTAAATATCCTTTCCATCACAATCAAAGCTTTTTGTTATAAACTCATCTGGATGAGCCACAACTGAATTAACAAATGGTCATGAAATTTTAAAAGTAGATACCCATTTTATAATTATCTCTATTATAAATTGACACTGTACTTATTACACTTGCATAATGAGATTCTAATGGTATTAATGGTTAAAGGTTGTAATATATTCGTTTGAACTGTGTTTAATTACAAATGAGTTATAAAATAGATATTATTAATTTTTAAATTTTAAACAATTATAATAGAATTACATATGTATTAAGTTATATTTTTATATCTTAATATCAATTCTAAAATATCACTTCATTTTAAAACCTTCTAAGTAGATTCTTTAAATTGGTATATGAAAAAGATTTTTTTAATCATATTATTTACATTGGGAGCCTACTACATCGGATTGACCCAGTCCTTTACAATTGACTCAAATTCAGTAATTCAATTTTTATACAATTATCCCCATAAAATAGGCTTGATTTCCAGAACTTATGGTGTCTCAAGCCCAATAAAAATTAGAAACGGATACTCTACTGTTAAACTAATTAAGAATGAGGTGGGATTATTCATCCTCATCAATGGAACTGGAAGGGTTTACAAGGCCGTTTCTTTGATTAATAACTCAGTAAAATTTGATAGAATTGATTCTACTGAATTCTATGGTAATACATTTTATTCGATTGATTTTTCATTCAATAATACACTTTACTCATATGGTGGTTACGGGAATTATCGTAATAATGGTCAATTAAGATATTATAATCAAGAAAATGAATGGTCAATATTGGGGCTTAATCAAGAACTTAATGTATTAGATCATTTAACTAATTATTTAGAAGAAAAATCTGCACTTTTTTTCATTGAGCAACCTAGATTAATTGAATCAACAGGTTCAAAAACAACAAAATACAATGCAATCGCTTTATCAATTGACAAAGGAGAAAATATAATTTTAGGAGAGGTTAATAAAAGAATCAATATAAGTAATGCCAAATTAATTTGCGACTTTAAACAAATGAATGGCACTTTGATAATAATTGATAATGAAACTTATCTTATTGACTATGAGAATAATAAAATATATAAATTAATAAATAAAAATATTGAAGAACTATTTATCTCAACCTTAAAAAATGAATATAACACGTTCTTTTCAATTGACAGTAATATTTACTTTTATAATAAAAACAAAAATATTCTATCATCAATATTAATTTCAAAAAAAGATTTTAAGATAGAACCATACCCTTTATATGGAAAAGAAACGAACTATCTATTAATTAATACTTCTTTAATAACAATATTGGTATTGGTTATATTGTTTTACACTTATAAGAAATTTAATAAAAAAAGAGAGTATAACAAAGTTAAAGAAACTGATATTTCAAGTAATGAATTTAACAACATTGAAAGTACTTTAATTAGTGCTTTAATCAAGAGTTCCGAAAATAATAGTTTTTTAAACGTGAATGAGATAAATGAAATTCTTGGTATAAAAAAGAAATCATTAGAAATTCAAAAAAGAGTTCGATCCGAAACTATTAATAATATTAACCATAAATTCAATATTAAATTTAATCAAAAGGTCACTTTCATAGAACGTGAAAAATCTAAAGATGATAAAAGGTTTTACAATTATATTATTAATCCAAATAACATTAAAATATATAGAAGCTAAATATCTAATTATAAATTAATTAAATCCAGGACAAGTTCCGGGCCAGGTATTATCCAAAAACAGGTTAAAAGAGGTGAATTTGGCAAGTTTGGGGGAGCTTTTGCGTTTTTGAGGTAAATAGGATAAGTGGACATAAGAATAAATAACATAAAATTAATATTGCATTCATAAAAGGATTTTATTTTCACAGAATGAGAGCTACCTTTTTAATCTTTTCTATTTTGATCTCAAATAGTCTAATTGCACAATCATTAGGTTCTTGGAACGTAATAGATTTGAAAAAAAGTACTAAAACAAAATATAGCTATCAATTAGAGGCACAACTTAGATCATTAAAATTTTACCAGGATTTTCATTACAATGAACTAAATTTTACAGCTAACTATAAATATGATAATAATTTGGTGTTATCTGTATTAATAGGAAAGCATAATACCTATACCGAGGGTGGTAATTTTACAAGTCCAATTGTTAGAGATGAATTTAGATTGTCAGTTCAGGCATCCACTGTTCAAAAGTTTGGAATTTTTAATTTAGATAATCGATATAGAATTGAGCAAAGATATTTTGTAAATGATAATAGCTTATCATATCGAATGAGATATAGGTTTGGATTAAAGAATAGGATTACTAAATATAATAATTTACAATTTTCAAATGAATTTTTCTTGGCATTAGGAGATAAAAATTCAACATTTGAAAAAAATAGATTTCTTATAGGAATAACAAATACGTTTAGTAAAAGGTATGAAGTTCAATTGAATTATTTAAACCAAATAGATAATAGAAAAAATGACGAAAGCGGTAGTAATTTTCTCCAATTCGTAAATATTTTAAACTTCTAATTATCAAATTAATGTACTAATATAAGTACCAAATTTTTCATATAACATGATTAATTTATTGAATATTTTACTAGTATAAGTATATAATTGTTACTAAATTATTATCTGTTTATTGTAGTTACCAATAAATAGATATGTATTTTATTTTCGACCATGCACATTCATCCTCCTCACAAGTCTGGTTCTAACATGAAAGAACATTTATTACATTTTTTAATGTTATTCATGGCTGTTTTACTTGGCGCATTTGCAGAGAATTTAAGAGAGGATTTTATTGAACATAAAAAAGAATACGAGTATTTGCATTCTTTAGTTGAAGACTTAAGTCAAGATACTTTAAGATTAAATTCTTGTATTGAAGCAAGAATTGAGAAAAACATTGAAGCTTCAAAACTTATTGCATTATTGAGTAAAGATAAATTAGAAAACACAAAAGACATTTATTATTATACAAGATTAATGACCAAAGTTGAAAGTTTTGAAGGCGTAGATGGTACATTAAATCAATTATCATTTTCAGGTGGATTTAGTGTAATTAGAAATAGTAAAATTATACAAGAAATTAATGACTACTTATTTTTAAGGAAAAATGTTTATAGTTTAAATAAAACCGAAGAGGAAATATTAATTCAATTTAGGATTGCATCTTCAAAAGTAATAAACTCGAGTATTTTCAGTGAAATGCTAAATGTAGAAAAAAATAAAAATTATAAATATTATATTAAGCCATTAGATAAAGATGAAAAGTTATTTTCATACAACAAATCTGATATAAATAATTTAATCTATTGGACATCAAGTGAAAATGGAAATCAGTCATCTAATATGAATCAAATGAAAGCCCTAAAAAATAAAGGAGTTAAATTGATACATTTGATTAAATCTGAAATTGAATAAAATGCAATTTAATAGACCTGCCTCGCATTTTATATTGATAGCAATCTTTCTGACTATTCTAATAACAGGTTTATTTTATTCATATAAACTAACTTATGTCATAAAAGATATGGCATCATTAGTTGCTACAAATATGAAAAATACCATGGATCCAAAAGCTCCCGATCCTGGTAAAACAAAATCCGAATCTACCACTTTACCTAGTAGTTCAAAAAAGGTATATATAGGTACCTATCTTGAAAGAATTGAAGATTTAAATATCAAAGAATCAAGTTGGAGTTATGAGTTCTATTTATGGTTTAAATGGAAGCCAAATGAGGTAGATTTATTAGGCAAAAATAATGTATCCCATAAAAATGAATTGCCTTTTACCATTATTAATGGCGATATAATTAAATGTGATATTGTTGATCGATATAGTGATCCAGTGAACAAGGTTGATTATATTCAATATTTTGTCAAAGCAAAAAATACCCAATTTTTTGATGTTTCACTTTATCCTATTGATAAGCATGATTTAATTATTCCAATTGAACATAAGTGGTTAGATAAGAACCAACTCTATTTTGAACCTGATACAATCGATTCTAAAGTGAGTTCAAGAGTTATGATTAATGGTTATGAAAAAAGTAATGATATTAAACTTATCGAAAAAACACACGCCTATAAATCAGCCAGGGGGAATCCAAAATTTTCATCAGGTTATAAAGTAGATTTCTCTCAATTTAGAATGGCATTCAGGATTTACAAAGGAGGCTTGTCAGTAATTTTAAAATTATTCTTGATTTTATATATAGCTGTAATAGTGACATTTATTGCTCCTTTTTCAAGCGACCCTAGCCGTTATACAGTAGGTGCTTTATTCACAACTGCTGGTGCAAATTATATTTTATCTGCAAAACTACCTGCTACAAATATTTACTCATTAGCTGAAATAATCAATGCTTTCTGTGTGATAATCATTATCATCATGATGGCATTATTAGCTGTACTCCCTTCTGTAATATTTAAAGATGGGCTAATAGATGCATTTGAAAAAAGAATGAACCGATTAAT
>Ga0114979_10000935_pt1 | contig 19407 bp, 18 predicted proteins | sample S_140625_EF_Meta_FD_87315 | JGI IMG/M metagenome (GOLD analysis project Ga0114979, IMG submission 87315) | Freshwater microbial communities from Lake Simoncouche, Canada to study carbon cycling - S_140625_EF_MetaG | ecosystem: Environmental > Aquatic > Freshwater > Lake | place: Lake...
TCATTAAAGGAGCGAATCCCCTTTTTGTAAATAATTTTGAACGTAGTCTTCCACCGCTTTTTCCAGTGGCCATTGGCTTTCATCTAGATTTTGCCCTTGCCACCTTTGCATTTTAGCTTCTGTGAAGTACTGATACTGATTTTTTATATCGTTTGGCATTTCGAGCCAATCGATATTCAGATCTTGATTCATGGATTTGAAAACAGCTTTCGCTAAATCCATCCAAGATCTGGCTTTGCCTGATCCCATATTATAAATTCCGTTTTGTGGAGTGGCTTCCATCAAATCCACCATCCAATGAATCACATCTTTTACATAAACAAAATCACGTTTTTGTTCACCATCTTGATAGCGCGGATGATAGCTTTTAAAAAGTCCAAGCTTTCCATTTTTCTTGATTTGGTGAAAAGCCTTGTAAGCCAAACTGCTCATGCTGCCCTTGTGATATTCATTGGGGCCAAAAACATTAAAAAATCGAACTCCGTACCAATGATGTGGAGTCACCTTTTGCTCTAGGGCCCATTGGTCCATCAAAAGTTTTGATTTACCGTAAAGATTGAGTGGTTCAAAATCAGTGGAAGGACTTTGATCGTCAAAGCCCATCTCACCATCACCGTAAGTGGCCGCAGAACTTGCATAGATCAAAGTTTTTTGTTCTTTAGCCGCCCATTGAAAAATCTTTTGAGAATATTCGAGATTATTTTCTTTTAAGAATTCCCAGTTTTTTTCTGTGGTTGCAGAACACGCCCCCATATGAAAAATACCCGTGACTTCGTAAGCCTTCGGTGAGCGTAAAAATTCCCAAAGTTGATCTTTTAAAAGAAATTGTGAATAAGCTTTGCCTTGTAAAAGATTTCGCTGATCAAGCCCTACAGAATCCACCGCTAAAATGTGGCTGTAGGCTCTTTGGTTCAGTTGCCAAACAAGAGCACTTCCAATAAATCCATTTGCGCCAGTTACGATAATCATGGAATCCAATTTAGCATGACACCCCAATGGACACTCAAGTAAAGTTTTCACGAAACGCAGTTCAGAACCCCCTGTGTTGCAGCTCAAGCGGCACATGTGTTGCTCTTATTTGTCAATGGGAGGGGTCTAAATGGGGAAATGGATCAAGGGGTTGATCCTCGTTGTTTTCGTTCTGAGCGTACTTGTAGGTCAAATGTTAGAGACCCGCACAGAAACGCCTGGTGTCGAAGATTACTGGAACAGTTCAGGACTAAGTGAAAGCAATCTCTTTGAATTTGTGGAAAATTCTTATTGTCACTCATCAGAAAGATACTTCCTCGCATGTGCCAATTCCATCCAACAGGTGGCCTCTCGCCATGGGTATTCATTTCTGCCAGATCTGGGTCTTCAAAAATTACCAGAGTCTTTAGGCTCCGATGTCACTGAAGTTGAGCTACTGAAACCTTGGAATCGTTTCTATTTTGATATCCAGGCGAAACTTCAAAGTCCTGTGGACTTTCAAAAATTGTGGAAAATCACGAGCGTGCGTTTTTCCAGTCCTCAAAAAAGTGGCCTGCTTCTGGGAACTGCTTTAAATGGCTTTCTGTCGGTCTTTCAAGATCTTCATACTTACTTAATTCATTTAGATTATTACAAACAAGTGATCGCAAGTCCCGAGCATAAAACCTCTAGCTACGGCCTTCATATTTCTAAAGTTGGAAATCAATTTTTTGTTAAGAAAGTCATCTTTGGATCACCTTCTCAACAAATGGGATTGGTCAAAGGGGACCGAATTATTAGTTTTCAAGGGCACCCATTGAAGTCTAAAACTTTGATCGAAGCATTGGAGTATTTACGATCTGCAAAGGCTCAGTCTTTAGATGTTGTCAGTCAGAATCGCGAGGGAAAAATAAGAAAGCTGAAACTGATAAAATCGGACCGTGCCCTTTCAACCGTTCATATTGAAATTTTACCTCTTGAGTCACCCACTGCCCTACTCACCATTGATCGCTTTGCTCGCAAGACCTGTGATAAAGTTCGGAGCGAATTATCTCAACTGCGCCTGAGGAAAATTGAAAACTTGATTTTAGATCTTCGTGATAATCCCGGCGGCCAAATGGATGAAACGGGCTGTGTGGCGGGCTTATTTACAGGTCCGCATCGCAGGATTTTTAGTGTTCGTTATCAAGATCGAAAAATGAAACCCGAAAGTTACTTTTCGGATGAGGACAAATTATTCGCCGGTAAAATGGTGATTCTTATCAACCGAGGCACTGCCAGTGCTGCGGAAATTTTGGCAGGCTCATTGCGTGAATACAATCGTGCTCTGCTTATTGGCGAGAGATCATTTGGAAAAGGATCCTTCCAAGAGGGTGACCTCTGGAAGCAAAATTTAAAATTAGCCTTATTTGAAACGAAGGGATTTTACTATTTGCCTTCGGGTTTTTCACCTCAAAAAGTGGGCCTAGAGCCTGACGTTTTAGTGAGAAGTTTGGGGGCAGATCAAGGTCAAGTGCCACTATTTGGCAGCCGTGAAGAGGATCAGTACTGGTTGGCCTTAGAGCCTCAATCGAAGGGGCAAATGAGGCGTACAAATAGTGGTCTGAATATTGAAGCTTGTCTGAAGAATAATGCGGTATTTTCAATGATTGAAGACCCTGACCTTAAACAAGCTCAAGAGGCTTTAAAATGTTGGGGTACGGCGCAGCTAACTGGAGGACTTTGAAGTGTTTAAAACAGATTTGTTTCGTTCACATTTTATTACCTCAAAAACCCACTCTCAAAAGCTCATGGTTGTTTTTCATGGTCGTGGTGATAGCCTGCACCCATTTAAAGATTTTCAAAATGAGCTCAATTTAAAGAATATGAATTTCTTGCTACTCAATGCGCCTCGAAAGTTTATGAAGGGCTATTCATGGTATGGAGAGCCTCCCTTTGAAAAGTCAGGAGTTTTAAAAATTAGAGAAAAAGTCTTTATGCTCTTGCAAGAACTGGAACTTCAAGGATGGAAACCAGAGAATATTTTCTTACTTGGCTTTTCACAGGGCTGCCTTGTCAGTGCGGACGTAGCTCTGCACTATGGAAAAAAACTAGCAGGCGTTGTGGGTGTCAGTGGCTACTTTCATTTCTTTCCGCGCTGGAGAAATACGCTGAATTCTCAGTCACGAAAGACGCCGTGGCTTTTCACTCATGGCACAAAGGATGACATTTTAAAATTTGATGAAACTCTTCACGGAGTTGAAAAGCTGATCAGTGAAGGCCTTAAAGTTTCATGGGTTGAGAGCCAAAAAAAGCATGTCTTTTCTGAAGAGGATTATCCAGTGATTCGCAAATGGGTCAAAAATCAGATGTCATCTTTAAATTCTAGAACGAGCTTAAGAAGCTGACGATTCATGTCTGTCGAAAGCAGCGGCTTTCGTAAATCTTTTTTATAAAATCTGCTGACTTGAACTTCCGGCATATCCAAATGATCCAAAATCAACTTATCAATCACTTTTTGAATTCCCTGGGGTGAGAGACCCTTTTTCTTTTCGCTGATTAAATAGTTCACGATATTAATCAAAGCATTACCAGTGATTCGTTTCTCACTGTTCAGTGTCTGAGCCCGCTGCTCAATTCTCGTGAGTATTAATTTTCGATAAGAGACAGTCGTCACTTCTGATAAAAGCATTTTGTAGACTTCAATCAGTCGGTTTAATTTTTTCTGATGTTTTTTTCCCATTTTCATAGCTTTTGGTTTTGTGAAAGTGGAAAGACAATTTTTAAAAATGGCGTCTTCGTTGACGACAGATTCTTTTAGCAAAAGTCCTGGTATTTCACGAAGGAAGTTTCTCATGTTAAACAAAGGTGGGTAGTTAACACCGTCAGAAACCTTAACGGAAGATCCTGAAATCTTAGCTCTTTCAAAATAAGAAAATAAGCGATCAAATTCTTCAAATAAAGCAGCTTGCGCCATAATCTTTTTTCTTTGTGAGGAATCAAAACCGACTCGATAAAGAAGTCTTTGTTTTCTTGATTCTGTAAATATTCGATTAAATTCTGCCATGGAAGAATGTTTTGAAAAGTGTTTGAGTGTTTTTTTCTGGCCAGTCTTGACGTAGTCAACTAACTGAGTAAACACTTGAACAATCAATTTTGCTTTGTCTCGTTGCTCATTCAGATTTGTCGAAAATCTTTCTATGTCATCGTAGCGATACTGATCATGGCGTGCTCCAAATTGTCTGACACTTCCGTAATCAATGATTCCGGCATCAGCTAAGACATTATCACCGTCCCAATCAAGCCATGCGAAAATGTAATCCATGTCCAATTGAGCCGTAAAGTCTGCAAAGGATTTCGTAATCTTCTTCAGTGCCTGATCATAAATATTACCTTTTTCTAAAAAGACCCAGCGCTTGTTTTGAATTTGTCGATCAATCAAGTAATCAAAGGCAGATTTCAGTTCAGAATGATTTTCAAGTTTCAAAAGTCTAAATAAATGAGCGGGACGAATCAGATTTTCAGCAGCTCTGACACCGATGCCAACACCTTTACCTAGATCAATAATACACAATACGCGCTCGGTTGAGATGCCTTGTAAATGAAAGGCCTCGGCCATAATCGCAGCGCCAAAAAGCTCATCAATTTCTGCCAGGCCGCATCCGTAGCCAAAATCCGTGCAGCCTGTTTTCAAAGGTTTTTGAGCTTCAACTGCACCGGGGGCAAGACAAGTCACTCCAGTTCCGCGGCTAGAAACATCCCACACATGACCTTTATAAGACACAGTTCCGTTCCAAATGCCTCGACCGTCTCCGGAAGTTTTGCCTTGTTTGTTGGAATGTTGAAGCTGCAAATACCGAGTGGCCATATAACGATTTGGTTTGATGCGCTCTTTTGAGATTCTTTTTTTCGAAAGCTCATCATACTCGTTAATAATTTGTAGGCTGAAAGTTTCAATGACTTTTGTCTCTAAAGCTGAGTTCATTACATGAGGATGATCCTCGGAAATCAGTCCCATCTCTTTTGCTAAAATATAATTAAAATAAACAACCTTGCCTTGATTTAACTCTCGAACTCGGTAAGTCACTGCTCCCGAGGGCACTGCTTTTAGCCATGGATGGTCACCATTGATCTGTTCAAACCTTCGATAGATGGCATCCAGCTGGGGAGATCTAGAGTGCTTAAGGGCAGTTTTTTGACTCATGCTAGCCATCCATCGGAAACCCGTGGGATTTCCTTGATTGAGACGACAAAAATTGGACTCAAGTCTAGCCGCTAATGATCCGAAAAAAGCATGCTGTCGAACCTTTAGACGAGCCAGTCAATTCTTCAATTTTCCTTGACTCAAATTTTAATTACTGAAGAAAAATTTATTTTTTATGATACAACGTCTCTAAATTCTACTGGAGGTTTTATGAAAGTTTTTTTACCCGTCCTTTCTCTTTTGTTATTAGCAAGTCACTCTTTTGCTGCTTTTTCTTTGAGTTCAATTAAATCAATTGAATGCGTTGACTTGTCGACCTCTAAAAGTGCTGATGTTTACTTCACAACTGAAGGATCTGGTGCAGAAAAGTACGCAAGAAGAAATACGAGTATCCCCTACGAATATGGAAATAAAGTAAGCCCTTATTTTTCTTTTGGAACTGGTGCCATGGAACTTGCTAATAGGCCAGACCGCGAAAATCAAAAAATTGTGCTCGTTGATTCGTATGATCGATATAATCAAGTTAAACTAGTTTTGCTTCCAGTTGGAATCAGCCTGAACGGACAAAATATGATTAGACAGACGAAGTTTACTGGCTATTTGACTGGTGTGATCGAAATCAGCTCGAGAAATAGTTTACTCAAAATCACTAATCGCAAAATGGGTTGTGATCTAAATTACGTCAATTAATCTTAGGCAGGTGTTTGTGCAGGCCGGGATTTCCTTGATTGAGACGACAAAAATTGGACTCAAGTCTAGCCGCTAATAGGCCGAAAGCAAAATCATGAAGGACATTTTTTCATTCCTGGTTTTGGCTTTATTTTGCTCAAGCTATTCGCTCGCAAACGTGATGCGAAGGCTTGAAGTGTGCGAAAAAGAGATCAACCTGATGGAAGTGAAGCCAGTGGCAGAATATCAAGTTCTGAGTCAGCTACCCAAAGGACTTTTTCTGGTTCGAGAAATTCAACACACTGTCAGTGATGAAGGACAGATTAAATACCACACAAGAAAATCAATGATTGGTCGCAATGATCAAAACAGTGAGAGTTGCTTTTTTGGAGATCCCCAAAATCAATACAAAACGGCAGGACTTGTTCCTGTGCTGATCGATTTGACTGACAAAAAAGAAATTGGGGATTCATTTTGGAATTTTTCCTACTCTTTTGATAAACGAGTGGGATCGTTGAACACGAATAGAAGTTTGATGCCAAACGAGGACTACCAGAAGAAGTTAATCGGTCAAGGTTTTGAATTAGAAAAGGTACAGATCAGTCATGATGAATTCGAACTTCGGCTCAATCGTAGCCATCAAAAATTTTCCGAGAAAATCGTGCTAATCTTTGATCGGAAGTAATTTGAATTAGTTAGGATTTAAAATTGTATCCATTTCCTTCCATTGGGCTGTCACTCGATCAAGGTTATCGCCCCACCTGGAAAAAACCATGATTTTATAGGTCTTCAAAAGCAGCATTGGACGTGGCAACCAGTTGAGATCGTCATCTGATATCTCTGCAGCTTCTTCAGGAAGTTGTCTTTTAGAGTAGGCAAGCCAGGCCATATTAATTAACTTACCTCTTGGAGCTGCGAAGTTCTCAAATCTTTCTTCAATGCCCAACTTTTTGTTTCCACTATTTATCAAATTATTGTTAAACATCAGCGTATCATGCCTAGCAGACTCCCAGAAGATATCTTCAGCAGTATTTTTCTTTAAAAAGAGTGCGATTGATTGGTGAAATTCTGCCATTTCTGGATCCTTAGCAAAGTCTGACAAATAGCTACGTAAGGCTCCAAAGCCTATAAGCCGGCTCAAAAGAATATTAGGTGCGTTTAAGGTTCTGACTAAAAAGTCAGCCATTTCTTTTCTAATTCCCACTAATTCTTTATTCATTTTTTTGAGTTGATAAAAACATTGTTGTGCACGAACAAAGCTATAAAATTTCCTTGTGCTGTTCACGATTCCAAGGCTGTCAGACATATCAGAACCACCGATGGAAATCCTTTTATCTTTCAAAAAAGGATGAATGAAGGTTTCGAAGTGTTTTGTATCTGATTGAAATTCTTCCCAACTTTTCACGAAGTCGATTTCGTTTTCAGGAGTTGCTTTTTGAACATCACAAGGAGCTGATTTTGCTAAGTCTTCTTTCAGAGTTATTCTTTCATCTTTGAAAAAAACTCGAGATTCTTCGAAAATTTGAGTCTCATTATCAGTTATTTTTAGAAACTCTTGCGCTTCAGGAAGAAGACGTTCGTCCTGCAGATAGATGAAGAGTGTTAAGGTTGAAATAAGAAAAACAATGATAACTATTAGTGATTTTATAAAGAATTTGAATGTTTTCATTTATCCCCCACGTTTCACAGTGGCGAAACCACCGCCTTCAGTTCTTAAATTAGTCACTTGCCCTTGGTACAAACGAGCCATACACCCTTGAAATTGCCCCATATAAGAATAACATCTAAGATCATATTTGAATGTTTGATCACCGCGAGTGATCTCTGAAGGTGGAATCAATTCTTGAGCAAGGGCTTCAACCTTGAGAAGTTCCTCAAACGCTTTCTTCGAAATCGAAGCCCCGCGGTAACTCATTTTAGAACCATAAGAGTTCTTAGGCTTAAAAAATAAATTCTTACGCATGGACCATATTTCATCGATGTTTTGACTTGTCAGCTGGTGGGTTTTTGGCAAACAATTCCGTAAATTTTCAGTTACATCAGGGCTTAGATTCATTTTTTTCCAAAAAGAATTTTCAGACCAATGAATGAAGTTTTCCTTATCAGCCATGGTTTGATATTCGAAAGGGTGAGGAGAAACCACACTTTGTTTTGCTAGATAAATCTTTTGAAGCTTTTGAGAACTTTCACCCTCTAAATAAAAATCAGTAGACCGATTGTAGATCACATCAGCAGCTGTGACATCTTTTAGATTTTGAATTTCCGATCGTAAACCCCAACTTTTAAAAAGCTCGCGGTAAAGCAAAAATTCAGCATATAACTTTTGCTGCTGAGGTTCTTCGTCAGTGATATGGATGGATTTTAAAACTGAATTTTTACCTGCCAGTTTAAGCTCGTTTTCAAAGCAAGACCGAAGGTCATCCAACTGGAAACGTTTGTTCCAATCAATTTTTTGCATTTTTGCATACTCATAGCCAAGTCCTAAAAAAGAGGCGTTGGTATTGATTTCAATTAGCTTCAGCTGATCGTCAGGTGTGAGATGAAAATCATAACTCATAAATACAGCACGATTTTTTGGATTCCAAAGATCGCTGTGTTGTTCTTTGTTCCATTCTAAAAACGCAGAAGAGGTTCGTAAATTTTCAAAATCAGCGATGATTTTTTCAATTTTTAAAAAAGTGATTTCACTTAAAGTCAGTTGATGTGGTGATAGCAACTGCGGAGAGATCATTTCTGGCAAAAGCTCTGATTTTAAACCAGGGTATTGTTGACACAAATGTTCATAAAAATTAGAAGCTATACTCATCGAGAGGTCATCATGAAAATCATCACGTGGAATGTCAATGGAATCAGGGCCTGTGCAAAAAAAGGTCTTCAAGATTTTATTGCCAATCAAAAGCCGAATATTTTGTGCTTACAGGAAACAAAAGCCCACCTGGAGCAAGTTGAGCCTCAGTTGCAATCATTAGGTTTTTCTAGTTTTCAATGGTCGTCTGCGCAAAAAAAAGGTTATTCCGGTGTTGCTACTTTTTGCAAAACCCAGCCTACAAAATACAACATTGGGTGGGGACAAACCGAATACTCTAACGAAGGAAGAATTGTTTGGTCAGAACATCCTGGCTTTGATCTTTACAATATTTATTTTCCTAACGGTGGCTCGGGCGAAGAGCGTCACTTGTTTAAACAGCAATTTTTAAAAGACTTGAATGTTCATCTTACAGAGCAGCTAAAAATGGGAAAGAATATTGTGGTTGTGGGTGACTACAACGTAGCCCACAAAGAGGCGGATGTTTACGATCCCAAACGGCTTTCTTCTGAAAGCGGATTCTTACCGGAAGAGCGGGCTTGGATGGATAGTTTTCTAAACTTAGGATTTATCGATACCTTCCGTCACTTTCACCCTGAGGATAAAAACCGCTACAGCTGGTGGAGCTACCGTGAGCTTGCCAGGATCTCAAACAGAGGCTGGAGAATCGATTATATTTGTGTGTCGGCGGGACTTAAATCGAAGCTGAAATCCGCGCAGATTTTAGATTCAGTGGAAGGCTCTGATCATTGTCCTGTGGTAATCGAGCTCGACCTTTAAAACGATGTCTCATTTTGGAATTTCTTAAATTGATCGTCTTCAAATGTTTCAAATTCACGAGAATCAATCTGTGGAATAAAAAATTTTAAAATCCAAGACGAAAGTCCTAAAGTTCTTTCTGAAACTAACCGTTAGTTGGGTATGCCGTCGCAGGAATCCCTGGTCATAAAATTAAGGGGAACCTGTTCACGAGGTTCGAAACTCAAGACAGCATATACTATAGGAGGACGTGTGGTAATGAATATGAACCGAAGACTACATTTTTTGGAGCTTCCCGAACTTCCCGAGCGAGGCCCCCCAAAATGACTTTAAAGCTAGTCGAATAAACTTCGGTGGTAAAGAAAGGCGCACTCGGTAGTGCGCTTTTTATTTTTGTAAAACATGTCTTTTTAATCTGATTATTGTCGAGACTTTGAATTCTTTCTTTCAGAAGCCGCAGTTCTTTGCGCAATCACGGGTTCAAAATACTTTCTAAAAAGCATCTGAGCCACCTGTGAAGACTTCACAGTCCAAAATTTCTCATTTACGGTAATTGTCGCAACTGCCAGTCGTCTTTCGCCATCATAGGCATAACCCACAAACCAATCTGTGCGTCCCTTTGGATTATCACCTGTGAGGTGGCCAGTCTTTCCACCCAGCTGAACTTCACTAAATTTTTTGCTTCGAACGAGACTGCGAAAACTTTTGCGGCTGGTGCCCGACAGAACTGTTTCTTCCATCATCGTGCGCATCTTGATGGCAGACTCTTCGGCCATAATCTGGCCTTTTTCTAAAGTTTGCCCGCTGTAGATCACATTCTGATCTGAATCTGTGATTTGATCGACGATGTAGGGAATGACAACTTTACCGTTGTTAACGATGGCTGAGGCAATCATCGCGCCCACGACAGGACTGAGGCGATTGAATTTATTAAAACCAGAAGCCACTTGAGTGAGCTCATAGTTTTTTTCTGAAGGCACAAGAGCAATACTTTTTTCAACGGGAAAATCTGTGGCTAAGTCTTGATTGAACATAAATCGGTTTGCGTACTCATTTAAAGTCTCGGGCTCGAGCTCTTCCAAAGCAAGTCTGCCGAAAGCTGTATTTAAAGACTTAGAAAATGCATCTTTTAAAGTTACAGTTCGGGTCCATCGGTTGATTCGGTCGCTCATGACATTCTTTTTATAAAGAGTGTAGTTGCCGCCGTTAAACCGAATGGTATGACCTGGCTTGAGGCCCGCTTGATCAATGGCAGCAGTTGCCGTGATGACTTTAAAGACAGAAGCAGCTGGATAGGTGGCTCGTAAAGCAAGGCTTCGGCTGGAAGGCTTTCCTTTTTCGAAGCTAGAAAGGGCAAGAACCTGCCCGGTGGTCGCATCAAACATAAAAGCAGCGCCAAAGTCTGGTTTGTAGCTTTTGAAGATGCTGTCTGCATATTTTTGAAGAGTGTCGTCCAGAGTCCATTTAACATTGAGCTTTTCAACGCTGCCGTCATGCTCAGCCTCTAGCTCATTTGACCAATCATGGGCTTGGACCTTTTCTTCGATCATTTTAGCCACCATAAAGCGGGCTTCTAAAGTTTCCCCGAGCTTTTTAGCAACAGGGTCGCTTTCAGTTTGAAAATATTGAATGGATTGACTGATTCCAACAGCTAACAACAGGCCTACGGCCACCCAAAGGATTTTAAATTTATGTCGTAATCTCATAGTTCAATAATTGTGACCCGAAAATTTGGTTTCCACAAGGGACTAAAAGTTTGCCAAGGTCCAGTGGTCATGTCATAAAACCGCCGATGGTAAAAACAAAAGAAAGAATCCTTCTGGTTTCTAATGAATTATTTAATCGTAATGGCGTTCAGGCTATAACGACCAATCACATCGCAAAATCTCTAAAGATGAGTCCAGGAAATCTTTATTTTCATTATCACAATAAAGAAGAAATTCTGCAGGAACTTTTCAAACGTATGTGTCGGGAAACTTACCAAGTTTGGAAACCCAAAAACTCTCAGGCTCTATCACCCTTAGAATTGATTGATTTTAATTTTGAAATTTATTGGAAATATCGTTTTTTTCACCGTGAAATGTACACTCTCAGAAGACGTGACCCTGTGTTGGCCCTTCAATGGAAAAAGCATATCTTTAAAATGATGGGTTTGATGAAGGGTCTTTATAAAGTTTGGGTTCGAAAAGAAATTCTGACTCCACTTAAAAATGTAGATGAAATGACTTATATTGCAGAATCTCTTCTTGCAATGTCGACAACCTATCTTCAGTTTTTTGAAAGCGCCGATAAAGTTCCCTCAAAGCTAGCCCTCGAGCGCGGTCGCAAGCATGTTTCTCGTATGCTCTACCCCTACACCATTGGCCAAACCCGCGACGCTTTTGATATTTATTTCAAAAGTTTGTCCTAAACTGTCACGACCTTTGATCTGTGACTGGCCCTAGACTTGCTCTCATTTGAACCGGGGGTTCTATGGTTACTCGTTATTTGTTGGGGTTACTGGCGTCTGCCTATCTGTCTTTACCGGTCTATACCACGCAAGCTTTTGCAAGCCCGCGGGGGCGGTGTGAAAATGTACTTCCTGATTTGCAATTGCTTAGAAAAGCTCAAAATCAGATTATTACCTCATTAGCTCAAAACCATGATGTCTTCGCCGATCAACTTTCTGATCTTTCCTTTGAATTCGCCATTTATAAAAAATCAATTCCACCTAAAGCACTGACTTCCATGGAGAAATCAGCTCAAGCCTACCGTTTAAGATCACAAAAAGCCTTTGAGACAGCTGATAAATTAGATGCCTCAACTGCTAATTTAATTAAAAAGATTCAAAGCTGTTTAAAGTAAGCCCTGGACCAAAGGCCTGCAAAAAAATGAATTTTTTCAAAGGGCATTGACCTTAGTCGAGAATACAATCCTGTCTTTAAAATTCTTCACTTACTTCAAAAAATCTCTGTCAGAATAGAGTTAAGAACAGGTCAGAATTTAATCTGAGGTTTTTTTTGCATCACGCGTAAATTTAAAAATAGCCACTAGTATTATATAGTTATATCATTTTAAGGCGTTGTAAGATTTTTTCTTGCAAAAAATACTCAACTCCTTCTTAATGGAGCAGTTCCAAACTGGCACTTGGTGAATTGGAACTCTAAAACATGGAGTTTTTGGGGGATAAATGGCTAACGATAAGATATCTGAAAAGCTAGTAAAAGAGTGCAGAGCAAAGCTTGTGCAAACTAAAACGGAGCTTCTGAACCGGGTCAAAGAAGCGAAGTCCAACTTTGATAATGGTGATCGCGGCGGTGACGAAGCCGATCAGACGGTCAGAGTTCTTGCTGAGCAAGAATTTTTAAATATGACTGATCGTCTAAGAAGCCAGCTCATGGAAATTGAAAGTGCACTGGCCCGTATCGAAAACGGATCCTTTGGCTTGTGTGAAGAGACCGAAGAATTCATCGAGCCCGAACGTTTAAAAGCCATTCCTTGGACACGGTTAAGCATCGAAGGTGCTGAACTTCGTGAATCCGTGAACAGACGTTTCGCTCGAGGCGTTTAAAACTTAAATTTACATATTAGCGGTTGAAACAGACCAAAAAAGAGAAGCGAGGGGCTTCTCTTTTTATTTTTTGTCGGCAGAGTTTGTCAGGACACTCCAGCCACATAGCTTGAACAGAACTCGAGCGCCCACGTTTCCGTCCCACTCATCGGCTTCATCGGGACTTAACCCGCCAGAAGAAACTTCGTTCAAATCAAAGCCCACAATTTTTTTACCTGCTATCGAGAGTTCATGAAACAGATAATAAATTTGGTCTGTTGAATAACCACCCGATACCGGAGTTCCCGTGTGGGGGCAAAAAGCAGGATCCAATCCATCAATATCAAAGGATATGTAAACATTGTCTGGAAGTTCTTTGACGATATCTTGAACGACCCTTGCCCAGGCTTCGCCGCTCAGAAGTCTGCGCTTAATATCCATATCGAAAAAAGTTTTGATATCGGTTCTGGATTTAATAAACTCGTATTCTTCTTCACAAAAATCTCGAATGCCGATTTGAACTAATTTTTTTGGTTTCCAAGGAGCTGTCATCACGTTGTGCATGATTGATGCGTGGGAGTGTGTGAATCCCTGGTAAGCTTTTCGAGTGTCAGAGTGGGCATCGATGTGTAAAATCGCTAAATCACTATTATTTTTTTCGCAAACGGCGCGAATAGCTCCGTAAGGAGAGGAATGATCGCCACCAACAAGTCCAAGCAGCTTTCCACTTTCTAAAATTTGAGAGCACTGCGAGTAAACCCACTCGTTGAGTGAATGACTGGCTTGATTCACTTCAGCTCGAAGCTTTTCCATTCTTTCTGTGTCAGTACTTTGATTTGTCACAAGTTCGATCAGTTCTTGAGCCTTTTTTTTCATCTGATCATTCAATGATTTAATTTCAGCAGGATGAGGCAGCATGTGATAGCCTTGCTCGTAGACCTTACCAAGTTCTAGGTCAAAAAGATCAATTTGCGCACTGGCCTCGCGAATCAAAGTGGGTCCCCATGAAGCACCTGCGCCGTAAGAAGTTGTCACTTCCCAAGGCACGGGAAGAATGACCACTCGGCTTTGCTGTTCCGTTAAGGGGATGCCAAAAATTCCAAATTCTGCTGAAACGGTTGTAGTTGCATCAAACGTCATTTTCACTCCTTGATCTCATGATTTCTTATGGAGTGAGGTAGTGCTTGGTGTCAAGTGGTTGATAGACTTGCATATTCAGCGGCTATCAAAGAATTTAGTGTCTATTGAACTATCAAGGAGAACTGCTTATGAAATTTTCTGTCTTGTTTTCTCTTATTATGTCTTCAGTTTTAGTTGTCGCTGCGATTCCTAAATTTGCTGAACCCAACATTGAAGCTCCAAAAGGCGGTACTTTTGTTCGAAGTATTGGTGGCGAGCCTCCGACAGTTCATCCGATTATGTCCACAGACATATACGCATCACGTATTCATGATCTCACTTTGGATAGTTTGCTTGAAAGAAAAGCAACCGATTGGGAGTGGGCTCCAAGGTTGGCAGAAAAATGGGAAATTTCTAAAGACGGCAAAGTTTTTACTTTTACTTTAAGAAAAAATGCAACTTGGCATGATGGTAAGCCTGTGACTGCAGAAGACGTGAAGTTTTCATTTGAAGCTGTGTTTGAACCTAAGTATCAAGCGGCTCATTTAATTCCATTTTTACAAAGCATTGAAAAAATGGAAGTTGTTGATACTCACACGATCAAAGCTTATGCGAAAGAAAAGTATTACAAGAACTTTGATGTGGTGGCCTCTATGAGCATCATTCCTAAGCATGTGTACAGTGATGTGGAAAAATCTCGTAAGATGACGCGTACACTTGTGGGATCTGGTCCTTACATGTTGTCAAAATTTGACCGGGGACAAAAAATTATTCTGAAAAGAAATCCAAATTGGGCGCCGGCTCAGGATGCTTATTTCAAAGGGGCTTATAACTTTGAAACCATCGACTTTCGTTTTTACAAAGACGAGAACATCGAAATCGAGCGCGCGAAAAAAGGCGAGCTCGATATGATCGAGCTTCGTGCAGAATCCTACACCAAAAAAACAACGGGTGGTCCTTGGGATAAAACTTTATTGAAAAAGAAAATTGAAAACGACGCGCCAAAGTCTTACAACTTTATCGGTTGGAATTTTCGACGTGAATTATTCCAAGACAAAAACGTGCGTGTCGCATTAGCACATTTAATGAACCGCGAAGAGATCAACAAAAAGTTCATGTACGGTTTCTCGGAACTAGCAACTGGCCCAACATTTAACCGCAGTGAATTTGCTTCACCCAATGTGAAGCCTTTAATGTTTGATACAAAACAAGCACAAGAGCTTTTAACAGCTTCAGGCTGGTCAGATTCTGATAAAGACGGGACTTTAGACAAAGAAGTGAAGGGACAAAAAGTTCCATTTAAATTCACGATGATTTATCCTAATAAAGACACAGAAAAGTACTGGACGCTTTATCAACAAGATTTGAAAAAAGCGGGCATTAATATGGAGCTCAAGTATCTCGAATGGAATTCCTTCTTGAAGCTGATCGATGAAGGTAATTTTGATGCAGCCACATTGGCTTGGGGCGCGTCTGATATTGATTGGGATCCAAAGCAAATTTGGCACTCTAGTTCCGCAGTGGTTGGTGGTTCAAACTTTATCAATTACAAAAGCACAGAAGTGGATAAGCTGATTGATGAAGCCAGATTGACTTTAGAAAAAAAGAAGCGTGTTCAGCTTTTACAAAAAGTTTACGAGATCGTCGCAAACGATGCGCCTTACGTCTTTTTGTTTAACAGCAAATATGGCTTTTATGCCCATGCGAAAAGCATTGGAATGCCAGGGGACACTCTTCGATACAGCACAGGTCTCAATTTTTGGTGGAAGCAAAAGTAATTTTTTTGTCATCATTTAAAAGTTAGGACAGCTTCAATTGGTATCATATTTTCTACGCCGTCTCATATTACTTGTACCCACCTTTCTAGGAATTACCTTGATGTGTTTTATGATCATCAACTTGGCTCCGGGTGGGCCTGTCGAGCAAAAGCTACAGCAAATACGCTTTGGCTCGGGCGGAGACAGCGCTGCCAATAATGGAAGTAAAACCTCAGGTGTGAATGAAGAGGTCATCGAAGCTTTAAAAAAACAGTACGGATTTGATAAGCCTGTGATCGAGAGATACTGGATTTGGCTTAAAAATATTGGCCGACTGGATTTTGGTGAAAGTTTTACTTACGGCGAGCCTGTGATTGATGTCATTAAAAGTAAGTTTCCAGTGTCACTTCAATTTGGAATCGTGTCTTTATTTTTAACTTACTTGGTTTGTATTCCATTGGGTGTCAAGAAGGCACTCACCGCTGGTAAATCCTTTGATCGAATTTCAGGACTGATTCTTTATTTTGCCTATTCAATTCCGCCATTGGTGCTAGGAATTTTTCTGATTGTTGTGTTCGCAGGTAGCAGTTATCTGAGCTGGTTTCCCATCGGGGGGCTTTATTCAGACGACTACGAAACTCTGAGTTTTTTTGGCCAATTTTTAGATCGTGCTCATCATTTTGTATTGCCCTTGATCTGTTATATGATCGGCGGTTTTACTGAGCTCACTTTGCTAACTCGAAATTCGATGTTGGACATTATAAAAGCTGATTATATCAGAACAGCTCGCGCAAAGGGTTTACCTGAGCGAATCGTGGTTTTTAAGCATGCGCTTCGAAATGCGTTGATTCCGGTGGCGACAGGCTTGGGTGGATTCTTAGGTGTATTTTTAAGTGGCTCTTTGATTGTAGAAACTATTTTCAATCTGGATGGAATTGGACTATTAAGTTACTCGTCTATTTTATCTCGGGATTACAATGTGGTGATGGGAATGATTTTCCTGTCAAGCTCAGCTTTAATGCTAGGAAATATCATCAGTGATGTTATTTATGTTTTGGTTGATCCAAGGATTAATTTCAAATGAGTGGGATGATTGAAAGCCGCATCAGCAACGAGCTCACTCTGAAGCGTTACAAAAAATTTAAAAAAGATCGTGTTGCTGTTTTCTCTGTCTGGGCTTTGCTTTTTTTATTTTTCCTTAGTTTTACTGCTGAATGGTGGGCCAGTAACAAACCCCACTTTATGTATTATCAGGGTCAATTCTATGCACCTTTGGTGAAAGATTACCATCCAACACTTTTTGATCGCACAGATATTTTTGTGATGGATTATCGATCTTTACAGCTAGGTGATAAGGACTGGGCCGTGTGGCCGCTGGTGCAATGGGATCCACTGGAAACCAATCCTAATTTAGACAGCTATCCTGCACCTCCAACTGCACAGAACTTATTTGGCACAGATGATAGTGGTCGAGACGTGCTAACAAGGCTGCTGTATGGTCTTCGGTACACTCTTGCTTACGCAATCGGTGCTTGGATCATGACGTATGCCTTAGGCTGCTTTATCGGTGCAAATATGGGTTATTGGGGCGGCAAACTGGATCTGATCGGAATGCGTATTGTAGAGGTCATACAAAATACACCCGTGCTATTTGTGACCATCACTTTGATTTCAATTTTTGCTCCAGGCTTGCCAATTTTAATTTTGATTACCGTTGCTTTTGGTTGGACGGGGATTTCTCAGTATATGAGGGGACAATTTCTGCAACTCCGAAATCGCGAGTATGTAGAAGCTGCCCGTGCTTTGGGTGCCAGTAACTCAAGAATTATTTTAAAACACATTTTGCCAAACGCACTGACTCCGATTGTGACCTTTGCGCCCTTCACAATTGCATCGAACGTTTATTACTTATCCATCATGGATTATTTGGGTTTAGGACTTCGCCCACCAACGCCAAGCTGGGGAGAGCTCATGAGCCAAGCACAGAAGTACTTCACAACCTCAGAATGGCTTGTTTGGTCTTCGTTGGGTGCTGTGGTGATCACGCTGACTTTACTGATTAACATCGGTCTTGCGATCCGTGATGCTTTTGATTCTAAGATTGTTTAGTTTGAAAATTAGTATTTGTGCATATTGATATCGACAACTTTGATTTTGATCACTCCATTTTCTTCAACGGTGTCGTAGAAAACTCGATAGCCCTGATTCATTCTAACTGAATGTCTACCGGGAGTACTTTTAACTGGCTCATCATGGAAGCCAGGTATTTTTTTAACCTCTGGCAGGCCTTTCTCTTGAACTGCCTTTTCCCAATCTAGAAATTTTTCTTTTACATTTGTTGGTAACTTATTTTTCGAAATAATCTTTTCTACATCGTGTGATCTTTGAACAAGATATGATTTTCGAACAAGTGTATTGGCAACCTTCAGAGCTTTAAATTTTGCAGGGCCAACAATCGCAGCAAGTGCTGTGCAGGCCATGCTCAGATTTTCACTTTTGCTTAGAGTTCTAGCTGAAATTCTTTCGTTTCTTATTTTTTCAAATAATAGCTCTGGATCTTCTTCAAGAGGTAGATCTGAATAACGTAGATGTGCTATTCGATTTAATCCTGAAAATTTTTTGATCTCTGTCCATAAGTGAATAGTATTCAGTTTCTCAAATCGACTTTCTTCAAGCCGAGAAACTCGGGAAGCCTCTTTAACAAGGGCCAATTTGCATTCTGGTTTTAAGTCACATTGCTTTATTACAAAAGATTGCAATCGGATCGGATCCAGCAGCATATCGACAAATTCTTGCTGTACACACTCGATGACTTTTGTTGATCCAGATTCGATAAAGCGACTTAAAGACTGAATTTCAGCTTCAAATGGTTTTGCTTTTAAAATGCAATCCTTTGACCAGGCATTGAGGCTGATCAAAATAATAAATAGAATACTCATTTGCACAATGATTTGATCGGAAAAAATTGCCTAGAATTTGAGTTGCCTTGCTGGATTCCGGACCGGCACTTGGTCCCGTTCAAACTGATTGATCGAAGACCTCAACCCCAAAAATGCAGAAGAGCGAGCTGCTCCCAAGCAAAGACTCGCTCTTAAGATTCTACCAACCTCCATTTTAGGAGGCCAAAAATGAAGAACTACCAACACGTTAGTGGGTGGATCGGAGTTTTGTTAAAGATCTTGAGTAAAATTTTGAAGCTAGTTCTGCTAGCGATTGAAATTTGGAAAAGGATCAAAGACAGCTAAAGTATTGATTTGATTGGGTCTCCAACGCGTTCAAACTGACCGAAGGATCGGTCATCAAATCAGAGGTTGGACAGAATCAGGACCAGAGTTGAGTCCAAGCTTGGGAGCGCTACTTCTTTTCGACGAATTCGAGGGATTCCCCAAAAGTCTCTTTCAAAAAGAAAGTGCCGATCAAAGATAGAACAAATGCAATTATACCCACGGTTAAAGTAGCTTGCCAGTAGGGAAGGTATTCTCGAAGTGGAGTTAGCATCAAACTCATGGGAAAAACACTGGCCCTAACAAAATTTGGAATTGATGTGGCAGCTGTTGACCTAAGATTTGTTCCAAAACTTTCTGCAGCTACCGTTACGAACAAAGCCCTAAATCCCGCACTGACACCAATTACGAAA
>Ga0114979_10000936_pt1 | contig 19394 bp, 16 predicted proteins | sample S_140625_EF_Meta_FD_87315 | JGI IMG/M metagenome (GOLD analysis project Ga0114979, IMG submission 87315) | Freshwater microbial communities from Lake Simoncouche, Canada to study carbon cycling - S_140625_EF_MetaG | ecosystem: Environmental > Aquatic > Freshwater > Lake | place: Lake...
GAACGACCGGGTCAATCGCATCTGGTCACTGTTCACGCCCTCGGTCACTTTGCTGACCGAAATTGGGTTGTTGTTCGTCTGGGGCTTCGGGATCTGGCAGATTGCGCACAACCAGATCACGGTCGGCGTTCTGACAGCATTTCTGGCCTACATCAGCCGGTTTTATCTGCGACTCGACTCGATGAGCCGGATCGTTTCGATCACGCAGAAGGCCGCTGCCGGGGCCAAGCGGATCTTCGACATCCTCGACCATGTCTCCAGTGTGCCGGAGCCGGCCAATCCGGTGAACCTCGAAAAAATCGAAGGTCAGATCGACATCGTCGGGGCCGCTTTCCGCTATGGCAATCGAGCAGTGATTCGAGGCATCGATCTGTCGATCAAACCTGGGGAGATGATCGGGCTGGTTGGGCACAGCGGCTCAGGCAAGAGCACGCTGGTCAACCTGATCTGCCGTTTTCATGATGTGTCGGATGGTTCGATTCGAATCGATGGCGTCGATGTTCGGTCGGTGCCGGTCGCGCAGTTCCGACGGCACATCGGTCTCGTGCTTCAGGAGCCCTTCCTGTTTTTCGGAACGATTGCGGAGAACATTGCCTACGGCAAGCCCGAGGCAAGCCGCGCGGAAATCGTGGCGGCCGCTCGAGCCGCCCACGCGCATGATTTCATCCTGCGCCTGCCGCATGGCTACGATTCCCTGGTGGGCGAGCGAGGGCAGGCCTTGTCGGGCGGTGAGCGCCAGCGCATCTCGATCGCGCGTGCATTGCTGATCGATCCGAAGATCCTGATTCTGGACGAGGCCACCTCGGCGGTGGACACCGAGACGGAAAAGGAAATTCAGAAGGCACTCGATAATCTGGTCCTGGGGCGCACCACCATCGCGATTGCACATCGATTGAGCACTCTGCGCCGTGCTGATCGGCTGGTGGTCATGGACCGAGGGCAGGTGGTCGAGGTGGGCGATCATGATTCGCTGATGTCGATGGAGGGGGCCTACTTCCGTCTGTATCAGGCGCAGGTGCGACAGGACGACGACGGGATTGAGCCGAAGGTCTGGCGCACCGAAGTGGATGAGGATGACGGTGGCTGATTTTTCGCTTGATCGGGACGCGTTCGGTCGATTGGTCCTCACCTTGTCCGACGGCCAGACCCATGTTGGCGTGGTGGCGGTGCGGGCTTTCCCGATCGGTGCACCCGATGAAGGTGTGGCCCTGATGGGGCCGGATGGCCATGAACTGGCCTGGATCGATCGGATCGACGGCCTGGCCGGGCCCCTGCGGGAATTGATCGAACAGCACCTCTCGACGCGGGAGTTCATGCCCGAAATCCAGTCGATTCGCAGTGTGTCGAGTTTTGCAACGCCCTCGACCTGGTCGGTGCTGACCGACCGTGGCGAGACCGAGTTCGTACTCAAAGGTGAGGAAGATATCCGGCGCCTGGCGCGCTCGTCCTTGCTGATCGCCGACCGGCATGGCGTGCAGTACCTCATCCGGGATACCAAGGCGCTTGATCGCCCCAGTCGGCGCATTCTCGACCGTTTTCTGTAGTCAAGGCGCTCGACCGCCCGCAGCCCGGGTTAGCCAGGCTGTCCTGAGATTTCACGGGTGTTGTCGGCGAATTGCGCGTAAGATGGTCGGTTTTCAGGCAGATGCCGCTTGTGCGGTAGCCGCGGAGCACATGCTTCTGATGGGCGATACACCCCCCGCTTCACCCCAGGAATCCCCTTTGGATTCAATTCCTGATTCATCCCCCGGCCCGGCGATGCTGTTTACAGACTTCGGGCTGGCTGAGCCCATTGTTCGCGCCGTGACCGAGATGGGCTACAAGGAGCCGACGCCGATCCAGGCTCAGGCGATCCCAGTCGTGATGTCTGGCCAGGACGTGATGGGCGCTGCGCAGACAGGCACTGGCAAGACGGCCGGTTTCGCACTGCCGATCATTCATCGGCTGCTGCCCTCGGCCAGCACCAGCACTTCGCCTGCTCGCCATCCGGTGCGGGCGCTCATGCTGGCGCCTACCCGGGAGCTGGCCGACCAGATCTACCAGAATGTGCGCGAGTACGCTCGCCACACCCCCCTGCGTACGGCGGTCGTTTTCGGTGGCGTCGACATGAAGCCTCAGACGCTGGCCTTAAGGCAGGGCTGTGAGTTGTTGATCGCCACACCGGGCCGACTGCTGGATCATGTCGAACAAAAAAGCACCAACCTGTCTCAGGTTCAGATCCTGGTGCTGGATGAAGCCGACCGGATGCTGGACATGGGTTTTCTGCCCGATATCCAGCGCATCATCAATCTGCTCAACAAGGACCGCCAGAACCTGATGTTCTCGGCGACGTTCTCGGGCGAAATTCGCAAACTCGCCGAGAGTTTCCTGAAATCGCCTCAGCTGATCGAAGTGGCCAGACGCAATGCACTGGCCGAGAACATCAAGCAGACCGTGTACCGCGTCGCCTCGCCCGAGCACAAGCGGGCGGCGGTCGCCAAGCTGGTTCGGGATCATGCGATCACTCAGGTGATCGTGTTTTCGAATACCAAGATCGGTGCCGGGCGTCTGGCGCGGCAGCTTGAAAAAGAAGGTCTGAACGCGGCTGCCATTCACGGCGACAAGACCCAGCAGGAGCGGCTCAAGACCCTTGAGGATTTCAAGCAGGGCAAAGTCACGGTGCTGGTGGCAACCGATGTGGCCGCGCGCGGCCTGGACATCGCAGAGTTGCCGGCAGTCATCAATTTTGATCTGCCTTACTCGCCCGAGGATTATGTGCACCGCATTGGCCGTACAGGCCGCGCGGGTGCTTCTGGAATCGCGTTGTCGCTCATGACCGGCAGCAACGATGATCGCCTCCTGGCTGACATCGAGAAGCTCACCAAGCGGAAATTGCCGGTCGAGTCGCTGATCGTCGAGGCGCCCGAGACGTCCGAGCGACGTGAGCCACGGGGCGATCGGGATGGGGCGCGGGTCGAACGGTCCGAACGGCCCCGTTATCGTGATGAGTCGGATTCGGACCGGCCCGGGCGCGCCCGTTCGTCGATACCGGCAATGCCCAAGGTCGTTGAAGACCCCTTCTTTTCTCGGCCGTATGAACCCTCCGAGGCAGTGATGGAATCTGCTGCAGTGGTCACGCAGGCCGCACGCGCGGGTGTTCGCAAACCGACGCGTCCACTGCCGGCCTTGCTGGGCGGCATCAGAAAGGGCTGATCGGCCCGAATCGATGCGCCCAGGCCTGCGTGGCCTGGGTCAGCCAGCGCTCCAGAGACGACTCGGCGGGCGCTTCAAACCCGAGATGACGCAGCGCCTGCGACAGCACCCGCACAGGGTCACGGCTATCGACCGCTGCTGCGCCATTCTGTTTGGAGAGTTTCTGGCCATCCGCTGCGCTCACCGTCGGGACATGCAGGTAGCGTGGCTCGGGACATCCCATCGCGCGGGCAAGTGCAATTTGCCGGGGGGTTGAATCGAGTAGGTCGGCACCTCGAACCACGTCAGTGATGCCCTCTTGCGCATCATCGACCACCACCGCGAGCTGGTAAGCCCACAGACCGTCTGCACGCAGCAGCACGAAATCACCGACCTGCATCGCGACATTCTGAGACTGCCGGCCCATCCAGCGGTCTTCGAATGTAATGTCCCCCGGGGCGACCCGCAGCCGCCAGGCTCGCGCCGATCGCCCGTCTGCCATGCCATGACGACAGGTGCCGGGATAAGGCAGTGACTCATGTCGCATCGACGGATGTCCGCTTTGTCTGAGGGACTCGGCAATCTCCGAGCGCGTGCAGGCGCAGGGATAGACCGCCGCATCGGCATGCAGCTGATCCAGCGCTGTCTTGAAGCGATGGGTGTGCTTTGACTGGAACTGAACCTCGCCATCGGGAATCAGGCCGAGCTGCGCAAGCGTCTGGATGATTGAATCGCTCGCTCCGGCCTGTTCACGCGGCGGGTCGATGTCTTCGATTCGCAATTGCCACAGACCTTGATGCGCGCGCGCGTCCAGCCACGAAGCCAGCGCAGCGACGATCGATCCCTCATGCAGCGGACCGGTCGGGGAGGGGGCAAAGCGCCCGATGTAATGCCGTGGACGACTCATGTCCGCCCACCCTTGGCGTGTTTTCGAGATGCGCCTGCGGCCGGGGCGACGGCGTTCAGCACTGCGACCGGGCGAAGCAGCTGTTCGCGCACGCGGGGCAGCTCGAGTTTCGAGAGCCACCATTTCAGCGCCTTGCCGGCATCGGCCTTGCGCCAGCCGTAATGCACCATGGCAGCCGGTCGAGGCTCGATCGTGGGCAGGGCGATCAGTGCGCCGCGAGCAAGGTGTTCGCGTGCAATGGGCTCCGGAAGCCAGCCAACGCCGAGTCCCGCGATTTGCATGGCGACCTTCTGCTCGAGCGTTGCCACCGTGAGCGTGTCCTGGCCAGCGAGCAGTCCGGTGCTGCGAGCTGACTGCTGGCGCGAGGTGTCGGCCAGTGCCACGGCGCGCTGTTGGGCCATCGCTTCGGAAGTGACCGGCTGTGCCTGTTTTGCCAGCGCGTGATGTGGTGCCACGCAGAAAATGAAGTCGACACGACCCATCGGCCGCAGACTGAACCGCGCCGAGGCCAGGGTCGGGCTGGGCATGCCATGGGGTGCGCCGATTACGAGTTCGGCCCGAGCATCGAGCAGGGCTTCCCAGGCGCCATCGAGCACTTCATGGGAAAAGCGCAGGCGGGTGGGAGCCTGCTCGCGGTAGAAGTCTTCGATGAGCGGGCGCAGCACGGTGAGATCGATGAGTGCGTCCAGAGCGATGCGCAATTCAGGCTCCCATCCGTTGGCAACGCGATGCACCCGACGTGCGAGATCATCAGCCGATCTCAGCAGCAAGCGCCCCTCATCGAGGAGTTCCCGTCCTGCACCGGTGAGTCGGGCGCGCTGCCCGCGTCGATCGAAGATCAGCACATCGAGCTCGTCTTCGAGCTTGCGAATGGTGTAGGTGACCGCCGAGGGCACTTTGCCGAGTTCGGCTGCGGCTGCGGCAAAGCTGCCTTTTCGGGCAATCGTGTCGAGGGTCTCGAGGGCTTCCAGGGTCAGCGGCATGGGTTCAAAAATTTTGAATGATCTTTTCAGATCCTACCGATTTCCGTCCTTCTGATCGACTCTAGAGTGAAGGCCTTCTCATCCAGGCACAGGAGCCGCCATGATCGAAACCCGACCCGCAGCTGAGCGTGGCCATGCAAACCATGGCTGGCTCGATTCCTGGCACAGCTTTTCCTTCGCCGGCTATCACGACCCGGCTCACATGGGCTTCGGTCCGCTATGCGTGATCAACGAAGATCGCATCGACGCGGGGTCGGGTTTCGGCAAGCACGGCCACCGTGATATGGAAATCATCAGCTACGTCCTGGAAGGTGCGCTTGCCCACAGCGACAGCATCGGCAACGGATCGGTGATCCGGCCCGGCGATGTGCAACGCATGAGCGCGGGAACCGGGGTGATGCACTCCGAGTACAACCACCAGCCCGATGCGCCCGCGCATTTCCTGCAGATCTGGATCGAGCCCGATCGCAGTGGTGTTGCGCCCGGCTATGAGGAGCGGCACTTCGACGAGGCCGGCAAACAGGGGCGGCTCAGGCTGATTGCCTCGCCCGATGGCGCCGACGGCTCGGTGACCATTCATCAGAATGCGCGCCTCTTCGCAGGGCTGTTCGATGGCGCCGAGCAGGCTTCGCTGACAATCGCCCCCGGCCGGCGCGTCTATGTCCATCTGGCCAGGGGCCGGGCGGTCGTCAACGGATATCCGCTTGTCGCGGGCGATGCGCTCAAGATGACCGAAGAAGCGAATCTGCACATCACCCAGGGCGTTCAGGCTGAAGTGCTGGTGTTTGATCTGCCCTGATCGAGCCCCTCTGCGCTGCCCGACCGATTTCCGACCACCCAACGACAGGAACATTCAAATGACCCGTATCGCAATCGCTTTCCACTCAGGCTATGGACATACCCGGCGTGTCGCCGAATCGGTTCAGGCGGGGGCTGCGTCTGTTGCAGGCGCGCAGGCCACGCTGATCGATGTCTCCCAGGTCTCGGATGCTCAGTGGGATGAACTCGCCAAGGCCGACGCCATCGTGTTCGGTGCACCGACCTACATGGGCGGACCCTCTGGTGTTTTCAAAACCTTCGCGGATGCCAGTGCCAAGGTCTGGTTCAGCCAGGGCTGGAAAGACAAGGTCGCCGGCGGATTTACCTGTTCGCTGAACATGAGTGGCGACAAATATTCGACCCTGATGTATTTCACCACCCTGGCCATGCAGCACGGCATGATCTGGGTCGGTACAGCCATGATGTCGCCCAGCCAGCCGGGTCATCCGGACGAGATGAACCGACTCGGCTCCACGATCGGGGTGATGGCGCAAGCCGACAATGTGCCGCCGGAGCAGTCGCCGCCCAAGGGCGACCTGGACACGGCCCGAGCCTATGGCGAGCGCATCGCTCAGATGGCCCGACGCATTCGGGGATGAACCGGCTTCAGACCGGATCGGCGTTTGCTCATCCGGTGTCTGCGCTTCACGGACGAGGCTGCTTGAGGTAAAACGCCGGATTGCCTGGAATCCCGACATGTCTGCCTTCAACACCGAAACCGTACTCGACGTTCATCACTGGAACGAAACGCTCTTCAGCTTTAAGACCACCCGAGACCCTGCCTTGCGGTTTCGCAATGGCCACTTCGTCATGATCGGCCTGGAAGTCGCTGGCAAACCCCTGGTCAGGGCTTACAGCGTGGCCAGCGCCAACTACGAGGAGTCACTTGAGTTTCTCAGCATCAAGGTGCCGGATGGTCCACTCACCTCGCGTCTGCAGCACCTGAAAAAAGGCGATTCGGTGCTGGTCGGGCGCAAGCCAACCGGGACCCTGGTGATCGAGGATCTCAAGCCGGGCCGGCATCTGTACCTGTTTGGCAGCGGGACCGGGCTGGCGCCGTTCATGTCGATCGTCAAGGACCCGCAGACCTACGAGCAGTTCGAGAAGGTCATTCTGGTTCACGGCGTTCGGCTGGTCAGCGAACTGGCCTATGCCGATTACTTGCAGCATGAACTGCCGGGCAATGAATTCTTTGGCGACATGGTTCGCGAGCGCCTGGTGTACTACCCGACTGTGACGCGTGAACCGTTTCGAAATCAGGGGCGAATCACCGACCTGATCGAGAGCAATCGCATGACCGACGATATCGGCCTGCCGCCGCTGTCGCCAGAAAATGACCGCGCGATGATCTGTGGCAGTCCGGCGATGCTGGCAGACACCCGCGCACTGCTCGATGCACGTGGCTTCGCCATCTCGCCTTCTTCCGGCGTGCCCGGCGACTATGTGATCGAGCGGGCCTTCGTCGAAAAGTAGGCTTGTCTGGCCAGCAGTTCATTGAAGGCCAGTGCACCCAGGACCAGCGCGCCGCCCTCGATGGCCGCGCGCGTGGGCGTTTCTCCGGCGCCCAGCCAGGTCCAGATCGGGCCGAGCACCACCTCGAGCAGGCCCAGCAGGGCGACTTCATGGGGCGCCAGCCGCTGCGCAGCACTGACCATCAGCATGCAAGGCAGCCCGAGTTGAAACACGCCGAGTGCAGCCAGAATGGCGAGGTCCTTGCTGGTCGCTGAAACCGGCCAGGCCAGAGGCAGGGTGACCGCCGCACTGATGACAGCCCCCAGCAACACGGCCGGCACGAAGTCGACCCGACCTCCGCTGCGCCGCAGTAACACCAGATTGATCGCCGAGGCCAGTGGGACGCCGCAGGCGATTGCCATGCCAAGCAGACCGCCGGCGCTCAAGCCTTCTCGAACCATCCAGATCAGGCCGATCGATGCGACGCCGATCGCCACCCAGGTTCGTGTCGGCACCCGCTCCTTGAGCACCACCATGCCCAGCAGGGCGGCCAGCAGGGGCGATGAGGCCAGCACCACCATGACGTTGGCGACCGACGCGTGGGTCAATGCCAGCATGAAGCAGGTAAACATCACGGCCCACATCGCGCCGGAAATCCAGCCGCGCAAGCCCGCAGCATTGATACGTGCCCACCACTGACCGCGATGCAGGACGAGCATGACTGCGAGCATGAAGGCTGCGCAAAACACTGAGCGCCAGAAAGCGATCTCGAAACCTTCGGCCCGATCGAGAAGTCGGGTGGCCACACCGGCTGTGCTCCACAGGACCGTGCAGGCAATCAGTGTCAGCAGCGCAGTGCGATGCCGGCCGGACCTGTCGGCTTGCATACCGGCAGTCGATGCGCTGGATGCAGCGGTGTCAGTCATATGGACATCGTTTCATGAGGCCTGAAGTGTAGCCGCTGGTTCGGCCCTTCGACCAATGCGACACCTGGCGATGGCGGTTTGCAGCGCTCACTGAGCGGTAGAATGGCCAGATGTCTGCGCCGCGATTTGTCCACCTTCGGATCCGTTCCGAATATTCGATCAGCGACTCGATCGTCCGCATCGATGACCTGGTCAAGGCGGCCGCGACGGACGGCCAGGGCGCATTGGCGCTGACCGATGGCGGCAACGTCTTTGGCTGGATCAAGTTCTATCGCGCGGCCCGTGGCAAGGGCGTCAAGCCGATCCTCGGTGTCAGTGCCTGGATCACCAACGACACCGAGCGGGACCGGCCCTTCGAGCTGTTGCTGCTGGTACGCAGTCGTACCGGCTATCGCAATCTGTGCGAGCTGCTCTCGAAGGCCTGGCTGGAAAACGAGTCGCGCGGCCATGCCGAGATGCGGCGCGAATGGTTCGCAACCCTCAGCACGGATGCATCCGGAGACCACGGGCTGATCGCGCTGTCGGGCGCACAACGCGGCGATGTGGGGCAGGCCCTGATGGCCGGAAACCTGCACTCTGCACAGCGTTTTGCCCAGGACTGGGCGAGCCTGTTTCCGCAGTCCTACTTTCTCGAGTTGCAGCGGCTCGGGACGGCCGACTCCGAAGCCCATGTTCGTGCCGCCGTGCAGCTCGCCGTGCAGACCGGATTGCCTGTGGTTGCAACCCATCCAGTGCAATTCATTGCGCCCGATGAGTTTCGCGCCCATGAAGCGCGTGTCTGCATTGCAGAAGGCGAGATCCTGGCCAACCCCAGGCGAACGCGGCGCTTTGCTGAGTCGCAGTATTTCCAATCGCAGGCCGAGATGGTCGAGCGCTTCGCGGATGTGCCCGAGGCCCTGGAAAATTCGATCCGCATCGCGCAGCGCTGCAACCTTACGATGGAGCTGGGCAAGTCACGGCTGCCTGATTTCCCAACGCCGAACAGTCAGTCGATCGACGACTATCTGCGCGAGCTGGCTCGCAAGGGTCTGGATGAGCGACTGCTCAGCCTGTATCCTGAGGAAACCGTTCGAGCCGCCGAAACGCCCCGATATTTGAATCGGCTCGAGATTGAATGCAGCACGATCATCGCCATGGGATTTCCTGGCTACTTCCTGATCGTTGCCGATTTCATCAACTGGGCCAAGACCCATGGCGTGCCGGTCGGCCCCGGGCGCGGCTCGGGTGCAGGGTCGCTGGTGGCCTACGCGCTGGGCATCACCGACCTCGATCCACTGCCCTACGCCCTGCTCTTCGAGCGCTTCCTGAATCCTGAGCGAGTCTCGATGCCGGACTTCGACATCGATTTCTGCCAGGACAAGCGCTGGATGGTGATCGAATACGTCCGCGGCAAATACGGTGCGCAGGCTGTATCGCAGATTGCAACCTTTGGAACGATGGCATCGAAGGCAGTGATCCGTGATGCCGGGCGCGTGCTCGACATGCCCTACACACTGTGCGACCAGCTCTCCAAACTGATTCCGATCGTGCAGGCCAAACCGCTCTCCCTGGCGAAAGCGCGCGAGGCCGAGCCGCAATTGCGCGAGCGCGAAGAAAAGGAAGAGGAAGTGCGCGGCTTGCTGGCATTGGCCGAGCCCCTCGAAGACCTGACCCGAAACGTCGGCATGCATGCAGGCGGTGTCCTGATCGCACCGGGCAAGCTCACTGATTTCTGCCCGCTGTACCAGGCGCCTGGCACCGACTCGGTGGTGGCCCAGTACGACAAGGATGATGTCGAGGCGGTGGGCCTGGTGAAGTTCGACTTCCTGGGGCTGCGAAATCTCACGATCATCCAGCTGGCCGTCGACTACATCAATCGCAATCATCCGGATCGTGCGCTCGACCTCGCAGCCTTGAGCTTCAATGATCCCAAGGCCTATCAGATTCTGAAGGACGCCAACACCACGGCGATCTTCCAGGTTGAAGGCGATGGCATGAAGAAGCTCTTGCGCAAGCTTGCGCCCGATCGCTTCGAAGACATCATCGCGGTACTGGCGCTGTATCGCCCTGGCCCGCTCGGCTCGGGCATGGTTGACGACTTCATCCTGCGCAAGAAAGGTCAGCAGAAGATCGACTATTTCCATCCTGATCTGCGCGATTGTCTGGAACCGACCTACGGCGTCATCGTGTACCAGGAGCAGGTGATGCAGATCGCTCAGATCATCGCCGGCTACACGCTAGGGGGTGCCGACCTGCTCCGACGTGCGATGGGCAAGAAGAAGGCCGAGGAGATGGCCCATCAGCGGGCGATCTTCACCGAGGGTGCGAAGGTCAAAGGCCATGATCCGGCCCTGGCGACCCAACTCTTCGACCTGATGGAGAAGTTTGCCGAGTACGGTTTCAACAAGTCGCACACTGCGGCCTATGCGGTGGTGACTTATCAGACCGCCTGGCTCAAGGCGCATTACCCGGCTGAATTCATGGCAGCCACGCTGTCGTCCGACATGGACGACACCGACAAGGTTCAACTCTTCGTCAAGGACGCGCTCGACAACAAGGTCGTGATGCTTGGCCCCGACATCAATGCGTCGGGTTACCGTTTTGATCCGGTTGATTCACGCACGGTTCGCTACGGTCTGGGCGCGGTGAAGGGGACCGGCGAGGCTGCTGTGCAGGACATTCTCGGGGCCCGGCAGGACGGACCCTTCACCGACCTGTTCGATTTCTGTGCCCGCATCGATCGGCGCATCGTCAATCGACGCACGATCGAAGCGCTGGTGCGTGCCGGTGCCTTCGATTTGCTCGAGCAGGATCGAGCCCGCCTGCTGGCCAATGTTGGCCAGGCGATGGAGGCGGCCGAGCAGCAGGCGGCGGCTGCAGGGCAGTCGAGCCTGTTTGGCGATGATGCACCCGGCGGCGCGCATGAACGTCAGTGGCTTTCGGCGCCGCCCTGGGACGAGCGGCGGCGTTTGCAGGAAGAAAAGACTGCGCTTGGCTTCTTTCTAAGTGGGCATCTTTTCAAGGGTTATGAGGCCGAGGTCCGCCATTTCGTGAGGACCCGACTCGTCGATCTGCCGCGCATGGCCGAGTCGGCTCACCATGGCGGCGTGCCGGTGGTGATTGCCGGCATCGTCACCTCGGTCGTGGTGTCAATGACCCGTCGCGGCAAGATGGTTCGTCTCGGCCTTGATGACGGCACCGGGGCTGCCGAGATCGCGATCTTCAACGAACTGCACGAGCAGTGCAAAAGCCTGCTGCGCGAAGACGAACTGCTCGTGGTCTACGGCAAGCTGGCCCGCGACGACTACAGCGGCGGCTGGCGCCTGGGTGCCGATCGGGTGCTCGATCTCGCTCGAGCCCGGCAGGAGCATGCGCGTGCGCTGCTGTTGCGCATGAATGGTCAGTCAGACGGGGATCGGCTTCGCGCCCTGCTCGAACCCTTCCGGACTCGGGCCTCGTTTGCCGATCGCGGTGGCGTGTTCAGCGTCGAGGACGACGATGCGCCGATCGGGCCGCCCGGCTGTCCGGTTGAAATCCATTATCACAATGATTCGGCACGCTGCGCGGTGCGCCTGGGTGATGCCTGGCGTGTGCGCCCTGATGAATCGCTGATGGCGCAGCTGCGTGATTGGCTCAGCCCGGAAGGCGTCGAGCTGCGCTATGGGTGATTCAGCGCATCCTGTTCGTTTCGATCTGCAATCGCCGATCGGACGCGCCAGCGCCTGGTTGAGCATGCATGTGGTCGATCACGGCATGGTCCGTGCGGTCTACAACAATTTCTACGACCTGGGCGGGGGTCTGTATCGGTGCAGCCAGCCCAGCCCTGCGCAGATACGCCGCTACCAGCGCGAACTCGGTATCAGAAGCATCGTGAACCTGCGTGGCCACAGCCCTTATGGTTCGTATCCGCTGGAGGTCGAGGTCTGCAAGGCTTTGGGCATCACGCTCACCGATGCTCGGCTGTTCTCACGGGAACCGCCGTCTGCCGTGGATGTGCACCGGATGAAAGCGGTGTTTGCGCAGCTCGAGTATCCGGCACTCATGCACTGCAAATCAGGTGCCGATCGGGCGGGTCTGGGGGCGGCGTTGTATCGCATCCTTCACCTCGGCCACGAGGTCGAGGCGGCCATGAGCGAACTCGACTGGCGCTACGGGCATTTCAGGCAAGCCAAGACCGGAGTGCTTGATTTTTTTCTGGCGACTTACGTCGCACGGAATCAGCGCGAACCCATTCCGTTTCTGGATTGGGTCGATCGCGAATACGACAAGCCCGCCCTTCAGGCCGAATTTCATTCGAATGGCTGGGCCAGCGTGCTCGTCGATCGGGTGCTGCGGCGCGAATGAATTCGCTGGCCCTGTATCGCCGCCTGCTTGGAACCATCCGTCCCTATCGGGGCATGGTTGCCCTGTCGGTGCTCGCCATGCTGGCGGTCGCCGCGCTGGAGCCTGCCCTGCCTGCGCTGCTGCGCCCTCTGGTCGATGAGAGCCTGATCGGCCGGGATCGCAGCGCACAGTGGCAGGTGCCACTGCTGCTGGTGCTGGCCTTCTCTGCCAAGGGGCTTGCCGAATACATCGCCAACGTGACCAGCCAATGGGTTGCCAACAAGGCGGTCACCGACCTGCGCCGACAGGTCTTCGAACACCAGACGCATCTGCCGGTGTCTGTGCATCTGGAGCAGACCCCAGGGCGACTGATGTCGCGCCTGCTCTATGACATCCCGCAAGTGGGGGCAGCGCTTTCTACAGCCTGGATCGTGGTCATTCGCGACAGTCTGGTCATCCTGGGCCTGACTGCCTACCTCATCTGGACCGCCTGGGAACTGACACTGCTGATCGTCGCGATCGCACCGGTGGTGGCCTGGCTGATCAGGGTGGCGAGCAGCAAGTTGCGAGGCGGCAATCAGGCCATGCAGGCCTCGACTGGGCAGATGACCGGCGTGATCGAGGAAAGTCTCAATGGCGTTCGCGAGATCAAGCTCTTCGGTACCCATGCCCATGAGGCTGCCCGGTTCGCCGAGATCACGGAAACCCTGCGTCGCCAGACGATGCGGACCGTCCGGGTGAGTGCGATCAATGTCCCATTGGTGCAGGTGCTTGCGGCGATTGTGGTGGCCTCGGTGGTCTGGGTGGCCTCGACCATGTCGGCGCAGGATCGTCTTTCACCGGGGCAGTTTGTGTCGTTCGTGGCAGCAATGGCGATGCTGTTCGAGCCGATCCGACGACTGACCAATATCAATGAAGTGATCCAGCGCGGGCTGGCCGGCGCGCAGAGCCTCTTTGACCTGCTCGACCTGCTGCCAGAAGCAGACGCACCGTCTGGCGAGCGTGGCCGGGTTCGAGGTGAACTGCGCTTCGAGCAGCTCAGTTTCCGCTACCCCGGCCAGCCCGAGTGGGCCCTGCAGGACATCGATCTGGTCGTCGGTGCCGGTGAAACCGTGGCCTTTGTGGGCGCGTCCGGCAGCGGAAAAACCACCCTGGTTAATCTGGTGGCGCGCTTTCTCACCCCTGACCAGGGCGCAATTCTGCTGGATGGCCGGCCGATCGCCCAGTTCGAACTAGCCCATCTGCGTGACCAGCTGGCCTGGGTCGGTCAGCATGCAGTGCTCTTCGATGACACGGTGGCCGCCAATATTGCCTATGGCAAACCGCACATGCCCCGCGAGCAGATCATCGAGGCGGCTCAGCAGGCGCAGGCCTGGTCCTTCATTCAGGCCTTGCCGCAGGGACTTGACTCGAGGGTGGGGGTCAATGGCAGCCAGCTTTCGGGCGGTCAGCGTCAGCGGATTGCGATTGCCCGCGCCTTCATCAAGGATGCGCCGATCCTGTTGCTCGATGAGGCGACCTCGGCACTCGACAACGAGTCCGAGCGGGCGATCAAGACGTCGCTGTCAGCCTTGCGGCGTAATCGCACGGTACTCGTGGTGGCTCACCGCTTGTCGACCATCATGGACGCTGATCGAATCGTCGTCATGGAGGCAGGTCGTATCGTCGAGTCGGGCCGGCATCAGGATCTGCTCGAACGCGACGGTGCTTATGCGAGACTGTTTCGTGCCGCGGAGTTTGCTGCACCCGAGTCCGGGATGTAAGCAGATGCGACCGGCGTCTACCCGGCGGTTCATCTGCTCGTTGTCCGGAGATGCGGTTGCTGGTCTGGATGGGAGGGGTTCATGAGGCGAATCAGTTGGGTCCTGATCGGATCCGGTTTGGGTCTGTTGTGGTGTCAGGCGTCGGCACAGCCGGCGCCGCCACCGCCACCGGGTGCATCGGGTGAGAGCAATCGAGCAGTCAGCCGGTATTACGGCACTGCCCGTCCACCGGGTCAGGTCGGTGCACCACCACCGCCTCCGCCGGTTGTCGGAGGGCGGCCGCCGCCGCCACCGGGTTTTGCCGGACGTCCCCCTCCGGGCTATGGCGGCTATGTGCCGCCGGGTCGCCCAATTGTCGTGGCACCCCCACCCAGAGTGGGCATCGGCATTTCGGTGGGGCCGGTCTGGGGCAGTACCTTGTACAGACCGCCCTATGGATATCCCTACGGTTATCCCTATTCGTACCCCTACTCAAACTGGAGCTACCCGGTCTATCCGGCCCCAATGCTGATCCCGCCTCCGGTGGTCGTCTCGCCCCCGGAGCCGGTCACCTACATCGAACGGGCGCCAGAAGTGGAACAGGCGGCGCAGCAAGCGCCTGCAGCCGGCTACTGGTACTGGTGTGGCGAACCGCAGGGTTGGTATCCGCAGGTTCCGGAATGTCCGCCCGGATGGCAGCCGGTCGCACCTCGGCCTCAGGAATGAATGACCGGGAGCACTGACGATGACTACGACTGAAATGTTGCGCCGCATCGGCTCCCGTTCGTCTGCATGGACTGCGGGTCTGGCCATGCTTGCCCTGGCGGGGTGTGCAACCGGACCCACCGGGCCGAGCATGACGGCGATGCCGGGCAGCCAGCGAAGCCTCGAGCAGTTCCGGTACGACGATGCCGTCTGCCGTCAAAGGGCCTTGGGCGGCAGCGGCGGCCAGTCGGCTGCACAGGCTGCCAATGCGGCGGTCGCCACTGGAGTCGTGGGTGGCGCGGCGATCGGAGCGCTTGCCGGTGCCGCATTGGGCGGGTCTCAGGGCGCCGGTGTGGGGGCGGGTGTCGGCATGATCACCGGCAGCGCGGTTGGCGCGGGCAATGCGCCGCTTGCGGCAGCCACCACGCAGCGCGCTTATGATCAGAATTATGTTCAGTGCATGTACTCGGCAGGCCACAAGGTTCCGGTGGTGGGAACAGTGATTCCGCCAGCGGGTGCGTATCGGCCCGCGCCAGTGCCTAGCGCACCGCCTCAAGCTGCCATGCCGCCCCTGCCGCCGCCCGGAGCACCGCCTGCGCCGCCGCCGGGTGTGATGTCCGGATCGCCGGCGGGTGTGCCCACAGGCCTTGGCCCGACTTCATCGCCGCCTGCCCCGCCATCGGGGACGCCTCCCGCACCGCCCAGAACCTGGCGGGGCGGCTGATCCGATGGTGTAGCCTCGAGGGATTCATACCGAATCATTGAGGGTCCCGATGAGCACTGATCGTTTTCCACTGCCGCAACTCGACGGCCTGCCAGCTGATATTCGCGACAACCTGCTGGCTGTTCAGTCGAAAGCCGGCTTCGTGCCGAACGTCTTTTTGAAGCTGGCCCGCCGGCCTGAGGAATTCCGCGCATTCGTGGGCTATCACGACGCACTGATGCTCAAGGAAGGCGGCCTGAGCAAAGCTGAGCGGGAAATGATCGTGGTGGCCACCAGCGGTGCCAACGACTGCCTGTATTGCGTGGTGGCGCATGGCGCGATCCTGCGCATCTACCAGAAGGATCCGATGATCGCCGATCAGCTGGCCATCAACTGGCGAAAGGCACCCCTGACGCCCCGGCAGCACGCCATGATCGGCTTTGCGATGAAGGTCGCGCTGGAATCACGCGCGATCGATGACCATGATTTTCGTGAGCTGCATGCGCACGGATTCACTGACGAGGATGGCTGGGACATCGCTTCGATTGCCGCATTCTTTGCGATGTCCAATCGCCTGGCCAATGCAGTGGGCATGATGCCCAACCCGGAGTTCTATCTGATGGGCCGGGTGCCGCGCGAGAAAAAGGCCTGAATAGGGCCTGAATTGGAGCTGACCCGGTCTGGCTCAGAAGCGCCGACCGGGCTGCTCATCAATACGAATCATCAGTCCCGACCGCCATCGACCGGTGTGCCCGGTCCGGTGCGTGTGGCGAAGAAGCGCCCTTCGCTGCCATCGACGCCGCGGGAGTTGCCTTCGATCCGATCACCGGCGACCCGCCCTGAGTACGAACGCAGGCTGCCACGGTCATCCATCAATTCGAAGCTCAGCAGATCACCATTCAGGCGTGCGGCGCGAATGCGCGCATCCATCGTGCCCATGGTGACGGTGCCACTGACTTGCTGGAATGCCTGGGTGAAGCGGACAGTCGCTTCGCGGGTTCCCGCGCCGTCAGTTGTCGTCATTTTCCAGCCACCCCCGACCGGTGCCGGGACCACCCACAGATAGCCCGGCCGATTTTCGACCGTGCTGCTGTCATCCGGCTCCCAGCTGCCCATGGTGAACTGATGGGTGACGAGGCGCGTGCCCGGGCGCATGCGAAGCAGTTGCGGACGCAGCTTGAGATTCAGTCCGGGCAGCAGGTACATGGTGACCACTGAGGCCTGTGTGAAGTCATAGGTGAAGATGTCGCCCTGCTCGAAGCGCGCCAGGCTGTCGACGCCAGCAGCCTGGGCATTGCGTCGCGACAGGCCGACCATGTCGGCGTTGAATTCGACGCCCAAAGCGCGTGCCTTGAAATCGCGTGCGGCAGCGATGACGATCTTGCCGTCACCCGATCCCAGGTCCACCACGAAATCATTGGCCGTGACCTGAGCCATGCGCAGCATCCGGTTGACCAGCGCATCCGGCGTGGGTACCCAGATGACATCCTTGCCTTGCTGTCCGACGTTTGGCGTAAAGGTCGATGTCTGTGCATTGGACCAGCCGGGCAAGGCCGCCAAGGGGGCTGCAGCTGCCAGTCCCAGCAGGCGGCGACGGTTCAACTCGGGGAATCCTGATTTGGCGGGGTTGGCGGCTTGCAGTGGTGCGGTCATCTGGGTGCTCCTGATGGGTTGTAATTTCGCATGGGTAACGGGGGTCGTCAGGCAGCCGATATCAGGCGCGCTCGAAGATCGCCGCGATGCCCTGGCCACCACCGATGCACATGGTCTCCAGTCCATAGCGCGCGCCGCGCCGCTGCATTTCGTACATCAGCGTGGTCATGATTCGAACGCCGGTGGCACCGACCGGGTGGCCCAGCGAAATGCCCGAACCGTTGACGTTCAGGCGGCTGTCGAGTTCCGATAAGCTGCTGCCCCAGCCTTTGAGCACCGAGAGGGCCTGGCAGGCAAAGGCTTCGTTGAGTTCGATGAGGTCCATCTGGTCGAATCGCATGCCGGTGCGGCGCATCAGCTTGTCGACCGCAGGCACCGGGCCGATACCCATGCAGCCGGGCTCGCAGCCTGCCACCGCCCAGCCCACCAGCCAGCCGATCGGCTCCAGACCCAGCTCGGCGAGTTTGTCTTCGGCCACGACCAGGCAGGCTGCGGCGGCATCATTTTGCTGGCTGGCATTGCCGGCGGTCACCGTGCCGTCCTTCATGATGGCCTTGAGGCCGGCAAGCGACTGCGGCGTGGTCTCGGCGCGAATGCCTTCATCGCGGCTCACCAGCAGTGGATCGCCACGCCGTTGGGGCACTGAGACCTGCACCACCTCCTGATCGAATTTGCCTTCTGCCCAGGCTGCCGCAGCCCGCTGATGGCTGCGCGCAGCGAATGCATCCGCTTCTTCGCGGCTGATGTGGTACTGGCGCGCCAGGTTTTCGGCGGTCTCGATCATGCCGCTGATCTTGCCGAAGCGATGCTCGGGCTGCGAGCGCTCGCGACCGCGGTCGAGGCGATCGTGCAGTTTGACCGTGCCCGAGCGCGAGCCCCAGCGCATGTCGGTGGTGTAGTACTCGACATTGCTCATGCTCTCGACGCCACCGGCCATGACCACATCGGCTGCGCCGGTCTGGACCATCATGGCTGCGGTTGCGATCGACTGCAGGCCGCCACCGCAGCGACGATCGAGTTGCATGCCTGCGACTTCAATCGGAAAGCCCGCCTGCAGCGCGACCCAGCGGCCCGTACAGGGCGCCTCGCCATTGGCATAGCTTTGGGAGAACACCACGTCGTCGAGCCGGGCCGGGTCGAGTCCGGTGCGCTCGATGACCGCGCGTGCCACGCAGGCACCGAGTTCCTCGACCGGCACGCTCTTGAGCGATCCGCCGAAGGCGCCGATGGGGGTACGAAGAGGGCTGACGATCGCGGCTCGTTTCATGCGTGTTTTCCGGGATTTGAAGGGTTGTCTCGATCGATGAGTTTAGTCGAGCACGGATGGGGCTCGGAAGTGAACCGCTACATCAGAACGATGTCGTATTGTTCCTGCGAATACAGGTTCTCGACCCGCAGCGAGATCGGCTTGCCGATTGCATCGCCCAGTGCAGCCAGGTGCTGTGATTCCTCTTCCAGGAACAGGTCGATGACAGATTGCGAGGCCAGGATGCGGAACTCGCGCGGATTGAACTGGCGGGCTTCGCGCTGGATTTCGCGCATGATGCCGAACGCCACCGTGCGGGCGGTGCGGATCACGCCCTTGCCAAGGCAGGTCGCGCAGGGCTCGCACAGGATATGAGCCAGTGATTCCCGGGTGCGTTTGCGGGTGACCTCGACCAGGCCCAGCGACGTGAACCCGTTGACTGTTGTCTTGGTGTGATCGCGATCCAGTGCCCTGCGCAGTTCGGTCTGCACCGCATCGCGGTGCTCGGTGTTGTGCATGTCGATGAAGTCGACGATCACGATGCCGCCCAGATTGCGCACCCGCAATTGCCGTGCGATGGCGTGGGCAGCTTCCAGGTTCGTGCGGAACACGGTGTCGTCGAAGTTGCGCCCGCCCACGAAGCCGCCGGTGTTGACGTCGATCGTGGTCATCGCTTCGGTCTGATCGATGATCAGATAGCCGCCAGATTTGAGGTCGACCCTGCGGGCGAGGGCGCGCTCGAGTTCCTCTTCCACACGGTGAAGATCGAACAGCGGTCTGTCGCC
>Ga0114979_10000938_pt1 | contig 19381 bp, 7 predicted proteins | sample S_140625_EF_Meta_FD_87315 | JGI IMG/M metagenome (GOLD analysis project Ga0114979, IMG submission 87315) | Freshwater microbial communities from Lake Simoncouche, Canada to study carbon cycling - S_140625_EF_MetaG | ecosystem: Environmental > Aquatic > Freshwater > Lake | place: Lake...
CACGAAAGACCAACAGAACAGTGCGCAGCAGAATGTAGACATCCAGACGCAGCGACCAGCTGCGCAGGTATTCGAGGTCGAATTCGATGCGTTTGCGCATCTGGTTGATGTCGTCGCCGCCTCGATAGCCGTTAACCTGCGCCCAGCCGGTGATGCCTGGGCGCACCTTATGGCGGATCATGTATCCCGAGATCAGCTTGCGGTAATGCTCGTTGACCGCCACCGCATGCGGCCTCGGGCCGACAATCGACATGCGCCCCTGCAGCACATTGACGAACTGAGGCAGCTCGTCGAGGGAGGTTGCTCTGATCAGCCTGCCGACGCGGGTGACTCGCGAGTCGCCAACGGTCACCTGTTTGTACTGCTTGTCGCCGTCTTCGGTGACGGTCATCGATCGAAACTTGTAGACCACGATGTCGCGACCATCAAGCCCGTAGCGACGCTGGCGAAAGATGATCGGTCCGGGCGATTCCAGCCGAATCGCGATCGCAACCGCTGCCATGACCGGTGCAAGCGCCACCAGTGCCCCGGTTGACACGACGATGTCCATCAGTCGCTTGAGCGATCCGGGCACGCCCTGAAAGGGAGTTTCACAGACCGCCAGGACCGGGATCCCGTCGACATCATCAACCCTTGCCTGGATGAGATCGAACACCGTCACATCCGGCACGAAATAGATGGACGCTGTCGTGTCGCGCAGGGTACCGAGCAGGGCCATGATGCGGGGATGGCTGGAGATCGGCAGCGTGATGTAGACGACGTCGATATCGTGCTGAACGACCAATGCACTCAGCTCGTCGATGCGCCCGAGCAGCGATTTCTGGTCCTCGGCATTCAGCCGTGCGACAGAACGATCATCGACGAAACCCGAAAACTGCAGCCCCAGATGCGGGGCAGCCTTCATCTTGCCGACCAGCTTGCCCGCAATCGGATTGATGCCGACGATCAGGACCTTGCGTGCCCGATCGACCGCCATGCTTTGGACGATTCGAGCCAGCCCGAGATGCGCAGCGGTGATCAGCACCGGCGTTGCAAGGGCCCACATCGCCATCGCCTGAAGATCGAAGTGCCCGAGAAAGCGGCCGGCATAGCCGAAGAACAGCAGCACAAAGCAGGTCAGCGCCCAGCTTGCAAAGACATCGCGCACGAGCAGCCGACGGCGTTCGAAGGCATTGGCTCGGCTCGGAAAGGTCAGTGCGAACACCAGCATCGACAAGACAACTTCCGGCCGATCGAAATCACTGCCATACAGCTTCATGCACACCCACAGCGACCCGATGGCAATGATCGAGTCAAGAACCGCGCGGATTGCCTCCGGCAGCGTCTGGCTCGGGCCACTGAGCGGCAGTGATCGGATCGTGGTATCCATCGAGGCGTTCAGAACAGGCTCTCACGCACATAGATCTGGTCGTCGGCAAGCACCGCATCATTCAGACCAAGCTCTGATTCGACTGCCTTGCCGTCGCGACCGATTCGCTGAACCAGCACTTTCGATTCACGCGCCCGCATCGTGAAGCCACCGGCTTTTGCCAGGGCCTGGCGCACGTTCATGTCGCGCTCGAGCGTGAACTGGCCGGGTCGCTGGACCTGCCCGAAGACATAGATCACCGCTGCGCGATGGACATAGATGGAATCGCCACCCTTGACCTCGATATCGAGGTCGGTGCGATCATTGAGATAAAGGCTCGGCAGATCGACGACGGTGCGCGTGCTCTTGCCGCCCTCGCGGCGGACCAGAATCAGGGTGTCGGAGCCGGTCGGCAAAATGCCACCCGCGGTTGCCAGCATCTCGGTCAGTCGCACGCCGCGCTGCTCGAGGGGATAGCGGCCGGGGCGTCCGACGCTGCCAAGAACCGAGACCTGCTGACTGCGAAATTGCTGGACATTGACCGTAACCTGCGCGCGCTGCATGAAGCCGCCGTCACGAAGACGGGTGGCAATCAGCTTCTCGGACTCGCCGGGGGTCAAACCGCCTACCTTGACCGCGCCAATCAATGGCAGGGAGATTTCGCCGGCTTCCGAGACGCGTGCCTCGGTGGTCATATCGAGGTTCTGGAAGACCTGAACCCTGACAACGTCGCCCGCACCAAGCGGGTAGTCATTGGCCGTGGACTGGGCATACACGGCTGTCGCGACAAACAGGCCTGCAAGCAGCAAGGCTGTCCGCGCAAGCGCTCTGTGGAAAAGTTGCATCATTGTTTTCACTGGATTGTCCAAGTGGGAAATCGGCTTGCCTGAAGGCGGCTCACTTGAGTCCGGCCACGCCCTTGGCAAGCGCCTTGTCATTGATCGGATTCGCATCACCAGAGGCCGGGGACGCAGTGGTTGCAGCAGACGCAGCGTTGTCCTTGGCCTCGGCCGATGGCGACAGAGCGGCGTCGCTTTGAGTCGCACCGGCCTCGCGCGGTTTGCGGTCGGCGAACTCACCCAGATAGGCGATCTTGGCGCTGTCGTTGAGACGTTTGACTTCGGTGGTGATCGCCTCCTGGCGCTTTCGGGTCGCCAGGAACTGCTCGATGAAGGGCTGAGCCTTTTCGAGTTCGACCGGCATGTCTTTGGTCTCGGTGACTTGGCCGATCACGATCTGCTGGCCCTGCCGCCAGATGACCAGGTCGCCAACACGCTTCTTTGCAAAGACGGGAACTGCCTGCAGCGGCAGGCTCTCCGGCGCACGCGAATAGCCCCTGACAAGAGGCGCCTCGATGCCATTGGCTTTGAGCACGGCGCTTGCCTCTGAGAGCGTGCGAACCGAAGCCAGGTCCTTTTCGATCTTCGCCCAGTTCGGAGGAATGCCCGGCAGCGACACCTCGTCGAACTTGATCACGCGCCGCTTTGCGAACAGGTCGAGGTTCTCGTCGTAGAACTTCTTGATCTCGGCTTCAGTCGGCTTGGCGCTCTGTGCACCGATCTGATCGATGGCCGCACGGGCGAGGATGTCGCGTCGCGCGGAGTCGAGTTGCTGCATCACCTTGGCATCACGATCGATCTTGTTCGTCGTGGCGTACTGCAGCAGCGTCTCCTGCTCGATAAGCCGGTCAACGATGACCTGGCGCGCCTCGGTGATGCGCTCTGTCGGCAGGCCCTGCGGCAGTCGCTGTGCCATGAAGTCGACCTGATGGACCGAGATCTCGCGGTCGTTGACTTTCGCCACGGCCTGGCCGGCTTTTGATGAATCGGCATTGCTGCAGGCAAGCAGGGTCGATGCAGTGGCAATCGTTACCAACAGCAGCGTTGCGAGTTTGATGCCTTGGCTTGCCTGGTCTGACGGCAGAGCGATTTTCATGAATTGGCCTCTCGGTTCAGGGCGACCGCAAGGGAGGCGGCGGTCGAAAGCAATTGCGGATTCGGTACCGGTTGATCGGGTGATCTGCCGGGGACCAGAACGATCTCCGCTGGGCTTTGCCCTGATGTGACGGCTCGCAGATCTATCGCTGCATTAGCGGTCGCATTAGGCCGAAAGGACGGTTGTCTGCATCTGAGCAGACTAGTGGAGGCTGACTCAGCGTCCTCCGAGCGAGGTTCGCTGATCGTCGACCTTATCCCGGTATTCCTGAAGGAGGGTTTCGACGCGGACCTTCTTGTAGCCGGAGAAGGGTTCGGTACGGACCAGCGCATCACCATAGCCGCCGCGCTCGATCGCGGTGAGCAGATCGGAGGTGATACCGGACAAAGCGATGTTGTTGCCACGACACGCCGTGAGGCGGCCAGCGAGGTCACGGCTGTCGGAGGCGCTCTGAGCCAGCAGCGCCTCCTGTTCCTTGATGCGAGCCAGGGCCTGCTGGTTTCGCATCGATTCGGCCTGACGCTGCCCGTCGGCTTCTTTCAGGCGTTCACCGGTGTCGGCGGCCTCCTTGCGAGCCTGGGCGAGTTCACGCTCCAGCCGGGCGATCGTGGACTCCTTTTCGCCGACCTGGCGGCGGGATTGCGCCTGAACCCGATCGCGATCGGTGGCAAGCCGCTTCTCAAGCGCCGCTCGCGCGTCATCAGCGGCAGCCTTGTCGGCAAGGAGCTTGGCGTTTTCTGCCTTGAGCTGCGCTTGCGAGGCTTGCAGACTGCGGATCGCTTCGGCCTGCCGCGCCATCCCTGGATCAGGCTTCTTCGCGCCCGATTGGGCAAAGACCGGGGCGGGGCCAAGCAGGGAGATCGCCAGGGCGATCGGTGCGGCGCGCATCAGGATAGCGGTCATGGTCAGAACCTCGTCGTCAGATCGATCTGGAAGGTGTTCACCCGGTACTGCGCGCCTTCGATCCGATTGGCAGACATCCATCGGGCGCCCACAGCAACATTTCGGTCCAGTCCATAGGCACCCGCCAGCGCCAGGCACGACAGGTTCGTTCCGCCGAGGCCGCAGTTCGGGTCGGTGAGGGCATCGAGAGTGGCGTCCTTCTCGACATAGCGGTACAGCAAGGACGCCTGCCACTGACGTTCACGCGTGACCGTGCGATGGCCGAGTGCGATCCGATACTGATGGCCGTTCGTGCCGCGCGTCACCAGATAGCCGCCAGTGCGGTTCATGATATCTGCCGCGTCCCAGCCGGTGTTCTGGATCAGCTCGCCGCTCACGTCGATCACGATCGGATCGAAATGCGCCGCTTCAAAGCCAAAGCTCAGGGCGTTCACATTGAACTGGTTGACCTGCCCCCAGATTGATCTGCTCGCGGTGTCGTACACCGGATCGTTGATACGGAACAGGCTGTTGCCCTTTTGGCGGAATCCGGCTTCGTATTGGGACAATGCATAGGAGGGCGTGCCGAAATTGACGGTGTCCTGCTCGCCGGCAATGTTGTTGAAGCCGTAGCGAGCGAACGCGGCCCGCAGTCCGAAGACCGGGGAGGCGCGCCACTCGACGCCGGCCTGCAGACCGGACATCCAGCGGTCTTTACCGAGCGAGTTTTCTTTCAGGCCATAGGCGCCTGCAACACCGATAAAGCGCACCTGATTGTTCAGGCTGTAGCCTACCGTCGCGGCGGCACCGTCGAAGCCGAGCTCCTCGGCGAACATCATCTCCGAGCTCAGGTAGGGATTGGGCAGCCGGCCGGCGAGGAAAGCGATATCGCTGTTCGGCTGCCACTTCATGTAGGCCCGGTCGATCTTGACCCCATAGCGGCCAGACGCATCACCGGCGGTCGAGGAGGTGGAGGTGGGGCCGAGGGTGTTGCCGGTGGTAATGCGGATCGCGCTGGTCCACTGATCATTGATGATCGCGGCCACGCCGAACCGGGCTCTCAGGATCTGGCGACTGCGGTCGACCGTACTGTTTGTGGTGTCAGCATAGTTGGTGCCACTGCCGTACTCGTCGTACAGGACGGCTGGCGGCGCATTGCTGCTGGAGAAGTTGTCCTGCTGCAGGCGCACGCGCAGGTCGCCACTGAAGCGGAATCGTTCCACCCAGTCGGGCAGCGCGCCGGGATCACCCCATCGCTCCTCTCTGGCCTGTGCAACCACCTGCTGCCTGACCTGTTGCGTGATCTCGTTTCGGACCGCTTCAGGCACGTATTGCACGCGGACAGGGTCGCTGGCAGCAGCAGTCTCGGTACGCACCCCTGGGCGGGCCACAGGAGGCTGTGCGCTCGCCGTGGCTGGCGCATTGCTGCGAACACCCACGCCGGTCGCCGGCACAACCGCAACCGCAGCCGGGCTCGGCGTTGCCGGCGCGGTGCTTGCCGCAACACCCGCTTTCGTGCGGGCCCGCGCCAGCAGCTGATCGGCCTTGGCGCGAGACAGTGCGCCGGAGGCCACCAGTGCTTCGACCATGTCGGTCACGGTGTCGCGCAGTTGTTCAAGTTCGGCGCGCTCATCGGCATGGGCTACGTGCGGCATCAGCAGCATTGACAGGCTGGTCAGTAAGGCGATCAGTAAGGCAGGTGTTCTCATGATTGCGTGGGCCATTCGGAAAATGTCAGGGTTGCGCGCCGGCTCAGCCGAGATCGCGCAGATTGAGGAGGATCCACATCGGTTGCGGCATCGGTGCGGGCGGCGGCTCACGCAGCGGCCGCGAGGCCAGCAGCCGGTCGCGGATCAGTTCGTTCTGGCGCTCGGTGGCATCGCGCATCTCAACGCGCTCGATGCGCCCGGTGCTGTCGACCCAGACCAGGATCGCCACTTGCCCGCTGCTGCTCTTGAGCTCGGCGATGCGGTTGAGTTCATCGTTGATATGCCGGGTCAGCAGATCGCGGTAGAACGCGAACTGGGCTCGCCCGATTCCGCCACTCCCGCTGCCACCGCCGATGCTGGGGGTGCTGTTGAGCAGGTCGCGTCCGCCCGGATTGGCGCCCAGACCGAAGCTGTCGCCTGTACCGCTGCCGGCGGCCGCCACGCCGAGGCGCTCGGCAGGCGGCGGCTCAGCCGGCTTAGGCTGATCGACCGGCTTGGGCTGTTCCATCTTGACCTCCTCCTTGACCTTCGGAGGCTCGGGAGGCTTTTCCGGCGGCTTGGGCGGCGGAGGCGGCAGATTGGGGCGAACCAGACTGATCTGCTGTGCAGTGGGTCGGGTCTTCTTGACCGGCTTGTTCAGCAGCAGATAGAGCCATACCGCCAGCGCCGCGATAACAAGCCCCGCGAGCGCCCACAACAGCCATCGCTTCTGAAAGCGGGTGCCGACTGACGGGGTTGCGGTGGTCTGTTCGCCGGCCATGATCGTGAGTGCAAATCAGGTGCGTCAGCGGGTCAGCCGCTGGGTGACCAGGCCCAGCTGTGTGATCTCGAGGCGCCCGATCAGATCAAGCACTTCGATGACCTTTTCGTATTGCACCTTGGCATCGCCCTTGACCACCACCGGCAATTCCGGGTCAGCGGCCTTGAGCTGCGCCAGCCGGGTTTCGAGTTCAGGAATCGTGACCGGATAAGCATCGAGAAAGACCTGGCCGCTCTCGTTGATCGTGATGGCCTTGGTCTTGGGCTTGGCCAGACTTGGGGTATTACTGGCCTTGGGCAGATTGACCTTGATGCCCTGCACCGAGGCGGTCGTCATGATGATGAAGATGACCAGCAACACATACGCCAGGTCGAGCATCGGCGTGACGTTGATATCGTCGTAGGGCTTGTTTTCCTGCTGGACTTGCATCGGTATATCCTCGGATGAATGGGGCGATGCGTGGCTCAGGACTCGAAGCGCTCGGCGATCCGGCTGGTGAGCTCGTCAGCGAAGATCTGCATCTCGTTGCTCATTTCCTTGATCCGCGAGGCGAACCAGTTGTAGGCAAAGAGCGCCGGAATTGCGACTGCGAGGCCAGCGACCGTGGCCAGCAGGGCGGCGGCGATGCCGGGTGCGATCGAATTGATGTTGACGTCGCCGGCCGCAGCAATCGCCGCGAAGGTGATCATCACGCCCACCACCGTACCGAGCAGCCCGATGAAAGGACCACCGGAGATCGCGATGGTCAGCAGCACCATCAGGCGATTAAGTCGCTGCCCTTCACGCACCAGCGTGGCGTCGATGGCAGCGCGGATCGAGGTCAGCCCCCGGGAGTTGAGTCCGGTGTTCGGCCCGCCTTTTGAGCCACCGTCGTGCCGCTTGCGCAACTCGGCGCCGGCGGTCTCGAACATCCGGTAAAGCGACGACTGCTCGTATTTCGAGTTGACCGCAGACGCACCGCTCGAGGCTGCGCCGAAGGTCTTCTCGAGGAAGGCTTCGGGTGGTGCGTCCTTGAAGGCGGCGAGAAACTGCTGATTGACCTTGGCGACTTTCGACAGCTGCAGCGCCTTGGAGATCATCACCCAGATCGCCACCAGGAGCATGAAGAGCAGGATGTAGATGACGATCTTGCCGTCAAGCGTCAGGTTGTCGACCAGGATACGGAAGTGATTGGCTTCTCCGCCCTCGGTCTCGGCTGCAATCGAGGCCAGCTTGTTGTCCGGGCCCTGAGCTGCAGCTGTGGCACGGATCCAGTCGGGCGAGCGGGCGACCTTGCTCAGACTGAGTGCATCGACATCGAACTCGGTGTTTCCACCGAGCGACAGTTGCACCGGCTCGGCCGGCAGGCGCGCGGCGACACTGGCGACTTCATTGCCATCAACGAAGAGTGCGGTGCGCTCGCCGATCACCAGCGTGACATGACGCCACTCTGCGGCCGGCATCGCGACAGTGCCTGCGGCGGTGCCGCCACTGGCAGGGACACCGGGGCCGGTGACCTTCAGGCTCGGCATGCCGGCTGCAAGACTGACCGCGATGCTTGACTGGGCACCCTTGAGCGTCAGCAGCGGGCTGCTGGCGCCAGCAGCTTTCGCGCGCACCCAGAAGGACGCGGTCAGGCCATCAGGGCCGATTGCGATCGGCGCACCATTGGCCTCGATGCGGGCACCCGGGGGCAGACCGATCGATTCACCAAGCAGACCCTGCGTGCCGGCCTGGGCTCCCGGGGTGGCGACATTCACGCCGTCGAGTTGCTCGTTGGCAGGCGTGGCGATTGCGTTGAGCGCGAGGACGGTCACGCCATCGCGAACCACGACCGGCGTCGGGACCGGGGCATCAGGATTAGCCGAATACAGCCAGATCGATGGCTCGGCATTCGAGGGCGCAAGCGTGGGGACCCTCACCCAGATCACTGCCAGTTCGTTGGCGGCATCGAAGTACTCGATGCGGTGCGGCAGGATGGTCTTGCCGTCGGCGGCGACCACTCTCAGGTCACTGCCGTCGCGCTTGGCCGTCGTGAAATCGAAGTTGCCGGTGTGCAGGCGCAGCGGCACCACGAACTGCGCCTGAGCCGATTTCACTCCCGCACCGGCATCGGTGGTGTCGAGTACCCAGTGCGACTTGTTCTTCCAGGCGTCGGTGATCTGTGCCAGTGCCGGCGAGGCAAGCAGCGAAGCGCTCATGCCGACCAGGGTGCACAGCGCTGCCGCGGCAAACCGATTCAGTGAGGTCATGGCGAGTGATCGGGTAGTTGGCATGGCTGCCTCAGGCTGCAGGGAAGTGAGAGAGAGGGCTTTGGCGGGTGTCATGACGGCGGTGCTCATCTGCTGGTCTTGCGGCGACGGAAGGCTTCTTCGCCGTCTTCACCGAAACCGAGGAACTCGATGACCACCAGGCGGCTGCGGGCCTGTCGGTTCTCTTCGTCACGTTTGTCGCGATCGGTCGCCGCGGCCTGATCCGCACTCGCGGCGGCGGCGGCGGTGGTGTTGCCGGCGGCCGCAAGCGAAAGGTTGGGCGCCACCGTTGCAGTGGGCACGCCGGTGGCGCTGCCACCCACCGAAATGTTGACGCTGTTGCGGATCTCGGTGGCAAAGAGGGTCAGGTTGCCGGCCGAGCGGATGCCGGCCTCGCCGGCATCGATGAAGCCCTTGGGCGCGAAGAGATCAACGTCACTGGCAGGCACGCCCGGCTTGGTGACCAGCACGCCGATGCCGGAGCCCTCGACCACGCCCTGCAACTCGACCACGACGTTGCCATTCGCATCAACCCGTACCAGCGGCGGCGGTGCGGTGGCGGCGGTGCGCGAGCCGCGGCCAGCATCGATGTTGCCAAGTGCCGAGAACATCGTGATGCCACCGCCGCCGGCGGTCAGCACGCGCGAGCGATTGACCGAGGCGTTCGAACCGATGGCGATATCGACATCGCCACCGTCGAGCGTGAAGATGCCGAGCCTGGAGGAATCCTTCACGCTGGCGAGTTCGGATGGCGGATTGGCCAGACCGACCTGCAGATTGCCAACCGCGTTAGAGGCGGCTGTCGGCTGGCAGGCCGTCCAGTTGCCTCGACACACCACACCGGGCACCAGGAACTCGATCTTGCCGCCGCGCTCGGTCTTGACCTGGCTGAAGACCAGATCGATGTTGCCGGCGCCGTCCTTCGGAAAGAGCGTCGCCATCACATCGTATGCCGCCTGGAAATTGCCGTAGTCGGGATTGCTCTTCCCATCAATCTGCGTTGCCGATGCATTGCGGCCTGCGGCCTTGAGCTCGGCAAAGAACACAGTGCGCGCGAAGGCGTCGCGCTGGTGCTCCGGGAGACTGCCAAAGCGAGTCCAGGCATTGTCGGCAGTGACCGACTGCGCATCACTGCCGCCGAGGGTCGAGCGCACGAAGTCGACCAGCAGCGACGTGTAGTTGCGGCTGCGCGGCTGACTCGTCGAAGGAGCAACATAACGCGCGAGGAAGGCGGCATAAGCCGGGCTGTCAGGCAGGCCGGCCACCAGGGTCAGCGACGACCCGACGTCGGACAGGGCGGTATTGTCGAGATTGCCGCGGCTGACAATGCCAACCGAGGTACCCATCGCGATATTGCGCCCGGCGGTGAGTTCGACCTGACCCGGTCCGCTGACGACAATCCCGGCGTTGTTGCCCGCCAGTTGGCCGTTGACCGTCTGGGTACGATTGCTCAGATCGCGGCCGGCGGTAATCTGGGTGAGGTCGCCGTCGCGCAGATTCTGGATGATGAGGCTGACATCGCTGACATCACGCCCGGCCCGCACCTTGGCCGGCTCGGCAAAGACGAGTCGCAGACGGTCGCTCGAAATTGTTGCCGAAGTCGAATTGAGGGTGCTTGGCAGGGTAGTGACGTTCTGACCGGCATAGACCCTTGAGGCCTGCGGATCGGCTAGGCGAACGAGGTATTGCGCGTGGGCCAGCGGCGCGGCGCTCGAGGTGGGCACCAGCCTTCCGACAGTGAGTTCTTCGAAGGCCGAGACGCCGTCGTAGGTGACGATCTTGCTGGACTGGAGCACGCCGGGTCGGCTTATGCTGAAGGAGCGCAAAGGGTCGGTATCGAGCTGGACCAGACTGCCGACGCCGTTGACCGAGCCGGCTGCGCCAAGGGTGATGCCACCGATAGGCGCTGGCGCGAGCAGCGTCGCTGCACCGGTGGCGGCGGTGGTACCGGCGGGCGGCTTGCCGATGATCTCGATATCGCCGCCGATCGCTGTAACCGCAAGCGTTGATGGCCTGATCGAAGTGACCCGCTGGAGATCGGCCCCATCGATGGCAACCGGTGTCTCACCCGTCACCGTGCCGGTTCGCAGCACGGTTGGCGCCGCTTCCTGCATCGAGACCTTACCGGCGGCCGACGTGAGTTCGAGCGCCGAACGATCGGTGTAAGTGCTAAAGAAACTGCGATTGTCCAAACCGACTACGTCAACATTGGTCGCGCGCTGTTCGGACAAGGTAGGGTTGTAGACTTGGTCAAGCGTCAGCCCGTTGCGGGCCTTGACACTGAGCGTGGCGTCACCCAGTCCGGCCAGAGTCGACTGCCTGGCAGTCGCAGACTGCAAGACGCTGTCGCCAGCCACGAGTTGCGCGCTCCCAAGCATCACGCCGTAATTGCCCGAGCGAATTGAGCCATCGGCCCGCGCAAGCAGGTTACCGCCGCCGTTGACCACCAGCTTGTCGCGAGAGGGGTCTCCGGTGAGCACGGTTCGGCCCGAGCTGCCGATCGACGCCGAGACATCGGTGATGTCGAGGCCGGCGGTCAGCGTGACATTTCCACCGCCAAGCGCGCCCACCGATTGGCGGAAAAAGTCGAATCGGGGCCACCATGCCGGCGACAGGCCGATCGCAGACGGCTGGCTCTCGACAGCCGGCAAACCGTCGGCATCCACCTGACCCTGACGGAAGAGCCAGCCGCTGATCAGCGGATCCTGGATGGTCGAGACAATCGAGCGGCCTGCCGCCAGCCCGATCGATCCACCGCCCTCGTTGAAGTTGGTTTTCGGGTCGGCCTGGATCGGTGTGTTCGGCACATCTAGCAGGGTCTGCGGATCGATGAAACCGGGGATATCAGCCGCGCGCCGGCCAGCGGTCATGATCGAGGCACGCCCGCCGCTCGCGATCGTGGTGGCAGTGGCGCTGCTGGTGCCGATCAGAATGTCACGGGCGGCCGCCAGATCGATATTGCCGGTGCCGGTCCGGATGATTCGTGAATTGAGCAGGCGGACGTTGCCAGCGGTGGAGCCCAATGCCGGATTCGTCAGCGCCAGCACCGACAGCGGCTGCGCAGCGCCGAAGTCAGCCCCCGCGACCAACCGGTACGACCAGGTGTCCTTCGCGGTGGCATCGAAGGCCGCGCCAAGAGTGGTCGAGGCAGCGGGATTGCCTGCGAAATCGGTGCCGGCGACAAAACCATCGTTGATCACCGCGGTCACCGCGGTGCCAGGGGTAGTGGATGCGCCATTCAGGATCAGGTCACCGCCTGCCCGCAAGGACAGCACGCCAGCGGTATCACTCGATGTGAAGGTGCTGTAGCGGATGACCGACAGGTCGATCGCGCTGCCGACGGTCAGGCTGGCGCTGTTGGTAGTGCCTTTCGCGAGCACCTCGATTTCGGGGCGCACCCGGGCATTCGCGTTGCCGGTTTGTCCGACCAGCGCCAACACAGCAGGCGCGGTGTTGGCGAAGGTCGTGGCATCGGTGAAAGCTGTTGCCAGCGAGGTCTGGGTGACGGTGGTGTTGTTGCCGGTGACCGTGGGCGTATAGGTGGCCACGCCAGTCAGGTTCAGCCGGGCAGCACCCTGGAAGGTGTTGGCACTGGCCTGCAGGTTGGTGGCATTGGCAGCGGTTCTGGCAAATCGGAGTTCGACATCGCCGCCTTCGCTTGCGCCACTGACATCGACGGTTGCGCCCTTGGCCAACACACCGCCCAGACCACTCAGCGTCACATCACCGCCCTTGCCGGTCGAGCCACGCGCAGCCACGGTCGTGCCAGAGGCCAATTGCACTTGCGAGCTGGCGTTAAGGGCAACCGTGCCGCCATCGTTGCCGCTGGCATCGAGTCGACCGCCCGCCAGTCGCACTGAACCTGCATCAGCCGACAAGGCAATCGTGCGGGCCGCAATCACGCTGGTCTGCACACCAACCCCGGTCCCCAGCACCAGATCGCCGCTGCGCTGACGCATCGACACTTCGCCGTCGAAGCCGCCGGCCTTCAGGGAAGCCGCCAGAGCGCCAGGATCAGCGAACCCTTGAGCATCGGCCTTGAAACGCCCGCCCTGAGCGCTCGGGCCGGTGCCGGCGAGCTGGCCCTGCAGCGAAATCGATCCGGACGGCGCGGCAAGCATCAGGCTGCCAGCGTCGGCACCCTCTCGGCCCGAGACATCGATCCTCGAGCCGGCCTGCGTCAGGATCGAACCCAGACGGCTGGTGAGGGTAAGCGTGCCGCCACTGGCGGCGAAGCTCGCGTCATAGAGCGACAGCGTCGCAGACCGCAGGTCGACCGTCGCCGATGCACCGAGGCTCAGCGATGGTGAGCCGGTATCTGCCGCGGTCGATTCGATCGACAGTCGACCCGAAGGCAGTCGAATAGCGGTGTCGAGGGTCACGGTCTGCGCCGAGAAAGACAGGCGACCACCGGGCCCGGGCGAGGGCGCGACCGCACCGGACGCTGCCGGCGTGCCGGCACCAAGCACCTGCAGGCGATCGCCGAAGACCGATTGCGTCGCACCCGCCACCGCAACCACGGCCGGTGTGCGGACAATCAGTTCGCCCGACGCACGGGTGGCGCCATCACCCTTGAGCAGCCAGGCTGATTCGGCCCGCGCTTGGGTGCTGGCAAAGCCCTGGATGTTTCGCACGCCGGCGTCGGTGACCAGTTGACCGCTGTCCGGCAGCACACCGTTGCTGGCGGTCACTCGCAACTGGCCGAGTCCGGCATTGGCTGCAGGCGGTGTCGGGGTGCTGGCGAGTGTCGGGCCACCCGATAGCACCACACGCTGCGCGTCGATTGTCGCGCTGCCGGCGCGGGTGGCCTCGCCCCAACTCAGCGTCGGCGAGCGGAGCTCGATCTGGCCAAAGCCGGCCGACCCCAGCTTCAGGCCGTCGGTGAGGTAGACGATGCTGGTGGCGCCCAGCGCGAGGCGATCGCCAGAGGAGATGCTGGTCAGCTGGCTGCTGCCAAGCCGAGTCACGCCGCCGGCGCCGCCCTGGCTGTTTGCCAGGCCGGTGACCGCGCCGTCGCCAAGCACCAGGGTTCGACTCGACAGCTCGAGCGCCTTGACGTCGAGGGCGAAACTCGGGTCCAGGGCAATGCCACCGGGAGCATCGGCAATAGCGGTGCGGGCCTGCACCGAACTGCCGGGTGCAAACCGGATGGTCGCGGTGCTGGTCTGACCGCCAGTGCGGACAAGGGTCGGGTCGGTGCCGGAGACAACCAGCACTGCACCCGGATCCTGGACCGCATAGGCCGGGGCTACACGTTCGCTCGTCTGTCCGACAATCCTGGCATTGCTGCCAACATCAATCTGATCGCGGGCAGCCAGCACGACTTCTTCGGCCCGCAGCTGGCTGCCGGCTTCGACATTGACCCGGGCGGCGGTCGGTGTCAGCAGATCGACCTCGGTGCCCGGTATACGACGCGCGCCAATCATCACGCGCTCGGCATCAAGCTCGCTCAGGCGCGCCGCATCGAGCGTAATGACGCCGGCGGCTGGTGTGCCGGCGGTGGTGCCGCCAATCCTGATCGTCGCGCCCTCCGACGAAAACTCGAAAGCACCGCGCCTGCCGGTGACCGTGCCGTCGCTGGTATAGGCGGTGCCATCGGCGGTTCGCGCCAGCGTCTGGCCCGGCGCGACGCGAATCTGCGAGGCGAGTGTGACCGCGGTGCCGCGGGCATCGATTGCGAGTGTGCCGCCGTCCTGGGGCAGGCGGGCCGAGGCCGAGGCGGCCGGCTTGGAGGCCAGATAACGCGAAGCCTGATCAGAGATGAACTCGCCATAGCGGCGCAACTGCGGGCCATTGAGCACGTTGACCGTCGACCAGCGGGCGTCCCGGTCGGCGGTGCCGGCCGCCAAGCGCTGCGCGGCAACCACCGTGCTGCCATCGGTCAGCGTGCCGCTGCGGATCGGCACGAAGCTCTGGTTGTCGGTGATCGCAATCGCGTAGGCATTGGGCAGCAGCGCGTAGCTTGCCGGCAGCAAGGTATAGACGCCTTGGGCAAGACCACTGCCGGCGTTCAGGAAAATCTGGTCGCCAACCGCAAGCCTCGGCTTGGACGTTGTGATCGCACCGGATGGCAGGGCGCCGCGAAAGCTGGTCAGTGAGGCGGTGGCGCCCAGTGTCGGCAGTTCGGCCTGCATCTGGTAGTCAAAGGGCATCACACCGGCAAGACTCGGCACGATGGCGAAGACATTGGGCCGCAACAGCGGATTGACCGAGCCGCCGCTGCCGGCGATGAAGGCGGTGGCCAGGAGGTCGCCGCCGCCGGAGGCATCGATCAGTGCACCCTGGCGCAGGTCGATACTCGGGCTGCTCAGGCGGACGGTCGGGTCGAGCTGTGTCAGGCTCGGTCCGCTGCCAGTGCCGCCCAGGAAGGGATAGACGATCTGCCGGCTATCCTGGGTCAGACCATAGGGCACCAGGGTATTTCCGCCCGATACCGACAGTTCAGCACCATTGCCGAGCACAAGCGTTTTTCCGGCATTAACCTCGATAACGCCGAAGGGTGCGCGCTGAATGCCGTTGAGCTCGACGGTATCGGCGCTCAGGCTGAGCTTGCCAAGGCCAGACATCGGCACCGCCGGCGTTGCCGAGCCGGTGTCGGTCTTGGGCCGCGCAGTGGTCAGCGTCGAATTGGCGCCCGCAACCGCCACGGTATAACTCGCGCCGGTCACCGGATAGATCTGCTGGGCCGCCAGATCGAGCCGGCCGCTGGCATCGAGCCGGCCGACTGCATAGTTGGCCGGGCTGCCATCGGCATTGGGCTTGTACAGCCCGCGAAGACGCAGATCACCGTCGCTCGCCATTCGGGTCTGACCGATGCCCTGCAGCATCAGGTTGCCAACCAGATCGAGCGCCAAGGCGGTTGAGACATCGAGCCGACCGGTGCCGCCACTTGTGCCTTGTGCCTGGCCCAAGGGCTGTGTCTGGGGAAAGGCATTTGTCCAGCCGAGCTCGGCATAGGGCGCGCGCAGCGTCAGCGTCTTGCCTGGCTCGGCCCGGATGACCGGCGTATCGAGGGTGATCTGCCGACGTGCACTCAGCGTCGTGTCGACCGCCGCATTCAGCTGGTCACGTGCACCGAGCTTGAGGGTGTTGACATCGAGCGTCTCGAGGGTCGACTGCGCCACCCGGGTCTCGAAGATTTCCTGGCCGGCCACCACACCGGCATTGAGCGCGCGATCGACGTTGCCGCCGGCACGCAGGCCAGCCGGCATCGCATTCGCATCGGCCACGATGCTCAGGCGCTCCACACGCGAAGGCCGCGGGCCGATGGTCGGGTCGCTCGCACCGCCGGGTGCCTCTCTGGTCTGAGCAATGCTGACCGTCCCGGCTGCCGCGCCCGCTGCGCCCGCCGATACGTCGATGCGTGAGGCGATCACACCCCCATTGGCCGATGTCAGCGACACCTGGCCGCCGGCGGTAGCGATCTGCTGTGGCGCGGCCGTCTGATTCGGGTCGACCGAATCACCGTTGATCAGACCCGACGCGCCGCGAGCAGAGACACGCGAGCCTGGCTCCATGACCAGATAGCCCACCGCTGCGTTCAGGCTGACTGTGCCGCCAGCCAGAACGCTGCCGCCGCGACGGTTGAGGGGCAAGGCCACGGTGGCGTCGATCCCGCTTGCGTCGATGCTGGCGGCCGCATTCATGTAAAGGCCCTGCTCGCCCCGAAAGCCAACATAGGTGTCAGACAGGTTGACACCCAGACTGACCTTTCCGGCGGGGGCGATCAACGCGCCTGTGAGCAGCAACTGATAGCTGGCATCCAATGAGATGCTGCCGCCGGGTGCAACCTCGAGCCGGCTGCCCCGACCGACGTCGGTGACCCCGGAATAGGTGGCGCCCGAGCGCATCGCAAACGAGCTTGGTTTGAGATCCTGTAACGGCAACTCGACGATGGCCACCGATGCCCGAAGTGTGTCGGGCGTGGTCACTGCCTGTGCGCCCTGTGCGAAGCGATACGATTGCGGCACCAGGCGAATCGCAGTGTCGGCGCCAATTGAAGCACTGAAGATGCCGGTCAAATCCACCGACGACAGTCCTTCCGCAGCGAAGCGATCTGACTGCAGCCACAGGCCCTGATAGTTGGCGGGCCGCACGTCAGAGACCAGCACATCGCCAGCCCTGGCCTTGAAGCTTGCGCCGCTCGCAAAGCCAAAGCCCCTGATGGCTGCGTCGAACCGGCCGGTCAGCGAAATCGACGGGCTACGCTGCAAATCGGTGGTGGTCAATCCAATCTGCACCGAGCCGGCGGTGCCGGTACTCAGACGCCGGGTTGGCGACAGGTAAGCGCCAGCCGACACATCGATCAAGCTGGCCGCGTCGGCGACGAATTCACGAAACCCCTGCAACCGGACCGATCCGGCGTTGACCAGATAGCTCGGCTGTGTCAAACCGGTAGGCTGCCGGGTATCGACCGCCCACTGACCGGCAGCATCGATGCGCGAACTATGAACCGACAGCGGGCCGCGAGAGGCCACCGACTGATCGTCTCCGATCAGCCTCGCCGACAGATCGATACCACTGGAAGTCACCGGTGCCTGACCCGTCCGCACGATGGCCTCGGCGCGCGCCGCCGGCACACTGATGTCGGCATTGACCGAGACTGCACCTGCACCCACGGTGAGTCGCCCGCCTGCCGGTAGCACCACCGGCGATCCGGCCGGTACGGTCACCGAGTTGTTGGTGAACACCTCCAGACGCGAGATGCCTGTCGCGGTCAGGGCCGGTACATTGATGGTCTGGGTGTTCGGCGCTGCCTCGGTTCCGAAGCGATCGTCACGGTTGGCGTCGATGCCGAAGGCCGGCGCCTGGCCCGCGCCGCCACTCGACCCGAGAATGATCGGGCTGCGCAACTGATAGTCGGTCTGCGCCAGCTGGAAGGCGTTGCGCTGACCGAAGCTGATCAGGCCGCCGAGCGGCGGGGCGGTGCGCTGGCGCTCGCCACTCAGCACCGCTCCATCAACCGTGCCGCCGAAGCTCACCCAGGGCGCGGCAAGGTTCAATTGACCGGCGTTGCGTCCATCAAGATAGCCGGCACTGCGCGGGGCCACCGGACTCAGCGCAAACTTGCGGGTCACGCCCCATCGCGCATCGTTTTCGATGTAAAAGTCGGCGAGCGTCCAGATTCGGTCGGGTGTGGCCTGGCTGACGTCAACAATCCGACGGCCATCAAAGAGCCGGGAGGTCTGCAGCACGCCCGCGGCATACTCGACCGAGCCGCCGGCAATGCTGATGCGTGCGCCAGGATTGATCACCGCCTCGCCGGTTGAAGACAAGCTCACCGTGCCGCCGGCGGTCATCCGCTCCTCGACCGAACGCTTGATCTGCGTTGCGGCCAGGGCATCGAGCGCGCTCTGGGTAAAAAGTGGCGACCCGACCCGGGCATCGACCTTGAGGGTTTGCTGGGCAAGCGGTCCGGTGCGAAGCGTGGGATTGTCGGCCACGTTTTCGCCGCCGACCTGAACATCGATCAGGTTGCGCGAGACGGGCACGCTCACGCCCCGGATGCCAGAGACATCAATGCTCGCGCCGGCATCGATCACGATCCGCCCGCTACCCACCGGCTTGATCGCCAGCGGCGAATCGCTGGCAAAGCTTTCGTTCGCGCTCAGGCTGACCAGACCGCCGGGCGCGGTCAGCCGCGCGCCGTTCGCGCCCTCACCCTGAAGCTGGATCGACTGGCCGACCAGCCTGATTTCCGACGGATAGACTGTCTGGCTGTCGAGCACCGTCTCGGGCTTGCCGTCGGCAGCAAGATTGCTGCGCACAGGTGCTTCGATGACGCCCGTCGGCGCGATCTGCACCGAGCCGGAGGTGGTGGTGAGCGGCCGATCGGACGAGCCGGGTGCGAAGACCGGATTGGCACGCGAATACAGATAGACCGAGCCGTTCGCGGTGGCCGAGGTATCCGCGCTGATACGCCCGGCATTGCGAAGCGCCATGCCCATCAACGTGGTGTTGCCACGCGGCGTTTCGATCGTGCCGTTGTTGAGCACCGACCCCAGATTGCGATTGGCCCCACCGGCCTCGACCTCAACGAATAGCCCGCGAAACGCCGCGCTGTCGGCAGTGGTTGGTGCAAAGAGGTAGACCTTGGAGCCAGCCGCCAGAATCACCTGCCCATTAGGCGACTTGATCAGACCGCTGTTGATCACTTCGCGGGTGCCCAGCAGGAAGACCCGGCCGCCGTCAGCGGAACTGATAGTGGCCGCCTGGACGAGTTCGCTGCCATCGGGTGCGCGAACCACCGAGCCGTCGAGCCTGCGTACCGCGCCGGATTGCACCTCGATACGGGCATCGGCCGAACCAGCCGACGCGTCAAACTCGAAGGCGGCCTGCCCTCTGGCCATCGCGGTCAGGCCCTTGGCGAAGGCATCGTTCTTGATGCTCAGGGTCGAGGCGATAAAGGCCGATGCATCGACCTGCGAGCCCGGCTTGAAGACGATGCCGTTGGCGTTGATGAGATAGAGCGCGCCATCAGCCACCAGCCGGCCGGCAATCTGGCTCGGCTTGAGGG